>Ga0137380_10005089_pt1 | contig 11645 bp, 7 predicted proteins | sample SagtaG_17_FD_104809 | JGI IMG/M metagenome (GOLD analysis project Ga0137380, IMG submission 104809) | Vadose zone soil microbial communities from Sagehorn Ranch, Mendocino, California, USA - Sage2_L_100_16 metaG | ecosystem: Environmental > Terrestrial > Soil > Vadose zone | place: USA... | reverse complement strand
TGTTCAGGTCGTCCGGCGATAGGTCGGTCGGCGGCCACACATAGATGACGATCCGGTTCGTGGCGGACGTCGACGCGCCGGGCTTCCTGGCCCGGCGTATCGCGTCGAGGCACGTGGCCAGGATGTCCTCCGCCGCGGGCAGCGCGACGAGCCTGCCCTCGTCGTCACGCAACGGGGTTAGGTCGCGCACCTGACCCAGGGCGACGAGGCGCTCGTCGGACGGGTTCTGCCGTGCCGCGGCTCGGAAAAGGTAGACCTCCTCGTCAGGCGAGGGCAGCCGGGTGAGATCGAAGGCACGCAACCGTCCGAGCTGCATGCGCTCGGCGATGCGCGGGTGCAGGCCGCGTAGCAGTCGTTCCTCCGCGAAGCCCTCCGCTGACGGCCGGAAGGTGAAGTGGTGGTGCATCACGGCGCCGCTTCGGCCGGCGACGGTCGTGGTGATGCGGCCGACCCGGCTCGACAGGTGCTGCGCGACCAGGACCTCGCGCAGGCGGGTGGCCATCTCGTCAGGGTCGCTGGGACCATCGGACCAGGTCAGGTAGACATCCGCTACGAGGTCGCCGTCACCAGCGAATGCGTCGACCGCCTTGACCGCTCCATCGAGCGCCGGGAAGTCGACGGCGGTGGTCACGACGAGGCCGCTGCCCGTCGCGGTGCGGTGCCCGGCGACGACGAACGTGCAGCCCGCCACCTTGCTCACCCGCATGTCGCTGAGCGCGCGGTTACCGTAGTAGCGGCGGGTCAGCACCTCGAGCAGCGGCACAGGGTCTGCGCCGTCGCGGCCGATCCGCTGGCCGGCGAGCCGGACGAGCGGCTCGGGACAGGCGACCATCGCGGAAATCCGCTCGGCGCGGTCGGGCGCGTCCGGGTGCTCGTCGAGATGGCGCAGGTGCTTGCGCACGGCTGCGTAGACCGTGGCGCGGCTGCGGCGCAGCAGCGGCTGGGCGAACCAGGCGAACACGACGCCGCGCGCCTCGTTGGCGACCGCCGGGAACCGGACCTGGGTAGCGGTGATCAGATGCTCCAGCGCCAGGCCGACCGTGACGCGGTCCGCCTCGGCGGGCGGGGCCTCGCCCACCCACTGGCGCAGCAGCGTCGTTACCACCGCGACGTCGGCGGACGCGCGCTGCTGGGCCAGGAAGATCCGGAAGACCGCGTCCTCCAGCTCCGGCGTGCGATCCAGGCCGTCGACGCCGTAACGGGACAGCACGTGCATGAGCCGCTGCTGAAAGCTCTCCGACAGCCCGGACCGATCCGGGTCGAGACTCTGCAGGTACGTGTGGAAGTACTCACGGGGGCTGTGCACCGCGGAGTCGGACTTCGACACCTCCCCCGCGGGCCGGTTGCGGCTCAGCTCGCTCAGGTCGGCGAACAGGCTCAGCAGCTCCACCTCACCGGCCAGCTCGTGCTTGCCCGCTGCAACGAGCTCGGCGCGCGCCGCCAGGTAGCTGGTGAGCAGGCGCTGCTCGTCCTGCGAGTCGATGTCGAAACCCAGCAGGAGGCTGCGCAGGTCCTCCAGGCCACGCGCGGCCCGCGCGGCAGCTGGCACGTCCGCCGGCTCGGACGGCAGCTCCAGTTCCACATCCCTCGACGCGCCCGCGGCACCTGCCGTCTCGTCGCCTTCACCCAGCGGCTCGAGGCGGAGCAGGCGGGCGCCCACCTCCACCTGGCTGCCGACCGACACTGCCAGCTCGCGCACGCGGCCGCGGAACGGCGCACGCAGCACGGTCTCCATCTTCATGCTCTCCACCACCAGCAGCGGCGCGCCGGCCTCGACCTTGTCGCCCGCCTGCAGGGGCGTGGCCACCACGAGCGCGGGCACGGGCGAGCGCACGATGCCGCCCTCGTCGCGGCTGATCCGGTGCGTGATGCCGTCGACCTCGACCACGTGGATCGGGCCGTGCGTGCTCGCGACGACCTTGAAGCGGACGCCATTCACGATGATCTGGCCGCTGTGCTCGTCGAAGCGCTCGATGTCGACGTCGGCCGCGTGCGGGGGGCCGCCCGCCGAGATGCCGATGCGGAACCGGTGGCGGCCGGTGCGGGCGACCTGGACGCGGTAGCCGGCGTCGCGGAGCTTGAGCTCAAGCGCCCGGCATTCGTGCTGCGACTGCGGACGACCGCCGTGCGCGGTGGACAGGAAGCGCTGCCGCGTCATGGCCTCTTCGTCCTCGTAGGCCTCGATGGCGGCGGCGATCAGCGCGATCGCGGAGTGCTGGTGCGACACGAGCCCGCCCTGGGCGCGCACGCGGTCGATCCAGCCGGTGTCGGCTGCCCCGTCGATCACCGCAGGATCGTCGAGGAGCAGGCGGACGAAGCTCTTGTTCGTCACGCCGCCTTCGATGATGACGGTCGTCTGGACCATCGCGCGGCGCAGGCGGGCAAGCGCCTCCGCACGGTCGCGGCCGTGCGCGATGATCTTGGCGATCATCGAGTCGAAGTCGGCCGGGATGATGTCGCCCTCGCTGAACCCCGTGTCGACGCGGATGCCGGGACCGCTGGGCAATGCCAGCCGCACGATCCTGCCGGGTGACGGGGCGAAGTCGCGGTCAGGGTCCTCGGCGTTGAGGCGCGCCTCGACCGCGTGACCCCACTCCCCTGGCGCGTCACCCAGGAGCTTGCCGCCGGCCGCGACGTGCAACTGGGCTTTCACAAGGTCGACCCCGGTGGTGATCTCGGTGATCGGGTGCTCGACCTGCAGGCGCGTGTTGGCTTCGAGGAACGCGAACAGCCGCTCCCCAGGGTGGTAGAGGAACTCGATGGTGGCCGCTCCCTGGTAGTCCACCGCGAGCACAAGTCGCTCGGCCGACGCCTTCAGCTCCGCGACCTGCACGGCGTTGAGGACCGGGGAGGCGGATTCCTCGATGATCTTCTGGTTGCGCCGCTGCACGGAACAGTCGCGCACGCCCAGCGCCCACGCGGTGCCCTGCCCGTCCGCGATGACCTGCACCTCGACGTGCCGGGCGCCCGTGACCAGGCGCTCCAGGAACACGATGGCACTGCCGAACGCGCGCGCGGCTTCCTGGCGCGTCAGTTCGTAGGCCTGCGTCAGCTCGTGGGCGTCGGACACCATCCGGATACCACGACCACCACCGCCGGCGGTCGCCTTCAGCATCAACGGGTAGCCGATCCGGTCCGCCGCCGCCTTCGCGTCCTCCAGCGTGTCCACGGGACCGCGGCTCCACGGCGCCACGGGCACGCCGACCTCTTCGGCGATCAGCTTCGAGCCGATCTTGTCGCCCAGCTTGCGCATCGCCCTGGCGCTCGGGCCGACGAATGTGACGCCGATCTCGGCGCACAGGTCGGCGAATGCCGGGTCTTCCGCCACGAAGCCCCAGCCAACCCAGGCCGCGTCCGCACCGGTGTCGACGAGCGCTCTCCTGAGGACCGCGTGGTCTAGATAGGGCCGGCTCGCGGCGAATCCCAGCTCGTAGGCGATGTCCGCTTCGCGGACGAACGTGGCCGTCCGGTCGGCGTCCGTGTACAGGGCGACGGTCTCGATCCGTGTCCCCGTCTCCCCTGCTAGGTCCCGAACGGCGTAGATGAGCCGCATGGCGGCTTCACCGCGGTTGACGATGGCGACACGACTGAACACTCAGCGGGCCTCTCGACGACGGTAAGCAGGGCGGCCGTCCCCGCCCAACCGGGGCACATACTCTCGGCTGCCCTCGGCTACCAGAATGGCGGGGACTGAGCGTCTTTCGCTCCCGGCGTTGTAGGGATCACACAAACGCGCCCGTTCCCGCGGCGGCGGTGCCGCGGCCGCGCGGTACCGTCCGCCGGGTGCCGCTCGCAGCCTCAGAGTCTGGTCAGCTTCGCGCACGGCAACACGATCCGCACGCGGCACGAACCGAAATCCACGGCCAGGGCAATGTCCGCCTCCACGCCGATGACCCGGCCGAGCCCGTAGGTATCGTGAGTTACCTGATCCCGTACGGCGAACTGCTCAGCGGGCGGAGCGGCGGATGGCGGTCCGAAGGGACTGGTGGGCAAGTAGCGCCGGGACGCAGCGCGGGCTGGCTTCATCACTACCAGTATGCGCCAGCCGGCCACTCGCCGCTGGTCCGGCCGGCATTGCCAGGCTCCTGCGATGCAGTTTTCTTGGCGCTGCCGGCCGGTACCGCGACTGCCGCGGCACCTGGCCGGCGAGCAGCTTGACAGAGGGAGCAAGGTATGGCGGAGACCCAGCGGGATCCTGACCTGCACCCCGCCGCGCTGCGATTTCGCTGGATGTGCTTAGCGATGGGTTCGCGGGCCGCGTACAGTCGCACCTGCTATGGCATACGCATCGGTGAATGGCCTGCAGCTCTACTACGAGAGGCGCGGTTCAGGCCGGCCACTCGTGCTGCTGCACGGTGGCCTGTTGACCATCGACCTCAATTTCGGGACGTTGCTCGAACCCCTGGCGGCGGGCAGGCAGGTGATCGCTGTGGAGCTCCAGGGCCACGGGCATACCGCCGACACTGACCGTCCGATGACGATCGAGGCGCTGGCCAGCGATGTCGTCGCACTGCTCGACCATCTGGAGATCGCCGAGGCCGATTTCTTCGGCTTCAGCCTCGGTGGCCTCGTCGCGTGCGCCGTCGCGCTCGGCGCGCCCGCCCGGGTCGGCAAGCTGATCGTCGCCTCGGCGGACGGCCACCGCCCGCCGGGCCGGGAGAGCGCGCCACTCGACGAGGATCGCATGCCGACTCCGGCCGACTTCCAGGCGTGGCGCGACGCTTACGAGGCGGTTGCTCCCGACCCCTCGCACTTCGAGGAGTTCGCCGCCAAGAACTCGACAATGGTGCACGAGTTCGCGGGGTGGACCGATGAGCTGCGATCCCTGCAGGTGCCGACCTTGCTGGTCTTTGGTGACCGCGACTTCTCGCCGTTGCGCGACGTAGTGGAGATGTTCGAAATCCTGCCGAACGCGCAACTCGCGGTGCTTCCCGCGACGACGCACGTCGGCGTGACGCGGCGGCCCGCCGAAATGCTCGCGCTGATCACGCCGTTCCTCGACGCGCGCTGAGCGGCGTGCCGCGTTCGGTGCGGCCGAGGCATCGGGCGAGCCTGTTGCTCCCGGTCACGTCTGATACAGGGCCGAGGTCCAGAGGTGCAAGAGCGTGTTGACCAGCGTGTCCTGGTCATCAAAGGGCGGAGTGTCTATGGCGGCCAGGTAGTACAGCCGTTCCCCGAGCCAGGTGAGCGCGGCGGCGATGGCAGGAATGTCCTGGCCGCTGAGTGTCCGCTGCGCACGCGGGTCGGCGTTGATCTGGGCAACCGTGGCGTCGGTGAAGCTTTGCATCTGCCCGAGCCACAAGGCCGTCAGGCGCGGATCGGTGCGCCAGTTCTCGACGATGGCGCGCAGAACGGGGGCGCTGGCCCGCCACAGCTTGGCTCCGGCGGTTATCCCGGCGCGCAGCGCTGACACCGGATCGGCGGGATTGGCGAGCCACGGCGCTGCGGCGGCGTGGCCGTGGGCCACGGCGCGGCGGACCAGCTCGCCGAGGACGGCGTGCTTGCTGTCGAAGTAGAAATAGAAGCTGCCGCGGGAGACGCCAGCGGCGGTGAGGATGTCGTTGACCGCCAGATCGCTGAAGTTGCAGTCGGTGAGCAGGCCGGCGGTCGCGGCCAGGATGGCCTCGCGCAGGTCCAGGGTGTCGCCGCTGGGCGCGGTGGCGCGTCGGCCTTGCTGCCGGCGGGACGGGTGCCCGGGACGCGATGACGCAGGCATGGGCAGAGATTATCAGTTGAGATGTATAGACACTGTGTCTGGACACTATGTATAGTCACGTGCCGTGAGCACGCTTACTTGTCATCTGGTGACACGGAACCCCGCTGCGGCTGCTGCCTGGTACGGCTCGGTCCTGGGCGCGGCGGAGGCAAGCCGGGTCACCCTGCCCGGCGGGCGGGTGCTGACCATCGAGGCGGGCGCGACCGTCTTCGAGCCGCTGCACGACGCGTTCTGGGGGGAGCGGACCGGCCAGTTCATCGACCCGTTCGGGCACCGCTGGGCGATCGACCAGCACATCCGCGATGTGCCGCACGACGAGGTCGCCCGCCTCGCCGCTGCGGCCTTCGGGGAGGGTTCAGGCTGATGCGGTACAGGCTGTTCGGCGCCACCGGCCTGCGCGTGTCTGAGCTGTTCCTCGGGGCCATGACCTTCGGCGAGCAGGGCGGCGTGGGCGCTGCCCCGGAAGAGTGCCGCCGGATCGTCGATGCCTACGCCGACGCGGGCGGCACCGCCATTCACCCCATCATCGGTGCCCGCCGGCTCGACCAGCTCGTCGACAACCTCGGCGCGGCCGAACTCGAACTTCCCGGCGAGGCACTCTCGCGCCTCGGCGCAGCCACCGAGATCGACCTCGGGTTCCCCGCCACCTTCATCCGCGAGACGAGCCCCTGGGTCTTCGGCGCAGCCGCACTCCCGGACGCCTAGCACGCGGGTGCGCAGACGGCCGGCGCCCGTCCACGTGGCCTGGCTGCCGTGATCATGCTCCGAGCAGTGTCCTGGCGCGCTCGGCGAGCAGGGGCATGAACCGCTGTCGCCACGCATCGAGGCTGATCATCCCGGCGGACGTGCCGCCGTGAGCGTACCGTTCCAGGTACAGCGACGGCGCCGGCTCGCCGACAATGTCGACGCCCGTGACCTCGCCGAAAGCCGCGTGCAGGAGGGTGACCACCTCGCCGGCCGACGCTGGGATATCCGCGCCAGCCAGGTGCTCGCGAAGGGCGCGCCCGGGCGCAGACCGCCCGAGGCGCCAGGTGACTCCGGCGACACGCGAAGAGCGAGAAGTCCGATGAGATAGGCGTTGTCGGCTGCGACAGTTACATTCGTCTTCGTGTTCGAATCCGGCGCGGTACTAGACGGCCTCGATGAGGAGCAGCGGAACGCCGCCACCTGGTCGTCGGGACCGCTGCTGGTGCTGGCGGGGGCGGGAACGGGAAAGACCAGGACGCTGGCCGCGCGGGCTGGCTGGCTGCGCCACCAGGGAATGGATCCGACCAGGATCCTGCTGCTGACGTTCACCCGGCGTGCGGCCGAAGAGATGCTGTCCAGGCTCTCGCCGCCCGGCGCAGCCACCCGAGGCACACCGGCACCGAACGGGTCGCCCGCCGGACGGATCAGGGGCGGCACGTTTCACGCGATCGCGCACCGGGTCATCCGGCGGTATGCCGAGGCGTTCGCGCTGCCGCCCCAGTTCACCGTCATCGATCCTGGCGACGTCACGGATCTGTTTGACGTACTCCGCGGCAACCACGGGCTGGTCAGCACGGAGCGTCGAACGCCGCGAGCCGGGGTATGCGCCGACATCTACACCAGGTGCGTGAACACGCAGCAGCCGGTGGCTGACGTGGTCAAGGCCGGGTTTCCCTGGTGCACCCCTGTCACGAGCCAGCTCGCTGAGATGTTCCGCGCCTACGTCGCGCACAAGCGGGGGCACGGGCTTGTCGATTTCGACGACTTGCTGCTGCTCTGGCGGGCCGCGCTCGCGGACGCCACCGCGGGCCCGGTTCTGCGCGGGATGTTCGACGCGGTGCTTGTCGATGAGTACCAGGACGTGAACGCGGTTCAGGCCGACATCGTCCGGCTGCTGCGGCCCGACGGCTCGGGGCTGACCTGCGTCGGCGACGACGCCCAGGCCATCTACGGGTTCCGCGGCGCCGACCCTGAGCACCTGCGGCGCCTGCGGGCCGACTTCCCCGACCTCGCGGTCGTGCGGTTGTCGAGGAACTACCGGAGCAGGCAGGCCGTCCTGCGCCTCGCCAACGTGGTCCGGCCGCAGTCACCGGGCCTGGAGCTCGAGCTGACAGCCAGCCGGATCACCGGCAGCGCCGGCCCGCACCCGGCACTGGTGCGGTGCTATGACGAGGCCACCCAGGCGAACCAGATCTGCGCCCGCGTGCTCGAGGCCCGGGAGTCTGGCGCGGACCTGCGCGATCAGGCGGTCCTCGTCCGCTCCGCGCACCACGCTGACGTGCTCGAGATCGAGCTGTCCGCTCGGGGCATCCCGTACGTCAAGTACGGCGGCCTGCGCTTCACCGAGGCAGCGCACGTCCGCGACTTCCTCTCGGCGCTCCGGGTGATCACGAACCCGGCCGACGACATCGCCTGGTTCCGAGTGCTCAGGCTGCACAACGGCATCGGGTCGGCGCACGCCAGGAAGATCAGCGCCGCGCTCCAGCTCACCGAGACGGCACCGCTCACCACCACGACACCGCTCGGCGAGACGGCACCGCTCGGCGAGACGGCACTGACCAGGAGAAACGAAGCCGTGGCCGCGGCACCTGCGCGGGCGAGGGAAGACCTGGCCGCCACGCTGGACGGCCTTGCCGCTGCCGCCCAGCTCGCCGGCACCGCGGCGCAGGCGGCCGCCGTCCTCGCGGCGCTCGACAGGCCGCTCAGAGCCAGGTACTCAGACGCCGAACCCAGGATCGCGGACCTGCAGCGGCTGACCGACGCAGCCGCCAGCCGCCCGTCGCTGCACGACGCGCTCGTCGAGCTCGCGCTCGATCCGCCCGTCTCGGCCTCCGACCTGGCCGGACCGCCCAGACTGGACGAGGACTACCTGGTCATCTCCACCATTCACTCGGCCAAGGGCCTGGAGTGGCCGATCGTCCATCTCCCGCATCTGGTAGACGGCGCCGTTCCCAGCGATATGGCGCTGGCCAGCCGGACCGGGCTCGAGGAGGAGCGGCGCCTGTTCTACGTGGCCGTGACGAGAGCACGCGACGAGCTGTACCTGTACGCACCGCTCCGCCTGCATCATCACCGCACAGGCCGGGACGACCGGCACAGCTTCGGCCAGATCACCAGGTTTCTCGACGCCGCCGCCATCGCGGTCTGCGTCACGGTCGAGGCCAGCCCGGATCCCCCGGTCATTGTCCGGGCTGGCCCGCTCACCGCTCAGATAGACGCGACCCTGGACGCGCTCTGGTCAGGCTGACACCGCACCGCCGGCTGGCACGATGTTCTGGTTGATGTGGAACACGTTGTCCGGGTCGTAGCGGTCCTTGATCCGGGAGAGCCGCTCGTAGTTGTCGCGGTAGGACGCCTTCACCCGGTCGCTGCCCTCCTCCATCATGAAGTTGACGTAGGCACCGCCAGCCGACGTCGGGTGCAGCTCCTCCCAGTACCGCTTGGCCCAGGACGAGATCAGCTCGGCGTTCGCCGGATCGGGGTCGACGCCGACGATGACGCCGGCCCAGCCGCCGTTGCGGTAGGCGAAGGCCGTGGCGCCATCAGAAACCCGGCCGGCCGCGCCGTCGATCGGGTACATGTGCATGGTCGAGTGCCCGGTCGGCAGCTGCGCGCCGTACTTCACGTGCACGTCGACGGCCTCGTCGGAGATCTCGTTGAAGAAGTCCGCGCGCCAGTACCACTGCAGCCCGGCCGGGTACAGCGCGTCGAACGCGCTCTGCAGCACGCTGAACGGCATCTCCTGCAGGCCGACCACGAGCGGCGAGCCGAAGGTCTTGACCGGCTCGAGCACCTCATCGGCCCTGTCGTGCCGGCCCGTGTAGCACCACACGATCCCGCACGCCTTGCGGCCCCACAGCTCCTCGGGGAACGGCGGCGCCGGAGGGATCGTCAGCAGCGCGATCCATCCGCTCAGCTCCTCGGGCAGCGACGGCATGAGCTCGCGGTACCAGCGCATGACCTCCGGAGTGTCGGCGATGTCGTACAGCACGGGACCGCCGATGATGACCCCGTTCTCGCCGATGTCATGGGTCCTGAACGTGAACGAGGTGACGACACCGAAGTTGCCGCCGCCGCCGCGCAGCGCCCAGAACAGGTCGCTATGCGAGGTCTCGCTCGCGGTGACGAACGTGCCATCGGCCAGCACGACGTCCGCGGCGAGCAGGTTGTCCACGGTCAGCCCGAATCTCCTGGACAGGTAGCCGATGCCACCGCCGAGCGTGAGGCCCCCGACGCCGGTGGATGCCAGGAATCCCGACGGCGTGGCCATGCCGAACGCCACCGTCGCGTGGTCGACGTCGCCCCAGGTGCAGCCCGCGTCGACGCGGACGGTGTGGTTCGCGGGATCGACGGTGGTGCTGCGCAGCTGCGAGAGGTCGATGACGAGCGCGTCGTCACCGACGCCCAGCCCGGCCGCGTTGTGACCGCCGCCGCGGACGGCGAGCGCGACCCCGTGCTCGCGGCCGAAGCGTACGCAGGTGATGACGTCAGCGACGTCCCGGCAGCGAGCGATCGCGGCCGGCCGCTTGTCGATCATGCCGTTGTAGACCGCGCGGGCGTCGTCGTAACCGGGATCGCCCGGCACGATCAGCTCGCCGCGCAGGCTAGCGGCCAGCTCGCCGTACGGCGCGGTAGTCGTGGGTGAAGCCGTGGTGGTCATGGGGAGTCCCCTCCGAAGCGTGTTGCCTAGCGGACATCGCCCGAAGCTAGGACCCCGTGCGTTCGCGCAGCGTTCGCACGGGCGGGGCGACCTCAGGCCCCGGGGCGAACGCCAGGCGAGCCAGCACGAACGCCAGGCGAGCCGGCATGATCGGCGCGCGCGGCAAGATCACGCTCGCACCGGCGCAGCAGGGCCACGCTGCCGTGCGCAGCGGCCAGTCCTGCGGCGGTCCGCAGCTGGGAAACCGCGGCGACATCGTCGGCCTCATGCGCCGCCCGCATCCGCAGCACCTCCGGCAGCCACCACACGTCGTCGTGCGACTGGCCGGTGACGACGGCGGCGTCGAGCGTGGCACGCGCGGCGTCGCGCTGGCCCGCCCGCGCCTGCAGGTCGGCGAGCAGCGAGAGCCAGTACGGCATCCTGGCGAACGCCCCAGCCGCGCGCAGGTTGCCGATTCCCTGCCTGACCAGGCCGATGCCGGACTCGCCGCCCAGTGACCAGCCGTCCAGCACGAGCCCCCATTCCCGGTAGTAGGCGAAGTCGTGCCGGTCGCACAGGTCGCGCAGCTCGCTTACCGCGCCGGCCAGATCAGGGAGCAGGCCGCAGATCTGGTAGGTGATGCCCGCGTAGGCGAGCACCACGGCCATGCTGTAGGGGTGGCCGATGGCCCGGCCGGCGGCGATCGCCTCGCGGCAGGCCGCGAGCGCCACCTCGTCGCGCCCGAGCAGGCAGTGCGCGTGCGCCTTCCAGGCGGTGCTGTGCACGTCCGGCCTGGTCCCGACCGTGAGCCACATCGCCCCCGCGGCCTGCTGAGCGACCAGGTCCAGATGCTCGACGGCCGCCGCAGGACGGCCCATGCTGAGCGCCGAACCACCCACGCCGAAATGCGCGTGCCCGCTCAGCTGCGAACCAGGTTCGGCCAGGGCCAGCGCCCGCGCCGCGGTCCGGTTGCTGTCGGCGGTCCTGCCCTGCACGAACTGCGCCGTGTTCAGCGCCACCAGGCCGGTCAGCAGCGCCTCCTTGCGCCCGAGGGACTGCGCCAGCAAGATCGAGCGCTCCAGCGTCTGCTGGAGCTCCGCTGACGCGTATCCGTACCTGGCATTCAGCGGGGCCGCGATGGCCTCGAGGATGGCGAGTTCCCTGCCGTCCCTGTCGACCCCGGCAGGCATGCCGCGCACGACCGCCAGCGCCTGCTTGTGCAGCCGGATGGCCTCGGCGTGCGCGAACACCCGCGCCGCGAGATCAGCGGCGCGGCGGTAGTACGCCACCGCGCGCTCCGGGCGGCCGCCGCGAGCGTACTGC
>Ga0137380_10005086_pt1 | contig 11647 bp, 10 predicted proteins | sample SagtaG_17_FD_104809 | JGI IMG/M metagenome (GOLD analysis project Ga0137380, IMG submission 104809) | Vadose zone soil microbial communities from Sagehorn Ranch, Mendocino, California, USA - Sage2_L_100_16 metaG | ecosystem: Environmental > Terrestrial > Soil > Vadose zone | place: USA... | reverse complement strand
GGCCGAACCCGGCCTACGATGTGGAAGTGGCCGGGCGCCCGGAGACCCGCCGCCGGGTCGAGCTGCCGTGGGACGAGGGCGAGCGGCGCCGGCTCCGCGCGTGGCTCTTCTGGTCCTCGGCGATCACGGTGTCGCTCGTGCTGGCTCTCTACGCCCTCGCCCGCTTCTTTCGCTGACCCCTACTTCTTGGGCGGCTTCTTGGCCGCGGCCATCGCCGCCTTCTTCCTGGCCTTCCGGGCCTTCTCCTTGCGTTGACGGCGGCGGCGGATCTCCTTCATCCTCTCGATCATCAATTCTCCCTTTCCCGGGGTCTCATGCGTTCGTCTTCTCCTCGCTGGGGCCGGGCTCGAGGCCGGCGCTCTTGCGGGTCTGCGCGACCCGGGTGCGGATGATCCGCAGGTAGGCGCGGGGGATCCTCTGGACGAGCACGATCAGCTCGCCCAGGTCGGCCCTCACGTTCCCCGCCGAGCCGTTGTCCCCGTGGATCAGGTTCACGACCCGCCCCCGGACCGCCACCGGGAACAACGCCGCGTTCGTCCCCGGCCGCTTGCCGAGGAGCTTCAGGAAGCGCTGGTTCTCCTCTTCCGCGCCCATCCGGCCGATGAAGAGCGTCCGCGCGCGGGTCACCGTCTGGAAGACCGAGGGCGCGTCCAGGGGGACGCGCAGGCTGGTGGCGAGCGCCCGGTCCATCCCCTCCCCGGCTCCGCCCCAACCGAGCACCCAGGGCTCGCGCACGATGAAGAAGATCACGCGCTTGAAGAAGCCCAGGCAGAGGGCGAGCACCGCCTCCACCACCTCGTCGCGGGTGAGCGCGGCGTCGATGCGGGCGGCGGCGGTGGGGACGTCGAGCGGCTCGCGCGGCGCGGTCACCGCCGGGCGGTGGGTGTCGGTGAAGCGCCACCGCTCGTCCACCCCGTAGTGGTCCCGGAGGAGCTGGATCATCCGGAACTCGGGGACGACCATGGGCCGCACGATGTAGCCCAGGGAGTAGCCCACCTCGGCCACCGCCGAATGGTCGGCGGGGTCGACCATGCCCAGGAACATCGTCTTGCCCCGCACCTGGCAGGGGAAGACCTTGTGCCGGGCCGCCAGCTTCTTGGGCAGGAGCTCCAGGGCCTCCGGCTGGATCTCGCGCAGGTCCGCCGCGGGCACGCCATGGGCCCGCGCGAGCGCTTCCCGAAGCCGCTCCTCGGTGATGAAGCCGAGCTCGTAGAGGCTCGTGCCCAGGCGCCCGCCGTAGAGAACCTGGTGCTGGATGGCCTCCTGAAGCTGTCGCTCGGTGATGACCCCGCGGTCGCGCAGGATGCGGGCCAGGATCGGCAGTGGAGAACCCCCGAAAAAGCTCCCCATTCTAGCAGCCGGGGCCCGCCAGTTGGGACCTCTCCGGCCCTGGGCTATCATCCGGTACCGCCCTGAGCCATGTCCGAGCCCATCCCCCCCTACCACGACCGCCTGGCGGATCTGGTCAAGGAGCTCAGCGAGGCGGCCTGCCTCGGCGTCCTCGTGCTGGACCTGGGCCCCCTGGCGGTGATCGAGGACCAGTACGGCATCGATGCCTACGAGGAGGTGCGGCAGCGCGTCTTCAAGATCCTCGAGGAGCACAAGGGTAAGGACTACCGGACGGGCGACATCCTGAGCCTGGATCGGCCGCGGGGCCTGCGGTTCATCTTCTTCCTGGAGCGCAAGCGGCGGCGCAACGTCCCGTTCTCGGTGGCGGACCTGCGGACGGCCCGCGGGCGCCTGCTGGGGTCGCTCCTGCCCAACCTCTCCCGGGCCGCCTTCCCGTACCTGAAGGCCACGCCGCGCCTCGACGTGGGCTGCGCGGTGGCGATGCACAACCCGCTGCTGCACCCGGAGCGGCTGGTCGAGCGCGCCATCGCCGAGGCCCTCGCGCAGGCGGCCCACCAGCGCCGGAGCGAGGAGCTGCTCGTGCTCGAGCGGCTGCAGGACATCCTCCTGCGCGAGAAGGTGGTGACCGCCTACCAGCCGATCCTGCGGATGAAGGAGGGGACGGCCATGGGCTTCGAGGCCCTCTCCCGGGGTCCCCGCGGGTCGGGCCTGGAGACGGCGGACGCGCTCTTCGGCGCCGCCCGCGACCACAAGCTGCTGGTCGAGCTCGACCGGCTCTGCCGGCGCCGAGCCCTCCTCTCCTCGGGCCGCGTCCCCTCGAACGCCCGGATCTTCGTCAACGCGCTGCCCGCCACCATGCGGGACCCGCAGTTCCGCGGGAAGCCCCTCATCGACTTCCTGGACCGGGCCCAGGTCGCTCCCGACCGCATCGTCATCGAGATCACGGAGAAGCTGGTCATCGAGAACTACGGCCTCTTCCGCGAGACCATGGCCTATTTCACCGACCTCGGCATGTCCTTCGCGGTCGACGACGTGGGAGCGGGCTACTCCGGCCTCGAATCCATCGCCCGCCTCAAGCCCACCTTCCTCAAGATCGACACCGCCCTCGTGCGCGACGTGCACGCGAGCACGGTGAACCAGGCCATGGTCAAGGCCATCATCTCCATCGGGCACGGCATCGGGGCCCAGGTGATCGCCGAGGGGATCCACTCGGGGGAGGAGACCCAGGCCCTGCGCACGATGGGGGTCGACTTTGGCCAGGGCTTCTACCTGGCCCGGCCCGACCCCGGGCCGGAGTGACGATGGGGCGAGGGCCTCGCCGGCTGGCTACGGCTTCGATTGGGGCGTGATCGCCCCGTCATCGACCACGAACCGGCACCGCGCCCGCCCGAAAACCAGCTCGTCGCCGTTCCTCAACTCCTGCTCGGCTACCACCGCGCCGTTGACCCGGGTGTAGTTGGTCGAGCCGAGGTCGATCAAGAAGTACAGGGCGCCCCGCCGCTCGATGCGGGCATGCGCGCGGGAGACCAGCGGCTCGTCGATCCGGATGTCGGCGGAGGGGTCGCGTCCCACGAGGAGTACGTCCCGGTCGAGCGGATACTCGGCCCGATCGCCGTTGCCTTTGGCCCAGACCAGGCGGGCGACGGGAGGAGCCATCAGGACCCGGCGCGCCGGGCGGCCAGGGGTGCCACCGCCGGGCCGTCGTTGTTGATGAGGGTCGACTCCTTGAAACCGGTGGCTGCGCGGAAGGCCTCGATGGCCTGCGGCTTGTAGCTGAGCCGCTCCAGGGCCACCCCCAGGTAGTAGAGGGCGGTCCCCTGGGAGATCCCCGGCCGCTGCGGCAACTCGTTGCGGGCCTTCACAAGGTAATCGTGGGCGGCCGCGAAGTCCTGAAAGTGCATGGCGGAGAGGGCGAGGTTCAGCCAGGCGAAGGCCGCCTGCTCGGTGCCGGGGTACCCTTCGGTGACCAGGCGCAGGTCCATCATGACCTTGTTGTAGAGCAGGTTCGGGTCGAAGAGGGGGATCTCCTGCGCGGTCTGGCCCAGGGTCAGCTCCACGGCGCGGCTGCCTTGCGCGCCCTTGAGCTGCAAGGCGACCTTGTCCTTCGGTCTCTTCTGCTCGATGAGGGCGAGAAGCTCTGCGGTCTTCGCGATGGGCTTGCCGTCCACTGCGTTGAGCACCTCGCCGACCTGGATCCCCGCCTGCGCGGCTGGGCTGCCCGGCACGACCCGCAGCACCGGCACCCCTTCGACGAGCAGGGAGTCCACGGTGATGAGGCCGCTCCACGGCCGGTAACTCGTGGCTCTCTGGTCGACCTTGGCGATGAAGCGCGCGTAGGAAGCGCCCTCCACGAAGGTCACTTCCCCGACCTCGGCCATGGTGTTGGCCGCGGCCAGCAGGTGCAACATCGCCGTGTGCTGCAGGCGCTCCTCAGGCAGGACTGCGATCAGGAAGCCCTGGACTTCGAGGGTGGTGGCCAGCTTCTCCGTGACCTTTCGGATCAGGTCGGGGTCCGTGCCGGAGCCCGGCACCAGTCCCTTCCGTGTGACCTTCTCCTGGTCGAGGATCCGGTCCACCACGTCCTTCGGGGCAGGGATGAAGTTCAGGCTGGTGAGCTTGCCCAGGTTCTCGCGGATCTTCTCGTCGGCGTCGGCCAGGTAGCGCTCGCCGGCCGGGCTGTCCGCCACCACCCCGAGGAAGGCCAGGGTGGGACGGATCGGGCAGTCCAGGCTCACCGCCTCGTCCTTGGCCAGCGCGAGGTCCTTGATGAACTTCCCGGCCTGGTGCTTGACCTCCACCCGGACCCTGCCCGAACAGATCCCTTCCAGCTCGGCGGGGGTCACTCCCTTGGCCTCGCCGTTCAGGTAGATCTTGGCCCCGGGGGGGTCGGAGGTGAGGCGGAGCGAGGCCAGCGAGTCGTCGAGGCGCACGGGCTCCACCTCGTAGTCCTCGGCCCGAGCGGTCTCGAGGGTGCGCCGGACCGTCTCGTAGCACTTGCGCCGGAACTCCAGGGTGTGGTTGCCCAGGGGGAGGTTTGCGACCCCGGTCCGGGCCGAGGCGCGCGACGGCTCGAGGCCCTTCCCGCGCACGACCTCGTAGAGGTCCGGGGCCAGGGAACCGCCGGTCGTGATCTTCAGGTCGCCGTCGATCCAGATCTGCACCTCCACGGGCTCGGTCACGAAGTTGAGGGTGGCCAGGGTGCGGACGAGGTCCACCTGCACGGTTTCGGTGGCCCGGGGCGCGATGTTGAGGGTCTTGGACTCGGTGCGGAAGCCCTCTTTGGCGATCTCTACCGTGTATTCCCCCGCCAGGACCTCCTGGGGAAAGAAGTCCGTCAAGCCCAGGTCCTTGGTCTCGCCGCCCCCCACCAGGGTGACCCGCGCCCCCGCGGGCTTCGAGGAGACCGCGACGTAGCCGACCAGCACCTTCTTCACCGAGTTGAACAGATCGACGATCTTGGGGGAGACCTTCTCCCGGGAGATCACGTAGTCCGGCTTCAGCTCGATGAGCAGGCGGAAGTTCTCCGAGGCCTTCTCCTGGAGCCCGATGTTGAAGTAGGCGCGCCCGCGTCGCTCGTAGGCCTCGGCCAGGAGGTCACGGCCGCGGGGGGGCAACGGCCCCGGACGCTGGACGTTCTCCAGGCGGGCGATCACTTCGTCGAAGAGGACGATGGAACGGCTCTGCTGCGACCCCTCGAACTCCAAGGTCGCGCGCGCGAGCTGGTCCTGGACCGCCTGCAGCTCCCGCTGCACCGCCTCCGAGGTCGCCGGCGTCTGGGCGGACGCCAGGCGCCCGAGCACGAGGACCATCGCGCCGCCATGCGCGAGAAGGCGAATCCGGTTGGGCAGACTAATCATTCATCGACCCCCCACCCTAACCCTCCCCACGTAGGGGGAGGGGAACGCTGCTGCACGTCCGGCTCCGCGCCTTCATCGACCCCCCGCCCTAACCCTCCCCACGTAGGGGAGGGGACGCCTACCGGTACCGGAACACCTTCTCGGCGCGGTCGTCGTACACCAGCACAGCCCCCGTCGCGTCGAGGGTGAGCGCCTTCGGCCGCTTCAGCTCCGGTCCCGCGAGGGTCGTCAGCAGCTGGCCCTGCGGGTTGAAGACGAGCACCCCGGCCTCCTCGTCGGCCACGTAGGTGTTCCGGAAAGGGTCCACCGCCACGTCCACGGGCTTGCGAAAGCCCGCGGGCCCGAGGGTGCGCAGGACCTTGCCCGACTCGGAGTAGACCTGCACGGACTTGTCCTCACGGTCCAGGAAGACGATGCCGCCTTCGCCGTCCACGAGCATGCGGGTGACCTGGCGTTCCTTCACGTCCCGCTCGGGGAAGGTCCCCTTGAATTCGTAGGCGGCGTCGTAGCGATAGACTTTCCGGCGCTTCTCGTCGGCCACCAGGATGGCTCCCCCCGGGGTCACGGTGGCGGACAGGATCCGCTCGAGCGACTCGGGCACTCCGGGCTTGTCGGAGGGGACGGCAAAGCTGCGCAGATCCTTGGGCCCGAAGCGGATCGCGGTCTTCGCGGCCACGATGACCTCCCCGCGCGGGGTCAGGGCGAGCGCGCGCAGGTCCTCGCCGGCGAGCCCGGGGCCCACCTTGCCGCCCGTGTCGATGGTGACGGCGCTCTTGCTCTTGTCCGAGGCGATCCAGAGCAGGCCGCCGGGCGCCATGAGGATGGCGCGAACGTCCCTGAGCACGTCCCCCGCCCCGGCACCAAACGCGGGGTCGAGGGCGAACGAGGGCTTCCCCGTCCCGTACAGGCGGTAAAGCGCGGTGATCCGCTCGAGGGCGCGGGCCGACCAGTCGCTCTCCGCATAGCGGTTCCGGACCTGCTGGAACTCCTCCATGGCCTGCCGCGGCTCGCCCATCACGGCGAGGGCGTGGCCGATCTGGAACTGGGCGGCGGGGGCGGCCTCGCTGCTCGGGTACTCCAGGGAGACGCGCCGGTTCACGTCCACCGCTTCCGCGAAGCGCCCCGCCTTGCGGTGGACGAGGCCCGAGGCCTGGAGCGCCTTCGGCACCCACTCGCTCTTCGGGTAGAGGTTCTGGACGCGGGTGAACTGGGCCAGGGCGTCGTCCAGGTCGGCGGGGGCGCCGGCGCGGTTTAAGGTGAGGAGCCCGAGATAGTAGTAGGCGCCGGGGGCGCCGTCGCTCTGCGGGTACTGCTTGGCCACCTGCTCGAAAGAGGCCCGGGCCTTCTCCGCGTCTCCCTCCACGTCCATCCGATAGCGGCCGATCTCCAGGAGCGCCTGCCCGATCGCGCTGGTACCGGAGAAACTGCTCACGATGATGTTGAAGTTGTCGAGGGCCTGCTTCAGCTTCCCCTGGGTCCAGTAGGCGCGGCCGTCCTCGAGGAGGCGCCGCGCCTGGACGTCGGGGCCCTCCTGGGCGAGGGCAGGCACCGTGATCAGGACGAGGAGGCAGAGGCGGCCTCGGGTCACGCTACTCCCTTCGACCGGTCACGAAGGCGGCCGCGCCGCGGGGCACCTCGACCGTCTCCTGGCTTTTGGCCCCGTCGGGCCACTTGAAGCCCACCGTGTGGGCGCCTTCCGCGACCGCCCGGTCGAGAACGGGCGGGTAGTCCACGAACGTGCCATCGATGAAGACCTGGCAGTTGTCGGGCAGGGCGCGGATGTTGATCTTGCCGATCCCGGGCGCCTCCACCGCGACCTCGACCCCGCCCGTGACGTTGACCTGGAGGTCCCGGCGCAGGAAGAGCGCGCTCGAGACGAGGGTCAGGGTCTGGCGGCCGCCGGGGAGGGAGACCCGGGGCCCCGCCTGGTCCCTGGCGAGCACCCGGCCACGCCAGAGCACGTCCACGGGATAGCTCGAGGCTACGACCACGGTGCCGAGGGGTCCCACGGGCTCGAGCTTGACCTTCACCTCGGCCGGCATCTGGCGAGGAGTGAGCCGCACCTCCTGCGGGCCGTGGCCCTCGAGGGCCAAGGCCAATACGTGCTCCTCGCCGGGATCGACGGTCAGCTCGAGGGGTGTGACCCCCCTCTGCCGTTGGCCGTCGAGGGTGACCGTGGCCCCGGGCGGATCGCTGGTCACGGGCAGGACGGCCGAGGCGGCCATCAGCGTGACCGAGACGGACGCGCCGGCGGATAGCGGGAGCCGGATCGTGCGCGTCTCGTCCTTGTGGCCGGCCTTGCGGAACGTGAGCACGACCCGAGGCGGGAGGGGCGCCCGCAGGACCAGCTCCCCGTTCGTGACCACCCCGGTGTCCTTGCCATCGAGCAAGACCGACGCTCCAAACGGCTGGGACCGCACCGGCACGCGAACCTCGGCGGGCGCGGGCGAGAAGCCGCCTCGCGCGAGCAGGAACCCCGCGGCGGCCAGGGCGACCAGCCCCGCGGCGCCCAGCCAGAGCCAGAGACCGCGGCCGGGGCGCCAGAGCGCCGGGGAAGGAGGTGCCGGCCCGGAAGGCCCGGAGTCGGGCCGGGCAGGGGGCAGCACCTGGGTCTCCGCGGTGCGCTGCGTGGGCGGGGCCTGGAACGTGCCCTCCAGCTCCGGGTAGTCGTCGGAGGGCGCCTCCGGAGGCTTGCGGGCTCGCTGCTCCTCCCGGAGGGCCGCGCGCAGGGCGCGCCGCGCCTCGACCGACCATGGGTTCGCAGTGGCGATCTCGCGCAGCCGGCGCTCGCCCTCCAGGACCCGCCCTTCCTTCACCAGCCGGCGCGCGGACGCGATCGCCTCCAAGGTGGCCGGGGCCAGCGCCCCGATTCCCAGGGTGCGCACGTGGGCGTCCAGTACCTGGGCCAGGTGCTCGGCCAGGGCGGCCGCGGTCGGGTAGCGATCCTCGGTGTTCTTGGCGAGGGCGCGGTTCACGACTTCCTGGAGGCGCGGGCTCACCCCCCCGAGCGACCCCGGATCGAGGGGGGCCGGGTCGTCGTTGACGATCTTGAAGAGAACGTCCGTCGCCCCCTCGCCCTTGAAGGGCCGGCGGCCGGCGAGGAGCTCGTAGAGGATCACGCCGAGGGAGAAGACGTCGCTCCGGCCGTCCAAGGGCTTGCCCCGCACCTGCTCCGGGCTCATGTAGTGGACGGTGCCCACCATCATGCCCGCCTTGGTGAGCTGGGTCCCCCCGAGCTTGGCGATCCCGAAGTCCATGATCTTCACGGTGCCGTCGTCGAGGAGGCGGATGTTGCTGGGCTTGACGTCGCGGTGGACGATCCCGTGCTCGTGGGCGAAGGCGAGGCCCCGGCAGACCTGGATGACGATCTCCAGCTTTTCCGCGAGGAGCATCTCCTCCCCGGAGCGGACCAGGGCCTCGAGGTCCACCCCGGGCAGCATCTCCATGGCGATGAAGGGGACGCCCCGGTCCTCCCCCAGCTCGAACACGGTGACGATGTTGCGGTGCTGCAGCTTGGCCGCCGCCTTCGCTTCGACCGCGAACCGCCGGCGGCTTTCCTCGTCGAGGGTCCCCTCGACGGTCAGGGTCTTCACCGCGACCTCCCGCTCGAGGGCGGGGTCCAGGCCGCGGTACACCATGCCCATCCCGCCGTGGCCGATGCGGCCGGTCACGAGGTAGCGGCCGATCCTCCGCTGGGGCCTGGGGTCCGCCTTCTTCGGGAGCAAGGCCCGCTACTCCTCGAACTTCAGGAGCACGACCGTGATGTTGTCCTCTCCGCCGTGCGCGTTGGCCTCGTCCACCAGGTCCTTGGCCGCCTTCTCGACGTCTCCCTTCGCCTCCTCGAGGACGCGAGCGATGTCCTCGTCGGGCACCATGGCCGTGAGGCCGTCCGAGCAGAGAAGCAGGACGTCTCCCGCCTTCATCCGGCGGGTCTGCATGTCGACCGCCAGGTCGGCCTTCCCCCCCAGGGCCCGCGTGACCACGTTGCGCAGGGGATGGCTGCGGGCCTGGTCGACCGAGATCACCCCGCTCTGGATCTGCTCGTTCACCCAGGAGTGGTCGCTCGTGAGCTGGGTGAACACTCCCTCGCTGAAGAGGTAGATCCGGCTGTCTCCCACGTGGCCGAGGTTGGCCACGTCGCCGTCCACCAGCACCGCCGCCACCGTAGTGGCCATCCCCTCGTACTCGGTCTTCTCCCGGGTGGCCTCGAGCACCTTGCGGTTCGCGTGGCGGATCGCGGTCTTCAGCCGGTTGCCGTCGTAGGAGATGCTCTCGTCGAGGCCGAAGGGCCAGGTGATCTCCTCGTCACCGCCGGTGAGGCAGACGAACTCGTTGATCGCGTCCACCGCGACCTTGGAGGCCACCTCCCCCGCCGCGTGGCCGCCCATGCCGTCGGCCACCACGAACAGCTTCTGCTCGGGGTTCAGGAACAGGCTGTCCTCGTTCCCTTTTCGCTTCCGGCCGACGTCGCTGATGGCCTGGTAGGCGATCTTCATTCGTCGACCCCCCACCCTATCCCTCCCCACGTAGGGGGAGGGAACTGCTGCTGCGCGATCGCCTTCACGAGGGGCCGATCTCCGCCCGGAGCTTCGCCACCCGGGGGTCGCGGGGGGCGAGGCGCTGAGCGGTCTCCAGGGCCTTCTGGGCGCGGAGCCTCAAGCCCTGGCTGTGGAAGAGGAGGGCCAGGTCCGCGAAGTGGCCGCCGTTCGAGGGCTCGAGGTGGCTGGCCTTCTCCAGGCACTGGATGGCCTCGCGGGCGGTCTGGGGGTTGCGGCCGAGGGCGCGGCCCAGGGCGGCGTGGTATTCCGCCACTCCCGGCGCGTGGTGCACGGCGGTGCGCAGGAAGGTGACCCTGTCCTGATACTGCCCGGCCGCCAGCGCCTCGGCCGCGCGCTCGTAGGCGTCGCGCGCGATCTCCTCGGGGGTGTGGGGTCTCGGCCGGGCGCGCCCCGCGTCGTACTCCTGCCGGCGGGCGTCGTTGACCAGGGTGTTGAAGGCGGTGGTCAGGTCCTTGAAGAAGGACTGGGCCTTCTCTTTCTCCGCGGGGTCGGTGTAGCGGTCTGGGTGGCGCTCCTTGGCCAGGCGGGCGTAGGCTCGCCGGATCTCGGCGGCGGCCGCGGTGGGCGGCACTCCCAGGAGCTCGTAGTAGTCGCTCATGGCGGCCTAGCGCTTCGCCCCTTCCCCGGGCTGGCGCACGAACTTCAACGCAGACTTCCGGATCGCCTCGGGGACGTTCTTGTCGAGAGTGATCGCCTTCATGTCGCGCGGGCTCAGCCGTGAGACCAGGCCCATGGAGATGGCGAGGGGGGTCCGGGGGTTCCTGACCAGGTTCGCAACCACCGTGTACTTCTTGGTCCACTCCCGGTGGTTGCCGATCTCCCGCAGGATCTGGTCCGAGATGTTCTTCATGGCCGAGAAGGCCTCGATCTCGGGCTCGGTCAGCCGGGGGCTCCCCAGGACCGCGGCGGCGACCAGCCGGTTGGGGTCGCGCACGAGGACCGCCCGCTCCTGCCGGTTCCCCTTGAGGGCGGCGATGACCTTCTCCGCGGTGTTCATCCGATAGATCTTCTGGACGGTGCTGACCTTCTCCGCCTCCTCCCGCTCCTCGTCAGAAAGGTAGGTGACGAGCGCCTCGTGCTCGGTGGTCGGGGCCGGGAGGACCGGCTCCTCGACGGTGGCGGGCGGCGGGGGGGGAGGGGCGGCCGGCGAGGGCGCCGGCTCCCCCTTGGCGCCGATCTTGAAAGTCTCGCGCAGCTCGCGCAGCCGGCGCCTCTGGTCGTTGCTGAGGCTCGGATTCGCCTCGAGGACCTCGAGGAGCGAGGTCCGGCGCAGCAGGCGGACCTGGTTGATCACGACCAGCTCCGCCAGCTCGCTGGAGAGCGAGCGGGCCAGGGTCTCGATGGCCTCGTCGGCGAGGGAGGTGTTCTGGAGCGTGGCTTCGCGCAGCTCGCGCTCGGGGCGGAAGGTCACGGCCCAGGCGAGCACCGAGGGCGGGGTGTCGCGGCTCTTCAGGATGGGCAGGAACTCCGCCGCCGGAAAGGCCGCCAGCCCGGCCTTGGCCGCTTCCTCGACCGCCGCCTCGGGGTCGTGCACGAGATGGGTGAGCAGCTCGAGCAGGTCCTCCGGCTTGAGAGGCAGCGCGCCCTGGGCGGCCATGAGTCGGAGCTCGGTGGGGACCGCGCCCCGGCGAAACTGCTCGACGAAGGGGTTCGTGACCCGGGTTTCCGCCATCGACCTAGGGCTCGGTCCGAGAAAGGGCCGCCGCGGCCGCCCCTGAACGCGCCCCCGCCCGCGTCACCTGGACACCCTCCTAGCTGCTGTGCGCGGCCGCCGCGCTCGCGGCGTCCTGCACGAGGGAGGGGAGGTTGTCCTTGGTGATCACGATGTTCCGCCGCACTTCGCCGGTCCGGCCCAAGGGCACTCCAGGCCGGTCGTTCACG
>Ga0137380_10005080_pt1 | contig 11656 bp, 12 predicted proteins | sample SagtaG_17_FD_104809 | JGI IMG/M metagenome (GOLD analysis project Ga0137380, IMG submission 104809) | Vadose zone soil microbial communities from Sagehorn Ranch, Mendocino, California, USA - Sage2_L_100_16 metaG | ecosystem: Environmental > Terrestrial > Soil > Vadose zone | place: USA... | reverse complement strand
CCAACGAATGCGAGCGGGAGGGAAAGCACGAGCCAGTGTAGTGGTTTCACGCGCGACTCCTTCAAAATCTCATTAATTTGCTTGGGCGTGACCTTCTCGACCGTGTCAACGCGAATTGCCTCGTGCCTGCGCTCCTTGCCCACGCGATGTAAGTGAATGACGGCTACGCGGTCACCGACTTTGAACATTATTCTTAGCCTCGGTTGCGGGATTTTATCCATCGCCGATTGAATCTCGGGTCCGGGTCGGGCCGCAAGGTTCCGGCCCTTTGATTTTTGAGATAGAATCTCCGCCCCACACTTGCTGTATTTTAGTGCAAGGCTCCGACTCCGGATGAGTTCCTACGGGTGGAATCAGAAATCCGTGTTCTCAGGTGTACCGGACACAAATGTTCCCGTTCGAATCCTTCTTGAACCCCAAAACCTTCGCCGTTCGAACTCGATTCCGCTGGTTCCTAAAGCCGTTGGTACGATATACACGTAAACCGCGGACGCGTAATTCCTGGTCGCTCATGTAAGACTTGTGTTCAGCCCCAACCTTGGGTTCTCGTGGTTTGGGCTCCTTCATTTCTACCTCGGCATATGGCAACGAATCGAAATAAGTGTCGGCATCCCGCCTGTCTATCACTTTCCTCTTACCCATCCATTTGAACCGAATCTTTCCTTGCCGTAATGCCTCTTCGGCGGCCCAATTGGTCATACCCAGGTACTGCGCCAATTCTGGGATCGTAAGGCCACGTTTCTCTCCTCCTTGGGTGAGGACAACCCGAGGAGCCGGGCCCGGTTTGATGGCAACCACTGTGTTCGTTTTTCTCACCGCTTAGTCTACCTTTGGCCCTAGAACCGATAACAACAGATGACGCATTTCCGCGTAAGCGCGGCGGCGATCAGCCGGCCCATAGGGGCGCTGCAGGTTTTGAGGAGGTAAATCAACTGCTCCTCCCTTCGAAAGCCTAAGGTTTCAGAACTCGAATTCCCTTGCGCTCCAATTCGTTTCGTGCCCTCTCGTCGTTCTGACCGGTCGTGATCCACTTTAAGAGCAACTTTTTGTCCTCGTCGCTGATTAGTTCGGTCGCCTCGTACATGATCTCGTGTCCGCAGAACACATCTTTGTACTGGTGCACGTCGCCTATGTAGATCCTACTGCGACTTCGAGGGTGTCTCTTCCTTCAGTTTGCTAGTAATGGTAGGTTCCGGTGGAGCAACCCCCGGTGACCATCGTACCTATGCACGAGACCTTTGCATTTGCGGATCTTCGGGAATTGTTTGCGAAAGCCAATGAGGAGAAGTCTGGCGATCAACTAGCCGGCATTGCGGCTCGCTCGGAACGGGAGAGGGTGGCGGCGAAACGCCGGCTCGCCGACTTGTCGCTCGAGGAAATTCTTCGACAGCCTTTGATTGATCCAGATGACGACGAAGTCAGCCGCTTAATCCTTGATACGCACGATGCGGACGGCTTTAAGGCGATCAAGAGTATGACCGTGGGCGCGTTCCGCGAATACATACTTGACGATGCAACCAGCGAAGCGGACCTGAAGCAGATTCAGCGCGCCATCCTTCCCGAGATGGCCGCCGCTGTGGCGAAAATCATGAGCAACAAGGATCTGATCTTGGCCGCGGCGAAAATTCGGAATGTCACACGTTGCCGGAATACGATGGGCGAGCGGGGCGTTCTAGGCATCCGAATACAGCCAAACCATCCCGCCGACGATGTTGGAGGCATTCTGCTGGCTACGTTCGAGGGCTTGCTCTACGGCTGCGGTGATGCGGTAATCGGAGTCAACCCGGCGGCGGATTCCGTTGAAGTCGTCTCCTCGATTCTGCGCGCTCTCGAACGCCTAGTTGGTGCTTATCACGTTCCAACCCAGACGTGCTGCCTAGCGCATGTAACGACACAGCTGACAGCTCTCGAGAGAGGCACACCGGTTGATTTGTTATTTCAATCTGTTGCCGGAACTGAAGGCGCCAATCGAAGCTTTGGCATCACGCTTTCGATGCTGGCGGAAGGTCGGGAACGTGTTCTTGAACATCACCGCCAGCGTGATGTGCGGTGGAAGGGCGAAAACGTGATGTACTTCGAAACTGGCCAAGGCAGCGCGCTTTCCGCTGACGCCCATCATGGTGTAGACCAACTGACCTTGGAAGCCCGAGCTTATGGATTAGCGCGGGCGTTCGATCCTTTCCTAGTAAACAGCGTCGTCGGCTTTATCGGACCGGAATACCTCTATGACGAGCGACAGATCGTTCGAGCAGGCCTTGAAGATCATTTCATGGGCAAGTTGCTGGGATTGCCGATGGGTTGTGATGTTTGCTACACCAACCATGCAGCCGCAGACCAGAATTCCGCGGACAATCTTCTCATGCTGCTTACGGCCGCCGGATGCAACTACTTCATGGGAGTTCCCTGTTCCGACGACGTGATGCTGAATTATCAATCGACCAGCTATCATGACGCATTGGCGGTTCGCAGAATATTCAATCTGCAGCCCGCACCTGAGTTCCTGGAGTGGCTACGCGAAACAGGAATCTACCGCGATAGCCAACCCGTACAGTTGAACTTCTCCGCGAGACAAAAGCTTTTGCGTGGATTTGAATCGTCACTACAAGGAATTGCGTGATGGCTGGAGAGAAGGATCACGCGCTTGCTGCCGCAAGCTGGCCTGAAATCGTGCAGCGGATTCGTGCCAGAACACCCGCTCGGCTTCTGGTTGGCCGCGCAGGATCAGCTTATCCCACCAGTACACAACTCGAACTGCGCGAGGCCCATGCTGCGGCACGGGATGCGGTCTGGGCCGAGTTGGACACTCGAGCGATTTTTACTGAGAAGCTTCTGGACCAGTGGAAGTTATTCGAGGTTTCGACACGAGCCGCCAATAAACAAGAATACCTGCTGCGGCCGGACCTGGGGCGACATCTTGCAGATTCGGCGCGTCTTGAAATTCTAGGTCGGTGCTCGAAGGGCAACGACATTCAAATTGCTATCGGCGATGGTCTCTCGGTTGCAGCAGTGGCGGCGCAAGTTCCTCGACTGATACCTCTTCTTTATCAGTCCGCGATTGAGCGTGGATGGACTGTCGGACAAACGCTCATTGTTCGGTACTGCCGCGTTGCGATACTGAATGAAATCGGCGAGTTGCTTACGCCTAGAGTTGTCGTGCTCTTGATTGGCGAACGCCCGGGACTTGCAGCAGCCGATAGCCTCTCCGCATACATGGCCTATCGCCCAAACTCTGCCCATACTGATGCGAATCGAAATCTAGTCTCTAATATCCACTCACGAGGGCTGAGCCCTGAAGATGCGGCCGATCGCATCTTGCGTCTAGCCGAATTGATGACGCTCGCCGGGACGAGCGGCTTCCACTTACGAATCGGCGACCCGAATCTGACTCGCACAATTATCGGTGGGGCGACGACCCAGGGGCAAAAAGAAAAGACGTCGAGCCGAGATGTCAGCGAAGCCAAGAAGAGATAAAGATCAAAAGTTGCATCAGCGGATCAGTGTAGTCTGTCGCGTAATTGCGTTTGGGTCCTCCTGCCCCTTGCCCAAAACGACCTCCCGTATCCGCCCCAGGCCGCTCGGATCCGCAGTCGAGGCTGCGGCCCATTCACGTAGGTTGAGGCAGGGAGAGTAGGGACCGAGCCATCTTGTCAGGTAATGCTTCTACCTTCGCAGCCCGGATACGTGCCAGTATGACTGCCCGTGTTGCCACTAAATCCTTTTTTTTTGCGTGAGTGAGCAAGCGCCATTCGGACCAATCCAACAGACGTAGTTCTAATTTATCGGTGAAGATCGTCAGCGCACCACAGTGAACGCACACAGATGGTTCACCAGCTTTCGGCTTGGGCACTCCGGCAAGAGACCCATGCAATGAATGGCCGCACTCAGGGCACTGGCCGGTCGGTATTTCTTCGGGAGGCAATGGAATCCTTACGGCATTGCGGGTATCGATGAATTCGCGATAAGTGCAGGCGCATGCGTTTGAAACCCATTCCAGCGGTTGGGCCAGAGTCTCTAATGCGTTCGTCGCCGATTGTTTTTCAGCTATTTCCGCGCTGGATTTGAACGATCTTCAGGATAATCATTACCCCAAAAACCTGACGCTGGCGTTTCGAATTCGATACCTAGTTTGTATGAACCCGAATCATCCTTAGTTCCACTCCAAACAACCCGTCCCCGTGCAGACAACTTGGTTTTCTCGTTTGTGATTTCAAGGATCGTTCCCGGAGGCCAAAGCACGGGAGAAAGAATTAAAGCACCGTGGAGATTTACCACTGCAGTGATCGCCGTCGAAAGGTACTGGATCGGCCGGATACCTAGAGGGATGCGAGCTATTATGCGAGGGCTACGCCGCCCTTCTCTTGTCCCCTCTTCCGAGCTCAAGACCTACCTCCTTAACGAGCAGTAGGAAGTAACGCACTGCTGGCCCTTGTGGCAGCCTGAGATCCTATGGCTTGGCGAGTTTGGTCGAGCTTCGTGGCGAGTGCCTGCCTTGGCACATGATCGATCACCGGCTTGAGCAATAACCGAAGTGATCCAGGAAAATCCTTACTTAGCCCCATGACCTCCAGTTCGAGGTATAATCCACCATCACGTTCTTCGAACCTGGCAAAGCTCACTAAGCGCCATAGATAACCACTTCCCTCGTCCGGCGCTAACCTCTGTTCTTTCTTTTCCCCGTAATGCTCGATCTGCTGCACACGAGTGGCGAAGAGGGTCATGTATCCTTGCCGGCTATTTAGCTCGAAATACTTGGAGTCCAACTCGGTATAGAACGCCGCGGTCACAAGAAGCACTCTCTGGACCCACAGGATCGAAAACTTCTGCTCATCACTCGTCGAATCGAGCAATTCTGCTTTGACAAGCGTGGGCCGATAGATTTCGCTGTACCCGCCGTAATCATTTACGACTGCAGCGAGATCCTCGATCGTCGCGCCTGGAATGAACACTGCTCCGATCCAGTGGTGTATCAGTCCGTGCGGTACCGACAGAGGATGGCTGTTACCTAAGGGTGAAATGACGATTTGGTTGGCGTCTAGCTGCTGCCTCCGCATGGGATCTTCGTCTGCCCAGAGAAATGGTGACTTGCCATTCAGGCGCTCTTCCATGCGCACTGTGACGCCCGCAATGTAATTCTGCCAGGCCACCAGGGCGCGCTGATCCAATTCCGCTGCGTATGACCAAGCCACAGCCGCCAGGAGGATCAGCAGTTGCAGCAGTGCAGATCGACACTTCATATGCTGGATCTTACAAGTTGTAGGAGATACTGGCCAAATCAAATGCTGCGGGGGTGATCAGCGCGGGGGCTGCAGCTGTACGTGTTAGACGTCAATACTGGCGCTCTCGGCGGACTACGAATGGGTCATTGAAGCTTGCCCAATCCAACAGTAATCCCAAAAGTGGGCCCGAAGACGTTTATTCCATAATCGTAGACTTTCGGTTGCGACAAATAAGCATTTGACACGTGCATGTAGGCGATACCGCTCGAAATGCTATATCGAGGGCTGAAGTTGTAACGCACTCCGCCGCCGAGTATGAAATTAAACGTGAGGTCCTGTCCTTGAGCATATAGCACGCCGTACGGTCCCTTGGCGTCTGTATACCCAACCCCGCCGCGTGCCTCCGCATACGGTACAACTCTCCAGTTAGGCTGGACAAAATTACGTCGTACACCAAACATGAATGTCACATAGAGATGCTCAGGCCCGCGTGGAATGTCAGTGTACGAGAGACTGAATGTAAGATCCGTGTTACCGCGTATAAAGGAAGGACCCGCCACATTCCCCCAATGCCATCGTAGAGAAGGAATTATCGGTACCAGTGTGTAATCCATTGGAACTCGTGCCCACTTCTCGCCCATAAAAGGATCGAATATGAAAGGGATGTTGTTGGGAAGCCAGCCCATATCTAGGGAGAATTCGAGCTTGTGCTTGAAATAGATTTTTCTGTTGAAATCACCTGGTTCCAATTTCAGTAAAGTTTCACCAGAAAATTGGCTCTTTGAATCTTGGCCGATGGATGGCACGGGCTGAGCGAGACATGTCAGTATCAGCGTAAAAAAAAGCATGTTTCGTATTTCGTTTCTATTTTTTCAACTAATACTAATACCTTGCGCCTAAAAGGGACTGTGCTTGCTAGACTCTTATCGGAGGCACACCGAGTGACCAGAAATCTGGGGCAGGTTGCGTGAATTCGACCCCCCTACTTCGGTTCGTCTGGCGCCAAGGCGGGTGACACGGCCATCGCTTTCAGCCCAATTCTCTGGATTCTGAAACGGAGCTATTATCACACGTCTTTCTCTAGTGCTACGAGTGCTCCCCGGGCATTTAGAGATACCTTGGCCGTTGCTCCTCCGTTTGTACCAGATCCGACAGGTGAATTTACTCCTCGGAGACTAAGGTGGTCGCGGATCAGAATCTCGATTATGCGCTCGGCCGCATGCCCATCCCAGAACGGCGGCAACTCAGCTTGGGTTGGTTCGTTCGCCAGTGCCTCACGCGCAGCAGCTACAATTCTTGCTGGATCTTGGCCGATGATCCTATTCGTGCCCATGGTGACGGTAACTGGACGTTCTGTGTTGTTCCGTAGCGTGAGGCAGGGTACCCCTAAAGCGGTGGTTTCTTCTTGTATGCCGCCAGAATCCGTCAAGACTAGGCGTGAATGGCGGATCAGGCAAAGGAAATCTACGTATCCCAGAGGAGGGATCATACGAAGCTTCGTATGATTTCGCCCGCTGAGGGCATGCAGCTTGTTTTCGGTGCGAGGATGAACTGGGAAAATCACTGGCACCTGCTCCGCGACCTCCTCGATGGCTTTGAGAAGTTTCTCTAGCGTTTCGGCCGAATCAACGTTGGAGGGCCTGTGCAGAGTCAACACTGCGAATTGGCGAAAGCCTTCACGGTCAACCAGACCCAATTCATTGCATATCTTCGACCGCTCCGCCGTTGCAAGCAGTTGCTTTAATGCGTCAATCATCACATTTCCCACCAGATAGATGCATTCCTGTTTGCGACCTTCACCTAACAGATTCTCCACTGCGGCTTTTTCGGTAGCGAACAAGAGATCAGCCAAAGCATCGGTAAGTACTCGGTTAATCTCCTCTGGCATCGAGCGGTCGAAACTCCGGAGCCCCGCTTCGACGTGAGCAATGCGAATGCCCAGCTTCGCTGCCGCTAGCGAAGCTGCGATGGTAGAATTCACGTCGCCGACAACTAGAACTAGATCTGGTTGCCGCTCTTCGAAAATGGGCTCAATCCGCTTTAAGATCTCCCCCGTTTGCCAAGCGTGCGAACCGGAGCCCACATCAAGATTTACATCTGGTGCGGGAATCTCCATTTCTCGAAAAAATACCCCAGAGAGCCTAGCATCGTAGTGTTGGCCAGTGTGGATGAGTATGGGTTGAATTTCCGGGTGTCTACCCATTTCTCGCAATAGAGGAGCGATCTTGATGAGGTTAGGCCTTGCACCTACGACGTTCGCGATTCTCATATATTCGCGCGTTACTCTAGGTCAGCTAACCTTTCTGGCAATGCCGACCCGGGGGTTATTGCTAACAAAAGGAGCCTAATTCGACCGAACAATCCTCATCCTACGTTCGCTTTTAGGGGAATGTTGCGAGTAAATTCTCAGCCGCCCGCCGTTCTCGCGCTCTGCGTAAGATGGCTCACAACTCGATGAGATTGCCAACGGTGTTCGTCAGATCCCGCGGCATCCAGCACCTTGGCGACAGCCCAGCAAGTGTCGTGCATGTCGATTTCCGATAGAGTCGGATGAACGAGAAACATCAGACTGGTCTCTCCCAGTTCCTTGGCCACCGTCAAACGTTCCCTAGGGCGAAGTTCCGGGGCGAAAGCTTTTTCGAGATAGATCTCGCTGCAGCTTCCTGTGAAGCAAGGTATGCCTTCGGCGACAATCGCCGAGAGAATCCGGTCCCTGGTCCATCCCTTGCGCAGCTTTTCCGGACGAACAAACGCGTAAAACTTGTAGTAAGAGTGACCGATGTGGCTTGGAGGCTGCGGCACCCGTAGAGCGTCATGCTGCGTGAACCCTTGCGTCAGAATCGCGGCGTTCCTGCGTCGGACTTCTACCATCCGGGGGAGCTTTCCCAGAAGGACGCGGCCGAGTGCCGACTGAAATTCCGTCAGGCGCCAGTTGGTCCCAATCGATTCATGGAGCCAGCGAAAGCCCGGCGGGTGCTGGCGATTGTAAACAGCCTCGTAGCTCTTACCGTGATCCTTATAGCTCCAGGCCCGCTCCCAGACGGCTTTCTCATTGGTCGTTACCATGCCGCCTTCCCCCCCAGTGGTCATGATCTTGTCCTGGCAGAAGGAAAAGGCACCTACATCGCCAAGCGAGCCGACCGGCCGCCCCTTGTACGTGGCGCCGTGACATTGCGCGCAATCCTCGATGACCTTCAATCCGTGCCCGTGTGCCAATTCTGCGATCAGGTCCATATCGCAAGGCCAGCCGGCTAGGTGCACGGCAATGACGGCTCTGGTCCGAGTTGTCAGTAGAGGCCGGATCGTTGCAACTGTAAGGTTCTGGCTGTTCGGATCGACATCGGCGAGGACCGGTTTCGCGCCGCGCATGACCACCGAACTCGCCGAGGCAATAAAGGTCCTGCTCGGCACGATCACTTCGTCGCCTGGGCCGATCCCGAGGGCGTGAAGCGCGAGTTCCAGAGCGACTGTGCCGTTGGCCACGGCGATGCCATACTTGCAGCCCGCCTGCGCCGCAAACTCGTCCTCGAACCGCCGGCCCTCTTCGCCGGTCCAGTAATTGACCTTTCCCGATTGCAGAACGCGCGCCGCCGTAGCAATTTCGTCGGGGTCAAAGTGCGGCCATGTAGGAAATGGAGCCGTCCGAATTGGTTGCCCATCCTCCAGTGCGAGTTGTTGATAGAAAGTTTCAGTATTTATTGTCATGCTTTCTCGCAACCGCCGCGCTTAGTGTCGGTAGGATTCTTAGCGTTCCACGTACTCGGGCGGGCACACCGAAGGCGACGACGCCATCCGGGATATCGCGTACGACCACTGAACCGGCACCAACGATTGTCATAGTTCCGATACTTACACAGGGGATTGTCGACGCCCCTATTGCGAGGTGTGAGAGCATTCCGAGGCGGGATGCACCGGCCATAACGGCCTTCGGTGAGACGTTTGCGAAATTACCGATATCAACGTCGTGTTCGACTACAGCCGACGTATTCACGATTGCCCCCTCCCCGATTTTCACATCCGCGTTTATGGCGGCTTGGGCCATCACCACAGTTCCACGGCCTAGTCGAGCCGAGCCGGAAACCGATGCAGTCGGATGTACGACCGTAACTAATTCCACGCCCCACGAGATACATTTCTCGGCCAGCCTCTTACGTAAGAAATTATCCCCAACACCCAGAGCGACTGCGACCTGCGTCATTCGGGCTTCGTGCTGGAGCCACTCCCCATCGCCTAAAACGGGTAGCCCCAAAACTCGAGTGTCCCGGAGGTCGGCTCGGTCATCTATAAAGCCGACGAAATCCGGGTTCTTGCAAGCCAGCAAGATGTCCCCGACAACTTTTCCGTGTCCACCGGCACCGTAAACGAATAATCTGCGCGTACTCATGACTCTAATTGATCATTTCCCATAAACTCTGGCATCGTCGCGTGGCCACGCTGTGAAATGCCCTCCCGCTTCAGCAGATTTCGCACCGTCTTCCAAATAATTTTCGCGTCGAGTCTTAGGCTCCAATGCTCGACGTACCAGATGTCTAGGCGAAATCTTTCTCCCCAATCGAGAGCGTTTCTTCCGCTGACCTGAGCCCAACCAGTAATTCCTGGCTTGACTTCGTGGCGGCGAGTTTGCTCTGGCGTGTAGCGATCCAGATATTGCTGGAGGAGCGGCCTCGGCCCGACTAGGCTCATCTCACCCTTCAGTACGTTCCAGAGCTGGGGGATTTCATCCACGCTGTAGCGCCGCAACAGCGCCCCTAACTTTGTGAGCCTCTTCTCATCAGAGAGCAGACCGCCCTGTTCGTCCCGTAGTGAATTCATAGTTCGAAACTTCAGCAGAGTGAAAGGTTTGGCCTTATAACCGGGACGCACCTGACGGAAAAACACCGGACTACCCATCCGGAGCCATACCACAAGGGCCACAACGATCACAACCGGCAGCACGAACGGCCACGCAGCGAGCAGCGCCACCAGATCCAAGCCGCGTTTGCCCCAGCGGCGATAGGCGCTGATTTCTTTGTCCGATCTCATGGCAGCGGCACTTTCCATCACCGAAACACAACGTTGCGCCAGAGTTGCCTGTAAGAACTGATGCTTCGCAAGATCACGCCCGCGCGGCCCCATTTCTGCTGTCGCCGCGCGAGCATCGGCCATCTGCATAAGAGCATCCGCAAACGCTACAGGGTCTTGTGGAGGAACCACCACCCCGGCGCCCTGTGCAGTAACCATCTCCGCCATCCAGCCAGGGTAGTTCACCAACACCGGTAAGCCACTCGCCAGGTAATCAAAAAACTTGTTGGGGGAGGTTCCATAGTAAAAGGCCGGCACATTGGCGAGGATCATCAAGCCCACGTTCGCACGCCGGCACAGAAACTGGGCCAAAGCCTTCTTTGGCATCGGGTCCACGAAGAAACAGTTATCCAGCTTTTCGCGGTGTGCCCGTTCGATAAGAGCGGGTTTTTCTTTCCCATCACCAATAAACACAAGAAAGATGTCGATACGCCCGCGCATGCGCAGTTCTGCTGCCGCATCCAGGACGGCCCCCAAACCATTGGCGACACCGTGAGCGCCGGTAAACGTCGCTACAAATGCGTCTGGGGGCAAACCGGGGATTTCCGGTAGCAGTTGTGCAGCGTCAGGAGAAAACAATTCCAGATCGCAGCCATTTGGCGCAGTAACTACGCGGCTTTCCGAAACACCACGCCGAGCGATGCCCTTTGCGATTCCCGGTGAAAGCGCCACGCAGAAGTTTGCGGAGTGGTAGGCCACGAATTCGAGCCAGTCCATCATCGACAGCACGATGGGATTGCGGATAACGCCCATTGCCCGCGGCAACTCTGGCCACAGATCGCGCACCTCAAAGACGAACGGTTTGTGGCGTAACCAGCGCGCAGCAACTCCCGGCAACGCGGCGGTCAGAGGCGTCGAGGTCGCAAATAGCACGTCGTAGTCCAGCCTAAGAGCCAGAATAACGCTACGAAACGCGAACCGAAGAAACGTCCAAGAGCGCTGCAGGAAATTGTCATAGTTGGAGTACGGCAATTCCATTTCGATAACGTAAATGCCATCCACGCTGCCTTCGCGTCGCCCACTCGAGAACGGTCCGGAAAGCCCCGTCTTAGACAATGCCGCCGCGCCACACACCATGGTGACCCGGTGGCCGGACGCCAGTAGCCGCTTCGAAACTTCATAAGAGCGAGTGCCAGTCGATCCATCCGGGGTTGTAAAATGCTGGTGAAAATACAATACGTGCATGGTTATGGCAGTGTGTGCGCCCTCATTCTGCTCTTGCTGCTCTTGCCAAGGATTCGAGCATCCTTATGCTGGAGCGTCCGGAGTCGCCATTTTGAACGTAGAGCTTGACCATGGCCCGGTTGTTGAACATCTCCGTAGAAAAATCCTCGGCTGGGGACTTTCTGACCATATCGGCTAGCTCCCTGATGCCGTCT
>Ga0137380_10005079_pt1 | contig 11657 bp, 15 predicted proteins | sample SagtaG_17_FD_104809 | JGI IMG/M metagenome (GOLD analysis project Ga0137380, IMG submission 104809) | Vadose zone soil microbial communities from Sagehorn Ranch, Mendocino, California, USA - Sage2_L_100_16 metaG | ecosystem: Environmental > Terrestrial > Soil > Vadose zone | place: USA... | reverse complement strand
TTGATCGGCTGGCCCTGCCCAATCGCCACTCCTCCTCCTATCCTTTCACGAAGAGCTGTCCTCTGCTCCTCATGGGATCGAGGCCGTTGTAGACGCTTCCGTTCGTGAAGAGAAGGGAGGTTTGTGATGTTCCTGATGGTAAAGGCGGGACCGGGAGAATGCCAGCCCGACAGAGTCGGACCAAGAGTAAGTCAGCGCTTGGCCACACCCCTACTTACAGTCGTAGTGCCCGGACCGAATGGGCTGTTGCTGAACGATGCAGTACCTTTCGCCCCTGCAGTAACATCAGAAATCTTCGGTTATTGGAGTACATGGAACATTGTTGTTCCAGGCTCCAGCCTTGAGTGTAGTGGCAATGGAAGCGTTCTTGCTGGATGACGAATTCGTTATAGCCCCGAAGCCAGTCCGAACTAAAGCAACCACAAGGACTACGAGTATTAGCGAAGTCTTAGCGCTAGACCTAACATACTCAAGTCTAGTGGACGAATGGTGTGTCACGCTTTTGCGCCTTAGTTTGGGTCGTACCCATGTTGACTCGCCACTCTTTCTCACGAAACGTGAATACCCGATGGTGATTGACAATCTACGAATACGTTACTGAAAAACGGCCAATTGTCTTTTCCCCGTTGAGAACGCGGTCACATCCTTCACGAATGACCGATGAGTAACATCAATGTATTGGATTGGCATTGTCCTCATCCCGGCTAAGTTGAGAGAACACAATCCTCAATCTTTGCTGCTGAGGGAAGGCCCAACGATGAGCGATCATGCGTTATGCCCAAGGCCTGGTTGCCAACGGGGTTCTCGCGGCAATCTATGCTTTCGTAGCCTTCGGTAGCCTAAGGCTTTTCGCGACATTAAACGCAAGCTCAAGTCCAGTCTGGCCTCCAACCGGCCTCGCGATTGCCGCCTTACTTTTGTGGGGTCCAGAGCTCTGGCCAGGAATATTCCTTGGTGCTTTTGCCGCAAACTCGCTGAACGCGGGCACGCCTGCTACCTCCGTAGCCATTGCTACGGGCAATGCGCTAGAGGCCCTGACAGGTTTCTTGCTAGTCCGTCGTCTCGCCAAAGGAGTACGAGCATTCGATAGAGTCCGAACTGTGGGAGTCTTCGCGCTCACGGCTGGACTAATCGCGCCTCTCGTCAGCGCGACAATCGGCGTAACCAGTTTAGCCGCCGCCGGGCTTGTCTCTTGGCCTCTGTATGGAGACGTGTGGAAGACCTGGTGGCTTGGAGACGCTGCGGGAGCCCTGATTATCGCACCCCTGCTGATATCATTCCTGCGTCCCGCCGACGCAGCCCCCATGGGGAATTCTCGCGAACTCATAGCATTAGGATTCTCAATTTCGACTGCGTGCTCAGCTGTTTTCGCCCCCGCTGTATATTTCACGATACCTCCTATCCCACTAAGCTTCACAATAGTTCCGCTCATAGTTTGGGCAGGCGTTCGGTTTGGTACTCGGGGTGCAACAGGAGCAACGTTCCTGTTCTCAATCGTCGCCGTGTGGGGCACGCGGGGAGGATTCGGGCCTTTCACTTCCGCCGATGTCAATACGGCATTGCTATCACTCCAGTTTTCGATTATGGTCCTCGCGACGACTGGCCTTGCTCTTGGGGCACTGGTCCGTGAGAGACTTGACGCAGAGAAGGAGGCGCACAGGGCACAGGCCGCGGAGCGTCGTTTCCAAACCATGGTCGAGTCGGCACCGGACGCAGTGGTCATCGCCGATACACAAGGTAGAATCGTTCAGGTCAACTCGCAGACAGAGACAATCTTTGGTTACAGTCGAGATGAGCTCCTCCAGCTTGGCGTTGAGGACCTCATCCCTCAGCGTTTCCGAGATCTGCACAAGAATCATCGCGGAGAATTTCACAGGGCCCCGCGCCAGCGACCAATGGGGGTGGGCCTGGAACTCTTCGGACGACGAAAAGGTGGCAGCGAGTTTCCGGTTGAAATCAGCCTGAGCCCCCTTCAAACGGATGCGGGAGATATGGTTTCCAGTAGCATCCGCGACATATCCGAGAGAAAGGCCAGGGAGGCTGAGCTCGAAGTGTCTCGCCACCAAGTCGCTGTGAGCGAGAAACTCGCAGCACTTGGTACTATGGTATCAGGCGTTGGCCACGAGGTACGCACTCCTCTTACGTACATCAACACTAATCTCGAGCTGATCAAAATCCAGATTGAAAAAGCGACAAAAGGTGAGACTGACCCCGCCGAGACATCGGAAACTATTGGAAGACTCGTCTCGAAAAGCAAGGAGGGGGTCGAACGGGCCGACAAAATAGTGCAGCAACTACGCCAATTCGCAAGTGCTCAACTCAAGACCGAGTCCTCTGCCCTTCACGACGTTGTGGCCAACGCCGTAGAACTGTTCCGCTCAGTACACAAGGGCCAAGTTGTCGTGAAGGCAGACCTCCAACCCGTCAGCGGATTCGAAGTTGACAAGGGGCAAATGCAACAGGTCCTCATTAATTTGCTCAACAATGGCGCCGAGGCAATGGACAACAAGGGCACGCTCAAGGTTCAGTTGCACGAGACACCTGCGGGTGCAGAAATCAAAGTAGAGGACAATGGGCCAGGCATCTCGAAAGAGGTGCAGTCTCGAATCTTTGACCCGTTTTTTACAACCAAGACTGAGGGCACTGGGCTTGGACTGTCAGTCTCGCGGCGAATCGTGGACGCGCACGGCGGAACCATCCAATTTACGACAAACCCCACCGGTACAACGTTCACGATTATCCTTCCCAAGAAGCCGACTAGCCGAGAGTAGACAAGACAGTGAAGCGCATCCTCTTGGTAGACGACGACCGAGACATCGTAACATCCACCGCCGAACTATTGCAAGTCTTCGGTTACGATGTAACGACATGCACTGACGCTGATCGAGTGCTCGAGATATTGCGAACACAACGCCCTGACATCGTTCTTCACGACGTACGCATGCCAGGTCTTGACCTTCGCGCTCAGCTCAGCGCCATCCATGACGACCCCGACGTTAGCCATATCCCCATAGTCTTGTTCACCGCCGTCCTTTCTGCAAAGGAACTTGCTGAGGAGGTTGGCGCCGATGATGCGATCGAGAAACCCTTCGACCCAGAAACCTTGCGAAGAGTACTTCGAGATTGCAAGACTCAGAGTCGGTATCGCTCGCAAACGCGGTTGGACTCTGCGGCACGAAGAGCATCTTGAGGCCAGTAGAAAATCAACAGGCTTAGCCACTCTCGCCGCCTCCCGACGACGGTGAACGAGTCATTTACGCAGCTTAGCCTGTGCTTAGCCTGTGACAAAAGCATCTATCGGGCTTCTAGGGCGAATGAAAGAACAAGGATGAAACTCATCGTGCCACGATGTAAGACTTGCTGACGAGAACTGGTCGAGCACTTGCTTCGAGCGTCACAAATAGAACGATTCATTCACACACGCACACACATACGGAAACTAAGACTACTACTCTCACTCGCCAGTAACAAAATCGAATATGGGCTGGGATTATGGTAAAATAGTGAGCAAGAATGAGCGGGGAAGCTCAAATCAACCCTAGCGATGAAACCACTAGAATCGACGTCTCCTCATCGAGAGAAGTGAAGGACCCTGGTCCCGCAGTTGAACAGGTTATGGCGGGCGCGCCAACATCAAAGGCTTCGGAACAGCCTAAGCTCCGCTACATGATGAGCCTGATACTAAACTTTCTTGACGTCCCAGGACAAGTCCTGCTTATCGAAGGCGCCCCCGGGACAGGTAAAACCAGCCTAGCTCTGGAAATACTAAGCCAAATGGAGAACACACACAAGGTCTACGCCTCCAGCAGAGTTTCTCCAGCGAGACTCAGGCAGCATTTTCCCTGGATAGACGAAGTAATAGATTCCATGTCGGGCAGGACAGCAAGGGCAAGCTGGCTGGACGAGCTCCACGACATTCGCTCTACCGAGCCAGACAGTGTCCTCAACAGAGTGTTGAGGCTAAAGCATTCGAGGCGCAAGGCGGTGTTAGTCCTCGACAGTTGGGAGGGTGCCGTGAGAAACACGAAGGAAGAGGGACGGAACATGCTCGAGTCGGCTCTCCTGTCTGAACTCGACGAGAGCAGAGTCAGCATCGTAATAGTCACTGAAACCGAAAAACACGATCATCTGGACTATCTGGTCGATGGAATAGCCAGTCTTTCCCAGTCAGAGCTAGAAGGTAGGAGAACACGGTTACTGGAGCTCAAAAAACTTCGAGGATTCAAGGTGTCAACCTTGAGAGGTCTATTCACTCTGGAAAAGGGCCGATTTACACTTCTGCCCTCGGGGCCCGACAATGAAGCTCCAGAAACACCAGAGCGATTAGTTCCTATTGCCCACAATGAAAAAGCCTACTCAACTGGAATCTCCGACTTGGACCGAATCCTTGGAGGGGGAGTAGAAAGGAGCACACTCTTGCTCATTGACGTTGATAGCAATGTTCCACCGCACTGGATGAGACTGCTGCTAAACATCATACGAGCTAATTTCGTCAACCAAGGAGGCACCTGCTTTATACTACCTACGGGGGGTTACAGCTCAGATAATGTGGCAGAAGCGCTAAGGCCCTTGGTAGGCGATGCAGCGATGGATGAGCGAGTGAGAATAGCCGCGTACAGTCGGAATGCCCCTCCCAGAGAATGGAGGGTACAGTTATCGGGGCAGCTTCAAGAGGATGTCAGAACGTTCGGTAAGACTTGGGGGCCGATAGCAAGAAACACAGCGGGAACAATAGTGAGCGTTAACCTGGACAGATTAGTCGCCGTATACGGCGACGATTTGGCTCTTCCAGGGTTCACAGAGATCGGAGAAGGAATACGGGATGCAGGGGCGCTTCAGATATGCACGTCATCACTCCCTACAAATCTAAGGCAAGATACCCTCAGAAATGCCGACTACCATCTCAAAGTTCAGAATGAGGGAGGATCATTCCTAGTCTATGGAATAAAGCCCTTCACCCCAGCGTATGCGGCGAAGTCTGACCTTGACAAGGGCTATCCCAAGTTAATGCTGGTTCCGGTCGTTTAGGAAGATTACCCGGCCAATCCACAACCTGTTCCTCGAGAACGAACATAGTGAATCATAGTTTCCCCAATTGGACTGATTTAGTTCAAGATTTGCTAGTGCCTCGTGCCAAGAAATACTACACAGAACACCAACCTCTAGAAAGTTTTGTCTTCAAGCTCAGAAAAACAAAGAAGAAGAGTTTGGGGTTCATGGAGAAATTCCAGTCGCCAAACACTAGGCGGCTAGTTCCTTCTCCATCCACATTGGTCTGATCCACAACGGCTTGTGAGCGGTCTCCTCAGTGAGGTCAGGAATCGGTTTAGCGAAGGTGTAGACGAGATCACACCCTTTCTCATCGATTTTGACATCGACCGTGCAGACGCGCGGAGTCATCAGGGTGATCAGCTCCTCGATCTCTCTCGGAACGCGAAGGTATGTTGACTTGTTTATGCTCACTGGCTTGACGACGAGAGCCAATTTTTTCTCCTCAAGAAGATAACATGTGGAAGTTTGAACTTCGACTTTTCGGAACTCGACCTAGGTTCTAGGTCCGATTCTGGAAAGTAACCCGTTTCTGTGTGCATGCGTGAATGGGTGTGTGTTCCTAGTAGCGATGCTTGTTCAGTACCAGCTTTACAACATCCTTGTCGCGCAGAAGATAATAGGTTGCCTGTCGGGTTCTCAGGTTGATCCTCGAGATGCCCTCTGTTACAAGCCGTATCAATTTTGTGGGATGGGTCTCCACGTCGTGCCATTGCCATCCTTGATAGGTCAAAGGATTCACTGCTGCCTCTTCGTGGGTTACGGCCAGCATGAGTGTCTTGCGATAATCCGGGAACCTTGCTAGGAATGAGGACAGCTTGTTTTCGGCTAGTTCAAGAGGCCGTAGAAGTGGGCCGCTCAAACAGGTTCATCATGGATATGTTGCTCCTAGTTTGTAAAAAGAAAACCGTTCAAAGAGGAAAGGCCCTTCGGTAACACAGAGGGAAGCATCACCTTGTCCGACCGTATAACGTCGGCTAGAGAACCAATGATCCCCGGCGACCTCTCCCGGTCACCCTCAAATTCTGCACCAAAGTCTTCAAGAGGTATCATCTTGACTCTGCTTAGCTTGGTCCTCTTGAGACTCTCAACACACTTGACCGCCACCCCAATGTCTTTCACCACGAGAGCCCTCATTCATACGTAGCGTGACGTCGAACACAAGTGGCTCGGCCACGAAAGGCGGGTTTGTGACGCGATCTGCCAGGAATGGTACCCCCTTTTTGAGAGTCATTTTCCATTTGGAACCGTTTTGGACGATTTTTCCCTCTAATCCCGCATAATCTGCCCGGATTCCGATTTTCGAATCGGGAAATATAGGACTTTCATGCGGGTCGAATCGGCGTGTATAGAATCGGCTCTCAAAACCCGATTCAGGGCTGATTATGGGCGATTCTCCTGGTGAACTCTGACGAGAATCAGCCGGTTTCCCTCTTCAAGCGTGCTGCAAAGGTTTCTCCCTTGTTCTCTAGAGAGACTGTAGCACCTGTTCAATATCCGGAGAATGGTTTCGCTACTAGCGAAGGGAGAAATTCCTTGGAATTGAGTATGCTGAAGGGGAAGATTCACAGGGCAAGAATAACGGCTGCTGACCTCAACTATGAGGGAAGCATAGAAGTCGACTCGTCCCTATTGGATGCGGCAGGGATTATTCCCTTTGAACGGGTCGACATATGGAGCATAACCTCCGGTGAGAGATTCTCGACCTATGCACTGCCAGCTCCCAGGGGAAGCGGGATAGTCGCTGTAAACGGGGCAGCCGCTAGGAAGGCTCAACCAGGCGACGAAATAATCATCGCGGCCTTCGCCCAAGTATCCGCGAAGGAAGCTGAAAGCTGGAAGCCGAGGGTAGTATTCGTAGACGAGAAGAATCGCCTACGACCCTTACCCAAGATTGCTCGGCTACTCATCGGCAGCTCTTCCACCGGTCACAACTGATCCACTTTATTCCCCAACGCTGTTAGATTTTGGGAGGCCTAACAATTCGCTAATCTCTAGCCGAGTGTTTGCCCAAGCTTGAAATTATCCAGCCTGTTTCGCGGTTAAAGCATACCTTGGACCTCGTTAGATCGTCGCATTGACGCTGCAAGCAGATTTCTACCGAGTCAAGGTCCGTTTCGGAAAACTGTACGCTGATCCCAGAGTCTTCGATAGGCCGCCGACCTTTGTGAGAGGGTATCTCCAGTCGAAGGGCCTGGCTAGGGAGAGAGCCGACCTGATCTACGAGACTACAGAGGAGGTTATGCCTGTAGACGATACAGGTCGACCTTCTAGACCTGTTGGGACCGGCAAGTTCCGGTACGAAGGCAAGACTCTGCGTTCGGAGTATATACAATGGGCAAACATACAGCTGGAGTATACTGATTTTGGCTCAAGCTACCTCCCAGAAGACCACAGAGGGTGCTGGATGGCCGGCCGATGGGACGATCTCTCTTTCGAGATGAAGGAACTGCACCACCAGCACTTGGACACGGGAATTGCAGACCTCGCCGAACTGTATGATATTCTCAAGAAGAGAGCTGCTCCCACAGCAATTGCAACGGTGGAACTACCATTGAAGGCTAACAGTGTCTTTGACGCGACGGTGAGATTTCTCGAAAACCAGATTGGTCGGCTCGCTCAGCGCGAAGGCCGGACGGTTGAGGTCTATGCCGCCGGAAAGCTCAATGGAAGTGAGAGAAGGGCGCTTGAGAATCGGATTGGGCGAGACGCGACGGCTTCGACAGTATATGTGATCCTTGGTTCAGCATCGTAGCTCACTCAATGGCCCTGGCTGAATGCTACCATGCGACTCTCTTGTATGACTCTACGAACTCTGGATCCACTACTCCAGAGACGATTCGTTCGGATCCATCCGGAAGGACTACCGGGGTCCCTGCTGCATGGTAGGGAACCTCGAATCTTTCCAGCCTTTCCGGCGAGTCGACCTCGAAGAGCTTTCTACAGGCTCCATTGGAATAGTGGAAGGCATACAGCTTCTCGACTCGTCTCTCCCCAAAGCCACCTGCCCGCCCTCCCGCGGACATACCGCTCTCTGGTAGTTGAAGTATGAAAATGGAGTTCTCGCCTTCGAGGGACTTTAGGTTCACATCGTTTTCGGCCACGAAGAGTCTTCTACCTTTTTCCGATATCAGTTTTGTGAGTTCCTCAAGCGGCGTCATTTTGGCTCTCCTCTCAGAGGTTTCGGAGATTGAAAAGCTTGCTGGACCACGGATCAGAGGAAGGCAATTATCGAATCTCTGCTCTTGATCTTCAGGAGTTTCTCGACTTCAAGCCTCTCTTCTTCGGTCAGAGGGTTGTAGAGACGATCCTCTTTGGTTGTTCCTGAGTACCTGCCTGCTACAAGATACGTCTCCTTCCCGATTTCTTTCAAGACCGTAATCCGGTTGAGACTGTCTTTTTCGGTATACAAGTACAAGGGAGTATAATCGTATCTGGGCAGTTCAGTCTTGTGAATTGCTCTCTTATCTCTCAGCGTCTGTGTCATTGACTGGCGCGACGTATTTGCTCCCTTATTTAATCCGACTGTGCGGGGCTTACGAGGTAGACCCGACCTTAGAAGCGGGTTCTCATGAGTACCTTAGACTATTCCGATTGCTTAATAATGAAGGGTTCCTGGCGAGCGATAAGTTCCTTTGAAAACTCAGACAGTCATCTTCGGAGTCGTTCTGGTAGTGGTTGGAGTAGCTGTTGCCGTGATTTTTACAACAAACATTACGGGGCGTACGCATCAATACATCCCGGCCGGTGGGATCGGGCTGGCTATTCTTGGCGGAATCCTAAGCATACTCGGTGCAACCGCGAAAGCAGAAAGCCAAACTGGACAGTTCAAATGTCAAGTCTGTGGTGCTGTCTTCGGTTCCGATATCGCTCTGAAGTCTCACACCAAAGACAAACATGGGTCCAAGCCATAGAACTAGGCCATGAGTTGCCGGCCCAACGGGTTACGAACCTAGAACTTGATCTGGCCTGACCTTCTAAGGGACTCGACTTGACCTTGCGTATAACGGAACATGATGTCTCCACGTTCGGTCTGAAAGTCCCAAGGGGCAACTAACACAACATCTCCCATCTTTATCCAGACCCTTCGTTTCATCTTTCCTCGTATGCGGCATACTCTAGTCACGCCATCTGCGCATTCTACCAGGACCCGGTCGTACCCTAGGAGGTTCTTGACAGTTCCGTACATCTGGCCGGGGCCAGGCGTGAGCATTTCGCTTAAGTTGGCCTCACTGAGGACTTTGCGTTTCCCCATGTTCTTCTTCCTCCGAATGGTCTTGCAGTATTATTAAAACTCGGAGTCTCTAGAGGAGCTTACGTATGTCAAGCCAGGTTTTCGTTGGAGTATCGGGGTTCAGCTATTCCGCGTGGAAGGGACGATTCTATCCAAAAGAGATTGGACCGGATGATTTTCTCAAATACTATTCGCAACACCTCAACAGTGTTGAGATCAACAGCTCGTTCTATGCGCTTCCCAGCTTAACAACAGTAAGGTCTTGGCATGGGAAGACGGGAGAGGCGTTCAAGTTTGCATTCAAAGCCCCGAGAAAAATCACTCACCTCTCGAAACTGGGCGAAGGGGCGGCTGAAACAGCCCTTGACATGTCAAAGAATCTAGAGGCCCTAGGTGACAAACGTGGTCCGATGCTGTTTCAACTACCTCCATTCTTGAGACAGACTCTGAATCTTCTAGAGAGTTTTCTTTCAAAGACCTCGAATATCCCTGACAGAGTATTCGAATTCCGGCACCAGTCGTGGCTCGTTGACTCCACCTACGCGTTGTTAGACAAGTATGACACCGGCTTCTGCATCGCAGAGACAGAAGACCTTGAGCCTGTACTCAAGACAACAGGACACCTAGCATATTTCCGATTGAGAAAGGACTCTTACGATGCCAAGATGATTGAAAAATGGGTCGTCCATATTAAGAAGGCTATGGAAGATACGGATCAGACGTTTGTGTATCTTCGCCACGATGAGACAGGCGAGAACGCAGAGTTTGCTCAAAAGCTAAGGCCAGTTCTCTAGCATCTCCGGTAGAGCGGCGGTGGTGAAAGTCGCTAAGCGGTCTTGGCAGCGGCTCTCTTGACGTCTTCGTAAGCGGGTTCCTTGGAAGGATCGTCTGAGATCCAGCTGTACGTTACGACCCCATTCGAATCAAGTACGAAGACACTTCTCTTTGCTGCAGTGTACCCCCTTAGCCCGCCAAAGTTCTCATGAAAGACACCGTATTGCTGAACTACTTCCCTGTTATAATCGGAGAGAATCGGAAAGTTGAGCCGGTTGTGCTCGGAGAAAGCCTTGTTAGACCATGGATCGTTGACACTAATTGCGACGACTTGTGCAGGAACCTTGGAGAGTTCCCCGAGGCTGTCTCGAAATGTGCACATTTCTTTAGTGCAAACGCCTGTAAATGCGCCAGGGAAGAAAGCGAGGACTGTGACTTTGTTTGTCTTCGCCATCTCTGAGAGGGTGTGAGGTTTCTTGTCAGTATCTACAAGCGTGAAGGTGGGGGCCTTTTCGCCTTGTTTGACCATTTGTGATTCGTCACTCTTGATACCTGTTTACTTCTTTTAAGCCTTGCATAATGTCGTACTTTTGAGAAGTTCAGGTCTGAGCGTAGTGTGGATTCCAAAAAGGGTAGTTTGGGAGCGTAGCTATTTCACAGACGGGTCCGACTTTGGATCTAGTGGCCCTTGCCGTGGCCGCTAGAATGACCGGGACCTTGACTGTGCGAGCCTTTGATGGCTCCTAGATGTCTCCCGTTCGATCCATCTTTGCCGTTGTTTCCGTTCTTGGAGTGGCCGTACGCGTACGCATGGCCTTTCCCTTGGTTGTGGTCTGAGATGGTTTGTCCGTTGCTCTTGTCGCCCCCCCTGCCATGTCCATTGCCGTGCCCGTCACCATGCCCGTTGCCGCGTCCATTGCCATGATTTCCGCTGTTGTCGTTCGAGCCAGCGCCTCCAGAGTTGGAAGAGGTGGGTGATGTGGGCGTTCCGTTCGTGGCGTTGTTGTTTGTTTGGTTTCCGTTGTTTACTGTGTTTGCGCTGGGGGGTGCATGGTAGAGGAAGGGTACACCTGCTGCGACAAGGCTTGAGGCGATTATTGCAATCGCACCGATTAGGCGTCTGTTGACTGGTAGGTTCATTGTTTCTTGATGTCTCCCATTTTTCTGCAAATGCTCACTGGCAAGATACTTTATCCAAAATCTTGGACACTTGAGATGGCTCAATATCCTAGCATGATTGGCGTCCGATTGTCATTGTTCACGTCAACGACTACACTGTTTTCTCGCAGAGAGTCCTTCGAGCTCCCCCTCAGAAGTGTAGGATTTGTCCCCCTTCGCCTTAAAGTATCATCAAAAACAGGAACAGGATGAGCATTATGGGCGCTGTCACAAGCAACCCAACCTTCGCAAATTCAAAGAATCCGAAGCCTGCTCCACGACTTTCGGCCTCCTCCAAGATTATGACGTTGCTTGCGGCCCCTAGGAGAGTCAGGGCACCAGCGAACGTGCTTGCACCAGCTAGGGCAGTCCACGCGCGCACATCTAGTCCGCTGAACCCTGCAGCTTGCATGGTTCGTATGTAAACCGCCACGAATGGAAC
>Ga0137380_10005078_pt1 | contig 11657 bp, 10 predicted proteins | sample SagtaG_17_FD_104809 | JGI IMG/M metagenome (GOLD analysis project Ga0137380, IMG submission 104809) | Vadose zone soil microbial communities from Sagehorn Ranch, Mendocino, California, USA - Sage2_L_100_16 metaG | ecosystem: Environmental > Terrestrial > Soil > Vadose zone | place: USA... | reverse complement strand
TTCGTCCCTGGGTAGGGGCGACCCTTGCGGTCGCCCTTGGCGGGATGGATTGGGGCCGATTGAAAAATTAAGTGTGGCGCAATGCCTGGTCGAGATCCCATAGGATATCCTCCACGTTCTCAATGCCTATAGAGAGGCGAATGAGGTCGGGTGTGACTCCCCCTGCCAACTGGTCCTCCTTTGAGAGTTGTTGATGTGTGGTGCTGGCAGGATGAATAATCAGGCTGCGAGTATCACCCACGTTGGCAAGGTGAGAGAGCAAGCGCACGTTATTGATGACGGACTTGCCAGCCTCATACCCCCCCTTGACGCCAAAGGTGAAGATAGAGCCAGCTCCACAAGGGAGATACCGCCGGGCAAGAGCGTACGAAGGATCACCGGGCAAGCCGGGATAGCGTACCCAACTCACCGCAGGATGCTCCTGTAAGAACTCAGCTACCCGCAATGCATTCTGGCAGTGTCGTTCCATGCGCAACGAAAGAGTCTCCAAACCCTGTAGCAGGAGGAATGAGTTGAAAGGGCTGATGCATCCACCTGTGTCACGCACGGTTTCTACTCTCGCTTTCATAACGAAGGCAAAGTCTCCAAACGTCTCATAAAATCGCACCCCGTGATAGCCTGGCGAGGGATCAACGATGTGTGGAAAGTTGCCATTATCCCAGGGGAATTTACCGGACTCGATCAGCACCCCCGCAATGGAGGTGCCGTGACCTCCGATGAACTTGGTTGCCGAATGTACAATGATGTCTGCTCCATGTTCAAATGGGCGACACAGGTATGGAGTAGCAAAGGTGTTGTCGATAATCAGTGGCACACCTGCCTCGTGCGCGATGTCCGCAACTGCCCGTATATCCAGGACATCGCCGCGTGGATTGCCGATGGTCTCCCCATAGAGAGCGCGGGTGCGTGGTGTCAAGGCACGGCGATAGTTTTCTGGGTCAGTGCTATCGACGAAGATGGTGTTAATGCCCCACGTGCGTAGGGTCAGGTCAAATTGCGTGTGTGTTCCTCCATAGAGGCTGCTGGAGGAGTTAAGATCATCTCCTGGGCGCAGCAATGTCATCATGGTTGCCATCTGCGCTGCCATGCCAGAGGCAGTTGCAACCGCGCCTGTTCCGCCCTCCAGTGCGGAGATGCGCTCCTCAAATGCTGCTGTTGTGGGGTTCATAATGCGTGTATAGATATTCCCGAAGCGTTGCAGTGCAAAGAGGTGGGCAGCGTGGTCGGTATCATCAAAGACGAATGAAGTCGTTTGATAGATGGGCACTGCTCGTGCACCAGTGGCCGGGTCTGGACGTTGCCCCGCGTGGACTGACAGAGTGTCGAAACCAAAAGTGTGATCGCTGTCTAGTTCTGGCATGATGTGTTCCTTCCAGGACGTGTATCTTCCTACCATACCGAAAGATGAGCAGTTTCTTGCATTGCTTGCAGTATATCATCAAAACGACTCGGCTCGCCTTTCATGCGCAATCCGCCAACAGCAACTTGACAAGCCGTCTACCACACCATAGACTGTATCATACAGAGCCTGGTCAACAATTTATCAGTCAACCAATTGATATATGAGCCTCTTAGGGTCGATACTGATGCACCCGGAATAGGAGAAGCACCTGGCACAGATTGTTGATTTCTTTTTCTCTCCTCACCCCACTGCCGGGGAACGTCGTTTCCGGGCTGCCATTTCGGATGGGCTGGCACATGGAAGCCAGATAGAACCACGCGACCCTGAACCTGGCGAACCTGTAACGCTCTATTTCTTCGCGAATGCAACTATGCCCATCGAACGTGTCGCTGTCTATTATACGACTGATGGGACAGAGCCTTCCGGTGAGCGAGGAACTTCGGCCAATAGCCTTGTAGTGCTGGCAGAATCAGGAGAGACCGTGACTGACCCCAGGGTGCAGCTACCTGTACGACACTGGCGAGCAGTGGTGCCTGGTCAGCCTGACGAAACATTGGTGCGTTATCACGTTGATGGTTGGAGTCTACGAGAGCCAGACCTCCATTGGACTGCCGATAGGGTAGACCCGGTGACGATGGTTCCTGAGAATGGGCGGATCTTTGCCTACAACGTCGATCGCTGGGATGTCCCTGATTGGTGGTACGATACTGTGACCTACCATATAGTTGTTGATCGATTTAACGCTGCCAGCGATGAACCGCCACTACACGACCCCGGCGATATTACCGGCTTTTTCGGTGGGACGCTGCGTGGCATACTCGAAAAACTGGATTACATCCAGGCGTTGGGAGCAAACTGCATCTGGCTCTCACCGGTATTTGAAAGTCCAACGTATCATGGCTATAATCCCTCTGACTACTATAACGTGGCCAGACACTTTGGCACGAACGATACTTTACATCAACTTATCAAAGAGGCACACCAGCGCGGCATACGCGTGATGCTGGACTTTGTAGCCAACCACACATCCAATGAGCATCCAGCGTTTCTCGATGCGCTCAGCAATCCTGAAAGTCCAACAGCGCACTGGTACACCATTGGCGATTGGCCGCCTTATGGGTATCGTAGTTACGCCATGGCGCGGGACATGCCGGAGCTGGTGACGGAACATCCTGATGTGCAACGCTACCTGATCGATGCAGCGCTGTACTGGTTGGGCGATCTTGGCGCTGATGCATTACGCCTGGACTATGTGCCTGGTCCATCGCATATCTTCTGGACGATGTTCCAGCGTGCGATCAAGCAACACTTCCCCCAGGCGCCGACATTGGGGGAAATCACTTCTCCTCTCCCAGAGCTTGTCACCTATGCAGGCCGCATCGACGCTTTTATGGACTTTTCGTTGACAAAGATGCTACGCCGCGTTTTCGCCCTTCGTGAGGCACCACTCACAGATTTATTGAGGTTCCTTGATGAGCGTTTGCCTGAACTACCACCGAAAATGGGACGTGCCACATTACTGGATAACCACGATATGAACCGTTTCCTCTGGCTGGCAGGTAGCAATACGGCACAGTTGAAGTTGGCGGCTGTTTGTCACCTGACGCTGGAAGGATCACCGATCATCTACTATGGAACTGAGGTAGGATTATCTCAATCCGACGATGGCTTCAAAGAAAACGCCTATGTACGAGCGGCCATGCTCTGGGGTGAGCTGCAAGACCTCTCGCTCCTGGAGCACTACCGCCAACTGGTTGCTCTTCGCAACAGCCACTCAGCACTACGGCGAGGGGCACGGCTGATAGTACCTGTCGAGCTAGTAGACACATCTTCAAAGAGCAATAGCAAGGAGATATTCAGACCGCCAACGAACTTCGTTCTAGCTTCGCTCAGGCGGTCTGAAAGGAGTCAGGTGGGAGCATACCTGCGCTGGTTGGATAGCGAGTATTTGCTGGTTGTGTTGAACAATGGAGAGGAACCTGTGCGGGTGCGTTTTTCCTTAACCGAACAGCTTGCACTGGCTGGTGTTAAAGTTGATGCTTCCCCGGTTTTAAGCAATCTACTTGTGCCAGGTCAGGAGGTTTCGCTGACAAACGGGTTGGTGGAACTCGAGTTGCCAGCGCTGGGGGCCGCAATCCTGGGAGCGACTCAGCCAATCTACCATTAATGCAGATTTGGATGACTCTCTGTAGTGAGTCAGGTGGCCTTCGCAGTTTGGAGATGAGCAAAGACATCATGAAAGGAAGACGAAACTATGACAGATGAATCTCGCGCCATGATGACATACAATGGCGAGGCAGGCCCCGTTCAAACCTACCTGGCAAGACCAAGCGGAGAGGGACCTCGCCCTGCTGTCATTGTTCTTCACGAGATAGTGGGACTGACCGATCATATCAAAAGTGTCGCCGACAGGTTTGCGGAAGAGGGATATGTTGCATTCGCTCCGAATCTGTTCTCGCGGCCTGGGCTTGCGGAGGTGATGACTCCCTCAAATGTCGGAGAAGCGATGCAGTTCATGATGACCATTCCGAGGGATAAATGGTCTGACCAGGCATCTATACAGCAGGCAGCGTCGCAACTTCCCCTGGAAAAGAGGGAGACGCTGCAGCGGGTGCGCTCGGTGATGTTCGGGGGCATTCCAAAGGATCGCTTAACCCAGGACCTGGTTAAAGCTGTAGACTATTTGAATGCCCAGGATTTTGTCCAGTCCGGCAAGATCGCCAGCGTCGGTTTCTGCTTCGGTGGTGGCATGTCCATCAACCTGGCCTGTCACGTCAAACTGGCCGCCTGCGTGCTATTTTACGGCGAGAATCCGAACCCGATTGAACTGGTTGAGAACATCGCCGGTCCCGTACTCGGCAACTATGGAGCGGAGGATCTGCGCATCAACGTGCATCTCGATGAACTGGTCAAAGCGATGGTCACGTACAAGAAAGACTTCGAGATGCGCATCTATCCCAACGCCGCGCATGCCTTCTTTAATGAGACGACTCCGATGTACAACGAGGCCGCGGCAAGGGATGCTTGGGAGAGGGTGTTGAGGTTCTATAAGAGGGCACTGGCAGATGCCTAAGCTCTGTAGATGCATAGAGAAAGTGAGAGTAAGTTATACTTGAGGAAATGCCCTCAACATCCCTATATGTATCCCAACAATAAAATTGAGTCCAAAACTGTTGACAATTCAACAGTCTTTACCTATCCTATTAATAGTCAGTCCATTCGACATTCCAGCACTGGTGAAGAGGCATGAAGCTCATGAATGAAGCGAAAGGTGATAGTGATATCGAGCAGGACATCTATCGGATGCTCACAAAGACCTTTATTTTGCTGGATGACTGTGACCGCCAGTTCTTCGCCGAGCATGGGTTGAGTGCTCGCCAGTTCTGGGCGCTGCAACATCTCGATGAGCAGCAGGGGTGTTCAATGGTGAATTTGAGTCGCGTCTTACTCACGGATAAAAGTAACGTGACCGGCATCGTTGATCGCCTGGAGCGGCTTAAGCTCGCTGTACGAACTCCCGCGCCCCATGATCGTCGCGTTATTCTCATCACCCTGACACCCGAAGGTCGACGTTTGCGCGATACTTTGAATGAAGAACACCAGGCCCGTATTCGCGACCTGATCAGAATAGCAGGCAACGGCATACTACACACTCTATTGGAAAATCTCACTATTATCAGCCACAACCTTGAGGCATATTTAAGGCAGGCAAATGCTCCTTCAATCAGCCGGTCTGAGACCCAATCGAGCAGAGAATGACTTGCCACAAGTAAGCTCAATGGGGCGTAGACACCCATGAGGACGGATATCCAGGTGTAACTATCGAAACAGAGAGAAAGCGAGTTTGTTATGCAGTATACACACCTGGGACGGACAGGACTCAAAGTCAGCCGACTCTGCCTGGGCACTATGAATTTTGGACCACAGACCAGCGAAGCCGATAGTTTCGCCATTATGGATCGTGCGCTTGAGCCTGGCATCAACTTCTTCGACACTGCTAACGCCTACGGGGGACAAAAAGGCGTCGGCACCACTGAGCAGATCATTGGTCGCTGGTTCGCCCAAGGTGGGGGCCGTCGTGATAACGTCGTCCTGGCGACCAAAGTCTACAGTGTCATGGGTCCTGGGCCTAACGAGTCTCGCCTCTCCGCCCTGCACATCCGCCGCGCCTGCGAGGATAGCCTTCGTCGGCTCCAGACGGATCATATCGATCTCTACCAGATGCACCATATCGACCGTGAGACTCCTTGGGAAGAGATCTGGCAGGCTATGGAGCAACTTGTTCGCGAGGGCAAAGTCATTTATATTGGCAGCAGTAACTTTGCCGACTGGCAAATCGCACGTGCGAACGAGACCGCACGCAATCGTCATTTCCTCGGGCTTGTCTCGGAACAAAGTCTCTACAACCTCAACGAGCGCACCGTTGAACTTGAGGTGCTCCCCGCCTGCCAGGCTTATGGGCTTGGGATTATTCCCTGGAGTCCTCTCGCAGGTGGACTGCTTGGAGGTATTCTACAGAAAGCTGAAATGGGTCGTCGTGCCAATCCCGGTATACAGGCGGCGATTGAGAAAAACCGCTCGAAACTCACCGCCTACGAGAACTTCTGTATTGAACTGGGCGAGGAGCCTGCCCACATCGCGCTGGCCTGGTTGCTCTCCAATCCCGTCGTTACGGCCCCCATCATCGGACCACGCACGCTGAGCCAGCTCGACGACACCCTGCACGCCCTCGACATTCATCTCAGCAAAGAACCCTTGGAGCAACTCGACCGCATCTTTCCCGGCCCGGGTGGTCCTGCCCCAGAAGCCTACGCCTGGTAAGCATCAGAGTATGAATAAAGCCTGGAGCGGATGGCCCGATTCTCTTGACACGGACCGGTCCAGTAAATATACTCTATCCAGATGATCTACTTGATTTGATGGCTGGCTCACAATTGGAATGTCCTATCCTTAGGCAAAGATAGCATGGTAACTATTTATGATATTGCAAAGACAGCCGGTGTCGCCAAGAGCACTGTCGCCAATGCCCTGACAGGAAAAGGCAAAGTAAGTGAGGCGACGCGCCAGCGCGTATTACAATGCGCCAGTGAGATGGCATATCGCCCCAACATGCTTGCCCGCAGTCTCTCTCAACACAAAACACTGACCATCGCTCTAGTCCTTCCCTCCCTTACCAATCCATTCTATCCGGAAATTATGGAAGCTATCGAGAACATTGTTCGCGAGTACGAATATCAGACATTGTTCTGTAACACCCACGGCGATTTTGCGCTAGGGCGGCAACAGATGGAACGGCTGATGAGCCGTTGGGTAGATGGGTACATTGTCATGGGATCAAGTCTGGATATTGCTGATCTTACCAGCTATTTTCAGCAAGGGATCCCCATTGTTCTTTGTGATTGGCAAGAGAATGAAACCCCTGTTGGCATACCTCATGTCAGTGTTGACTTTTATCGGGCCGGGCAACTTGCGGCCGAGCATCTGCTCGCACTTGGGTATCGGCATATTGCTATTATCTTTGACGAACCGCAACAAAGATTGCGCCTGGAAGGTTTCCAGTCTGTTTTGCAAGCCGCTGGCATTCCCTTACCTCCTGAGTTGATACAACGAGGGGACTCAACATTAGAGAGTGGGGCCGCCGCAGCGAAAAATCTGCTCGCTCGTCCAGAGCATCCAACGGCTATTTTTGCAACAACCGACTGGATGGCCCTGGGTGCTATGGAAGTTATACAGGATGAGGGACTGCGTATTCCTCAAGATATCTGCATTATCGGCCTGGACGACATTGTTGTTTCGGCGCATTTGCGCCCCCCGCTGACCACTATTGCCATTCCCAAGTCTCAACTGGCGCAGGAAGCGACTGAACTGCTGCTTGGTCAGATGAATGGGAACAGGGATATGGACCCTTCGCTTCGCTCAGGGCTAAAGGTTTCACGCCTGGTGGAGCCTTATCTTGTCCTACGCCAATCAACCACCTCTCCTTCAGAATAAGCTCATCTTCCCTAAATCAAAGGGGAAAGGGAGAGTGCAGAGGGGCGAAGCCTCCTCTGCCGGGGCCTGGGGTGTCCCCAGTTTCTCTCTTTTTGGATCGTAGAGTGCGGATTTATCCAGCACGTGGATGGGGGAAAAACGACTTTTCAATCGCCCTGGCAAAAAGATGCCTTGCTTGTATAGAGCAAGTAGTTTGTGCTATATTCTGAAACTAGATAATACTCCCTGCTAGTCGTCAGTCCAGCCAGGTTTATGAGGCAGAAATGTAGTGGCACCCCTTGTGGGTGCCAGGGCAGAGAAGCCTGGGGGGCTTCTAGCCAGGCCCCACCACAAATGAGTTGATATTCAGACCGCCAACGAACTTAGTTCTAGCTTCGCTCAGGCGGTCTGAAAGGAATGAGATAAGTGGATGCACCATGAGAAAAGAGCGCTTGCCGATGGGCGATGGACGGTACATCATCTTCTATAGCTTCGATGATGAAGACGATGAGCGTGAGGAGGAAAGCGAGGAATGAGCCAGCTACGGTGGGATCCTCTGCTGCAGGAATGGGTGACGTACGCTCCCCAGCGGCAGGAGCGCACATTCTTACCACCCGCTGAGTGGTGTCCTCTGTGCCCGACAAAGCCAGGAGGCTTCCCTACCGAGGTGCCCCGAGCTTCCTATGAAATCGTTGTATTCGAGAACCGCTTCCCGTCGTATACGCTGGACGCTCCAGTCCCCGATGAGGTCGGCAGTGAGTTGACTCCTACCGCACCGGGACGGGGGATCTGCGAGGTAGTGCTGTATTCGGCCAACCATAATACTACACTGGCCCAGATGGAGGAGCGGCGTATCCGCCAGCTCGTAGAGGTATGGGCCGACCGTTACCAGGAGCTGGGCGCCCTTGATGTGGTGAAGTACGTCTTCATCTTTGAGAACAAGGGCGAGGCTATCGGCGTGACATTGCACCATCCACATGGGCAAATCTATGCCTACCCATTTATCCCCTCGCGACCGGCCAGGGAACTGCGGGCCGCACAGGCGTACCGGGAGACACATCCAGGCCAGTGTCTGCACTGCTCGCTCCTGTCTCAGGAGCAGCGAGATGGTCGCCGCATGGTTGTCGAGGGGGAGCACTTCGCGGCCTTTGTTCCCTTCTTCGCGCATTTTCCTTACGAGATGCACATCTACGCGAAGCGGTGTGCGCCGTCGATCATGCATCTTGAACGTGCAGAGCGCCAGGACCTTGCCCATGTCTTGAAGCAAGTGCTGGTGAGCTATGATGCGCTCTGGAATATGTCTCTTCCCTACATGATGGTGATGCACCAGGCTCCAACCGATGAAGAAGACTACGAGGGAGTGGCCCACTTCCATGTGGAATTCTATCCTCCGAACCGGACCAGGGAGAAGCTGAAGTACCTGGCCGGAAGCGAGACCGGGGCAGGAGCCTTTATCGTGGATGTAATGCCGGAGGAAGCGGTTGCACAACTGCGTGCCGCACATGAGCGGGCAAAAGCATCCTCAACTGAAGGGGCGAGCAATGCCTTTCAAGGATAGGTATCGAGGAAGGATATACTGTAGTAGTGCGACCGATTGAGCAACGCGCCGTTCAGGCATACCGGGAGCAATTTCTGGAGGAACCTGCAATAATCGCCAGCGCTCCCGGCCGGGTCAACCTGATCGGCGAGCATACAGACTATAATGGCGGGTTCGTCCTGCCATGTGCTGTGGAGCAACGGGTTGCCGTGGCCGTAGGAGCCGTGGGACACGAGAGCGGACTGAACCAAGCCACCCCGTCAACGCTGCTGTCGCAGCTAGCCTTCGGCTCAGACGCGGTGCAAGGTGTACTCTACTCAGCCGACTTCCGTGAGCTATGCCCACTCACCGGGAAACGTACAGGATCATGGGCGGACTACCCGTGCGGCGTCGTCTGGGCCCTGACAGCACAGGGCCACGAAGTCCCACTGTTTCGGGCCACGTTCGCCGGAGATGTCCCACTGGGGAGTGGGCTCTCTTCTTCTGCAGCCATCGAAGCTGCTACCGCCCTTGCACTTGATGCGTTCTTCCACCTGGGGATTTCCGGGAAGGATCTGGCCGTCCTTTGCCAGCAAGCCGAGAACAAGTTCGTCGGTGTCAACAGCGGCATTATGGACCAGTATGCTTCATTGCTGAGCCAGGCGGGAATGGCACTGCTGATAGACTGCCGCACCCTTGAAGCCGAGGCTGTCCCATTAGACCTCGCTGCGGCTGGGCTGACGCTTGTTGTCTGTGATACGCAGGTGCCTCGGGAACTGAGCGCAACGGGATACAATGCGCGGCGGCAGACATGTGAGCGAGCGGCGCACGCATTGGGTGTCAAGGACCTGCGCGATGCCCATGTACGGGACCTGGATAGGCTCTCCGGCGAGGAACTCAAACGGGCTCGCCATGTCGTGACGGAGAATGCGCGGGTGCTGGAGGCGGCTGAAGCATTGCGGCGAGACGACTTTGTAGAGTTCGGGAGGCTGATGTACGCATCTCACCGCTCCCTGCGCGATGACTACGAGGTTTCGACGCCGGAACTGAATGCATTTGTCGATCTGGCAGCTCAGTTCAGGGCTCTGGGTGCGCGGCTCACCGGGGCAGGCTTTGGTGGGTGTGCTATTGCACTAATCAAGAGCGAAGGCGCTCAGGCGCTGGTAGAGAGTCTGCGGCAACACTTCGCAGGGCGTGGCTTCCCGCGACCAATATTTTATACGTTCCAGCCAGCCGCTGGAGCCGAGGTGGTGCGATGAGACTGCTCGCAGCAGGTGAGAGCAGGCTACATTGGCCGTGCGGTGACTGCCTGGCTGCTTGAAGCAGACCGTGAGACGATGATCGGCGAGGCAAGCCAGGATGAAACGCCCGTTATTCAGCCTGCCAGACTTGCACGGTCGTATCAGCACTTGCTGATGCCAGGCGCGTTCCATCTGGCGACCATGCGACACTAAACACCACGTCGGTATGCCCTTTGTAGGTAAACAACGTCTTGCCGGTCGTCGCTTTCCACACCTGCACGGTGGTATCACCGCTGCCTGTGGCCATCAGCTGGCCATCAGGCGACCACTTCACGTCAGTCACCGGAGCGCTGTGCCCCCGGTAGGTGAGCAGGGTCTGGCCGGTCGTCGCCTCCCAGACCTTTACCGTCCGATCAGCACTGGCTGATGCAATGCGCGTCCCATCCGGCGACCACGCCACGCCAAACACCTCTCTGGCATGCCCTTTGTACGTGAGCAGGGTCTGGCCTGTCCTTGCTTCCCAGACCCTTACCGTCCGGTCTGCGCTCCCTGAAGCGATGCGCCTCCCATCGGGGGACCAGGCCACGCTAATCACTGAACCGGCATGCCCCCGATAGGTGAGCAGGGTCTTTCCGGTCGTCGCCTCCCACACTTGCACGGGCGTATCCGTGCTCCCAGAGGCGATGCGCCTCCCATCGGGGGACCACATCACCCCCACCACTGAACCGGCGTGCCCTGCGTAGACCAGGAGGGTCCTGCTTGTGGTCGTAGCATCCTTGTTCTGGGCGGCATCCCAGACGTGCACCCGGCCATCACCACCACCAGAGGCGACACGCTGACTATCGGGCGACCAGGCTACCCCATACACATTTTGGCCGTGCTTGCAGGAAGGCAGGGTTTTGCCCGTCCTGGCGTCCCAGACCTGCAAGAGGCTCAACGACTCCGCGATGTAGCCCGAAGCCAGGCGTTTGCCATCGGGCGACCAGGCGAGGGGATCTACCTTGTAGTGCGGCTGGCCATAATACGTCAGCAGGGTCCTGCCTCTCCCTGGCCGGGCGGGGAGCGTTGCGTGCGGAATCGACCGGGCCGGTAACGTACCCGTACCGGCGCACGCTTCCATCCAGCTCATTCCGCTAGCTGCAACGACCAGGCCGGCTAGCCCCCTTAAAACAGCACGCCGGGATGTTCCCATGCTGTGTGCCTCCTTCTTTGTGCCTGTTCAGCCATCACTCTCTTGTTTCCTGGTTGCTACTTAGCCAGGAGTACAGCTACATCGTGTGCAGCTATCTCTATTTGGCCCTCGACCTCTTCTCCACTCAACAGGGAGGTAAATACACCTGCCGGTAACACTACTTGTTCAGGCCTTTCAGTATGATTGAGAAGGAAGTATACAGCACGTCCATCGCTTCGCATCCGCCGTGTTACCTCCACTCGTTCATCTACCGCCAATACTGGAGATACAGCCGCTTCCTCACAAAGCAGCCGTAACAGGCCTGCCAATAGTTCATCGCTTCCCTGTGTCGCCAGG
>Ga0137380_10005076_pt1 | contig 11660 bp, 12 predicted proteins | sample SagtaG_17_FD_104809 | JGI IMG/M metagenome (GOLD analysis project Ga0137380, IMG submission 104809) | Vadose zone soil microbial communities from Sagehorn Ranch, Mendocino, California, USA - Sage2_L_100_16 metaG | ecosystem: Environmental > Terrestrial > Soil > Vadose zone | place: USA... | reverse complement strand
TCTGGGACCCCTGGGCCACCAACACAACCTGATCGTTTGGCCGTGGAATCTCGCCATGCCGGCGCTGGCGGGCGCGCTCTTCTTTGCTTCCGGCCCGCTCGGTACGACGCTCGCCAACCTGCGGCGTTCGGTGCGGAATTTCGTGGTGGTCGCGCTGTTTTGTTGTCTGCCGGGGTTGAGTTTCTTCGGCTGGTGGGACTCGTACCTTTCTTTCTCGGTCTATTCGGCGAATCTGGCCGAAGCTGATTTGTTCGTGAGCGACGCCTTGCGCCAGCGGCTGCCACCTGAGGTGCGCGCGTTCGTTCATCCCACGCCGGTCGTCTTTGACCCGCGGCTGCAAGGCCCCTACGTGCTGGTGGTGCAACTATGGGCGGAGTCCGAGCTGAAGGTGCCGCCGCTGCCGGAGCCGCGTGGTTACCGGGCCATTGGGCGATACGTGGCGGGCTACGCAAACGGCGCGGACGATGTGCACCTGTTGGTCGCTCCGCGGGGAAGCGCGATGAAATTCTATAACGCCGCGGATTTGCGTTAGCGCCTGTGCGGAAAATGGGTGGCACAGGCGACTCGGCGGGCGGCACAGGCCAGCGGCCGGTGCTCCCCGAAAACGAATTTCCGGACCCACTCTTGGCCATGGAAAACGGGAGCGCGACCGTCTCGGTCGCACCCGTCGGCGGCTCGCCGATGGAATCGCACTGCCATATTGTTCACGCTTTGGTGAATCGTTTCCACACATCGCTAATGTTTGTGGGCCCCGGCAAACTTTGAACTTTGAACTTCAGTCGCGGAGCTTTTAAACTCGGTCCGTGGAAATGGTCACTTACCTCGCGGTGGCCGGCGCGGCTTATCTGCTCGGCTCGATCCCGACCGGTTATCTGCTGGCCCGCGCCAAAGGCATCGACATCCGCACCGTCGGGAGCGGGAACATCGGGGCGACCAATGTCATGCGGATTCTCGGCAGACCGGCCGGGATTTTTGTCTCGCTCATGGACGCCTTGAAAGGCTGGGTCGCCGTTGAAGGGGTGACTCACCTGGTGTTTTTGCTCTTCGGCAAACCGCTAAGTGAGCCAGGCGTTTTTAGAATCGTCGCCGCCTTCGCCGCCGTGTTTGGTCACAACTACACCTGCTGGTTGAATTTCAAAGGGGGCAAGGGCGTCGCCACGTCGGCCGGTGTGCTGGCGGCCCTGGTGCCCTCAGCGCTGATGATGAGCTTGAGCGTCTGGGTGGTTCTTATTGCGCTGACACGCTATGTGTCGATCGGGTCGATTGTCGGGTCTTTCACCCTGCCCTTTGCCACGTGGTTCACGACCAAAGACCCGACGCTCACGATTGCCACCGGCGCGATGGGAGCGCTGGCGATTTACAAACACAAGGCGAACATCCAGCGCCTGCTGAGCGGGACGGAGAGTCGGATCGGTTCCCGGCCGAAGGAGGCCGTCAAGTGAAAGTGACCGTGCTGGGCGCGGGCGCCTGGGGAACCGCGCTGGCAAAAATTCTGCACCAAAGTAAGCAGGCGATTACGTTGTGGGGACACGACGCGCAACACCTGGACGAGCTTGCCCGCACCGGCATGAATGAGCGCTACTTGCCGGGCATTTCTCTGCCGGCCGACTGGCGTTTTGAACCTGACCTTGCACGCGCGGCGGCAGGCAGCGAATGCGTGGTGGTGGGCGTGCCATCAAAGGCGTTCCGGGAAGTCACGCGCGCCCTGGGCAGCTATCGGGGAATCTTGGTGAGCGTTACCAAAGGCATCGAATACGACACCGGCCTGACGATGTGCGGCGTGCTCCAGGAGACTGTCCCTGGCGCCACTGCCGTCGCGCTCTCCGGGCCGTCGCTGGCGCTGGAAGTCTCGCGCGGCGTCCCGTCGGCCGTCGTGGCGGCCGGTCCGGACCCGGCGACGTTGCAAACGGTGCAGCAATTGTTCCATCGGCAGACGTTCCGCGTTTATACCAGCGCGGACCGGCTGGGGGTCGAACTCGGCGGCGCGTTGAAGAACGTCATCGCGATCGCCGCCGGGGCCGGGGACGGGCTGGGCTTCGGCGACAACTCGAAGGCGGCGCTCTTGACGCGCGGCATCGCGGAAATTCGCCGGCTCGGCGTGGCCTGCGGGGCGCAGGCGGAAACATTCGCGGGCTTGGGCGGCCTCGGTGATTTGGCGGTGACCTGTTTTTCGCGGCTGAGCCGGAACCGCAGCCTGGGCGAGCGGTTGGGCCGCGGCGAAAAGCTGGAAGCGATTTTGGCCGGTTCCGTCGCCATCGCCGAAGGGTATCCGACCGCGCGCTCCGCGCATCGGCTGGCGAAGAAGCTCGGCGTGAGCGCGCCGATCATCGACCAGGTGCACGCGGTGCTCTACGAGGGCAAAAACGTGGCCCGGGCCGTGGAAGATCTGACGCGGCGCGAGTCGAAGGCGGAGGATTGAGGACCGGTGAATGAAACTTCGCCATCAAGTTAGTCGGGTCCGATTTGCTCGTTGATTTGGGCGATATGTCGAACGGCGTCATCGGACGGCTCGCGTTCAAGCCCGCAACGCAAGCTGGCCCGCAATTCATCCCGCCCTTCTCTTTGCCTGCCCAGCCCAATAAGGGCGTGGCCGAGCCAGAAGTGGGTTAAACCATTCTCTGGATTGGTCGCAATTGATTTTCGGAAGAACGCTGTTGCTTGTGTCAGCTTGCCCTCGCGCAGTGCGAAGTGTCCTTTATGCAGGTCCGCCACCCAACTTTTCGGATCCAGCCTTAAAGCCTTTTTGAGCACAGAGCGGGCTTCCTTCATTTGCTCGTGCTCAAGCAGCCCGAACGCAAGGTTGTATTGCGAGATGGCTGAGCTTGGGTCCAGCTTGGTAGCGAGGCGGAGTCGAGGTAGCTCCTTTTCCAGTTGATTCAGGTGGTTCACAATGGCTTGAAAGTCATCCAGAATGTCGAACGCCTTGTGGGGCGCGCCAAACCATCTGTAGCTCGGATCGACCAGGAGAACTTTGCCTCCAAGGAATAAGGCCGAACAGGCATGAAGAACCGGTTTTCCGTTAGCATCCTTTCGCACCAGAACATAGTAGGCCCTCAATCCAACCGCTCGCGCCAAGGCCACATAGAGCCGAGCGTACTCCTGGCAGCGAAACGACTGATCGGATTTCTGCCAGTCGGCGAAAACTTCAAGTGCCGAGCGAGTGCCGCCAGAACCGGGATCAAGCCGGCGGGTGAGGCCGTCGAAGAGCCGCCTCCCTTTTTGGAGGTCGTCGGTGGCTCCTTCAGATAACTGCAGCGCCCATCTCTGCATTTCGGCGTCGTTGGCGAGCGGATTGGCCACCAGCGCCATCTCCTCTTTGCTCAGCCGCGCTCGGAGCGCGTCTTCGAGCGATTTTTCATCATAGGCTTTTGGTTCCGGAGCTGCCAGGTACACCGGCGTCAACGTTGCTTTCAATTGCTGTTCACGCTCCTCAAACTCGGCGAGCAACTTGGGATTGGCGCCCAGCGTTCTCGCAAGACTCAGGAACCTCTCGTAATGCTCCAGCGCCAGAGATGTTTCGTGTAGCGCGTCATAGGCCTGAGCCGTAATTTGCTCCGCCCCGGCGTCATGCGAGGGATCCAGTCGCTCCGCCTCTTTCAACGCCTCCGTTGCTTGCGGTTGATCCGCTCGGAAAGCATAGCTCCGTGCCAGCTCGGCGTGAATCCTGGCGGAAGTCGGATAAATCCGTTTTGCCTCCCTAAAATAGAAAATCGCCCTTTCCCATTTTTCCTGCTCCGCATAACACTCTCCCATACGAACGAGGACTTCCGGGTCGTCGGGATCCAGACTGAGGGCCTGTTCAAACTCCTTGAGTGCATCCGCCAATCTGCCTTGGAGCGCAAGCGAACTGCCTAGAACCTGGTACGCCGCTGCCGAATCTGGTTTCAATTTCAAGGCTTGTCGGGTTGCCTCCTCCGCTTGATCGAGCTTCCCCTGGGTGCCACATGACGCAGCCAGGACGATATACGCCGCTGAATTCTGCGGGTCCGCCGCCACCGCTTTACGCGCGTATTCCTCGACTTCTGGAGCCGTACTGTTCTCTGCGTGGAGGGCACGCGCCTTACTATACCATTCCAAGGAGACGGAAGAGGAAGTGAACCGCTCGGCCATCCTGGCGCGTTCGGCCGCAGTTGGCGTAAGGCCCAGTTCGTTGAGGATTTGCTCGATCAGTTTGTCGGAAACCTCAAACCAATTGGTCGAGGCTGCGGTCAAGGGAGCCGAAGCTTTTCCACTTGCCACATTCACGACCTCCGCGGTCACTTGCCATCTACCTTCTTGAAGTTGGAAGCTGCCCCACAGCACGCGGCGCGCCTCGATAAATTCGCCGATCCTGCGCGCCTTGTCGCTATTGACGGAGTCGCCTGGTTTTAGTTTCAGTTGGCGATAGCCATAATCATGGGATTCTGTTGGGACCACTCTGAGGGACTTCACTTCGGCGAGCTGTGAACTGAGTAATCCTTGGAGAGTGTCGCCCCAGTGGGCCGATTGCGCCTCGCCCGTCTTGTTCTCGAACTCCAAAACCGATACGCTCAGGCGATTCGAAGAGGTGGCGGCCGAAGTCGGAGACGAAAGGAACAACAACAGCAGGAATCCGCAAGACGCTCCGATCTTTGGCAAAAAGCTGCTCATCCTCTCGCAAGCTGAGCGTTGCCGGAATCCTTGTAAAGGAACTTATCCGAGCGCCGCTTTGATCCGGTTCAACAGATCGGCGTAAGTTTCGATCGCTGGGAATTGCGGGAATTGCCGCTTGACGTTTTCCGGAGCGCGAAACAGAAAACCCACGTTCGCTTCGGCCAGCATCGCGGTGTCGTTGAAGGCATCGCCGGCCGCGATCACGTGGTAGTTGAGCTGCTTGAGCGCCGCGACGGCCTTCTGTTTCTGCTCCGGAATCCGAATCTGGTAGCCGACAATCCGGTCGCTGACGACTTCGAGGCGGTGACACAACAACGTCGGCCATTCCAACTGGCGCAGGAGCGGCTGGGCGAATTGCTCAAACGTGTCGGAAAGGATGATGACCTGCGTGAATGACCGCAACTCGCGCAGGAATTCCAGCCCGCCCTCCAGGGGACGCAGCGCGCCGATGACGCTTTGGATGTCCGATAGCTTGAGTTGGTGGGCGTCCAGAATTTTGAGGCGGCCGCGCATGAGCTTGTCGTAATCCGGTTCGTCGCGCGTGGTGCGGCGCAGTTCCTTGATCCCGGTTTTCTCGGCGACCGCAATCCAGATTTCCGGCACGAGCACGCCTTCCAGGTCCAGAGTAACGATCGATTGCTTCACGGGGCGAGTGTTGCAGAATATTCTGTGCTGTCGAGTCGCGCGGGGGACGCCAGGCGCGGATGCCGGTCGCCAGTCGTTGCTTGCCAGTGGTTGCGAGCGGGGGTAAGGTTAGGCGCATGAAGATAGTCAGCGTCCGGCAGGCCCAGACCCGGTTTCTGGACATTCTCCGCCTGGTTGCCGGGGGAGAGGAAGTGAAGGTAGTTGAACGCAAGAAGACCGTGGCCAGAATCGTGCCCCCCAACGGCAAGCAGCAGAAGGTGGACTGGTCTGACACTTGGACGAAGGTGGATGCCATCTTCGGAGGCAAGCACGCGCCCGGCAAATCCGGCAGCCGCATCGTCATTGAAGGGCGACGGTGAGAGTCTATTTCGACTCAAGCTGTCTGATCGCCCTCTAGCCAGGCCAAACTGGCGCGGGCAGCGGGTCTGAAGCCGGTCGGATCAGCGTAATTCCACGTTGCCGCACAGATGCACTTCCAGTCCCAGCTCGGCGAGTAGCGCGGCTTTGATCCTCAGCGCGCGGTGGGCCTGCTTCCGATTCGGCGCATAGACCACCTGGATATGGTTGGACTTGTGACGGGCCATCATCTGGTCGCGGGTGATCCCTGCGAGCACGGCGTGCATGATCGGCCATTGCGGCGTGGTTTCGCGCCAGCGGCGTTCGGTTTCCTCGCGCGGCAATTTAACGACGCTGGCGACGCCAAGGTCGCAATGCAATCGGCCGCTCATGATGAAGACGCGGCTCCAGACGACATGGCCCGGTTTGGCAATGCCCTTGAGCGTGCCGCCGCCGAGGCGGAAATACATCGGCGGCTGGCGTTCGCTGCTCGCGCCCTTCCAGCCGCCGATGAAATGGGCGGGCGGCGCCGCGCCGGAGATTAGAAAGACCCAGACGTAATCATCCACGCCGCCACCTTGAAAGTGCCGGCCCCAGCGCAAATCGTGGAGCGTGTTTTCCGGCGCAAAACCCAGCTCGCGCCAGAGGCGATAGGTGACGAGGCCATCCAGCCCGGCGCATTCATCCACTTCATTGAAATGCGGCACGGCCTCGCCGGCGAACAAGACGCGCCCGGTTCGCGGGCACTTCACCGGCGGGCGATCGACGTTGTTGAGCAAGCCTTCGGCGAGATCGCTGGCGGGGGCGAGGTCTTTAAGCCCCTGCTGATATTGAATGCCAATGGCCGCGCAGCCGAATTCATCCGCCAGGCGGACCGCGGCGACGTACATCCGGCACTGCTGCAAAATCTGATTCTCGGTCAGTTCGGTGGTTTCCTCCGTGCCCAGCTTGAATTTCATCCCGCGTCGGCGCAGCCAGTGATAGACCGCGCGCGCCTCCGCATCGCTCACCTCCCGCATCGCCGCGTAGAGCGATGACTGGCTGAGCCGCTCCTTGAACAGGCCGGTGGGATTGAGCAGTTCGTCGGGGATGATCGCGTTGTGCATTCCCATGCAGCCTTCGTCGAAGACCCCCAGGATGGCTTTGCGCTGCTTGAATTCGCGCGCCACGCGTTGGCCCAATTGCTGGTCGGTGGGCGGGAGTTTCAACGCAGCCAGGTCCCGAACGTGGCTCTGGTCGTGAGCGATGGCGCCATCATTGAGCCAGTGGCGCAGGCCGTTTTTGAAAAAACCGTCGGTGAAAGTCTCGCTCCAAATGGTGCTGTACGGCACGCCCATTTTGGTCAGCGAGCCGTTCAAGTTCAACAGGCCGACGAGTCCGGGCCAAGTGCCGCTCCAGTTGGCGACGGTCAGGATCGGGCCGCGATGGGTGGACAGGCCGGGCAGGAGGTGCTGGCTGTACTGCCAGACCGCTTCGGCGACGATCAGCGGCTGATGGGGATCGAGCTGGCGAAAAACCTCCAGGCCCATCTTTTGCGAATCGATGAAGCCATGCTTTTTGGCCGGGTCGAACGCATGCGCGCGAACGACCTTCCAGCCTTCGGCGCGCAACGCTTGCGTGAGTTTGTGCTCCATTTTCGCCTGTTCCGGCCAGCATTTCTGGTTGGCGGAGAGCCGCAAATCGCCATTGGCCACGAAATAGACGTGTCTGGGTTTGAGTGCCGGTTGTTGCTTCATGACTGGAAAAATTTGGAAACTCTAAAAAACTGCTCGCAGTTCAAAGCGCAAAGTTCACAAGTCCGTCCCTCCAATGGCGCATTCACGAAGGGGTCCGGTCGATCGCCCTCCCATTCGGCGGCAAGGCTGCTGAAATCGCTGGTTTAACGTCGATTATGCACTTCAGCTTTGGGGTGTTTGGCTTGGATGCCGAGGAGTGCAGTCGCAAGGCACATGTACCTTCGAGTAACTGATGTGTGACATAGGCGCGGTCAATTATTGGCGAGAAAAATAACGACTCGATCAGAAATCCGCGCAGGCCAGCCTCGTCCAGGAGGCCCGTGCCAACCGCATGGTAGGACTCTCCAGAAACGAACACGAAAACTGAGGACCGAAACAATTGTTTACAGACTGCCGCAACGAGGCCGTCGTTGTTCGGCGTCTCTGGACAATGAAAATCGAGTAACGGAAAATGGACGAATCGACCGTCACTCATCTCCACGGACGAACTGAACGACCAATTGACACCCTGCAACTCTTCGCCTGCCAACCGAGTCAGCTGTCCGCTCAAGACGTCCGCTCTGGTAATTCTTTGCATAGATGCCCTGTGCGACTGATGAAACTTGGCCTCAGCCAGCAGTCGTGTGCAGTCACGCTGTTCGTCGAAACACGAAAGCAGCAGCGTATCCCAAAAGGGAAGACCGGTTTCACTGCGCACGGCTATTGCCTTGTCAAGAATTACAACTTCTTCTTGGGTCAAGGCTAGTCTCTGTTGCAATAGAGGCGGATGCTGATACGCAAAAACAAAAAGCGCAGCCAAACTAGGGTTGCTCTCCATCAAAACCCTGAGCATCTCCGATGAAGACATCCCTAACGCGAGCCGTGGAATTGCAAGGTTCATGGGTTGCATTTAGTCCAATGGTCGTACCGCACGCTCAATATCTCTGAATAAGCTGTGATCGAAGCCGGTGATACGCTCTTCCGGCGGATGCTTTCGGCTCGTGATTCTCACATGCCTGAGCGGAGTCGGTTTGCCAGGTAGGGGTGCCTGAACACCTCGAACCACTACGGTGCGAACGCGCTCAATGCCATTGTTTAGGCAGTAGAGAAGTCGCGTGTTGCCTTCGAGTGCGACAAATGTCGCGTATGTTTGCTCCACCACAGGGGGTGTTACAATTGAGAAATCTCCCCCGAGGAGATTGACACGTGCCGGTTCAAACAGCTCAAGGCCGGCACCTTCAAACGCTCTGATCAACGAACCGATTTGCTGGTAGCGGAATGCACGAACGTATCGCGAGATGAGTAGCACTTTGGACAAGTCTACCTCCTCAATTTGAAGCGAAACTGCCGGGTTTCGGTAAAACTGGACGTTCTTTCGGAGTCGTTCCAACAGAACGTCATCTTCCACCCGCTCGATTGGCTTAGTTGCTTCTTGCTCTTGAACCTTCGGTATCGTCGCGCCCACCAAACTATGGATTGCCGCGAGGGCCGTTCCATCGGTCCGGCCAGAGTAGAATCGAGCAAATGGCTCGTAGTCTGACCGCTCGCTAGGAAAAATGAGCGCCGACGATGTGGATGTAACCGGTTTGTCGATTAAAAATCCGCGAAACGGAAGGCTGGGCAATTCCTTAATAACATCGCCAAGCCCGGCCATTAGCTCTCGCCGCTGTTTTTCCTTCGACGACTCGGCCGAACTGGCCTGAATCGGCGGCACCAAACAAACGACCCGAACATTCGTGGTCCGCCAATAAAACACAGTGGGAAACAATTCCCAGAACCACCGAGTATCGCTCATTGCGACAACAACTTCGGTCTTCGTCGAATAAATTTGCTCTGTTATCCGCAAGTAACCCTCATGTTCATCAAAGACCGATGCTTCCTCCGTTGCGCCAGATCGCGCAGAAAGAAGCTCTTTCTTGATAAAGCCGTCCGCAGCGTTCCGCCCGCTCTCAATAAGCATCTCTACCTGGTCCTTGGTCATGTGATTGAAGTCCGTTGCCTTTACGCTCCCAGTCGAGATAACAATCCGAGCTACATCCGGGGCAAAACGCAATTGAACGTCTGTTCCGCCATCAATCGACAGCGAAACAAGTTGGTCAAGGAGTTCAATTATGTGGTCGGCCCTTTTACGCTGAGTCTCGGCCTCTAACATAAACAGCAAGACACGCTTCCTGTGCCGATTCATTTGCCGTTCACTTCCGGTAACGACGAACAGTGGCAGGTTGCTGACAACACCACCGTCGACCAGCAGCGTCGTTCCTTCTTCAACGGGTTGGAAAAAAAGCGGAATCGTACAAGACGCGCGGACAGCGTGAGCCACGCTGTAGGCAGGAGTCGTCCGAGAACTCCAGACACGCGGCTTCATCGCATCAAGATTTCCCGCCACGACATGGAGTGGCACAGGCAGGTCTTGAAACTCGACCGACTTGTTCCGCTTACCGAGAAGTTCTTGAAGGCAGTCTTCAACCCATTTTCCAATGCCTTCCGAGGAATACAAACCGCCCATCACGACAACCTCGACGACAGAATCGAACGTCGCACCTTTGGGGATTGGTCGGAGGAACGACAGCCAAGGTGAGCGCCGGCCGAAAATCGAGCGTTCTGGCTTAACGAGCATCGTGTTGAAATCGAGGACACGAAGCTTCGATGTCAAAAAGCCAGGTTCTGCTCCGGCGGCCAGTAGCGCAGCTACGATGGAGCCGGCCGACGTGCCGGCGACTTCGGAAAAGCGAACACCTAGACCGAACGCTGCCTCATAAGCTCCCGCGAATGCTGCTGCTCGGCAACCGCCGCCTTGGAAAACACCAACGCAGTCGGAGTAGAAGCGGGTTTGGTGGACTGAAAAACTCCCGCCACGGGGTGGAATCGTCTGTTGCATGGTCTATTTCCTTTCGTTCTTCTGTGACGCTGCCGAACAGAAGTTTGATTTGCTCACGTCTTTGTCAGAATTCGTCTGTAGGTTCGCCATCTGCCGCCACGCTTTTTCGAGAAAGTGGTTCGCCCCTTCGTAGTCAGGCCCGTCCGGTAGTTTCGTCACCGCCTTCGTCGCTTCGAAATCGCCATGGAGTTCCTTTTGCGAAGCGTCCACTTCGGGCCACGGGACTTCGCAGTGTTTGACGGACAGCAGGCGGCCGCGGTGCGCTTCCACGCGCGCGAGCCCGCCGACAACACCTCGTGGATGCACGAGCGAAACAACCTGTGTTCCCGCGCAGATGTTGTCCGGTTGGTGAGACATTTCATGTATTCCCAGAATTGCAAAACATAATGTCGGTTTTCATCACAAAGAACAATCTTCGGATTGCCGATGATTCCAAAACCAGATATGCAGAGTCCGAGCGTGTGCATGGCGAATCCTTAACTCAGGTGCTGAAGATGGGGCATCGGCGCCCTGACTACCGATGGAAGCCTGCCGGGCGAGAGAGAAACCGTCTGCTTCGGCGGCACCACTATTCTCGGAGCATTTCTGGGGAATTCCCAGCGGAGGCGAGGGTCGGTTTTAATGCATATCCGCGGTGAGCATGAAGATCCTCATGGCCACTCAGAGCGGGGATTGTCGAAGCCCTGCCCACAAGTTTTGCGCCTCTCAACGAGGATCTCTGCGGAAGAATCCGTTCGCCTGTCGAGCGAGTAGTGGGCGAGTACTGACGAGCAGGGGCGGCGTACTCGCAGAGTACAGGAGGCGGAGGTCGGAATCGAGGCGACCGCTCCGTCCGGTACCGAAAGTGCAAGTGCAGCGCGCTCGGGTTGGCGGAACAATTGCCGCTGGCGCTGGCGTGATCACCGGCCAACCGTTCGGATCGGACCTTGGCCGGCCGCTTCCCCCCACATCGCAAGGCGTCTGGAGATCCGCTTGGCGACGGGCGCATCTCAGTTTTTGTGCGCCGGCCGGCACCTTCTCATTAACCCCCTGCTTTAGCTGGGGGTTGGGTGACGTGCTCACTCGCCAGCCGTTTCAACGGCTTTCGGCACACGATAAACCGCTAAAAGCGGTTGCCCGGTTACGACCATCGTCGCCCACCCCGCTGAAGCGGGGTGTTAATGAAAGGGCTGTGAATACTGTTGTTCGTCAACGATGCCTCCTCGTCCAAAAACTGAGACGCGCCGCTTCGCGACCGTCATTCGATTCCTGGCTGGATTCTTCCGTCGTTCACGCATAGAACTTCGCCATCGGCACGAAATGAATAACGCCCAGTCACACAAACTGCACCGAAGAGCCTGTTTGGAAACTACGAGGGGCGCTGTTTTCGGGGAAAAGGCCGGATGGCGAGGCGCGACGAAGGAGAATATCCCTGGTGGATCTTCGACTGAGGAGCAACGAAGCCAGACGGCCTT
>Ga0137380_10005074_pt1 | contig 11662 bp, 8 predicted proteins | sample SagtaG_17_FD_104809 | JGI IMG/M metagenome (GOLD analysis project Ga0137380, IMG submission 104809) | Vadose zone soil microbial communities from Sagehorn Ranch, Mendocino, California, USA - Sage2_L_100_16 metaG | ecosystem: Environmental > Terrestrial > Soil > Vadose zone | place: USA... | reverse complement strand
TAGGCACCTTTCGACGCTTGCTCTAATCGGAAGCTCTGCGAGCGTTGGGTAAACAGACCTGCGGGGTAGGGTCAGTCCTGACGATTTTAGACAACCCTCGGATAACCTTGACGAAGAGCACCTTACGGTTGCGTGGAACCGGACTTCATCTTTTTTGAAGCCATCTGAACGGGAGACCACGTTTCTCCCGTTCCCCCATCAGGGGTCTGCCCTGCGGGGCAGCCATTTTTCCCTCCCCGCGTCTAAAGCCCGGGGTATCCAAAAATGGAGGTTCCTGATGATACAGGTGTTTCGCGGTCTATTCTGAATACTTGACTCATTCATGGATACATTTACCGATTATTATGCTGTGTTGGGAGTAAAGCCAGGTGCATCTGCCAGCACGATTAAAGCGGCCTTCAAGAAGCTCGCTTTGCAGTATCATCCCGATGTCTACAAGGGGGAAGATGCGCAGGAGCGTATGCGTTTCTTGTTACTCGCCTACCAAACGCTGATCGACCCGGCATCCCGCAAAACATACGACGCCCATCGCTCAGAACATTTTCTTGATGCTCCTGGTTCTGTATCGAGCAGAAGAGACCTTCGCTATCATCCTGGCCCTGCTTACTCGCGAAGTCACTCCTCGGAGGTTTCTCCGTCTGCGCGCCGTGATCGCCAGCGTCACTATGACTTCCCCGCTTTGAGTGATGAATCGCCCGCACGAATAGACCTTGGCGACTTTACATATGATCTCTCACCAGGGGAAGCGCAAACACTCAAGCAACAAGGCATGTTACGAGGTATTGCGCTTGAGGCGTCAGAGAAACTGAATCCTGAGACACTTGAGAACTACCCACACCGCTGTCACCGCTGCCGCCATCGCTGGCTTCCTTTTCAGGAGAGAGGAAGACATGCCTCCAATGCAGGTCACCGTACGTTATCCCACGAGCGCGTCTGCCCTTCCTGTAAAGCAGATGATTGGGGTGAATACCTCCTGTTGCGCTGCGCCCATTGTCACGCGGTCTTCGAGAGCGAGCAAATTCGCTATGAGATTGGTTCCTACAATTACAGTGACCGCTCTCTTTGCCCGCCCTACGAGCTATTTCCTCTCTGTCCATACTGTGGTGCTTCTGGCTGGTGTCCGGCAGAGGATGTTCGTGTGAGTGAACTGCGCGCCAAAGCGGACCAGCGGGCAGTTATGCTCCGCTTGCTGTGGCTTGCTATGGCTGTTGTTGCTGTGCTCGTGCTGGCGGTAGTAGTGTTGACGACGTTGAAACCGTGAAGCGTTAAGCAGGGACCTGCATGATCACTCGGATTGTACAGGTCCCTGCTGTAGGCTCTTTCTGCTTTTTCCCTGTTGCAAAGTCAGCCTCTAGCTGTTGGCATTGCTCACCTTGACCACGCTGCCGGTGGCGCCGTTGAACAACACTTCCACTTTGACCGCCTGGTTGGCCTGGATGGACTGGGCATTGTTGTTGAAATCGCCCAGGTCCGTGTTGGAGTTGGTGGTAAAACTAAAGCTCTTGTTGCCAACCTTGAAGTGAATGACCCCGTCTGAACCTACGGCGCTGGTTGTAACACCCTGGAAATCCACTGTGTTCAGCTTGGTCGAATTGCTCGTATCGCCCGAGTCGGTCGCACTGAGCTTCGTTGCTGTGAAGCTGCCATCGCTGTTCGAGTTTGCATCTACCTTGATAAGCTGGTTTGCACCTGGCAGCGACCCATTGAAATCTGAGAGGTCTGTCTGACCATTGACAATGTTCATCGACAGGGTTGACCCATTAGGCATGCTTACAACGATGCTGCTGCTGTTGACGCTCTGCACCTTGCCAATGAAGGAAATGCTGCCCTGCTCAGGAGCGCTGGGCGTCTCGTTGGTGTCAGCCGTTTGGATACCCTCTGGAGTATTGGGAGTGCTCAGCACAGGATTGCCGTTGACGGCGATCTGGTATGAGCCATCGCTATTCTGTGTCGCCGTAATGGTGTAGGTTTTGCCTACCTGGCTTTGCAGCGCGGACACTTGTGCGGAACTCAACCCCTTAATGACTATTGGCTGTGACTGCCCCTGCACGTTCAATGTGACAGTGCCGTTGGCAACATCAACCGACTGGATCTTGCCAGTAATACTCACTGTGCCGTTCGTTGTAGTCACACCTGCACACGCCGTGAACAGCGCCATTAACAATAGACCTGCCATACATACAATAACCATACGGAAACGTTTTAACATTTGCTTCATTCCTTTTCTCCTTTTTGTTAAGTTATTTTGCTATCGTTATTTAATACGACTATACCATCCCTTTTTGGGCGCTGCTATGCCTTACAGCACAGTGAGAATGTGAAGCAATGCACTGGAACTATGCTATAATTCCATGAGACATCCCGAATTGTACGGCAATACGCATCACCCTCTGTAGGGGCGGGAGCGGAGGTGATGTGGGGTGGGGGCCTTTATGACCGCCCACCTAGGCTCGCCCCAACGGCATCGCGAAATATTTATTAGGAGCAACCTGGCATGTCCGAGCTGAGCGTCGTAGGTCCCCGATTTATCGAGGGACCGGCCCTTGCGGTCGCCAACTTCAAAGGCATTTATCCTCCACTTCCCACCTTTTTTGATGCGCGAGAAGAACTGGACCTGGCTACATACCGGCAACACATCTCCAACCTGGCAGGGACCGGCATTGCTGGCTACGTAGTCATGGGCACCAACGGCGAGTCGGTTCATCTCACGAGCGATGAGCGTGTGCAGGTCATTGAAGCTGCCCGTGAAGGAGCAGGTAGTGACGCACAAATCATTGCAGGTTGTGGTGAGCAGTCAACGCGGGCGACTATCACCAATTGCTGGCGAGCTGCGACTGCCGGAGCCAATGCCGCGCTCGTCTTGCCACCTTCTTATTACAAAAGCCTCATGGATCGCCGTGCATTGGTAGCTCATTATCAAGCCATTGCCGACAGTAGCCCACTGCCAGTAGTGATCTATAACATGCCTGCCAGCGCTGCTGACCTGGATATCGACGCCGCCACCATCTGCATCCTGGCTGAGCACCCCAATATTATCGGCGTCAAGGATAGCGCGGGTAACATGGCCAAATTGGCGCAGGTAACGGGTCAGGTCCCTGCCAGCTTTCGCGTCTTCGCTGGCAGCGCGGGTTATCTACTGCCCGCTCTAAGCGTCGGGGCTGTCGGGGCAGTTGCAGCACTGGCAAATATCTTTCCTCGCCACGTCTGCCGCGTACAGGAACTCTTCACTGCAAGGCGCTTAGAAGAAGCTCGGACCCTGCAAGCACAGATCGTTGCCGCTAACACGGCTGTCACAACTACCTACGGGGTCCCTGGCCTGAAAGCCGCGCTTGAACTGACTGCCGGGTCTGATGGCCGCCTGCGCGCTGATTGTGGCTCCTTGCGCTCACCATTGCAGCCCCTCACCGAGCAGGAGCGTGTTAACCTTCTGGAGATACTGAGAAGGGTCCCTCAAACGAAAGAGAGGTAATGTATGGTACTCGATGTGGAACTCTATCGTCGTACCGTCTATGCTCCTGCTGTGCGGGAGGCACAGGGGCCGCGTCGTATCAGCGTTATCGATATACACCCCGCGCATGCTTCGCGTACTCTCCTCTTCGTCCACGGCTATGGCGGCAGCGCTCTGCAATGGCTCTACCAGTTGCGCTTCTTTGGGCAGACAACGCGCGTAATCGCTCCCGACCTGCGTGGGCACGGCTTGAGTGATGACCCTGCTGACCTTACGTATACCATGGGTGGCCTGGTAAGTGACCTGGAGCTGGTATTGGAAGCTCTACAGGTTGAGGGGCCAAATCACATCGTCTCACACTCTTTCGGCGGGGCAGTTGCTACAGAATATACTCTGCGTCATCCCGCAAATGTGCATAGCCTGGTATTGATCGGGGTACCAACACGCTTCATCTTGCACCCGGCTGTCGTCAACCTGATGAAAATTCCTGACCCGGTCTTCAGCCGAATGGCAAAAACAATTAAGATTGCCCTCTACGCACCGCAGCGCACTCTCAAAGGGTTGCTCTATGGTGCAATGTCTCCCTGGCGTGGGGATGAGCGTGTACAGCAGATAAACGCGCCAGCACTCGTTGTACTTGGTCACCGCGACACGGTTTTCCTGCGACAGAATTACGAGGACATGGCACGCCTTATTCCGGGTGCGCAGCAGGTCGTTATCCCCGTTTCCGCTCACCTTGTGCAGTTGGAGCGTCCCGATGCCGTCAATCGGGCTATCAGCCGCTTCATCGAAAAGCTACAACAGACATCCGCCAGTACGCGTGGAGATGCGATCACCCGCAATGCCGTACATGCTGCCCGTCTTATCGAAATGCCCTGGCTGCAAAACTACGATAGCGGTGTCCCCGAACGGATTCCACTGCCGGAGCAACTTCTCCACGATATGCTCAGCAATGCAGCCCGTGAGTTCCCTGATCGCCCAGCCATCATCTTTTTTGGGCAGAAAATCAGTTATCGCGAACTTGATCTCTTGAGCAATCGCTTCGCACATGCCTTGCGGGAAGCAGGCATCCAGATAGGCGATCGCGTAGCGATCATGCTGCCGAACGTTCCCCAGTGCATCATCGCCTTTTACGGCGCGTTGAAAGCTGGAGCCGTCGTCGTACTTGGCAGTCCACTCTCAAATGAGAAAGAGATTCATTACCAGCTCCATGACTCTGGCGCCCAGGTGTTGCTCACTCTGGAGACTTATCGCCATATCGTCGAGCGCGTATGTGCCGGCACGAGTATCAAGCACGTAATCTATACAGGCGTTCGCGAATATCTCCCCGTGCGCCAGCGGGTGCTGCTTGCAAGCTTTATCGATGGGACAGACGGCTCTGCTGCCACTCAGTCTCTCGAGGCCCCGGCAGGGCAGAACGGGGAAAAATCCCCTGTCGTCAGTCGTAATACGGCTTCGCCCTTTCCATTTCGCGTCCATAATTTTCAGCAACTACTGCGCAGCCACCGGTCCATCCCCCTGGAGAACAGTGCCACGTCGCGCGACCTGGCGCTGCTTCAGTATACTAGTGGGACGACAGATACCCCCAAGGGAGTTATGCTCTCACATGGGAACCTGGTAGTGAATGTCGCGCAGGTACGTCACTGGATGCCCGCTGCCAGGAGGGGGCGCGAGGTCATACTGGGCGTGCTGCCGCTCTCGCACTCCTACGGTATCACCGATTGCATGAACCTTTCCTCGGCTCTCGCGTGCACGCTTGTGTTGCTGCCTACGGTACGCACCGATCAAATACTGGAGGCGATCAAGCACCATCATCCAACCATCTTTCCTGGTATACCTGCATTCTACGTCGCCATTGCGAACTACCCACATGTGCGTAGCTATGGCGTCTCAGCCATTCGCTTCTGCGTGAGCGGCTCGGCCCCCTTACCCGTGGAAGTGCAGGAAGCCTTCGAGAAGCTCACACGCGGACGCCTGGTAGAGGGGTATGGTTTAACCGAAGCCTCGCCCGTTACACACTCCAATCCACTCGAGGGTGAACGTCGCGTAGGCAGCATCGGTATCCCCTTGCCCGGCACCATCGCCCGCGTCGTTCACCTGGAGACTGGCGAACCTCTACCCCTTGGTGAGGTCGGCGAACTACTGATTCAGGGACCCCAGGTCATGCAGGGCTACTGGAATATGCCCGAAGAGACAGCCCAGACGCTGCGCGATGGCTGGCTGCACACCGGCGACCTTGCGCGCATGGATGAAGATGGCTTCTTTACCATTGTTGATCGCAAAAAGGACCTGATCCTTTCGGGTTCCTACAATGTCTACCCGCGCGATGTCGAGGAAGTGCTATACGAGCACCCCAAAGTATTAGAGGCCGCTGTCGTCAGTACACTTATGCCAGCGGAAAATGGCGGCTCCGGTGAAGCCGCCAGTACGAGTACCACATCACCGTTTATCAAGGCAGTGGTGGTGCTGAAGCGCGGTGAACAGGCCACAGCCGAAGAGCTGCTTGCCCTCTGCCGTGAACGATTAGATGCTTACAAAGTACCCCGGCAGATCGAATTTCGCTCGGAACTGCCTAAGAATATCGTCGGCAAAGTATTGCGGCGCTTATTGATCGAAGCGTGATGATGTCGCACCCTACCAGGCAAATCGAGCCAAAAATGTAGGGGCGACCCTTGCGGTCGCCCTGTAAGCTTATTGATCGAAGCGTGATGTTGCCGCGCCGTACCAGGCAAATCGGCCAAATGTAGGGGCGACCCTTGCGGTCGCCCTGTCAACCGTGGTCACCCTGTAAGCCGTGGTCGCCCTATAAACTTGCTCCAAAAGCACTATAGCCCTTGCGGTCGCCCTGCCAGCTCCTCGGCCCGTTCCCAGCTACAACCTGCGGTCCATGTCCATGCTTATCCCAAGCTGCTGGCCCGTTGTATGGCTGCTCGTACCGGTCACCGTAAAGTTAATGAAAGATGCGAGCTGCGCATCACTACAATCGGATTGTGTACACCAGTACAATTCAACAGCCCCATTGCCAGCAGCGGCGAAGCCGGGGTCGCTGAAGAAACCATGATCGTAGTCTGCCTTGACTTGGAGAGGAGGCGTGCTCGTGTAATCGAGCTTTCCATTGAGGTACCACTTCGAGAGCGCGTACCCTTTTTGTCCCCCCGTGTTGATACTGTAGGTCACGTAGGCCTTCTGACTGGTGGTAAAGGTTGTACTGAGCGTGGTCGGGTTGTAGTTATTGTCAATAGCGCTGGCCGTCTTCAGGTTGCTGAGGATGGCTGCTGCCGAAGGGACAACGGGCGATCCGGAAGGAGCCGTTGAGGACGGTTGAGTAGATGTCGGTGTTGTTTGCGAAGCTGCCGTTACGGTAGCTGCCGTTGCGGTGAGCGTAGTGTTGACGGTCGAAACTCCGCTGCGTGCGAGGGCGCTGATTGCGATAATGAGGCCTACACAGGCCAGCACAAGCACGCCTACTATAATGCCGATGATCAGGCCAACCCGGCTCTTGCGCTTCGGCGGCTGGCCCGGAGTTGGAAAGCCGCCAGGATAGCCTTGTGGTTGCATTGCGGGCGCACTATATGGATCCTGGGGCATTGCGCTGCCATATGGATTGGTCGGCGCCCCGTAGGGATTGGCCGGTGCTGACCCGTAGGGATTCTGCTGAGAGGGGTCGTAGGGCTGCGAACCATATGATGTTGACGGGATCGGCTGCTGGGAAGGCGCACCATAGGGTGATGAAATATACGTAGGATCATTGGACGGTTGTGGCGCCCCGTAGGGCGATGATGGAACCGTGGGCTGATACTGCTGTGGCCCTCCAGAAACGTTATAAGGCGTAGGTACTCCACACACCGGGCATACCGCTGCCCCCGCTGGGAGATTACTCCCGCATGAGCTACAATTCATGAATAATTCCTCCTGGCTAGTTAGGTGCGAACCGCCAGCGGACCATCGCCCCTGGCGGGTATCTCGCTTTAGAACGGGCTGCTTTCCCTCCCGGAAGCTGAGCCTCTAGATGCTACGGTAAGCATATCATTGTTTGCCGTTGCTGCCAAGAGAGTATTTTTCCTGGGGGTAGCTTTCATTTTCTTGCCATGAGCATGGTTCCGTCTCATGGTAGTAGGTCCCCGATTTATCGAGGGACCGTCCCTTGCGGGCGCCATCGATCCCTTCAACTGGTCACGCTGAAATTAACCTCCTGGGCCAGCAATTTGTCGGTACATGCAATTGAACTTGCCCAGTAAATGTGTACGGAGCCTGCTCCCGCCGCCTGGTAGACTTCATAGAAGTAAACAGACCTGTTAGTGTTGGGAGGGACCGCAAATTCATAGTGTGCGATCTTTTTGCCGTTGAGATACCAGGAGAGACAGGCTGCGCCAGCCTGACTATTAGGATGAAGATTGAAGGTGACGTAGACCTTCTGGTTGACACTGAATGTTGAAGCAGGTGTAGTGACTTTAGCCGTGCTGAAGTCGATGGCGCTGGCCATCTGGGCGTTGTCAATGAATTGCTCGCCGGGCAGAGTTCCCGGCGTCGAAGATGCTGCCACTGTAGGCGATGATACGGGTGAAGGTGATGGCAAAATGGTGGTAGCAGTAGAAGCCTGTGAAATCACACTCTTTTTCCCAGGTGCATCATTCGACAAACCCGTTGCCATAAAGTAAACGAATATAAGAATCAATGCGCTCGTGAAGACGCATAGTCCGGCAACGACCACCCCGATATTGGAAGACGTGCCCGGACGTTTACGTTTCCTGGGTTCCATGCGAGGCCGGTTGCTCAAATGCTCAGAATCATACTGCCAGGCTGGCTTGGTCTGCGATGGAGGTGTCGATTGTGGCAAATTTGTTGACGAGGGTTCCCATGTCGTGGTGGCTGGTACTGGAGACTGTGTGCGTGGGAGTGCGGCTTGGCCTGCCTGTAAGTCCCCGGCGGAGGAGTCGAGGGTGTGTTCACCATGAGCGTACTCCACCTGCACCTGGTGGGCAGGGATGAGACCTTGCGACCCGCTGGACTCCATAGACTCCTGGCCTGGCGTCGTTGACATGCCACAACGCGGACAGTTCACCTGCGTACGCGTTGACTCGAGCGGCATTCCGCAATGTATGCACTTCATTTATGGCCCTCAAAAGTATGATCTGCTCGTTCCTACTAATTCAGGACGGATAACTCTGCTGCTAGTAAGTACGACTTCCTAAATGGGCTACTGCATAGCCTGTATATTACCTTCGCACCGTTAAAGCGATGCTGATAAATCTCTTGACATAGATACCTGGCCCAACTACAATAAGCAACAAGTCCACAATAAGCGACAAAGTAATTTATGTCAGGAACCCTATCTGCCTTTGGAGATGGGCTTGCGTCGATGGGGTGGCTTTACACCCGCCTTCTAGGCAGGTTCACCTGACCAGTCCCAGTCAGGTCGTCTTGCCTGGATACAATCAGGCAAGCCATCGGGCTACGAAATCGGTAGTGTCAAAGAACGTACCTGCGGATGTGAGGCCAATGAGAAGTGAACGAAGAAAAGTCGGGCGTGATCGTACTGAGTACTACAAGCAATACTATCTAAATAATCCTGCTTACTTCAGAGAGCATGGCCGTAAGCAACAGCAGGAAATAAAGAAGTATATCCAACAACAAAAAGTAGGACTATCCTGCAAGCGTTGTGGCAATGATGTTATTCGAGTGCTCGACTTCCATCATACCGATAAGAGTAGCAAAGAAGCTTCAATAGCTTCTATGGCAAAACGAGGATGGAGTCAAGAACGCATCCTGCAAGAAATAGTCAAATGTGAAGTTCTCTGTGCAAATTGCCATAGGATACTTCACTGGGAAGATGGAAGTTTGGGAAGGCATAACGAGGGTTAAACCAGTGCTCAGGGGACATGCAGGCCGATATCATCGACGAGGCGCACATTACCCGCGCAAGCAGTGGAGTTTAGCCGTATCTCATCAAAAACGGCTCCCCGCAAGGGGTGTGCCACTGCGGTGGCCGTTCATACCTGTCGCCCCATGAATGGTGGCGGGCATCCAGAACGGAGTTTTGGTGATACACGAAGATGTGACACGCGGGCACCCATTGCAGGTGCCCTTACGCACAAGCGCTGAAGTACGACAGGTGCTGTTGCAGCATTCTGCCCGGCTGCGGGTATGTCTACAACAAGTTTCAGGTGATGGCCATGGCCCCGAAGAAGGTAGCGATGCCTGGCTCCTGCTTAACGCGCTCATTGACAATGACGAAGATACTTCAGATGACGTGAAGCGCCGCTCTCCTGACGACACGCTCCCTTCATTGCTGGCGCTCCTGGAGAACTCCGGTCGCTGCCTTGCAGAGCAGGGTGGGAAGCTGGAAGTGCGCCTGCAGGGTCTACAGCGCTACACCGAGGCACTTGCAGTTGAGTTGAAGGAACTTTTCAAAGACCAGCCTCACCTACTCATCGAAGCCCTTTCTCACTTGTATCAACTGCAGTCCGCCTGCATGCTAGCCCTTACCCGCGGCTATCAAGGAGTTGTGGATCATATCTCCATCGAACAGCAGCGAACGGCCCATCACCTTGAACAGCGGCTGCAGGCGTTGCAACGCATCAACAGCGCTGCTAACTCTACTACTGATCTGAATCAGACGCTGGAAATCACGGCAAAAACGGTGGCGTCAGAACTGCATATCGAACTTTGCTCCATCTTCTTCTATGATGAATTACAGCGTATCCTCACCCTGCGCGCCACCAATGGCCCCCGCCCGCTGGGTGGAATGCATTTCACCCTTCGCCTCGGCGAGGGCTATAGTGGATGGGTCGCGGACAAGGGCTATCCTTTGCTGGTGCGTGATGTGATGGCCGACACACGTTTTTCAACCGAGGCGAGTACCTACAGTGACGAGTATCATGGATTGATGGCCGTCCCCATTATCTTCTTTGGCGATACAGAACACCTCATCGGTGTGCTGAGTATCCAATCAGCTGACCCGCGCGACTTTACCAGCGAAGATATTAACTTCGTGGAGGTCGTCGCTGGTATCCTTGCTATCAACATTGAGAACGGGCAGCTCTATGAGCAGACAGATGAGCAACTACGACGCAAAGTGCATGAACTGGCTACCATACACCGTGTTTCTTCTATCATCGCCTCCACGCTCAACCTGGACGAAGTTTTGCAGATCATTACAACCCAGGCAGTTCATCTCAGTGGAGCTGAGCGCTCGTGTATCTTCGCTTTGGATGCCAATAAAAAGTATCTCCATGTGTTGGCCCATTACGGTTTAAATGGCGCCGATGTACGGCAGATACACGTCCCCGTCGGTCAATGCTGCGCCGGCCTCACCGTGGAAAGCGGTAAGCCGCGTATGGCGGTAGATTGCGTGATGGCTGACAAATACTGCTTCCTTCACCGCGACCCACTCATGTCCTCGGAGATCCACTCCGTATTATGTGTGCCGCTCGAGGTAAAGCAAAAAATATTGGGCTGTATCTGCATCTATAGCAGCCATCGTCACATGTTGAGCCCCGAACAAATGCAGTTGGTAGTCATCTTTGCAAACGAGGCTGCCATTGCCATTGAGAACGCTCGCCTGTACGAGGAGACGCGGCGCGGACTGGAGTTGAAATCCGTGCTGCTGCGCGAATTGCATCATCGCGTCAAGAATAATTTGGCAACTGTAGGTGGTATTCTCTCCCTACAACAACGGCGTACAAAGTCCCCCGAAGTTCGTTATACGCTGGCTGAGAGTGTCAATCGCGTGCAGGGTCTAGCGGCCACGCATGACCTGCTTTCACATGAAGATGTGAGCGAGGCCCGTGTTGATGAGATCGCGCGCAAGATCGTTGGAGTGGCAAATGCAAATCTACGCCCGCCGGAGACGCACATCACCTTTACTGTTGAACCCTGCCAGATAGTCATTCCATCTCGCGCTACCTTCGGCCTGGCGCTGGCGCTCAATGAGATGGTCTCAAATGCAATCAAGCATGGTATGGCGGGGATGAAAGAAGGCACTGTAACGATTCGTGGACGTCAGGAGGGTGGTGTGGTGATCGTCGAGGTTATCGATACCGGGAAGGGCCTCCCGGACCCTTTAGAAGAAAGCCTGGGCCTTTCATTAATAAAACACTTAATCGGCGACCTGGATGGCCAATTTGCCCTGAGGCGGCCCGAAGGTACAAATGTTACTGTCGCTGAGGTGCGATTCCCATTGGTGCGACAGCGTAGAGCCATCTCGTGATCTTC
>Ga0137380_10005064_pt1 | contig 11672 bp, 9 predicted proteins | sample SagtaG_17_FD_104809 | JGI IMG/M metagenome (GOLD analysis project Ga0137380, IMG submission 104809) | Vadose zone soil microbial communities from Sagehorn Ranch, Mendocino, California, USA - Sage2_L_100_16 metaG | ecosystem: Environmental > Terrestrial > Soil > Vadose zone | place: USA... | reverse complement strand
CTCGGCGCTCGACCGGAATTTGCGGAGCGCCATGCAGGTCGAGGTCAAGGAGATCCTGCGCAAGATCGGCGTCACCACGATCTTCGTTACCCACGACCAGAGCGAGGCGCTCAGCCTGTCGGACCGCATCGCGGTGATCCGCGAGGGCCGCATCAGCCAGGTCGGCACGCCGGACGAGATCTATCGCCGGCCGAGCGACCGCTTCGTCGCGTCGTTCGTCGGCGACGTCAACGTGCTGCGCGCCCGCCTCGAGCGCATCGACGGCGCGACCGCCACGATCGCGCTCGGCTCCGCCCGCGTCTCGGTGCCGGCCGGCAAGCTCGCAGGTTTGGCGCCCGGCACGATGGTCGACCTGTTCGTGCGGCCGGAGGATTTGCGCACGGCCGACGAAGCGGCGGCGGCATTTGCAGGGACCGTCGCGGCGCGCGTCTACCAGGGCGGTCATGTCGATCTCTACATCGAGGCGCCGGAGGCGGCGTCGGGGCGGGTCCTGCTGCGCCTGCCCGGGCACGCGGCGATGGCACGCTGGCCGGTCGGCGCCCGCATCGGCCTTGCGATTCCGACAAGCGAGGCGGTGGCGTTCCCGAACAGCGAATAGGGAGTAGCGAATAGCGAATAGGGAAGGGCAGACACTATTCGCTATTCGCTTCTTCACCCGCCCAAATAAGCCCGCTGCACATGCGGATCGCTCAGCAGCTCGGCACCGGTGCCGGCGAGCGCCACGCGGCCCTGCTCGAGCACGTAGGCGCGATCGGCGAGATCGAGCGCCGCAAAGGCGTTCTGCTCGACCATCATCACGGTCACCCCATCGGCGCGGATGCTCCTGATGATGTCGAAGGTCCGCTCGACGATGTTGGGCGCCAGGCCGAGCGAGGGCTCGTCGAACAGCACGAGCTTGGGCCGCGACATCAGTGCGCGGCTGATGGCGAGCATCTGCTGCTCGCCGCCCGACAGCGTGCCCGCGGCCTGCTCGCGGCGTTCCTCGAGGACCGGAAAGCGCTCGAACAGCCGGTCCATGTCGGCCGCGATGCCCGACGTGTCGGTGCGCAGATAGCAGCCCATGTCCAAATTCTCGCGCACGGTCATGTAGGGGAAGATGCGGCGGCCCTCCGGGCAATGGGCGATGCCGAGCTGAAGGATGCGGCGGGGCGACGCGTAGGTGATGTCCTCGCCCTCGAAGGTGACGCGGCCGGCGGCCGGCGTCAGCAGGCCGGAGATCGATTTCAAGGTCGTGGTCTTGCCGGCGCCGTTGGCGCCGATCAGCGTCACCAGCTCGCCCCGGCGCACCTCGAGGCTCAGGTCGCGCACCGCCGCGACCTTGCCGTAACGGCAGGTGAGCCCTTCAACCGTGAGCACGGCGGTACCTTTCGCCCAGATACGCGCGGATCACGTCCGCGTCGCCCTGCACCGCGGCCGGCGTGCCGTCGGCGATGATGCGGCCCTGGTTGAGCACCACGACGCGGTCGGAGATTCCCATCACCGTGCGCATGTCGTGCTCGACCAGCAGCACGGTGATGCCCTTGGCGCGGATCGCCGCCAGCATCCGCATGAAGCCGGCTTTCTCGGCCGGGTTCATGCCGGAGACCGGCTCGTCGAGCAGCAGGAGTTTCGGGTCGGCGGCGAGCGCGATCGCCACTTCGAGCAGGCGCTGCTCGCCGTAGGCGAGGGCGTGGCCGCGCTCGCCGGCGCGCCGTTCGAGGCCGACGAAACGGAGCACGTCGCGCGCCGCAGCTTCGAGCTCCTTCTCCTCGCGCACGACCGAGGGCAGGCCGAGGATGATGGCGAGCGGGCGTTGCGACGAACGCATGTGTAAGCCGATCAGCACATTGTCGAGCACGCTGCGGCCGCCGAACACGCTGGTCTTCTGGAACGTGCGCACCAGGCCGAGCGCGGCGATCTCGTGGGCCTTGAGCCCGTTGAGCCGCCGGCCGCGGTAGACGATGTCGCCGGCGGCGGGCCGCAGGTAGCCGGTGATCGCGTTGAACGCGGTGGTCTTGCCCGCGCCGTTCGGCCCGATCAGGGAGAGCACCTCGCCCTCGCGCACGACGAAGCTCATGCCGTCGATGGCGGCGAGGCCGCCGAAGCGGACCGAGAGGCCTTCGACCGAGAGGACCGTCGCCTGCACCGTCGTCATGTACGGGCGTCCTGCGCCGGGGCGCCGTGCCGATCGCGCCGGCCCTGCCACCATGAAGCGAGGGCGGGGACGATGCCCTCGGGCAGGAAATAGACGATCGCGATCATCAGCAGGCCGTAGGCGATCCACTGGGTCTCCGGCGGGATCTCGATGGCGCGCAAGATTTCCGGCAGGGCTCCGAAGATCAGTCCGCCCACCACCGGGCCCGCGAGCGTGCCCTTGCCGCCGGTCACCACCATGATCACCATGATGACGGTGTAGATGAAGAGAAAGACGTCCGGGTCGACGATGCGCACGTAATGGGCGTAGAGCACGCCCGCGATGCCGGCGATCGACGCCGACACGACGGTGGCGACCACCAGATATTTGGTCACGTCGACACCGACCGAGGCGGCGAGCGGCTCGTTTTCCCGCAGCGCAATCATGGCGCGCCCGGCGCGCGAGAAGAAAATGCGCCGGACGATCACGTAGGCGACGATCGCGACGACGAGGACGAGATAGTAATAGGCCGGCTTGCGGAGGAACGTGACGGCGTAGACATCCGAGACGCCGAGCGTCAGCGGCGGGATGTTGTTGAGCGCCATCGGCCCCTGGGTCAGCTCGACCCAGTTGAGGGCGACGAGGCGCACCACCTCGGCGAAGCTGATGCTGACGATGACGAAGTAGGCGCCGCGCACGCGGAACGAGACGCGCCCGATCAGCCAGCCGCACAGGCCGGCGACTAGGATGCCGCAGAGCAGCGCAACCCATGCCGGCTTGGCGGCAAACGCAACGAGCGTATCCGGCGCGACGTGGAACTCGAAGCCGAGCGAAACGAGCGCGCTGACATAGGCGCCGATGCCGAAGAAGGCGACGTGGCCGAGCGACAATTGGCCGGTGAATCCGAGCAGGAGATTGAGGCTGATGGCGGCGATGATGAAAATGCCGGTGGTGATGAGCACGTGCAGCACATAGAGGTCCGTCATCCACAGCGGCACGGAAAACAAAAAGATCACCCAGGCCGCCGCGATCAGGCGCTTGGCATGCGACCGCATCAGCCGATCCGCTCCTTGCGCGCGAACAGGCCGGTCGGCCGGAACAGCAGGATGAGGATGATCAGCAGGAAGCCCATGGCGTCGCGGTAGCCCGAGGACACGTAGCCGGCGCCCAGCTCCTCGACGATCGCGAGAATGAATCCGCCGATCGTGGCGCCGACCACGTTGCCGAGCCCGCCGAGGATGACGATGGCGAAGGCCTTTGCGGCGGCGAGGTCGCCCATGGTCGGATAGGCGACGAATACCGGCCCGAGCAGCGCGCCGGCGGCCGCCGCCAGGCCCGAGCCGAGCGCGAAGGTCGCGGTGTAGATGGTGCCGATCTGCACGCCCATGAGGGCGGCGGTCTCGCGGTCCTGGAAGGTGGCGCGCATCGCCTTGCCGAGCTTGGTGCGGTTGATCAGCAGGTGCGTGCCGGCGATCAGCCCGAGCGCGACCGCGAGCACGAACACGCGGATCCATGAGACCGAGACCGGCCCGATCACCAAGGGGGCCGCCGGGAACGGGCTGTCGATCGACTTCGCCACGCCCGACCACAGCAACTGTTCGGCGTTCTGCAGCGCGATCCACGCGCCGATCATGACCAGCATGGTGGTGTCGATGTCGGCGCCGCGCAGCCGGCGCAGCAGCAGGAACTCGAGCGCGGCGCCGAGCGCGATGCCGAGCAGGACGGCGAGGACCAGCGCGACGAAGAAATTCGCGTGCAGCGCCATCACCAGCATGTACATCATGTAGGCGCCGAAGGCGTACAGCTCTCCGTGCGTGAAGTTGACCACGCGCATGATGCCGAAGATCAGCGTGAGGCCTATTCCGAGAAGCGCGTAGGTGCCGCCGAGCATCACGGCGTTGACGCCGTGTTGGAGGAACTGGTCCACGCCGAAGCTCCCGACGACAAAAATAAACCGTCACCCTGAGGCGCCCGACCCCGGACTTGATCCGGGGGAGGGCCTCGAAGGGTGGAAACAGACACGCCGCTTCGATCCTTCGAGGCTCGGCGCTTACGCGCCGAGCCTCAGGATGACGGAGACAATCAGCCCTTGACGACCTTGCCGCCCTCGATCCTGATCATGTAGACGCTCGGCACGTTCTGCGCGCTCTCGTTGCCGGCCGGACCTTGCTTGATGAAGGCGATGTCGCCGTTGATGCCCTGGACCTTCACGCCCCACAGCGCCTTCTGGATCGCCGCCGGCTCCGCCTTTCCGGCAGCGTTGATGCCCGCCACGATGGTGTAGATGCCGTCGCGGCCGCGAAAACCCTCGGTCAGTCCGCCGACCTCGTGCTTGCGCGCGCTCCATTCGGCGACGAATTTCTTGGCGATGTCCGGGTGCTTCACGGCCTCGGGGAACCACGGGGTGAAGAACACCAGGTGATAGGAGCCGTTGGCGGCCTCGCCGGCTTGCGCGATCAGCTGGTCCGGGGAGTTGGAGCCGCCTGTCGTGATGATGCGCGCCTTGAGCTGCTGCTCGCGCGCCTGCTTGAGGATGAGCGTGATCTGCTCGACCGCGGTCGTGACGAACACCGTGTCGCTGCCCGAGGCCTTGATCTTGGCGAGCTGCGCCGAGAAGTCGGTCGCCTTCGGGTCCATGGTCTCCATGACGCCGACCTCGACGCCCTGGGCCTTGAGCATCTCGGAGAATTCCTTGGCGGCGCCGAGGCCGAAATCGTTGTTGGTCGAGAGGAAGTCGGCCTTCTTGATGCCGATCTGCTTGACCAGCGGCGTGAACGCCTTCGCCTCCATCTCCGAGGTCGGGCTGATGCGGAAAATCCACGGATTGCCCGAGGTCGTGATCTTGCCCGACGACGAGGTCTCGACCAGCATCGGCACGCCGTACTCGACGAGCTTCGGCATGATCGCCAGCGTCAAGGTCGAGCTCCAGGCGCCCATCATCACCGGCACCTTGTCCTTGACGATGAGCTTCTCGGCGGTGGCGACCGCCTCGGTCGGGTTCGATTTGTTGTCCTCGACGAACAGCTGGATCTTCCTGCCGAGCACGCCGCCGGCCTTGTTGATCTCGTCCTCGGCGATGCGGGCGCCCTGGGTGACGTAGTTGCCGGAGGCGGCGAATGCGCCGGTGAGCGGCTGGGTCACGCCGATCTTGATCGCGTCCTGCGCGGCGGCCGAACCGGCGAGGCCGGCGGCGACGAGCGCGGCCGCGACAAACGAAAGGCCCGTGGATTTCATGGGTATCTCCTTCAATGGCCTCGCCGACGAAGCCGCCGCGAGCCCGTTACTTTTCATATTGTTGGAACAACCGGCACAGTCGAGCTTAGGTGACGGGTGCGGGCCTGACAAGCGACGGCAAGGTGCGCGCCTAGGCTGTGGCGCCGCCCGGATGGCGGGACGGAATGGCAGCTCTGCGGCCGGTGCGCCGCGGTGTGCCGCGGTGTTGTCGCCGGGCGGGTTTCGTTTCATATATCGTTGCGAGCTTCGGCATCCCTCCCGACCGCGGAGGGATGACTTTTTTCAGGGATTGCCCATGGCCCGTACCGACGTGATCGTGCTCGGCGCCGGCATCGTCGGCACGTCGGCGGCGCTCCAGCTTGCCAAGCGCGGGCTGGCGGTGGCGCTCATCGACCGGCGCGGACCGGGCGAGGAGACCTCCTACGGCAACACCGGGATCATCGGCGGCTCGGGGGTGTTTCCGACCGCGTTCCCGTCGCGGCTCGGCGACCTGATCAGCATCGCGCTGAAGCGCGCGCCGGAAGCGAACTATCACCTGGCGTTCCTGCCCAAGGTGGTGCCGTGGCTGCTGGCGTTCCGCGCGGCGTCGCGCCCGCACCGGCTCGTCGAGACGGCGCGCCTGATGCATCCGCTGATGTCGCGCGCCGTCGCCGAGCACGAGGCGCTGATCAAGGAATCCGGCGCCGAGCGCTATCTGCGCAAGGACGGCTGGCTCACGATCTGGCGCACCGAGCGGGGCTTCGCCGGCTTCCAGCCGGCGCTCGAGCTTGGCGCCGAGCTGGGCGTCGCGGCGAACGTGCTCGACACCGCGGCAACGCTTGCGCTCGAGCCGAGCCTCAAGCCGGCCTTTGCCCGCGCCGTGCACTGGCCCGACATCGCGACCCTGTCCAATCCGCTGGCGGTGACGCGGGCCTATGCGGCGCGCTTTGCCACGCTCGGCGGCGTTTTTCTCGACGGCGACGCGCGCACGCTCCACCGCAGCGACGGCCGCTGGCGGGTCGAAACCGCGCAGGGGCATGTGGACGCGGACAATGCCGTGGTGGCGCTCGGGCCGTGGGCGCCCGACGTGCTCGATCCGCTCGGCATCCGCCTGCCGCTCGCCATCAAGCGCGGCTATCACCGCCACTTCCGTCCGCAGGGCAATGCCGGCCTGACCCGGCCGCTGGTCGACGCTGAGAACGGCTGGGCGATGTCGCCGATGGAGCAGGGGATCCGGGTGACGACCGGCGCCGAGTTCGCGCCGCGCGATGCGCCGCCCACCCCGGCGCAGCTCGACCGGGTGATGCCGCTCGCCAGGAGCCTGTTTCCGCTCGGCGAGCCGGCCGAGCCGCAGCCGTGGCTCGGCAAGCGGCCGTGCTTTGCCGATACGCTGCCGGTGGTCGGCCCCGCGCCCGGCCAGCGGGGCCTGTGGCTCGACTACGGCCACGGCCATTTCGGCCTGACGTTCGGGCCGGTCACCGGCCGCCTGCTCGCCGAGATGATCACCGGCACGACGCCGTTCATCGACCCGGCGCCGCTGCGCGCCGAGCGGTTCAGTTCCTAGCCCGGATCTGGGCGGACATTCTCAGACGATCTTATGATGTCCACCAGCAAAGATCAGTCCAAGTTCCGCGATGCGCCTCATCTGGGGAGAGCTGGAAGTATAAATCGTTCGTCCACTCGAAATCCAGACAAGCTGCCTCTGGAGCGTTTTCAGAAGTTTTCCATCAACCTCAAGCCACTGGCGAAGCCAGCGCACCTTGTTTTCAACTTCTTTGATGTCACTGGAGCCCCTGGACGGATGAACCTCGACCCAAACCACTTTTTCCGATTTTTGACTGAGCTTGTATCCAATCCCGTAATCCCATCGGGAAGCATTCGGATGCAATCTCCTTAAGGCTGTATCGAGATCGATGCTTCCGGTCAGGAGCCTTGTATTATCGACCGAAATGCGAGCACGGTCGCCTTCCCGTAACGCACTCAAGCCCCCCCTATATGCCTCCCGGGTAGAGGGCGTCTTCCGAACAGCCGTCTCGAAACTCACGCCCCAACCTCAGGAGTTTGCGGTCACTCGAGCAACGATTTCATTGGCGTGCTCGCTAAACTCGGACAACCCTCCCCAATTTGCCTCGAACTTTTTTGTAGAGGTGGGACTTAACTGTGAGATATCGTGGACATTGCCGCCGGGGCGCTCAAAATAGTACGCGCGCAATCTCTTGCCGAGCGCCCGATCAACGACGTGGCGCAGCTGCGCTCTTAACCCCGGAGGTGTTTCGAATAGGTCCAGTACATCGTTGGTCGTGCCCTTGCGCTCGCGGATGCGTTTTAGTGCCCACATCATCTCTAATACTTGAGGAGAATGGGTCGATAAGCATATTCGGTAATCGCGACTCAAAAGCTCCAGTATGAGGAGTAGTACCACGGAGATCGCCCGTGGGTGAAGGCCCATTTCAAGCTCTTCAATGACCACCCATTCCAACGCACCCCGGCGCGCGATTTTTGTAGGAGGCATCAACCAGTAAAAGCCGAGGAGTAGCGGCACAAATTCGCGTTGGCCGGCAGACCACACCATATAGGGAAGGGGTTTGCCCCGTGCTCCGAGTACGAGCCGTTTTTGGGCGCGCTCCCTGTTGATAGTAAGCTTAAATTTTGAAAAGACATGCTGCTGCAACAATGTTCGGTACGCTTTTTTCAGGCGTCTTTCACGCGGGAAAAGGCTTCCATCATCTGAAAATTCCTCCATTAACAATCTCAATTCCTCACTAAAATTGCGAACTGAAAATGGGTCACCGGGTGAATAGTCTGTAAACGGACGTGGCCAGCCGTCGCGCAGTGTCAAGACTCGCTGGGCAGGAACGAAAAATAACCTTTCGTCATTACGCTTTCTCATTCGATTGGCGAGGTATGCCAAATCAACTGCGCTCTCCTCCCACGATATTTTACTGTTCGTGCCCCAAATCGATTCCATGCCTTCGCCAAAATAGACATTTAAGAAATCCGGCAATTGCCTCGACCAATCAAGACCATGGCGATGCAATTCATCCTGGACATAGCCTGTGTCCACGAGCAGCTTTAAGAGCTGCAATAGAATACTCTTGCCGGTGGCCTGCGCGCCAACGAGGACCGTCAGGTCGCCAAAATTGATTTCGGCGTGACGTATCTGTGCCACGTTTTGAAGCTTCAGCTTTGCCATATTCTCAGGACCGTTCAGCGTTTTCCAAAGAGCTATTGCTCAATAGCACGTATGAGCTGGCTTGTTCCATGGCAGCCGCTTAAAGGAAGTTCGCGTTTCTTGCTTGGCTAGCGATCGTGCTCTTGTACACCCCCGAGCTCAAGTACCGCTAATGTGCGAACTTGTCACGCCAGCTCGGCAGCGCGTCGGGGAAGGGCAGGGCGGTCGCCAGATAGACCGCGCGGGCGACGGCGCGCGCGAGCGTATTCGCGGCGACGGTGCCGAGCTCGGTGAGCCCGAGCAGCGGATCGACCGCCGGCTTGCGGCCGGTCGCGACGGCGAACACCACGTCGCCGTCGAGCGGCGTGTGAACCGGATAGATGGCGCGCGTGACGCCGGTCTGCGCCATCACGGCGAGCCGCTTGAGCTGCGCCTTGGTCAGCGTGGCCTCGGTCGCCACCACGGCGAGCGTCGTGCTTTCCTGGACGCCGCCCTTGGTGCGCGGCTCGAGCGCTTGCGCCGGCAGCGGAGAGGGAAACCCGTGGGCGCCGAACTCGCCGTCGCGCTCGCACGGCGCCGCCCAGAACCACGGCCCCTCGCCGACGACGACGCTGCCCGCCGCATTGACCGCGGCCAGCGCGCCGACCGTATATCCGCCGCGCGTCAGCGCCGAGGCCGAGCCCAGCCCGCCCTTGAGGTTGACGGTGGTGGCGCCGAGGCCGGCGCCGGCGCAGCCGAGCGCGAAATCCTCAGCGGCGGCGGCTGCCGCCCGATAACCGAGCTCGCGATAGGGCGCGAAGCGTCCCCAGTCCTTGTTCCCGCCGTTGAGCAGGTCGAACAAGATGGCGCCCGGCACGATCGGCACCCGGACGGAGCGCACCAGGAACCCGCGTCCCTGCTCGCGCAGCCATGCCTGGATGCCGGATGCGGCCTCGAGCCCAAACGCCGAGCCGCCGGACAGCGCCAGTGCGTCGATGTGGTCGACCGTCATGGCCGGGTCGAGCAGGTCGGTCTCGCGCGTTCCGGGCCCGCCGCCGCGCAGGTCGACGGCGGCGACCGCGGGCGCATCGAATATGATCGCGGTGGCGCCCGAGGCGAGGCGATGGTCGTCGGCATGGCCGACGCGAAGGCCGGCCACATCGGTGATGAGATTGCGCGGCACGCCGGTCCCTCGTCTGCTGACTTGTCGCACGTTCCGGGAAAACCGACGCCGAGCGGAGACGATTTCTGCTGTAGCGTCAATCGGGTGGGGCGCGGCCGGCGCAAATGGTAAGACGGATGCAAGAGAGAGTCGGTGATGCCGATCAGGAAAGATTAAGGCCCATTTGTTAGCAATCGGCCGGATGCCGCTCGGTGATGAGCCTTCATCATCGGTGGCGACGCCCGGATAACAACCGATAAGCGAGCGGGACGCAAATTCCCGTGTCCAACTGGAGCGCCAAGGCGACCGCATGCGCGTGGTTCTGGTCGATCCCAGCCGCACGGTGCTGAAGTTCGTCGGGCGCCTGCTCGAGGCGCGCGAGCACGAGGTGCGCGCGTTCACCGACGGGCGGGCGGCGCTCGCCTACATCCGGACGGATCCCGGCGTGGGGGCGCTCGTCACCAGCGCCGAGCTGGTGTCCATGTCGGGCATGGAGCTTTGCTGGGAAACGCGCCTGCTGGCGACGCCCGGCCGGCCGATCTACGTCATCCTGATGTCGTCGAGCCAGGATCGGCACAAGCTGATCGAGGCTCTCGACAGCGGCGCGGACGACTATATCGGCAAGCCGCCGATCGCCGAGGAGCTTTATGCGCGACTGCGGGCGGCGGAACGCGTGGCCACGATGCAGCGCGAGCTGCTGCGGCTGGCGACGACCGATCCCCTGACCGACGTGTTCAACCGCCGCGCGTTCTTCGAGCGCGCGGCAGAGGTTTGCGCGCGGGCGGAGGCCGGCGGCGCGCTCTCGGCCATCGTTTTCGACATCGATCATTTCAAGCGCATCAACGACATCTACGGCCACGACGTGGGCGACAAGGCGATCCGCGCCGTCGCCGGCGAAGCCGCGGCCGAGGACGGGATCGTCGGGCGCCTGGGCGGCGAGGAGTTCGCGATCCTGCTCGAGGGCCGCGATCTCGGGCAGGCGATCGAGGTGGGCGAGCGGCTGCGGCGCAATATTGCGGCGCTGCAATTCACGACCGACAACGGAGCGATGACGCTGACCTGCAGCTTCGGCATCGGCGCGTGGGAGCGCGGCGACAATATCGACCTCCTGCTCAAGCGCGCCGACGTGGCGCTCTACGCGGCCAAGACCGGCGGGCGCAACCGCGTGGTGGCAACCGACGCCGGACGGCAGGTGAACGAGACCGCATCGGTCGAGAGTTTTGTGCGCAGCGCCAGCCGGGGGTGACGGCCGCCCCCTCACGCCTGATCACTTCCCGGCGAAAGGCGCCACGATGACTTGCCTTGCCGCCTTGAGCCGTCGCATCTAGGCGCCCATGGCTTCCGACGTGACGATCGCCTACGCGCTCGGCGCGGGTGCGCTCAGTTTCCTGTCGCCCTGCGTCCTGCCGCTGGTGCCGCCCTATCTGGTCTATCTCGCCGGCGCTTCGCTCGAGCGGCTGGCGGGCGCCGAGCCCGAGCCGGCCGTGCTGCGCGACACCGTGGCCGCCGCCGTGCTGTTCGTGCTCGGCTTCTCGACCGTGTTCGTGGCGCTCGGGGCGGGCGCGAGCGCGATCGGCGCGCTGCTGCGGGCCTATTCGGACGTGCTCGCGGTTGTCGCCGGCATCGCCATCATGGTCATGGGCCTGCACTTCCTCGGGCTGACGCGCATCGGCCTGTTGATGCGCGAGAAGCGCCCGGCGATGGCGCGGCCGGTCGGGCTGTGGGGCGCCTATGCGATGGGGCTTGCGTTCGCGTTCGGCTGGACGCCGTGCATCGGACCGATCCTCGCCGCGATCCTGGCGGTCGCGGCGAGCGAGGCGACCGTCGCCAAGGGCGCCGGGCTGCTCGCCGTCTATTCGCTCGGGCTCGGCATTCCGTTCGTCATCGCGGCTTTTGCGATCGAGCCGTTCGCCGCGTTCCTCGTCCGCTTCCGCGCGCACCTCGCCATGGTCGAGCGGGTGATGGGCGGGCTGCTGGTGCTGACCGGCGTCGCCTTCCTGACCGGCTTCGTCACCCAGGCGAGCTATTGGCTG
>Ga0137380_10005061_pt1 | contig 11673 bp, 9 predicted proteins | sample SagtaG_17_FD_104809 | JGI IMG/M metagenome (GOLD analysis project Ga0137380, IMG submission 104809) | Vadose zone soil microbial communities from Sagehorn Ranch, Mendocino, California, USA - Sage2_L_100_16 metaG | ecosystem: Environmental > Terrestrial > Soil > Vadose zone | place: USA... | reverse complement strand
GTAACCCCGACGCGATCCAACGCGCAACAGTTCTATCGGGTGTCTCACACACCGTAAGCGGAACGTCCGTTACTTGGTTTTGATCTGTTCCAAAGCCTGGATTCGCGCCTGGGCCCGGGCGGCAAGTTCTTTGAGCTTCTCAGTTTGCTCGGTCTGAACTTGCTGAAGTTGTTTCAATGCGGCCTGCTGTTCAGCCTCCGAGCCGCCGGTCTGCGCCTGGTTGATTCGTTGCTGGGCCTCCTTCACCCGCTGCTGCGTCTCATCCGTTGCCTCCTTGATCTCCTTCAAGGCCGCATCGCGAAGAATTTGTTTTCCATCCGCCAGCGACACGGTCCCAAGGTTGGGAATCAACCGCCTGACTTCCGCGACGACGGCAGCGTCAGGCGGCGATTCACTCGTGGGGGTGGCCCGCCGTGCCGGACTTGCCGCAGTCACGCGCGAAATCGCGCGGGTCAAATCAGACTCCAGGGCCGCTTCCCACTCGGGAGAAAGTTGGCCCATGGTTTCCTTCTGGTCGTTGCACGCTACGGCCACGCCCAGGAAACACGGATCGCCTTCGGCGAGGTTGAAGGCTTTGACGCCGACCGCCGAGGCAGCGGCAGCATCCGCCAGCTTGGCATAGCGGGTCACCGTGATCTTGCCGCCGGCTTCGTGCTCGTATTTGGAGAGGAGTTGGTCCACCCGATCAGCGAAAGCACGCAGGGAATCGGATGTGGTCGCCGGATCCAGCAACGAGTAGTAGCGGATTTTCACGGGCGCCTCCAGCGTCTTGAGGAGGGTTCTGGTGCTCTCGGAGAGGGTGTGATCAATCTCGCCGATGTTTGGCAAAGAGGGGTTCGTGGCGCGGTAAAACCAATAGGCACCGAGGGCAAGGCCCAGGAGAAAGAAAACCAGCACAAGGAGCAACGTGCGAGTTTGGGCTTGCAAGCCAAGTTTTCGTTCCATCATAACATCGCGAAATTTGCCAATGACCGGGCGTGGACGCGAGGAAAACTTGTGCCAGCGAACCGGCAGCTCCTGCCCCTTGATTGGCAGATGGCAAAGCATGAACAGCACTAAAGTTTTTCCGGCCAGACAAGCTCCCGTCTGGATTTTGATGGCGGTTTGCTTCGTGTGCGGCGCGTCCGTTTCCGCGCAGGAAATTCAACATTTGAGCATCACGCAACCGGGCGGCATGCCGGGACTGCCAGTCATGACGGGGATTGAACGAGTCACCAATGGCGTGCAGGTGACTTGGGATGGCCCTTCCGGTTACTACCAACTGTTGCAGAAACTAAGTTTGAAGGATCCAACGTGGCAGCCGGTCGGCGGGCGCACCAACCTGTCCAGAAACGCCATCGTCTCCACCACTTCCAGCAATGCTTTTTTTCGGGTCTTGGGTCCGTCGCCGCAATACGCCGGCGCTGAGACCTGCACAGAGTGCCACGGCCAAGTTCACAACACGGTGATGAATACGCGGCATACGCGCGCCTTCGAAACGCTCAAGCAGGCCCATGAGGACCAGACTGCGAGTTGTCTGCCCTGTCACACGCTGGGGAACAAGTTGCCGACTGGATTCACCAGCGAGATTGCAACCCCGCAGCTTGCCGGCGTTCAATGCGAGAATTGCCACGGTCCGGCTTCTGCATGGCTTGGGCCCCACACCACGCGCGATTGGCCGCATGAGAAATCCGTCGCGCAGGGAATGCACGATACGCGCAACGTGATTCACCGCACAGAAAACTGCCTCGAGTGTCATCTCGGAACAAATCCGCAGGCGGCCGCGAAGGAGCCGACGAAATTCGTCGATCACGAAATGATCGCCGCCGGGCACCCTGATCTTTATTTCGAGCTGGATTCATTTTCCGCCGTGATGCCGCGGCACTGGAAACAGCCGCGCGAAGCAGCACCGGGGAAACCTGCTGAGGATCCGAATTGGGTCGGTGTGCGTGATTGGAGCGTAGGGCAGGCCGTGCAGCTGCGCGCCGCGATGGAGCGCCTCACCTGGAGGGCCAAAAAGGACATCTGGCCTGAGTACTCCGAGCTGTCGTGTATAGCCTGCCATCATTCGCTTGTTCCGGCGAAAGATAGTTGGCGCCAGGGGCACGGCTACGCGGGGCGCCGCCCCGGCGATCCCGCGTGGAACGCCTCGCGTTACCTGGTATTCCGCGTCATGGCGCGGCAAGTGGATTCCGCGTCGGCACAGGAACTCGAAACGCAACTCAGCGCAGTCGCGGGCGAAATGAGCAAGCTAAGTCCTGACCGTAACGCCGTCAGCACCGCGGCCAATTCAGCTGCACCGATTGCGCAGCGATTTGCCGAGCGACTTGCGACAATGTCCTACGAACCAGCATCCGCGCTGCGCGCGATGCAGGGAATCACCCAGGACGCCGAAACCATTGCGCTGGGCGACGAGCGAACCGCCGAGCAGGCGGCCATGGCCCTCGATTCGCTGTATATCGCATACAGCAAACAGGGTAGTCCGGGTAACGCGAATGAAGTGCGTGCCGCCATCAACGCGCTCTTTCAGCAACTCGAGAATCCTTCAGTTTATAACGCCGACCAATTTGCCTCCGCCCTCAAGCGAATTCGCGATTTGTTACATTAAATTAATTTGCTTCCCTCGGCCGCCGCTCTGCGTCTAGCATTGTGTAACCACGTCGGTCAGGACTTCCATGAACAAATTCGAGAACTGGTTTTGCGGCTCCTCCCTGTGGCGTTTTGTCACAGAGCGAAAATTGCTTCCCTGGATTCTTTCCGGGTACGCGCTCGGCGACCACGTTCTGGAAGTCGGAGCCGGGCAAGGTGCAACCACGCACGAGTTGCTGCGACGCGCGGGCCGGGTGACGAGTCTGGAGTACGATCCGGCGTTTGTGAGCAAACTCGCAGAGCGGCACAAAGCTACGCGCGTCACCGTGGTGCGCGGCGATGCGGCGACGTTGCCGTTTCCCGACCATACGTTCTCGTCCGTCCTTGCAGTGCTGGTCCTTCATCATCTGCGTTCGCCAGCGCATCAGAACGAAGCGTTCCAGGAATTTCATCGCGTGCTGCGGCCCGGCGGAATGTTTTTTGCGTTTGAAATTCGCGACGGTTGGCTTCAGCGCGCCGGCCATATTCGCAGCACGTTTGTTCCCGTTTCACCGGCATCGGCATTCGCGCGGCTCACGGTCGCGGGATTCTCTCGAATTGCCGTCGATATCGAACGCACGGCGTTTCGTGTCTGCGCCTTGCGCGCGACAGAAGCCTGAGATCATTTTGAACGACATCGCGTTACGAACATCGTTCGGCCTACAGTTCATTACACTCGCGTCGTTGACCAGCCCCGGTGCGTTCTCTAGCATTCTTTGATGAGTGTTATGTACGATTCTCTCGTCGCGAAGTTTCCTCCCGGTCCGCCACCCAACCTGATCCGAGCCTTGTTTGGCGCGATGCAGCAAAACCCCCTCGATTACTTCACCGCGATGGCGCAGAAGTACGGGGACGTGTCCGGAATGCGCATCGGCAATTTTCGCTCGCTGTTTGTGAATCATCCGGACCTCATTGAGGACGTGCTCGTCAACAATGCGCGCAAATTCCACAAGGGCCGCATTCTGCAGGCCAATAAATATCTTTTTGGTGAGGGTTTGCTCACCAGCGAGGGCGATTTCTGGCTTCGCCAGCGTCGATTGTCGCAGCCAGCGTTTCATCGGGCCCGTATCAACGCGTATGCCGCAACCATGGCCGAATACACGGAGCAGCTGGTTTCCACCTGGCGCAACGGCGAAGAGCGCGACATCCACGAAGAGATGATGCAACTCGCCTTGCGGATCGTCGGCAAAACGCTCTTCGACGCTGACGTGACGCAAGAGGCGAAAGAAGTCGGCGAAACGCTCGATCTGTTGCTGCGCATGGCAGCGAATTTTGGGCGCACCGTACTGGTTCCTCTGTGGGTTCCCACGCCGCGCAACCTTCGCGCAAAGCTCGGCGTTCACCGCCTCGAAAAAGTCATCTATCGCATTATCTCCGCGCGTCGCGCGAGCGGCCGCGATACCGGCGACCTGCTTTCGATCCTGTTGCAAGTGCAGGATGAAGACGGGACGCGCATGAGCGACCGGCAACTGCGCGACGAGACGATTACTCTGTTTCTCGCCGGACATGAAACCACCGCGAACACTCTGTCGTGGAGCTGGTGGCTGCTCGCACAAAATCCGGCTGTCGAAAAAAAGTTTCACGAAGAACTCGACGGCGTGCTCGGCGGCCGCGCGCCGATGGTCAATGATCTGCCGAAGCTGAACTATTTAAATCACGTTCTTACCGAATCGCTGCGTCTCTACCCGACAGCGTGGGGCATGGCGCGGCTAGCAACCGAAGAGCACGAAATCGCCGGCTACCCAGTGCATCCGGGCTACGGCGTCGCGTTTGCGCAATGGGTGGTGCACCGCGACCCGCGCTGGTACGACGCTCCGCTTGAGTTTCGCCCAGAACGCTGGGAAAACGGGCTGGCGAAGCGGCTACCGCGCTTCGCTTATTTCCCGTTTGGCGGTGGCCCGCGCCAGTGCATTGGCAATACGTTCGCGTTGATGGAAGCCGGCGTAGTGCTTGCCACGATCGGCCAGAAATTCCGTTTCCGGCTCGTGCCAGGTCACAAGGTCACTCCACTTGCCTCGATCACCTTGCGCCCCAAAGATGGGATCCAGGTAAAACTGGAAATGAGGAAGTGAAACGAGCGGCGCGTCGTTCACAATGACGCCAAAGGCACCGGGCGATGCGCTTTCACTGGTAAAGCGTATTCGGCAATTGCACTCCTTCGAAAGCCGCTGAATGTTTCCGCGCTTCGGAACAGCTGAAAACCGGGCCTCCCGGAGCGACGCGCTAAAACGTTTCTGAGCCAGAGTGATCTCCGCAAGAAATGTGCTAAACGCGCGTGTCAGGGCGTACACGGGGTGTCTCACGACCCACAGCTCTCGCCGTCCCACTCTCCCGTAAGTCAAACATTATCAGTCGATTAGATGTGGCTGCAGGTCTGCTAAGGGTATCTGCGTACCACGGAGGCAGACACATGAACGCCATGGCACAACTTGCGATTTTGACGCTCACCACCATTTTCGCGGCAGCGGCCGCTCTTGGCATGACTTGGTTGTTCCTTCGCGGTGCGTTTCACCTGATGCAGCCCGCAAGCGCCAGCCGACCTCATTCTGTGCGTTCTGAACTTGTACAAGGAACACGCGCCAGCGCATCGCAGTTTGTTTTGCACCGGTAGCACTTGCCCGGTCAACGCAGGCGAGGTGTGCCCTAACGCTTCGCGCGCCAACCGGGAGCTCTCTGGCCAAGGCCAGGAGAGGAAGGATCGCGACGATGATTGCTCTGAAGTACTTGCTCGTAATTCTCGGCATCGGGCTATTCGGAAGTGCCGGGGCTTTGGTGGTTTACGACGTTTATGTTTCCTCTCAACTGCGGCGGCTGTTGCGGCGTTCAAGCGAGGAAGGCGCGGCCGGAGTAGGCGCAACAACTTTTTTGCCCGCGCGCCCTTTCGGACCGGTGCGCTGGCAGCGCGCACTCCTGTTGGCTGGATGGGCGGTCGTACCGCTGCTGATTTCGCAGAGCATCGTGATCGTGCCGGATGGCGAAGCGGGAGTTCGCGTCAGCCAGTTCTGGGGCGCACGCCCCGGCACGCTTTACCCAGGCGTTCATCTGGTTATGCCGTTGGTTGACTCTGTGGCCCTGTATGACACACGCGAACAGGTTTACACGACTGCGGCCACGGAAACTGGCAAGAACGCGAAAGAGCTGCTGACCGTCCAGGCGCGCGAAGGATTGAACATCGGCATCGCAGTAGCCGTGCGTTACAGGATCGATCCGCGGCGCCTTACGTATATTCACGCCAATCTGCCTGGCAATGTGGGAGACGAAGTGGTCGCGCCGGTGGTTGCGTCCACTTATCGTTCGCTTGCGCCGAATTATGTCACTCGCGAAATCTTTGCGGTAAAACGCGAGGAGTTGCGTTCGAAAGCGGCGGATGCGATCAAAACGCGACTTGAGACGGACGGAATCCTGGTTCGCGAAGTCGTGCTGCGCGACATCAAGCTGCCGGAAGAGTATGCAAAGGGCCTTGAAGGCCTGCTGTTGAAGGAGCAGGAGAGCGAACGCCTCGGCACCGAGCAGGAAATCAAGCAGAAAGAAGTGAGAATTGCGGAGCTCGAGGCGGAGGCGCAGAAGGCGCGCGATGTGAAGCAAGCCGAAGCACAGGCGCAAGTTCGTGTCCTGCAAGCAAAGGCTGAATCGGACTCCATGCAGTACACGCTGCCACTGAAGCAGAAGCAGATTGAGCAATCGAAGCTCGAAGCTGAAGCGCGCAAGGAAGCGACGCTGCAGAACGCCGAAGCCGCCGCGCAGGCCAAGGTCATCGACAGCAAAGCAGAAATCGAGCGGCAAAGAAATCTTGCCGATGCCGAGGCCAACCGGATTCGTGTCACGGCGGACGCTGAAGCGAATCGCATCCGCGTCACTGCTGCGGCGGACTCCGAGCGGATGAAGTTCGAAGCGGCGGTGCTGAAGCAAAATCCGATGTTGATTCAAAAAATCATCGCGGAGCGTTTGTCGGACAAGCTGCAAATCATGATGGTTCCCGTCGACGGGAAAAATTTCTTCGCGAACGACGTGTTCCGCTCGGCGTTCTCAGGAGTGCCGGCGACGGCTTCCGAAGAAGATTCGGACGGCAGCGCACAAGCGGCCAATCTTGCCGGACAGAAGCGCAACAATCGTAAGCCGTAACGAAATTAGTTCGGGCGAGCCCTGCAGAAACAGTCGGGGCAAGCCCACGCTAATGCGCCAGCCAAAACCCCTGTGGGTGGCGCGTCGCGCGGAGCTGGAACGGGTGGAGAGATGGCAACGAGGGCAAGCACCGCCGCGCTTTGCCGGATCGGCCATGGTCATCATCGGGATCCAGCACCGCGCCGCGCGCCACTCGGTTGGCGAAGAGAAGAGTAAACGGTTCAAGGTTAAGAGTTCCGGCAAGAAGACTTTCGGAAAGATTTTGATGGAGGCGAGTATGAGATTGGAATGTGAACTGAAACCTGTGGGATCCGCATTGCGGAGAGCAGCCGGGATTGGAATGGCTGGAATGATTGTAGGAGCGCTGGTGCTGGCGCCACTGTCGGCTGCCGCAAACGGGCGCGAGGAAGACCGCATATCGAATGAACGTCCGATCAACCGAGCGAAAGTGGAGAATTTACAGCGCTGGGTTTCCGCCGGACACGCGGACTGGTGCAAGGACGCGCGTCTGGTGGCCGCGGAGGAGCTGTGGCGATTGGCTCCGGACTATTCAGGCGATGGATTCGAAATGAATGAAGTAAACGCAGATATAATTTCGAACGCCGGGAATCGCGTGACCTTCGAATGGTCTCCGCTAGACGGCCGGGCCCTGTATCGCGTGACCGTTCAGCGTTTTGATTGGTTGCTGCCGATCGCCAGAAATATCGAATCGATTGTCTGGGTGCCTACAAGCATCGAAATCCGCACTCATGAATGAGCTTCTTCAGCGTAGATGGTCCCAGAGCAAGGGGATCTCGCACGCGGAGAATCGAGGCGGGGCCGTCGTGGCAAGTTCAGGGCTGAAGCACGGCGCGCCCCGCAACCTCGTCGAGGGACATGTTAAACTCTCGATTCAGTCCCGTGAACAATCAACTGGCCCGGCGATTTACGTTTCTCGCGCTCACCTCAGCATCACTTGTTTCCATTTTTCTTTTTGGCGCAGCCAGTTCGATTGTTGCGCAGCCGCAGGCGCTCGAAGAGTGCGTCGAACGCCTTGCACGGAAGGCGGTTGCGTTGCGGCACGAACGTCGTATGTCGTTGCTATGGACGAACCACACTACGCTGTCTGAACAGCGCGCGGAACATCTTCGCGTGTTGTTCGAGCAGCGATTGGAAGCGGCGCAAGTGCGTTTTTTGCAGGGCGAAGCCGCGCCTGCGTTGAGCGTTTCGATTGAGCAGACGCCTTCGCAGTTTATTTTCACGGCATCGGTACCCTCGGAGGGCAGCACCAATATAGTGATCGAGGACGTCGCGCGTTCGTTGGCGGGAAGTGACGAACGGCCTTCGAATGCGATTCGTATTGAAAAAGAATTGCTCTGGCAGCAGGAGGCGAGAATCTTGAGTGCTGTTTTGCCAGCCGTACCAACGGGCGCGGAAAAGAAAATGATCCTGCTCACAGAAGATGCCCTCGTGATCTATAGCGAAGGGCAGGGAAGTTGGAAATTGCTAGCCACGAAGACACTACCCGGCCCCAAACAACCGCCGCGGTCTGCGCGAGGTCAGCTTCTGCTCGCGGAAGAAAATATGAATCGAGCAGGAATTTTGTTGCCCGGTCGCCGTTGCGAAGCAAATCTTGCCGACGATTCGCCGATCGCCTGTGGAGGCGGAGGCAGCGACTGGCCAGCGGGCCGCTTGCTTTCGATTCCTGCTTGCGGTACGCAAACGTGGTGGCTCAAAAGTGATGGTACAGACTGGACGGCGGAGGATCGATTGTTCCTGCGCAGTTCCGGCGCAGCAAAGGAATCCGCTCCGGTAGCGGAATGGAACGTGCCGGGCGCGGTGTTCTCGATCGGCGCGGGATCGAACGCCGCAAGCGCTGCTGTTGTGGTGCGAAGTTTGTTGTCGGGGAACTATGAGGTGTACCGTATTGAGCTGGCGTGCACAAATTAGGTGGGCGCTGTGTTTTTCTGCCGCGGCGCTGTCGTTCGTGGCTGTCGCAGAGCCCGCCGCACGTCCGCAGTACGGCGGAGTTCTGCGCGTTGAGCTACGCGCAGCTTCGTTCACTCTGAATCCACGAAGGTGGAAAGCAGGTTCTGCAGATTACGCAACGAATGAGCGGCTTGCGGCACTGGTGTTTGAGCGGCTCGTTTCGCTCGATAATTACGGCAGGTTCCAGCCGCAGCTTTCGACGGAATGGAGCCACGATAGCGCGGCAAAACGTTGGCAATTCACAGTGCGCCAGGGCGTGAAGTTTTCGGACGGAACATCGCTCACGCCTGCCGATGTTGTTGCCGCTCTACAGCCAATACTTCCTCGTGGGCTGCAGATTTTGGCGACTTCCAGTGGAGTCGCGATTCAATCCACGAGTCCGGTGAACGATCTGCTTGAGATGCTTGCGTCCGGAACGTATTTCATTACTCGCAGCGACGGGAAGGGAATGCTACTTGGCACCGGCCCGTTTGTACTGGAAAACCCGCCGGCAAGCTCGCAACAAGCGGAAAAGACTTCGTCTGATGCGGGTGGCGCTCCCGCACAGCACCTCCGTTTTCGTTTCAACGAACTCTGCTGGAGCGGGCGGCCTTATCTGGACGCGGTCGACGTCATGCTGGGAGTGCCGCCGCCGCGCGCTTTGTTGGACTTGCAACTCGGCAAGACGGATGTCGGTGAACTCTCGGAAGACACGGCGCGGCGCGCGCAACAGTCGAACTTGAAAATCTGGGCGTCGTCCCCGCTCACCTTGTACGCGCTGAAGTTTGCCGCGCCGGTAAAATCACAGAACGACCGCACGCTTCGCGAAGCGCTAAGCTTGTCGATCGACCGCAACGCGATGGCCCGGGTGTTGCTGCAGAAGCAAGCCGATCCAGCGCCGTCCTTTTTGCCGCAGTGGCTCTCGGGATATGCTTTTCTATTCGATATGGAAAGCAACCTGGAACGCGCGAAAGAATTGCGTGCAAGCTTGCCGGCGATTGCGCTGGGCACCGCACAGCCGTTGCGCGTCGGTCTGGACGCCAGCAACGATTTGTCGAAGCTGATTGCCGAACGAGTCGTGGTGAACGCGCGTGGAGCAGGGATCACGCTGCAGATTTTCTCGCGTACTGCGCCACGTGCGGCTGGCGACGGAGCTGGGAACGCTGCGAAACTGGAGAGTGATGCGCAACTCATTTCCTGGCGCTATACAACACTGTCATCGCGAGATGCTCTGGAGAGTTTGGCGGCTGCTTCGCGCTGGGAAATTCCCGAAGACGGCGTGCCCACGGATGCCGATGCGCGCTATGCTTGGGAAAAGCGAATGATAAACGAAAAAACTATTTTGCCGCTGGTGGCCGTGCCGGATTTTGCGGCGCTGGACCTGCGTGTGCGGAATTGGTCGCCGTCGGCTTGGGGAGAGTGGCGCCTGGGGGATGTGTGGCTCGATCAAAGTGAGCCTTTTGTTGCTCCGCGCGATGCACGCGCTAAATCGCTCGCTGGAGTCAGGCCATGAGCTTCAGAACGAAACTTTTCCTGTTGTTTCTTGCGACCGTTCTGGCTTCCGTTTCTGCCGTTACTTACAGCGTGACGCACTACACGCGCGCCGCTTACGAAGAAGCGGACATGCAGCGAACGCAGGCGCTTGTCGAGCAATTTCAGAAAGAATTTGCTCAGCAGCGAGAACTAGTTGCTCGACAGGTTGAGTTCGTCACCAATTCCGAAGTTACGCTCAAAATGGCGATTGATTTGGAACGGCCCAACGTGGATCAATCGCTTTATGTGCGCGATGCTGCCGGCGCTGCGCAGGAACACGGCTTGAACTTTATGGAATTTGTGATCTCGGATGGAACGCTGATTTCGTCCGCACAATATCCGGCCCGTGTCGGGTACAAGGAAACCTGGGTCACGAACGCCAAGGATTGGAACGGCACGGAGTCATTCCTGCGCAAGGAAGAATTGCCAAATGAATCTGCGGTCGCGTTGACCGCGGTTCGCACGCAACCTAATGTTACGCGGCCCTTTTATGCGATTGGCGGTCGGCGGCTGGATAGAAACTTTCTGGCTTCGCTTGTGGCTCCGGCGGGAATGCGCACGCTGCTTTATCTGAATCTGGACGCCACGTTTGTACCAGGCGATATCACCGCAGCGAACGGCGACGTCGATCAACCCGAACGGTTCGCACCGATTATTGCGCAAATTCAAAAGCAGCCCGCGCCACTGGTGCAGACAATTCAATGGACGACTGACGCTGCGTCAGCCGAATCCTTTCACGTGCTGCCCCTAACCGGACGCGGCGGAGAATTGCTCGGCGCTCTGCTGGTTGGCAGTTCGCGCGGTGATCTTGTTCTTTTGACCCGCCACATTATGAAGCTTTCTGCTGTGGTCGCAGCTGCCGCAATTCTTATCGGTTTGCTGCTGACCTGGTGGGTGTCCGCGCGCATTACTCGTCCGATCGAAGAACTTGCGGAAGGTGCGCGCGAAGTCGCCGCCGGCCATTGGGACACGCGCATCAACTTGAGCGGGCGTGACGAGACCGGACAACTTGCGTCAGCATTTAACAACATGACACAAACGCTCGCGGCGCAGCGCGAACGGCTTGTGCAGACTGAACGCGTCGCCGCGTGGCGAGAATTGGCACGCCGCCTCGCGCACGAACTGCGCAATCCATTGTTTCCGTTGCAAATCACCGTCGAAAACATGCAGCGCGCGCGGCAGCTTGGTCCGGACCAATTTCTGGAAGTTTTCAACGAATCCACGGCAACGCTGAAGGCCGAACTTGCGAACCTAAACTCGATCGTCAACCGTTTCAGCGATTTTTCCAAGATGCCACCGCCCGAATTTTCGCGGATGCACATCAACGAAGCGATTCGAAGCGCAGTTCGTTTGTTCGAACCGCAATTTCACGAAGTCGGCAAGCCCAATATTGCGACGGAGTACTTCCTGACAGAGAATCTCCCGGATATCGACAGCGACCCCGATCTGCTGCACAAGGCATTT
>Ga0137380_10005051_pt1 | contig 11688 bp, 16 predicted proteins | sample SagtaG_17_FD_104809 | JGI IMG/M metagenome (GOLD analysis project Ga0137380, IMG submission 104809) | Vadose zone soil microbial communities from Sagehorn Ranch, Mendocino, California, USA - Sage2_L_100_16 metaG | ecosystem: Environmental > Terrestrial > Soil > Vadose zone | place: USA... | reverse complement strand
TGGGTTTGGCGCTAGTCGTGCTCCGGATGGCCCTTCATCCACCGCTTCTCGTCCTCGGTGGGAGTGAGGGAATATCCGATCGACCAGAGGAACACCCTGGCGGTTGCGGGGCCCATATGCTTGAACTTGTATTGGAGATCCTCAAGCAGCTTCCCCTCGCGCGTCCCAAAACCAGCGATGTACCCCTTCACCGAGCCGTGCTCCTTCGCCAAGTCCAAAATCGTCCTGGCGTTCTCGACCGTCGCGCGTATTTTCCTTTCGTTCCGGACGATTCCCGAATCCTGCATCAACGCCCTGATGTCGCGCTCCGATAGCCCTGCGACCTTCTCGGGTGAGAAATCACGAAACGCCTTTCGAAAGTGGGGCCACTTTTTCTCAACCATCCGCCAATTCAAGCCTGCGCTGAAGATCGCCTTGGACATCAGGTCGAGGTACCCGCGGTCGTCCTTCGGGGGAGCCGCTTTCCATCCCGGCATGGGGACTCCGACCTTGCTCGCTCTATTTATGCGTACCTTCGCGGCAGTCCTCGCCCCTTGTGTTGGCGTCAGGACGCCACGGTCCGCCGCCTGGTCACGACGGGGACGACTGCGCATTTCATCGAAAAGTGGACCGGGTCGGATCTGAACCTTGACCGCGGGTTTCGCCGGGCAGTTGGGTCGTCAGAAAGTGAATCGTTCGTTCCCAGGCGATCTTGGCCGCGCCCGGGTTGTACGCGTCGGGTCGGTCGTTTTCGAAAAACCAGTGCGTCGTCCCGGGGTACGTGTGGAACGTGACGTCCTTTCCGAGTGTGCGAAGGAGCTTCTCGAGATCCTGCACCGAAGCGGCGGATTCAAACTCGTCCGTCTGGGCAAAGTGACCGAGGAAGCTTGCCTCTGACTTCGAGAGCTTTGCCTGATCGTAGTCGCCCTCTCTGGTCCCGTAGAAGAGGACGACTGCACCTAGATCCCCGGGGAGTTCCTGCGCCAACCAAAGAGACCAGAACGCTCCGAGGGACAGCCCAACGACACCGAGCCTCTTTCCCCGCACGGCCGGATGGCTCTGGAGGCCTCTCACGCTCCCTGCAATGTCCCGGCGGGCTCTTTCGTCATCGAGTTTCGGGAGGAGCTTCTTCGCCTCGTCCCTGGTTGACGCGGTCGCCCCGCGGTAGAGGTCGGGAGCAAAAGCGACGAAGCCGGCGCTTGCGAGCCGGTCGGAGAGGCCCTTGAAGAAATCCGTCAAACCCCACCAAGCGTGGAGGACGAGAACGCCCGGTCCGTTGCCTTTCTTCGGGACCGCCAAATATCCAGGGACCTTACCTTCAGGGCTCTTGAGTTCAATCATTCCCGTGCTTTCACACCCCTTTGGGGGAGAGCGCCCGAATCGGCCCGGTGCGCTTAAGCGTTTGCGGAAACGGCAGGTCGACTGCCTCGAGAAGACCGAAAAGTGGACCGGGTGGGATTTGAACACGAAGGCTCTCCAAGACCGCGCCACAGCGGGCATGGTTCACGCTAAACCGCGAACGTCGATGGTGTGGAGTGCCGCTCGATCCGCAAAGCCAAGCCGTTGTTCGTACACCACAGTTATCATCCCTTGGGTCCGCAAGGTGGAAACGAGGCTCGGATGAGGTAGTCGGAATCCCTCCACCGCGAGCGGCTGGGCCGGAGTTCAAGGCATCCCAAAGGCCTTTGCGAACTCGCGAGGATCGTAGTATATCCGCTGTTCCACGATCTTGCCCTCGGCGACTCGAATCCAGTCAGCGATCTGGAGTGTAATAACGGTGCCCGACGGGGTTTTCAGATCCATCTCGTAAATCGAGCAGACCTGGTTGCCCTTCTCGAACTGGCCCTGCATCCGGGTTTGGAGGTGAGAAGGGAGGAGCTGTTCGTTCATTGCGATGTATTGCTTCGCTCCGCTTGTGTTCATCACCGGGCCAGCGAACGACATGTCCTCCGCCAGTAGATTTTCGAGTCCCTTCGTTTTCTTCCCGTCCGTCAGCTCGTAGAGCTTGTTCACGACCTTGAGCGCTTCTCCCATAGTCCTACTTCCTTCGGGTTCCGTTTGGCGGCCCCGACGGAGCATTGTATCAAAAGTATATAAGCCCTGAAGGGAATCGGATGATAGTGGTGCTGATGCCGGACAAACTCATCCTCACCCCAAGGGGTTTCGCGATTCCTACCGTGCAGCCTAAAGCCTGCCCCATCCACGCGAGTCTCGGGGTCCTTGGGCGGAAGTGGGCGCTGTTGCTGCTGCGAGACGTTGCTTTTCATGAGCATGTCCGCTTTAGTGACATGCTGCGAAACAGCCCCGGCCTGACGCCTAGGATCCTGACAATGCGCCTGAAGGAACTGCAGGAGGAAGGATTCCTCATTCGCGTGACCGACGGAGTTCGGAGTGGCGCAATTACCTACGACCTCGCATCCAAGGGCCGGGACGTCATCCCGATCCTCACGGCCTTAACGAATTTTGGTATCAAGCATCACGCCAACGTCGTCTTTGAGGATGGCGAGCCAAGGTCGTTGGCCGAGATGTTTCCACGGTCACAATCGGAATTGCTCCGCGACCTAAAGGAGTACGCGGATCGGTCCCCCACGGCCAAGGAAGTTTCAGCAAAAGGTCGTGTTCACGGCCGAAACTTGAATGGTTCCAGAGGCCGAGGGAAATCTAGGGCCGGGAGAGCTCCCGCGGCCACCATCCCTCGGGGCCGCGCTCCGCCCGAATGATAGAAGTGTCCCCTGAATCGTCCCGGCTCGGCCCTCATTCATGCATTATCGGATCTTGCCCGGATGCTCTAGAACAGTGGACCGGGTGGGATTTGAACCCACGGCCTCTACCATGCCAAGATAGCGATCTTCCAGCTGATCTACCGGCCCGCGCGCCTTCGATGCGAGACCGGTCATTAAAGGCTTGTCCTCGCTGAACGAGGTCGCGTCATGCGAAATCGACGGCGCCATCCTTGCCCGGTGGGCGAAGGCCCTCGACGGTGACCCCTCTCCGCGCCGGACGGATGAGGTGCGTGTGACAGTTCAGGGACGCTCCCAAATCGTACGTATGCGCCATCGGCGCAGCATCTGACAACTGATAGGTGCACGTGATCGTATATCCGAGGTGTCTTCGGGCCTGATGCCACAGGCGTTCAATCGCGCGGCTTGCCTTTCGATGGCCCGATTCGTGAAATTGAGCTCCCCGAGGTTCCGGCCAGGGGCACTCACGCCGCGGTCTTAGCCTTCTTCCTCGGAGGCGACCCGCCAGCGGACTCGGCGAACATCTCCAACGGCTTCTCCCTCCGCAGTTTCTCGCCGGGAATCGGGACCGGGTACTCGCCCGTCAAGCATCCAAGGCACACGTCGTCCCGCGAATGCTTCAACGCAGAGATCAGGCCGCGGAGGGAGAGGTAGCCGAGGCTGTCCGCGTTGATGAAGTCCGAGATCTCGGGGACTGTCTTCTCGTTCGCGATGAATTGGCTCCGCGTCTTCATGTCGATGCCGAGGTAGCAGGGGAAGCGGATCGGCGGGCACCCGATTCGGACGTGGATCTCGCGAGCGCCCGCGAGGCGCAGGATCTGGACGATCTTCCGGATCGTCGTCCCGCGGACGATCGAGTCGTCGATCAGGACGACTCGCTTGTTCTTGATCGCGGAACGGATCGCATTCAGCTTGAGCATGACGCCGACCTCGCGGTCCTGCTGGTCCGGCATGATGAACGTCCGTTCGATGTAGCGGTTCTTGATGAGCCCTTCGACGACCGGGAGCCCGGACGCCTGCGCGTAGCCTTGCGCTTGGGCCCGGCCCGACTCCGGGACCGGCACGATGATGTCCGCCGTGATCGGATATTCCCGGGCGAGCTGCTCTCCGATCTTCACGCGGGCATCGTACACGAGACGATCGTCGAGGACGCTGTCCGGCCGTGCGAAGTACACCCATTCGAACATACAGTGCGCCGTGTGGTTCGGATGGGGTAATCGGGTCGATTCGAATCCGTCCGCGCGGAGCTCGACGATTTCTCCCGGTTTCAGGTCGCGGATGAACTTGAAGCCGAGGGCGTCGAACACGACGCTCTCCGAGGAGATCATCATGCGGCCGTTCCCCTCGCCGACGCACAGCGGGCGAATGGCCAACGGATCCCGGATCGCATAGACGGTATCGTTGATCATGAGGGCGAGGCTGTACGCGCCTACGAGGCGGTTCGTGAACTCCCGCAGGGCCCGCTTGACGTCCCCCGTGTTCGCGATCTCGTTCGCGAGGAGGCGCACGATGACCTCGCTGTCCGACGTCGTCATGAAGGCCCAGCCCTTCTTGCTGAGCTCCTCGCGGATCTCGTTCGCGTTCGCGATGTCCCCGTTGTGCGCGAGGGCGATCTCCCCGTACGACGTGTTCACGACGATCGGCTGGGCGTTGTCGAGCACGCTGGATCCCGTTGTCGAATAGCGGACGTGTCCGATCCCGGAGTTCCCGCGCAGACTGAGGAGGTCCTCCTTCGTGAAAACCTCGTGGACGAGGCCCATCCCGCGCTTCGCCTTGAGGCCCCCATCGAACACGGCGAGGCCCGCGGACTCCTGGCCGCGGTGCTGAAGGATCCTCAGACCGTAATATAGGTCGGAGGTGACGGGTGAGGTCCCCGTGCACCCGATGATTCCGCATTTTTCCTTTGGACGAAGGTCGGAGTACTCCGACGTCCCCGGGTCGCGGGCCATCCTCAATGCCTCTTCGCCCAGGTGAGATTCCGCATCCGTTTCGTGCGTCCGAATCCGCAAGAGGCGCAGTACTTCTTTTGCTTGTTGTAGGCCCGTTGCCCGCAGCGACGGCACCGGATGTGGACGCTCTTCCTGCCCATCTTGCCGAGCGATGCGGTCCCCTTGGTCACGACGGCCACCTACGTCAGGGGGAGATGTAAATGACGTTGTCCCCGCGTACGATCGCGAGGTCCATCTTGCGCTGGGACTGGTTGTCCTGCGTCTCCTCTGCGGCGCGGAGGACGAGGTTCATGTGGGGGTCGAACCCTTCGAGAATTCCGCGGTACCCACGCCCGCCTTTGAGCTCAACCATCACATTCGAATTGATCCGCTGGTTGAGGAGAGAAAGCGGCTTAATCATGAGACCACGGCGCAGCCATGGAGGCGGCGTACTTAAAGGTTTACGGGAGGCGGTTCTGTGTATCGACGGCTCCCGAGTCTCTCGAGGTGAACGCCTCTCCGGGGTTCCGAGTTCTGCTCGAAGCTACCGGCGTGAACGCAATGGACGCGATGTTCGAGTACATAGCCCAGCAGGCCAGGGCCGGAAACCCGAAACGTCCTTGACCCGGACGCCGTTGCCGCGGCCATGGATGAACGGCCGATCCCGGGATCGCGCGTGCGCGCGACGACGAAACACGGGACGCTCACGGTCGACGAAATCGCGGCGATGCAGCCCGGCATGGCCCGCCTCATGGACGAATTGAGTCGAAGGTATTGGGTCCTCTACTACGCCGCGAAGACGAGCAACTGGGAGCTGGCGGCCTACATGGAGCGAGAGTCAGAGAAGATCCTCCAGACCGCGTCGGTGGCCCGGCCGAAATATCAGGATGACATCGCGTCCTTCGTGCGCGAACGTCTCGGTCCGATCGTGCGGGCGATCGACGCGAAGGACTGGGGCACCTTCGACTCGGCCTACCATCGGGGCATCGACGATTCGAACATGTACCATGACAAGTACAACAAGCATTTCATCCGCTTCCGACTGCCGGACCATCCGCCCGAGTGGTTCGACCTCACGGCTCGATAGGTTTTTGGCCCGCGGCCCCGTGCCGCGGCCGGGATTCCGATGGACTACGTCGCCTTGGGCCGTGGCGGCCCGAAGGTCTCCGCGATCGGACTCGGCATGTGGCAGGCAGGCGGCAAGGCCTGGGGGTCCGACGTGCGGGACGCGGATTGCCGGAAGGCGATGGAACGTGCCGTCGAGCTCGGCATCAACCTGGTCGATACGGCCGAAGCGTATGGGGACGGCCACTCCGAGACGGTCATGAGCCGGGCAATCAAGAACGTGGGCCGCGACAACGTCTTCGTCGCGACGAAGGTTGGCGGTTGGCACCTGCGACCGGACGATGTCCAGAAGGCGTGCGCGGCGAGCATCAAACGCCTCGGCGTCCGCGAGATCGACCTCTACCAGGTGCACTGGCCGGATCCGTGGGGCCAGGTCCCGCTCCCAGAGACGATGAAGGCGCTGGAGGCCTTGCAGAGGGCCGGCAAGATTCGTCACATCGGAGTCAGTAACTTCGCGGTTCGAGACATGCGGGAAGCGAGGAGTGCCCTCTCCCGTACGGACATCTCGTCGAACCAGGTAAGGTACAACATGCTCCAGCGGGACGTCGAGAAGGAAGTCCTGCCGTATTGTGCCCGGGAGGGGATCGGGATCCTGGCCTGGAGCCCCATCGGGAAAGGCCTCCTGTCAGGGAAGTACCACAACGGCAAGAGACCGAAAGACCGCGTGCGCTCCGACGAGGACCTGTTCAAACCCGCGAACGTTCGGGCCAGCGCTCCGCTCGTTCGGGAGCTTCGTCGAATCGGAAAGATCCATGGGAAGACGCCCGCGCAGGTGGCCCTCGCATGGTTGCGGCGACATCCCCAGGTCGTGCCGATTCCGGGTGGGAAGAGGCCCGCTCAGGCGGCGGAAAACGCCGGAGCGGCGGGATGGTCCCTCAGCTCCGGCGAACTTCGTGGACTTGAGGCGACCCTCCGCCGCGCGCAGTTGGATACGTTCTAGGGACCGGGTGGCCCGGGTTTCTTCTTGCGCATTCGCATCGCTGCCGCGGCAACCCCAATTACGACCACGACGACGATGACGCCGCCGGCGATCAGGAGCGTGTTGTCGCCCGCGGGCGCCGGAGGCGCCTGTGCCGCATTGACGACGAACGTGCCGTGCTGAGCGTTATAGCCGTGAACGTTGCAGAAATAGCTGAATGTGCCTGCAGTGTTCGCCGTATAGGTGAAAGTCGCGGCCGTCGTCTTACTCGAGAACGGGTATGACCATCCGTCTCCCGAATTGTTCGAATGGCTGTTGTCCACATCGATGATGAGCTGGTGCGACGTCGAGTCGTTCGCGAACAGCTGGAACGTGACCACGGCGCCCTGATCGACCGTCAGGCTCGGCCCGGGCTCCGTGATGTTGTTTGGGCCCCGCCCCCAGCCCGCGGGGGCGGTGAAGCTCGCATACAGCGTGATGGTCACGGCCTTCTCAGGTGTGGGTCCGATCGAGGACATCGCGCCCACGACCGGGGCCGCAAGCGCACTGGCGACCACCGCGAGTCCGAGCGCCGCGAAGAGCATCGTCTTGGCTGTACGAGACATGGTTCCTTCCTCCCGCGCGGCCAGCGGGTACCCCCGGATAAAGGTTTTCCGTAATGGTGGACTCGTGGCGCATATGGAGTGCGGGGGATGGGAATTCCCGCTCCGCGCGGTCTGCGCGAGGCTTTTGAACCCATGGACTCCTGCGAGACCGGATCTTAAGTCCGGCGCCGTTGTCCAAGCTTGGCTACCCCCGCGCCGCGCCCATCGGGCCGTCGGTATAATGCTTTTGTTGCGTTGCTCGGGAAACTTCTTTTCCTCTGCTTTCCTTGCGGACAGGAATGCGAACTCGGATCGTATGGATCGAGCTCTCGATTCTCCTGTTGGCGCTCCTGTTCTCGGAGTTCGGAGAAGTCCTGCGTGAGATCCGGACCGATGTCGTGCTGGACTGGTTCATCACGCTAGCGCCATTGATTTGGATCGACGCTTCGATCCTCGTCCTGTACGCGTTCTTCCGGCTGTACTTCACCCCGGAACTTGTCCCTCCGAGGACGCGCGCTGCGGTGAAGCACGTGAGCACGTTTCTCGTCCCGAACACGCGAGTCCTTCGAGGCAGCACGCACCTCCGGAAGGTTTGGGCGATCTCTGCCATGGTCTACTCGATGACCTACGCGTTCCTACAGGGGGTCTTCGTCGTGGACCTTTCGGGTTCGCTGTCGCCGATGTTCGTCGTCATCGAAAGCGCGATCGGCTATGGTCCCGGGATCGTGTGGGCCCCAACGACCACCTTCGGCATCCAGCTACGGCCATATTCGGTCGCGGCGGCCGCGTCGCTGTCGCTCCTGTCCGGCCTCGTGTTCGCGTTGGCCTTCCGGGTCATCACCTCGACGAACCAACGGGCAACGAAAGCCCTCCCCGGTCCTCTTCTCGGATTCGCGGTGATGTGCCCTGCGTGCGCGGGCGGGCCGGTGTCGGGGCTGTTTCTCGCCTACGTCACGCCGATTGCGTTCATGGGGCAGATGGGCTCGGCGTCCGCGTTTTCACGGCTCCTTGGAGCCTCTACGGTCTTGCTCCTCGTGACGTTGATCCTCTCGTGGGCGATGATTTCCTTCCTGACGAATGTGGCGCTGCCCGACGTTCCGGCGAACGCGCTCCGAGGCTCCGCGTCGACATAGGCTTGATTCGAGGCGAAACAGGCGGGGCGGACCGGGAGGTTCTCGGCTTCAGGCCGAAATGGTCAGGGTGCCCCACATGCCCTTGTCCTGGTGGATCTTCCAGTCGGTCCGGTCGACCTGATGGCACGCGAAGAAGTAGGTGCCAGGGGTATTGATGACGAACCAGAAGAGGAACGTGTTCCCGGGGTCGACGTCGTGATCGACGCACGAATCCGGGCAACCAACGCGGCTCAAGTTGTCCCAGGAATCATGGTACCCGGTGTACTCGTCGACGGTGGCATTCCCAATCGCTTCGTCCGTTAGATATCCGGGGTTGCGAGACTCGGCGAGTGCGAGGGCGTATTTCGCGCTTTTCAAGATTGTTGCTCGGTCTTTGTCGAACAAGAGGAACTCGTGAGCCATGGTCCCACTGTTGTTCATCGTGACCACGATGAGCTGACCCGCCTTCGCCGTCCAGTTCGGATTGAAGTTGGGAGCGTCGTACCCGACGTCGAACGTCATGAGGTGTTTTTTGAGGTCCGCCGATTGCGTTGGCGTCAACGTCGGGAAGACGACCACGTCCATCACGGCAGCGGTGAGCGCAACCGCGATGACAATGGCAATCACGATCCAAAGGGCGCCCTTTGGTCCCCGGACACGACACCGATCAGGTTCAGGGCCCACGCGACGATCATGATGAAGACGCCGGCGACTAGGAACGCAAATTCGGTGGAGACATGGACGCGACGGAACATCGGGACGACTCCGCACGCTTTCATGCGTATATCTTTGTGTCTTTCTTCGTACGGCCTGCAGTCAGCGGAAAGGATGAATGGAGCGGTTGGTTGCGTTGCCGCGAGCATTTATTACGCGCGGAGCGCGTGCGGTCTGCGTGGGTCGCCTCGACGGACGGGCCGCGCTCGTCACCGGAGGGAGCGGAGGTATCGGGAGGGCCTCCGTCCTCGAGCTGGCGCAGGAGGGCGCGGACGTCGCGGTGCAGTTCAACCGCGGGAAGCAGGCCGCTCAGGCCGTCGTCGAGAAAGTGCAAAGCCTCGGCCGAAAGGCCGTCGCGCTCCAAGCCGATGTGACCGATCCCCGATCCTGTCGGGCCCTTGCCTCTCAGACGATTGGTTCCTTTGGGCGCATCGATGTCGCGGCCTGTTTTGCGGGCCATCCCTTCCGCGAGACGGAATGGAACAAGGACTTCACGGAGCTCACCCCCGCCGAGATGCGACAGCCGCTCGAGATCGACCTCCTCGGCTCCGCGTACGTAGCTCAGGCCGTCCTCCCGGCGATGATGAAGGCGCGTCGCGGGAGCCTGATCCTGATCGGCTCGACGCCCGCGATTACCGGGGATCGGGTCGGCATCAGCTACCTGGTCGCCAAGGCGGGCATCTTGGGTCTGACCCGAGCGCTCGCCCTCCGATACGGCCCGAACGGGGTTCGAGTGAACGCCCTCGCGCTCGGCAGCATTTCGACCGGTCCCATGCAAGCCCTTTCAACCGAAGAGACACGGGTTTTGGCGGAGGAGCCCGCACTCAAACGATGGGGTCGGCCGGAAGAGGTCGCCCGCGTGGTCGCATTCCTCGCCTCAGAGGATGCGTCGTACATCACCGGGCAGACGATCGTCGTCGATGGCGGGTACGCCCTCCGATGATCTCATGGAGCGGGCAATGTGACGCCTTCCATCGCGAACGTCCCTCGAGTCCCGCAACTGTGACAGGTGACCGAGAGGGACGCGATGCCTCCCGAGAACTGCTCGCGGACGAGCCAATGACCGCGGCCGCACCGGCATACGAGTCGGACTGCCTCATCCTGCGCGCGAATCTGGAGGAAGAGACCTTCCGAGGCACTCTTCCATCCCCGCACGATGATTCCCTGGGACGAATCGACTCGTACCTCGCGCGTCATTCGCTCTCGTCGACAGTGCCCATGGCGCCTTAAACACCTTGGTAAGGACCGGGATAGGTGACCTGCGGCCCCTTGATCGTCGCGAAACTTGTCAGGTGATGTTCCTCGGTCTTGCCCGAGGCGAGGATGTGTTCGACCCGTACGCCGCGGGCGACAAGAGAATCGGCAAGCAGGGAGCGATGGCATTTCCAAGGGACCGCCTCCGCGCACATGATGGCGGTATGTGCTCGTCCCGCGAGGCGCACTAGGCGGTCCAAGCCCAAGCGAAATTCCGATGACGCCATGTAATCCGCATATCCTCGAAATCCGGCGTTACGCCAACCGGTGTTGCCGCCGCCGGCAATCGGCTTGCGAAAGCCGCCGAGGTCCTCGAAGTGTTCGTAATCCATACCTCGTTCTCGAAGCGCGGCGGCGAGCGCCTGCTGAGTGGCCCACGGGACCCGCCGGGACGCGGGGAAGCGCCGGACGTCCGCAAGGCGTTCGATTCGGTTTTCTGCGAGCAGCTCGAAGAATTCTTCAAAGGACCGGGTCGAATGACCGACGGTCCAGATCACTCGGCTCGTATTTCGACCACGATGCATTGGTTCCTCTTATCGTTCGCTCTCGGGAGCGTGTCCGGACCAATGGGATCGCGTCAAACAAGCGCCAACCGAGGCCGGCAAGATGGACCCCATTCTGTAGACTCCTCAAAGGACGGAGTGGGTCCGTCCGGACCCCGACCGGATCCGGTTCGAGTCCATTCGGATTAGCCGTAGCTCTGACCCCGCCACTGTGCTCGAGAACCTGCCATCTCGATAGGAATCTGGAACCCGCCGCCGAGGGGTCGCTTCAGGATGAAATGCTTCGCCTTGGTATGTGGGTCGATGTCCCAGATGGTCGGAAGACGATCGGGCATCCCTCGCCTGCGGACGAGTTCTGCTCCGCGCACATAAGCTTTTGCAAAAATTGCTGCATCTCGCCGAGAAACCTATGATCGTCCCGCGATCGCCTCCGCAAGGCTATGTTTTCTGCGTCGAGCCATCCAATGGGATTGAAACTCCCAACTCCAATCCCCGAGGATTCGGACCTCAGGGGATTCGAACCCAGAGCGAAGACAGGCGGACAAGCGGTTGTCGCCGGGGTCCCGGCTGACCCTTAGAGGGACAAACGCTAAACCGGTCACCAGCGATTCACTCAGTTATGGCCCCGTCGTCTCGTTCCCAAGGGAAGTCCAAATTGGATTTGACATCGGCTAGAACCGAGCTGCTTCGGCGAGACGCTGAGTGGGCAGCTGTTTCCTCGAAGGGTCGCGACATCGAACGCATTCTGTCGTATTGGACCGACGACGCAATCGTCTGGCCACCAGGGCTCCCAGCCATCTCCGGTAAGCAGGCGTTGCGCGAGTACGTG
>Ga0137380_10005034_pt1 | contig 11709 bp, 7 predicted proteins | sample SagtaG_17_FD_104809 | JGI IMG/M metagenome (GOLD analysis project Ga0137380, IMG submission 104809) | Vadose zone soil microbial communities from Sagehorn Ranch, Mendocino, California, USA - Sage2_L_100_16 metaG | ecosystem: Environmental > Terrestrial > Soil > Vadose zone | place: USA... | reverse complement strand
TATGCAGACCGGCCCACAGATCGGTGAACGGGAACGCGAAATCCTTACTGCCATCGTGGAAACTTTTATTGCCACCGGTGAGCCAGTCGGTTCGCGCACCCTCGCACGCGCCAATCGTGAAGGGTTGAGTCCGGCGACGATCCGCAACGTGATGGCTGATCTTTCCGACGCAGGTTTACTGGAGCAGCCTCACACTTCAGCCGGCCGAGTTCCGACCACGGAAGCGTATCGCTATTATGTTGAACAACTCACCGGTAAAGCGCGTCTCTCAGACGAAGACGAGAACATCATTCAGGGTTCGCTGCACGGGATTGCGGACGTCCAGGAATTTATGGAACGTACTTCGCACGTGCTGTCACTGATCTCGCACAACGTGGGTGTGGCCGTCGCCATCGGCGGGCCAAAGAATGCCCTCGAACATGTTTATTTTTCGCGCTTGGGAGATCAAAAAGTATTAGCCGTGCTGGTGACCAGATCCGGCCTGGTTCGCGACCGTGTGCTCCGTCTCGATCTTCCTCAGTCCGAGTTGGACGCGGCCGCCCGCTTCATTAACGAGAATTTTCGTGGCTGGACGATGGAAGCATTGCGTACCGAGCTCGCGCGCCTCCTTGAGCAGGAGCGCAGTGAATATGACCGGTTGATGGTTTCTGTCGAACAACTGTATCGCCAGGGCGCGCTGGCTGGAGATGACACCGCTCAAGTGGTCTATGTCGAAGGCGCGGCCAATCTGGTTGCCGGCGAGCAAGACCGGCAGCGTCTGCAAGAGCTGCTGAAAACTCTGGAAGAAAAACAGAAAATGGTCGATCTGCTGGGCGCTTACCTTGACGCCAAGCAGGAAGCAGTACGCGTAGTGATTGGTTTGGACCAGGCACTGCCTTCGATGCGCAACTTCGTACTCATCGGCGCACCAGCTCGTGTGGGCGGCGAAGTGATGGGATCACTGGCGGTGATCGGGCCCACCCGCATGGATTATCAACATGCGATTACCACGGTTTCTTATATCGCGCGTTTGTTTGACAAAGTCCTTAACGAATCCGAGTGACAATCATGGCAAGAACTAACGGAAAATCCGAAGTCCACGCCCCCGAACTTGACGCGGAGCACGAACTCCCCGCTTCAGACGACGCTAATGATGAAGGCTCCACCGCAGGGGTGCCGCGCTCCTCTGAAAGCACTTTCCACGTTTCCGAGTCGCAAAAGCTGAAGGCGGAACGGGATGCTCTGGTCGATCGTCTGGCTCGTCTGCAGGCCGAATTCGAGAACGCTCGAAAGCGTGCCGAGCGCGAGCAGCAGGAATTCCGCGAATATGCTCTGTCAGATGCGTTAAAGACGTTGCTTCCCAGCTTGGACAGCTTTGAGCGCGCCCTGGGGACTGACGCGGATAGTTCGGAATTTCGCAATGGCGTCGAACTGATTTACAAGCAATTGTATGACGCCTTGTTGAAGATGGGATTGCGCCCCATCCCGGCGAAAGGTGAGCCTTTCGACCCCCGTTTTCACCAGGCCGTCGAAATGGTGAATACCACTGAAGCCAAAGATCACCAGGTACTCGAGGAGCTTCAACGAGGATACAAGTTTAAAGACCGGCTATTGCGTCCCGCAATGGTGAAAGTTGCGCAGAATCCCAAGCACTAAAATCAGAATCAAACTTGAGAGGATGGACCAGTTATCCTGACCAGCAACGGAAAACGCGACTATTACGAAGTCTTGGGAGTGGCACGTGCCGCCAGCGACCAGGAAATTAAGAGTGCCTATCGCAAACTCGCTCTACAATTTCATCCTGATCGCAATCCTAACAATCCCGACGCGGAAGAAAAATTCAAAGAAGCCAGCGAGGCCTACGCCGTCTTGGCGGATGGCGAAAAACGTTCTTTGTACGATCGCTTTGGTCATGCCGGCGTAGGCGGCGGAACTGGCGTTGGTTTTGACGCCACCGTCTTTCAGGATTTCAGCGACATTTTTGGCGACTTCTTTGGCTTCGGAGACATCTTCGGCGGAGGAGGTCCGCGTCGTCGCACCCGTACCCAGCGCGGCGCCGACCTGCGTGAGGATGTGAACCTGCAATTTGAAGAAGCCTTCTTCGGCACCGAGACGAAAGTCACAGTCCGTCGCCACGAGACTTGCGAAGAATGCAAAGGCTCGGGTGCAGCCCCAGGCAAGGCACCAGTTACTTGCCGCTCCTGCGCCGGACGAGGCCAGGTCCGATATCAGCAGGGATTTTTCAGCATCGCGCGCACTTGTCCTACATGCCAGGGAGCAGGCAGCGTCATCACCGATCCTTGTACAAAGTGCAAGGGCGAAGGCCGCATATTGCGCCAGAAAACTGTCGACGCCAAAATTCCCGCCGGCGTGGAAGACGGAACCCGAATCCGATTCGGCGGCCTGGGCGAAGCAGGAGCCTTCGGCGGCCCTGCTGGTGATCTGTATGTTGTCCTGCACGTCAAAGAGCACGCGTTCTTCGAGCGCGAGGGCAACAATCTCTACTGCGTGATCCCCATATCATTTACCCAGGCTGCGCTGGGAACAGAAATCCATGTGCCGACTCTTGAAGGCGAACATCTGTTCAAGGTTCCTGACGGTATACAGTCCGGAACCACTCTCCGCATTCGAGGAAAAGGAGTCCCGATGCTGAATAGTCACGGCAAAGGCGATCTCTTCGTCGAAGTCCGCGTGCAAACCCCGGGCAAACTCAACAAACGCCAACGCGAGTTGCTTCAGGAATTGGAAAGCACCACCAAGGTTGAAAATAAACCTCAACGTCGCACCCTACTAGGCAAAGTGAAAGAAATCTTCGGTTAAGCTGGGGTTAACTAGTCACTAGCAACTAGCCACTAGCCACTAGCCACTGACCACTGCCTTTATGTCCCGCCGCCGTTGGATCGCCGACGAAGTTTCCGGCAATCGCGCCGCTCTCACCGGTAGTCACGCCGCACACTTATCACGTGTACTTCGTGCACGGGTGGGCCAGGAATTTGAAATAGCCACAGGCGCGAGTGTCCGCAGTGGACGCGTTACGCGGATCAATCACGATCGGGTTGAATTCGAACTGGGTGACGAAATCAATGCAACCGCCACTCCCAATCTGACGCTCGCTCTTTCCATCTTCAAGTTTGATCGCATGGAATGGGCAATCGAAAAGTGCACGGAATTGGGCGCAGCCCGAATCGTTCCCGTCATTGCCAGCCGGACCGAAACTCATTTGGCTGCCGCAGCTTCGAAACGCGTCGAACGATGGCAGCGTATTGCACGCCAAGCTTCGGAACAATCGCGCCGCAATTCGACCCCTGAAATCAACCAGCCCGTAAAGTTGACTGCGGCGTTAGCACTCCCAGGCACCATGCGTATTGTGCTGGCAGAATCCGAGCAGCAAACAATGCTCAAGGATGTGCTCCATACCCATTCGCCACGTGACATTGTCCTAGCGTTGGGCCCCGAGGGCGGCTGGACCCCATCAGAACTCGAACTGTTCCGCGACGCTGGTTGGATTGCAGCTTCTCTCGGAAACACTATCCTTCGAGCCGAAACCGCGGCCATAGCGGCACTGGCCGTGACTCTTTCAGAACTCGCATAACAATCTCATTCGGCGGAAATCCTCAGACTTCCTCTGCTATGCTCCAGTCCAGTGGCAACTCCGAAACCAATGCGGTCAACGTTCGTCTTCGAACCGGACGAATGCCAACGCCAAGCCATCGAGCATGTCCGTGGTCCCATGTTGGTGATAGCCGGCGCCGGCACTGGGAAAACGACCGTATTAGCCCGCCGCATCGCGCGACTGATCCGCGAATGCGGCGTATCTCCGAAAGAAATCCTTGCAGTGACCTATAGCGAAAACTCTGCGCGAGAAATGCGTGAACGTGTCCAGGCGGAACTTCGTGGAACTGAAACTTCGGGTCTCCAGGTCACTACCTTCCACGCCTATTGCAACAACCTATTGATTCGCCGTGGCAAGCAATTCGGCGTACTCGACGAAAAAGATCTCTGGATTTACCTCCGAAAACGCATTCGCGAGCTGCACCTGAATTATTTCGTTCGAGCTGCGAAGGTGAGTCAATTTCTCAACGACTTGCTCGATTTTATGCGCCGTTGCCAGGACGAGCTGGTCGGTCCTGAGAAGTATGCTGAATATGTCGCTCGCCTGGAGCGCAATGAGTTGCCCGTCCAGCGGGTGACTAGGTCAAAAGATGCGGTCTCGCTTTCCGATGAAGAAGTCCTCGGACGTTGTCGGGAAATCGCTCAGGTCTTCACTACTGTGGAACGCATGCTGGCCGACGACAACCTAGGCAGCTTCGGCCATATGATTACACACGCGCACACACTGCTCGAGCGGGACAGCGAGCTGCTTGCCCGAGAGCGGGAACGCGCCCGTCTTATCCTGGTAGACGAGTTTCAGGACGCCAACTTTGCTCAAGTAAAAATCCTTCAGAAGCTGGCAGGGTCAGAACGCAATATCTTCGCTGTCGGCGATCCCGATCAAGCCATCTACCGTTTCCGTGGCGCTTCCAGTGCCGCATTCGGATTATTTCGGCATCACTTCCCCGAAGCAAAACTAGTCGTACTGGACAAGAACCGTCGTTCCACTACTCCTATTTTGAGAACGGCGTTCGCAGTCATTTCGAAAAACCCAACTACTTTTCATGCAGAAAAGGAGACGAGCTTCCCTTACCAGCGGGCCCCTCTGGTTTCAAAGCGCGATGAAGATGGGGTCAGAGAGGTAAGATCATCGCGGCCTGACCCGGTCGAAACCGTCATTCTTACCGCGAAAGAAAACGAGTGCTTCGACTTGGGAAAAGTTATTCAAGAGAAGCGCCGCCGCTTGCGATGCGAATGGAAGGATTTCGCGATCCTCTATCGCGCCCATCCTCATCGCGATCAAGTTGCGATTGAGCTCGCCGAACGCCAGATCCCTTTCTCCATCGAAAACATGGACGTCATGGACATGCCTGAAGCCCGCGACCTGTTTGCCTGCCTGGGCGCCGTGGTGTCGCCAGACGATGGAGCTAGTCTTTTCCGGGTTGCCGCGTTCCCTCAATTCGACATCGACCCGGAAAAACTACGGGCTGGCATGCGAAAGCTTTCCCGAGATTCCGAGTCGCCCGGGCTAGCTGCCGTTCTGCCCCAAATCGCGGGAGGCGCCGCGGTGCTTGAAGAGTTGCAGCAGGTACGCGATGAAATCGTACGCAAGGAAGCCAAAAGCCGCGCCGCTTTGGAGGTTATCATCCAGCGTTTTGCCTTCGACCGCTCATCGCGTCCGCTGGCTGCCGTCCTTGAATTTGTCAGCAATTGGGAAAAGAAGGCGATCACCACTACAAAGGAAATTGCCGAGTTGCTGGAATACATGGATTATTTCCGCGAGGCCGGCGGCGCCATCGCCATGCCTTCGCATGAGGACAACGCCGTACGCCTCATGACCGCCCACTCGGCCAAAGGACTCGAATTCCCCCACGTATTTATCCTGCGCGCCAGTTCTCCCTCCTTTCCCGGATCGTTCCATGAAACCTTGGTTGAGTTTCCCCGTGAATTGCGCGATCCCGATTCAATTGCACAGGATGACGGAAAGGAGCTGCACCTTCAGGAGGAACGCCGGCTGTTCTACGTTGCCATGACTCGAGCCCGCGATTCTCTTACCATTTACGCGCGGCGAGGAACAGGGAAAAAGGATTCCACTCCGCCCGGTTTTTTGCGGGATCTGTTAAAAGATTCTCGGCTCAATCGCTGGCTGCGGTCTCGGCCGGCGCATGCTTTCCAGACAGATTTATTTGGCGCGGCCGTCGTCCCCATGGACGCCTCACGAACCAGTCAATGGCTTCTGCTCGCGCCCGCCCTAAACCTCAGCGCCAGATTGAGCGCGTCGGCGCTGGCGAGCTACGACATCTGTCCTCTCCAGTTCAAGCTTGAGCGTGAGTGGCGTATTCCCCGCGAGGTTCCCGCCGCCATGCAGTACGGCGCCAGCATGCATCGCGTTTTGCGTGCCTATTACGATTCGGTGCGATTTGGGCGACCGTATTCAGAAGAAGCACTCATCGAATTGTTCCGTACCGATCTCGGGCGGGCGCGAATCCAGGATCGCTATCAGCACGATCTTTATGAAACCCAGGGTGTCGACCAGTTACGCCAGTTCGTGAGCGCCTCTCAGGCCGCTCCGGTTCCTGAGGTACTGCACGCAGAGGAAGCTTTTGAGGTGCGGATTGGAAATACAACTGTGGTCGGACGCATCGACCGAATCGACCGCGCTGCCGATGGCTCCGTTGTCATAACCGATTACAAGACAGGTAAGCCTCAATCACAGGAAGACGCAGACGAAAGCCTTCAGCTCTCAGTCTATGCACTGGCCGCTCGCGAAAAATGGGGATACCGCGTGGATCAACTCGTCTTTCACAATCTGCTGGAGAACGTCTCGGTGATGTCGCGGCGTACTGATGTGCAGTTGGAAGGCGCGCGCCTGAAAGTAGAGGAGGTCGCCCAAAACATCGCGGCGGGAAACTTCAAAGCCAAGCCCGGCTTCTACTGCTCATTCTGTCCCTATCGCAATCTTTGCCCCGCCACCGAGAAGCGCTTATATTCCATCCCCACTGCAAAGAAAGTTAGCAATCGAAGTAACTAAAAAAGTCTTCAGCCAATCTCAGATACCCGCCCAAAAACTTAGGGGACGCTCTCGCGTCCCCGTTGTTTTCTACTTAACTGCTCTTAGTGTTTCTTCTTGCCTTTTTTTGCTTTCTTCTTTGGTGCCATGGTTCTATTCTCCCTTCCATTTTTCATGGACTATGCAACGGTCTTCAGTTGCACACTAATTGAATGTATAGAGTCAATAAAAAGTGATGTCAAGAAAAAAATCACGCCCGCGAGCGCGTGTGACCGACACACCAAAGTCACCAGACGACATTAGAGAAGAAATTTTCTCCCGCACAGCCACGATCAGTCATCATTTCACGAAAAAAAGTCGAAAGGCACTCACCTCTCGATTGCGTTGCACACTCAACGCTGGCATCGCTTCTGTGCGCATCGCGTGGAAGCTCAATTCAGCCAATTCAACTTTTCTCCGCCTTGCGCATCTATAATTAATGGAGTCGCAAATCTTCGCAGGAGCACATGAATGGCTGCCTTGGACGATGTCGTCATCATCTCAGCTTGCCGCACCCCGGTTGGAAAATTCCAGGGAAGCTTGTCGGATCTCGGCGCAACTCAACTGGGCGCAATCGTCGTGCGTGAAGCCACGAAACGCGCCAAACTCGATCCCAAGCAAATCGATGAATGCATCATGGGCAATGTAATATCCGCCGGCTTGGGTCAGAATCCCGCACGACAAGCGGCTCTGTTCGGCGGTCTGTCTCCCGAAGTGAGTGCCATGACTGTAAACAAGGTTTGCGGCTCCGGATTGAAAGCGGTCGCACTGGCGGCGCAAGCAATACAGACGGGAAACAGTTCTGCGGTGGTCGCCGGCGGCATGGAATCAATGAGCAACGCTCCCTATCTCTTGCCTCAAGCCCGCAAGGGCTATCGTCTAGGAAACGCGCAGATCATCGATTCCATGGTGCACGACGGCTTATGGGACATTTACAACGACTACCACATGGGCACCACCGGCGAGAACGTCGCAGAGAAGTATGGGATTACACGCGAGGAACAGGACCAGTTCGCCCTGAACTCTCATCGCAAAGCGGTGGCTGCCATCAAGGAATGTCGTTTTAAATCGCAAATTGTTCCGGTTGAATTGCCGGCAAAGAAGAAGGGCGAGTCGCCCGTGATCTTCGATAAAGACGAATCGCCCCGGGAGGACACCACCATCGATATTCTGCGTTCACTGAAGCCCGCGTTCAAGAAAGATGGCACAGTAACCGCTGGCAACGCGCCCGGAGTGAACGATGGCGCCGCCGCCGTCGTCGTGACCAGTGCCAAACATGCAAGAGAACTCGGCGCGGAACCGGTGGCCCGCATTGTCGCGCAGGCCAGCAGCGGTATCGACCCCGCGTGGGTGATGATGGCTCCGGTCAGCGCAGTGCGGAAGATTTGGCAAAAAACTGGCTGGAAAAATGAAGATGTCGATCTCTACGAACTAAACGAAGCCTTCTCCGTGCAAGCTCTGGGGGTAATGCGCGAGCTTGGTCTCGATCCCGATAAAGTCAATGTGAATGGCGGCGCGGTAGCAATCGGACATCCCATCGGAGCCAGCGGAGCCCGCGTCCTGGTAACCCTGATTTATGAGATGATGCGGCGCAACGTTCACCGTGGTATTGCTGCTCTTTGTCTGGGAGGCGGTAACGCGGTCGCGATGGCCGTTGAACGCTAGGCTGTCCGCTCTCTTTTCGCTTAGGCGTCCGCAGTGGCGGATGTAGCCGGTCCCGACGGCAGCATCACAGTGAATATCGCGCCTCCACCGGGCCCCGAGGCGGCTTCCACGTTTCCTCCATGCTCCCGTAAGATCGCTTTGCAAATACTAAGGCCGAGCCCTGTACCCCGGCCGGGCCTCTTGGTCGTGTAAAATGGATCGAAAATATTTGGCAGGATGTCCGACGAAATTCCGGGCCCATCATCCTGGAAAGTGGCGGACACTGTGTTGTCATCCTTCCCCAGACGAATCCGCAACGTACCCCGATCGCGCACCTCGCGCATGGCCTGTTCCGCATTCAGAATCAGATTAAGGAAAACCTGCATCAACTGGTGCGGATCCCCATTCACTGCCGGCAATGACTTCTCCGGCAAAAAATCCACCGTAATGTTGTTCTTGCGCAGAGAGTACGCGTGAAGGTGCAGTGTCCTCTGGATCAACTCGCTGACGTTGATCTCGCTCTTGCCCGGGGCTGGCGGACGAGAAAAATACATTAGGTTCTGAACAATTTCCGCGGCTCGTCTGGCCTGTTGTTGCAGCATGGTCAATTGCTTGCGAACTGGCTCGGTAACCTCTCCTTCCTGCAACAATTCGCTCACTCCCAAGATACTGGTCAGCGGATTGTTGAGCTCGTGCGCGAAGCCACCGATCATCTGTCCCATAGCTGCCAGGCGTTCGCCCTGAATGACTTGTTGTTCAAGCTTTTTCTCAACCGTGATGTCGCGCACCGACACAATGACGCCACTCAGCTTGCCCCCGGCATCGAACAGCGGGCTGGCCGATGCTCGCATAGTCCGCCAGCTTCCGTCGCGGTGCCGTGCGCCGTACTCGCAGAACCCAAACTGTTTTCGACCCCTACCCACATCACGAAACAGCGCCAGAAATTCCGCGGAATGGCCTTGCTCCTCTTCAACTTTCTTTCCCACCAAGTCCTCGGGTTTGTAACCGAGAAGGTCTTGAATCCGAGAGCTGACAAAGCTGTACCGTTCGTTAAGATCGATCACCAAAATTAAATCAGGAAAGCTCTCCAGCAGGTAGCGTTGAAATTCTTCCTGGCGGCGTAGTGTTTTTTCCATCTCGCGCCGGTCCGTAACGTCTACCAGCGTCCCTTGATAGCGGATGATTTTCCCAGCCGCATCCCATACCGCTCGCGACGTATCCAGGCAAATCGCCGAAGTTCCATCCCGGCGGCGAAGTGTGATCTCCCGGGCGCGTTCGCCACCGCGATCGTCCGCAGTTCGTCCCAGCACCGGGCTCTTCGTACGATCAAAGTTCAATGCAGTCGAATCAAGTTCCAGGAGTTCTTGCTTGCTTCTGTATCCCAGCATGTGTACCAGCGAAGCATTGGCGTCGAGCAACTTTCCCTCTGGCGTGCTGAAGTAGACTCCTTCCTGCAGAGTTTCGAACAGTTCGGTGAAACGTCTTTCCTTCTCTCGTTCTTCGGTGACGTCGCGAGCCAGGGTACTTACGCCCACCACCTCGTCGCCCTTTACGATGGCGTTCAGCACGCAATCAAAGAAGAGTGACCGCGAGCTCTTCTTGAGCCGTATCTGAACCATTCCCGACCAGCGCCGTCGTTCAAGAAAGCGAGCCAAACCTTGCTGCAAATCGCTACGCGGAGGCTGCTCGATGAATTCATCCAGCTTGCACCCCACAATCGCCGAGTAGGGAATCCCCAGAAGTTGAGTCACGCTCCGATTGACAGTGCGAACCGTGCCGTCCAGGGAGAAAGCAAATGCCACGTCATCGAAGGAGTCAATCAATTCCTTGAAGCTGCGCTGCGAGCGGGCAATGACTTGGCTGAGCTGGTCGAGCTGCTCATCCGTCGGTGGAGTTCTCACGTGGTCTTGCAACCCGCGCACCAGATCTCTTAGTTCGGTGACCTGTTTCCGTCGGCCATAAGTGAATGCCGCGAAAGAGATGGCCACAAACAGCACCGCGATCGGCAGCACTCCGAGGTGATAAGGCAGTGCCTGCAGTCGCTCCCAAGTGACCGCGGCCAGCGCCGTCGCCAGTAACACTACAAAGAGCAAAGCAACCCGCCACAGACGTGCTTCTTCCCGTTCCAAAAGATTGGGGTTTGAGGTGGTGCGTGCGAGTTGTTTTTCCTTTTCCGGCATGAGCCGACGCCCCTGTTCCTCGCTGGTGATGTTTATTCTCAGGGTTTGGTGGGCGTTAGTGGAATCGTAGTGCACAAGCGCTGTGGGGACAATCAAAACTGTATTGGGTAACTTGGTTCAGCTGCTCTAACTGTGCTTTTTCTTCCCTTGTCACGTGCCGATGTGACGGCAGTCACGCTGCATCCTCCGCCTCAGGTCGTATGGTGGATGTCGTTCGGCATTCGTCTGAAACTGCAACATCACCGCGGGTCCGATGAGTCTGTCTGCCTGAAGCACCGAACCCATGCTCTACAAAACTTTGAGTGCCGCAGTCTATGGCATCGACGCCAGCATCATCGAGGTCGAAGTCGATATCTCTGGCGTCAAGACTTCCGAAGATCACTTTCACACTGTCGGTCTGCCCGACGCGGCCGTGCGCGAAAGCCGAGATCGCGTGCGCGCAGCGCTGAAGAATTGTGGATATGACATTCCTCTCACGCAAATTACTATCAATCTCGCGCCGGCGGATATTCGCAAAGAAGGATCGGGATTCGACCTGCCTATGGCGCTGGGCATCCTCGGGGCCTACGGCGGATTGAACAAGAAAGAACTTCAAGACTGCGTCTTCATGGGGGAGCTTTCGTTGGATGGTGGTGTGCGCGGGGTCCGCGGTGCGCTTCCTATTGCCATTGAAGCCCGCGGCAAGAAAATTCCGCGGCTCGTTGTTCCTGAACTTAATGCCCGGGAAGCGGCTATGGTGGGCGGCGTCCAGGTCTATCCCGTGAAGTCGTTGCTCGACGTGATTCGTTTCGTGAACACGGGTAACGGCATTCAACCTTTGAAGGTGGACAGCGACGCGCTGCTAACCGAATCGCAGCATTTTGTTGTGGACTTCAAGGATGTGCGCGGCCAACATCAGGAAAGACCATGCTTGCCAAGCCCATGCCCACGATCCTTCCGCCATTTACTTTTGAAGAAGCTCTCGAGACCACGAAAATTCATAGCGTTGCCGGGGTGCTCGACGCCGGAGCCGGCCTGGTCGGAGTGCGTCCTTTCCGCTCTCCGCACCACACTATCTCGGACGCGGGACTGATCGGTGGACGCGCTGTACCCCGTCCTGGTGAAGTCTCGCTCGCCCATAACGGCGTGCTCTTTCTGGATGAGCTGCCCGAGTTCCCACGCAATGTGTTGGAAGTGATGCGTCCGCCGTTGGAAGACGGCACGGTGTGTATTGCCCGAGCTGCCATGTCGCTCACTTTCCCGGCGCGGTTCATGCTGGCGGGCGCG
>Ga0137380_10005020_pt1 | contig 11726 bp, 6 predicted proteins | sample SagtaG_17_FD_104809 | JGI IMG/M metagenome (GOLD analysis project Ga0137380, IMG submission 104809) | Vadose zone soil microbial communities from Sagehorn Ranch, Mendocino, California, USA - Sage2_L_100_16 metaG | ecosystem: Environmental > Terrestrial > Soil > Vadose zone | place: USA... | reverse complement strand
TCGCGGCGCTCAAAGACAACATCAACGGGATGATCCGCAATCTCAAAGACACAACTCAGAAGAACACCGAGCAAGACTGGCTCAAGACCAACCTCGCCCGGTTCACAGGAATGCTTCAAGGCCAGCGCGACATGACAACGGTCGCCAACATGATCCTTTCGGAACTGGCGCCCCTGGTCGACGCGCAACAAGGCGTGTTCTATGTAAACCAGCCCGAGGAGGAAGGGCAAACGCTGATGAGGCTGCTCGGCGGTTATGCTTACTCGAATCGTAAGAACCTCTCGAACGAGTTTAGGACCGGAGAGGGGCTCGTCGGACAGTGCGTGTTGGAGAAGAAGCGCATAATGCTGACCAGCGTCCCCAACGATTACATCTTTGTCAGCTCGGGGTTGGGCGAGGCCCCGCCGCTCAACATCATCGTGTTGCCGGTGTTGTTCGAGGAGGAAGTCAAGGCGGTCATCGAACTCGCTTCCTTCAATCGTTTCAGTGAGGTTCACGTAACCTTCCTGGATACGCTGACCGAAAGCATCGGAATCGTGCTAAACACGATTGAGGCGAACACGCGAACCGAGCGTCTGTTGATCCAGTCACAGTCGCTGGCCACGGAACTGCAGAGCCAACAGGATGAGCTGAAGAAGACCAACGAGCGGCTCGAACAGCAAGCCCTGAGCCTCCGCGAGTCGGAGGAGCGACTGCGCAGCCAACAGGAAGAGCTGCAAAACACAAACGAAGAGCTGAAGGAGAAAGCAACGCTTCTCGCTCAGCAAAAGTCGGAAGTCGAGGCCAAGAACCGCGAGGTCGAGGAGGCGCGCTGGGCGATGGAAGAAAAAGCCGAACAGCTCGCGCTCACTTCGAAATACAAGTCTGAATTCCTCGCCAACATGTCTCACGAGTTGAGGACTCCGCTCAACAGCATGTTGATCCTGTCACGTCAGCTCGCGGAGAACACGGAAGCTACGCTAACGACGAAACAGGTCCAGTTCGCTGAGACGATTCACTCTTCGGGCAACGATCTGCTTTCACTGATCAACGACATTCTGGATCTGTCGAAGATCGAGTCGGGGATGTTGGCGATCGAAACTGCCGATGTTCCATTCATCGATGTGATGGAACAGATGAATCGCAGCTTCCATCAGATTGCGCAGGACAAGGGATTGGACTTCGCAATTGAAATGGAGCCCAACATGCCTGCAACGCTCTCGACGGACCAGAAGCGGCTGCAACAGGTCCTCAAAAATCTGCTGTCAAACGCCTTCAAGTTCACCGACCGCGGGCGAGTCTCGCTTCAAATAAAGACGGTCGAAAAACGCGGCCACTTCGCAATGGACAGTCTCAACCTGGCAGACGTGATTGTGGCCTTCTCGGTGACGGATACCGGGATCGGGATTCCGGCAGACAAGCAGCAGATAATCTTCGAACCGTTCCAGCAGGCCGATGGCACGACCAGTCGCAAGTACGGCGGCACAGGGCTGGGACTGTCGATCAGCCGGGAAATTGCGCGACTGCTCGGAGGCGAGATCCGGGTCGCCAGCGCGGCCGGAGAAGGCAGCACGTTCACCCTCTATTTGCCGCGCGTCCACAAGGCCTCCGGGCGGGTCACCTCGCAAGCGAGCTATGGCCTCGCCGCTGTACTTGCGCGGAATGCTCCGAGCGTCAGTCCGTTTCCGGTTGCCGAATACAGCGAAGTAATAGAGATCGCCGACGATCGCGCTAACATCGCGCCCGGAGAGCGAATCGTGCTGATCATAGAAGATGATGCCTTGTTCGCGCAGATCCTCCTCGATCTCGCGCACGAGAAGGGTTTCAAAGGGCTGGTTGCGGCGCGCGGTGATGTCGCGTTGACGCTCGCGCGCAAGTACAAGCCCGATGCGATAACGCTGGATATCAAACTGCCGGATCAGGAGGGCTGGACTGTGCTCGATCGTTTGAAGCACGATCCGCAAACGAGCCACATTCCGGTGCACGTGATTACCGCGTATGAGCAGGCGCGTCACCCTCGCGCGTTCGGCGCGTTTATGCACTTGCAAAAGCCGGTCTCTCGCGAGCAACTCGCAGAAGCGTTCGATCAGATCGCCGCGTTTTCACAGCGAGACGTGAAGCGGCTGCTTGTTGTGGAGGACGATGACGCCCAACGGATGAGCATCATCGAGCTGATCGGAGGCGGAGACGTTGATACGGTCGGCGTTGCTACGGCGACCGAGGCACTCGAAGCGCTCAAGGCCCAGCAATTCGATTGCATGGTGCTGGATCTAAGATTGCCTGACATCAGCGGCTTCGAATTGATCGATAAGATTCAGAGGGAGCTTGGTCAAAAGGACCTCCCAATAATCGTGTACACCGGCAAGGACCTCACCGAAAAGGAAGAGAGCCAGTTGAGGCAAGTCGCCGACGCGATAGTGGTCAAGGAGGTCAATTCGCCCGAGAGGCTGCTTGCTGAAACAGCGCTCTTCCTGCATCGCGTGGAAGCCAACATGCCGGAACCCAAACGCCGGATGATTCAAGAGGTGATGCGGCAAGACCCGGTGCTTGCGGGCAAGAAAGTTCTGATTGTGGACGACGACGTCCGCAACATATTCGCGCTGTCCAGCACCTTGGAAAGCTATCAGATGGAAGTCTTCTATGCGGAGGACGGGCGCGAAGGCATAAAGATGTTGCAGCAAATTCCAGGCATCGATGTAGTGTTGATGGACATCATGATGCCGGAGTTGGACGGCTACGAGACAATGCAGGCGATCCGCAAGATAGAGAGCCTCGCCGAGCTGCCGATCATCGCATTGACAGCCAAGGCGATGAAAGCGGATCGCGACAAGTGCATCGAGGCAGGAGCGTCAGATTACATTTCCAAACCGCTGGACATCGACCAACTGCTGTCGATGTTGCGAGTCTGGCTCTACGGCCGCAAAGCAGCGCGGGCATGAGTGACAACGTGACGAACGACAATCTGGAAGAACTTGAAATCGAGTTGTTGCTTGAAGCCGTGTTTCGTTATTACGGCTACGATCTCCGGGATTACGATCGCGGGGCGGTGAGACTCCGAATCCGCGAGCGCATGCTGGCGGGCCGTATCTCGACCATATCGCGTTTTCAAGAGAAGGTGCTTCGCGAGCCTGCTTTGTTGGAGCGGTTGCTGGGCGCCTTCTCTCCGCGCGATCTTTCGATGTTCTCTGATCCGGCGTTTTACAATACCTTCAGAACGAAGGTCGTTCCGCAGTTGAGGACTTATCCTTTCGTCCGCATCTGGCACGCGGGCTGCTCGACCGGCGAGGACGTTTACTCGATGGCGATTCTGCTCAAGGAAGAGGCCCTCTATGAGCGGTCACGCATCTACGCCACTGATATGAGCACGCGCGCGATAAGTCAAGCGCGTGTCGGAAGCTTTTCGCTCTCGCTTCCCGATGAGTGTGCCGCGAATTACCAGAGCTCGGGCGGAAAGTGGTCGTTTTCGCAGTACTTCAGAAAGAAAGGCAAACGCGCGTTGATCGATCCGGCGCTCAAGAAGAACATCGTCTTTTCCGAACACAATCTTGCGACTGACGGGTCGTTCAACGAGTTTCAAGTTGTCGTTTGCCGAGGCATTCTCGGCAGTTTCAATCAGAGACTGAAGGAGCGGGTCGACAAACTGATTTACGAAAGCCTCAGCCGCTTTGGGGTGCTGGCGCTGGGTCCCGCTGAATCAATCGAGTCGATGCCGCATGAAGTTTGCTATGCCCCGCTTGACACGGAAAGCTGTCTTTATCAGAAGCGAGGCATGCCAAGCGCGGCCGCATCAAATTGGTAAATGTTATGGATTGTACGAAGGTAAATATTCTGCTGGTCGACGACAACAAGGCCAATCTGCTCGCCTTGGAGACCATTCTTCAGGGCGAAGATCGCAACTTGGTTCGAGCTGCGTCCGGCAAAGAGGCTTTGCTTTACTTGTTGCACAACGACGTGGCCGTCGTTCTGCTGGACGTCCGAATGCCGGGCATTAGCGGGCTCGAGACGGCCGAGTTGATTCGCGGGCGAAAGAAAACTCGCGATGTGCCTATTATTTTTCTGACCGCATATGACAGCGCCGACAAAGAAGACCTTTGGAGAGGTTATTCGCTCGGGGCCGTCGACTACATAATCAAGCCTTTCGACCCGGACGCGTTGAAATCGAAGGTGGCGGTGTTCGTCGAGCTTTTCAAGAAGACGGAACAGGTGAAACAGCAGGCGGCGCTGCTGCACGAAAAGAACATTGCGTTGGAGAACGCAAATTTCCAGCGACTGGGCAAGCTGGTCGAGCTTGGACAGCGGATGACCGCTGAGCGCGACCTGCAAGCTCTTCTGAGGCTCTTCTGTGACTCGGCCTGCGACATTCTCGGTGCTCGAAGCGCACGCGTACGAATCAACGGCCTCGAGGCTGCATCTGGCAGGAAGTTCCGCGGGAGCTACGAACCAATCTTTGATGCTACTCGCTTGGAAGATCAGCCGATTCGCATTTCGGCTGCTGAAGCGGTGGACGGGAGATCGGCCCTCGCTGCTCCGATTGCTTTGCCAGAAAAGACAGCCGGATGGTTGTGTCTTATCGACAAGCTCGAGGGCGGCGAGTTCAGTGAAGCGGACGAACGTCTGGCGATGACTTTGACCGGGCAACTGGCGGTCGCTTACGAGAACGCAAGATTGTACGCCGACGCGCGGCGTCACGCTTCCGACTTGCTTGCAGAAGTGACCGAGCGAAAGCAGGCCCAGGAGGAGAAGGAGAAGCTGCTGCTCAGCGAGAAAGCCGCCCGACTCGAGGCTGAACAAGCGCAAAGGCTCAGTTCTGAATTGCTGCTCAGGGAGAAACAGGCGCGGGCCGAAGCTGAGGCAGCCAACCGTCTCAAAGATGAGTTCTTAGCCACCGTCTCGCACGAATTGCGCACGCCCTTGAACTCGATACTCGGCTGGGCCCAACTGATGCGCACAAATACTCTGGACAGTCAAAGCTCCGCGCGGGCTCTGGATACGATTGAACGGAATACGAAATCGCTGGCTCAGATCATCGAGGATCTGTTGGACGTGTCGCGAATAATATCGGGGAAGCTCAGGCTCGAGGCGAGACCAATCGAGCTTGCGCCGGTGATCGAAGCCGCTCTGGATGCGATACGCCCCGCTGCCGATGCAAAGAACATCAGGCTGCGCGTGTCAGTCGATCGCTCGGCGCGCGTGTCCGGCGATCCAAATCGCTTGCAGCAAGTGGCTTGGAACCTGCTTTCTAATGCGATTAAGTTTACCCCCACCGGGGGCGAGGTCGGCGTAAGTCTCGAGAGGGGCCCATCAACCGCCAGCATAATGGTGACTGACAACGGTGAAGGCATCTCCGAGGAGTTTCTGCCTTACGTCTTCGACCGCTTCAGGCAAGCGGACAGCACCTTTGCTCGAATGCACGGCGGGCTTGGCCTTGGACTCGCGATCGTGCGGCATCTTGTCGAGATGCACGGAGGCGAGGTGCAAGCGGAAAGCGCGGGACGCGGAAAGGGCGCTACTTTCACCGTGTCATTTCCGTTGGTGGCGGTGTCGACCGGTTCGCTAAGGGCGCTGCTCCGCGTGCCCGAACGCCTGAAGCATGATTCGAAACAGCTCGCCGGGTTGAGGGTCATGATCGTCGACGACGAAAGCGACGCCCGGGAGCTGCTTGTCGCGATGCTTGAGAAGCGGGGCGCTTCGGTTGTTGCGGCAGCCTCGGTGTCAGAAGCGCTGGCGGCGCTCGCCGAAGCGACTAATGGCTCAATGCCCGATGTGCTGGTGAGCGACATCGGGATGCCCATCGAGGATGGATTTGACTTAATCAGACGAGTGCGAGCTCTGGCGCCGCAGCACGGAGGTAAGATCCCTGCCATCGCGCTCACTGCATATGCTACAACCGAGGACCGAAGGCGAGTGCTCGAAGCGGGATTCGAGCGTCACCTCGCCAAGCCCATCGAACCTGCCACGCTCGCGTCGGCGGTGGCAACCCTGGCCCGCCGCGTCGCGAAGGCGTAGCCTCACAGCTCATTGGCACTGTTGACAGCCGCCTGCTTGTCTACTTATTATCTACGTGGACGCTGATCCGCACGCAAAAGTCATCGGCGCTATCTTCAAGCGCTTCCTCAGTGCGGATGGACACACTCACGAGGCGGTGTCGTACACTCAACGATCCTTATCTAGTTACCGCGTGCATTCGTGACCCTGAGCTTATTTACTCAAACGCAAAGAGCAGGAGGATCCAACAATGGCTGACCCTGTCTTGCAACCTGCACCCGGCAGAGCTGCCGGTTTGCTTGCGGCCGATATCATCATAGCTAACGCTCCCGACCCCGTCTTCGTCGCAGACTTGGAGGGCAAGATCTTACAGGCCAACGATGCGGTCTCTCATCTGCTCGGATTCCGCCAGGACGAAGTGCTCGAGCAGTCGCTGTCGAGGTTCATCAGCCCGGAAGAAACTCGCGAGTTCACCGCGGCCCTGCGCGAGGTTGTCGAGCGCGGCGTCACGCGTAACGTCGTTCTCAGCCCGCGAAGCGCCAGCGGAGAAGTCATACCGACCAGTCTGAACGCTTCGGCACTGCGTGACCCCGACGGAAAGGTCATTGGAGCAATTGGCATACTGCGCGACATGCGTGAACTCGACAAAGCACGTGCTTACGCGGAGAGTCTTATCAAGAATGCCCCCGATCCGGTGTTCGTCTCTGACCTGGAAGGCAAGATCCTCCAAGCCAACGACGCCGTCTCACAGTTGCTCGGCTTTCAACCGGACGAGCTAATTGAGCAATCGCTATCCAGATTCATCAGTCCCGAGGAGACTCGCGAGTTCACCGCCGCGCTTCGCGAGGTTGTCGAACGCGGCGTCACCCGAAACGCGCGGTTGAATCCCAGCAGCGCCAGCGGAGAAGTCATACCGACCAGTCTGAACGCGTCGGCGCTGCGTGATCCGGACGGAAAGGTGATCGGCGCGATCGGCATATTGCGCGATATGCGAGAGCTGGATAAGGCCCGAGCCTACGCCGAGAGTTTGATCAAAAACGCTCCTGATCCCGTGTTCGTCTCCGACTTGGAAGGCAAGATCCTTCAGTCCAACGACGCAGTTTCACAACTGCTCGGCTTCCGCCAGGATGAGTTGCTTGAGCAATCGCTCTCGCGATTCATCAGCGCCGAAGAGACTCGAGAGTTCACCGCCGCGCTTCGCGAGGTTGTCGAACGCGGTGTGACTCGAAACGCACGACTGAATCCGCGAAGCGCCTCGGGCGAGATCATACCAACGACGTTGAACGCCTCAGCCCTTCGCGACCCTGACGGAAAGGTGATAGGCGCGATTGGCATTCTTCGCGACATGCGCGCTTACGAACAGGCGGTGCGCGATCTTCAAGAGTCCAAGGCGGAGCTGCAGGAGAAGATTCTAGACCTTGAGAAGTTTGAAGAAGTGGTCGTCGGGCGCGAGCTGAAGATGATCGCACTTGAAAAAGAACTGGAAGTGCTCAGGAAGGAGCTGGGCAAATCGAAAGCCGACAAGGTCGGCCACGCGTAAGTCCTATGGCAACGGCGATGAACATCACCCTGCAAGAGCCAAGTTGGACGGAGGCAGAATTGCGCGAGCAGGTTAGTCTGCTCAAGCAGCGCGTGGCGAAGGCCGAAGAGCGTCGTCGCGCGCTCATTCATATAATGACCGATCTGGCCCAGCTCAACCGGAAACTCAGCGACCACCGCAAAGCGACGCTTCACGTCTTAGTGGACTACGAAAGCGACCGCAGGCGTCTCGCGCGACAAACCGAGCGGCTGCATAGCTCACGCCGCGCTCTATTGCACATCCTTCAGGACTCGCACCAATCGAACCTCAGACTGGAGCGGAGCCGCAAAGCCATGATCCACATCATGGACGACCTTCGCGAGACAACGGATGAGATGCAACGGCGCGAGCAGGAGCTTCGCGAAAAGCAGGAGCAGCTCGTTCAGGCGGGCAAGCTCGCGACGCTAGGCGAACTGACCACCGGCGTCGCTCACGAGCTGAACAACCCCTTGAACAACATCGGATTGTTCGTCGGCAATGCCATCGACCTGATTGAGCTGGGGACCGCCGATCCAGACCGAATCCGTGGCGAGTTGACAAACGCGATGCAGCAGGTCCGCAAAGCATCAGAGATCATTTCCCACTTGCGCACCTTCGGTCGCGCCGCGCCCGTCAGCCGCGAACCAGTGGCCATCAACGAAGTAATTCAACGCGCGCTCTCTCTTCTGCACGAGCAGATACGACTGCGCCAGATCGACTTGCAGGTCAAGCTTTCCCCATCCGACCCGGTGGTGATTGGCAATGCAATTCAACTGGAACAGGTGTTCGTCAACTTGCTGACAAACGCGCGAGACGCCGTCGCGGGTTCGTCGCGACGGCTCATCTACATCGAGTGTGTTACAAAGGGAGAAATAGTGGAACTGACTTTCAGCGACACAGGCCCAGGAATACCGGAAGGCCTCGAGCAGCGCATTTTCGATCCGTTCTTCACGACCAAAGAGGTGGGACAAGGAACCGGCCTGGGCCTATCGATCACCTACGGAATACTCAACGAGCACAAAGGAACAATAGCGGTGGCGAAGAGACGGCAGGGTCATGGCTCCACCTTTGTAATCCAGCTTCCGCTGGCTGGCCAAATGTCCGGAGAAGAATAGATGTCTGTGCCTCGCATACTGATAGTCGACGACGATCTCGCCCTGCTGCAGGCGCTTCCAGAGGCGCTGCGACTGCGAATGGAGGACGTGAGCGTAGATACCAGCGAGTCAGCAGCTGTCGCTCTTGAGCGGATCGCCGCAGTTGATTATGACGTGATAGTCACCGACATCAAGCTGCCCGGCATGGACGGACTGGCGCTGCTGGCCGAGATTCGATCGCTGAGGCCAAAGACACCTACGCTATTGATCACAGGGCACGGCCAGCACGATCTGGCTCTTCAAGCACTGCGCGGAGGGGCTTATGATTTCATTCAGAAGCCCATCGAGCGCGACTACTTTGTCGCCGCGCTGAAACGCGCCATCCAGCTGCGCCGGCTCAGCCGGCAGATCGATGATCAGCAGTCGGGCCTCGAACGACACGCGGCCGAGCTCGAGAGGACTGTTGAGGCGCGAACCTTTGAGTTGCGCGAGGCGAATCGGATCAAGGACGAGTTTCTCGCGACCGTTTCACACGAGCTGCGCACCCCTCTCAATTCGATTCTCGGATGGGCGCAACTCATCCGTACGGGCAACTTGGATGACCAGGCATCCGCCCACGCGCTCCAGACGATTGAGAGGAACACCAAGAGCCTCGCTCAAATCATCGACGATTTGCTCGATGTGTCGCGAATTATTACTGGCAAGCTCCGGCTGGAGGTGAAAGTGATCGATCTCAGGCCGGTGGTCGAGCTCGCCCTAGACGCGGTGCGGCCAGCCGCCGACGCTAAGAACATCCGAGTGCAAGTATCGTTCGACCAGTTGGGCGGTGTCGTCTCCGGCGACCCCACTAGGGTTCAGCAAGTGATCTGGAATCTGCTGTCGAACGCAATCAAGTTTACACCCAACGGAGGCCGCGTCGAAGTGAGGCTCGAATGCGTCGGCCCCAACGCTAGCATAACCGTCACTGACGACGGAGAAGGGATCGGTGAAGAGTTTCTGCCCTACGTCTTCGACCGCTTCAGACAGGCCGACAACACTTTTGCTCGAATGCATGGCGGACTGGGGCTAGGACTCGCGATCGTGCGTCACCTTGTTGAGATCCACGGGGGTACTGTGCGGGCGGAAAGCGCGGGACGTGGACAGGGAGCCACTTTCACCGTGACGTTTCCGCTGGTGACGGTGACTGCTGTCGCGCCAAACGCCATGCTTAATGCGGCTCAGCGCGCACAGGAAGACTCGCAACAGCTCGCTGGTGTGAGGGTCATCATTGTTGACGACGAATCGGATGCTCGCGAGCTGCTGGTCGCGATGCTTGAGCGGCGCGGAGCAGAGGTGATGGCCGCGTCATCAGTTGCCGAAGCGTTGGCGGCACTAGTCAATGCATCGAGCAGTTCCATGCCCGACGTGCTGGTAAGCGATATCGGAATGCCAGGCGAAGACGGGTTTGAGCTGATCAAAAGAGTGCGAGCGTTGGGACTGGGGCCTGGAGGAAACATCCCCGCCATTGCGCTCACCGCATACGCCAGGGCCGAGGACCAAGCACGCGCGCTAGAGGCCGGATTCGCGCGCCACTTTGCGAAGCCGATCGAGCCGGCCGTACTTGTTTCCGCAGTAGCAACGCTGGTCCGGCGCGCCGCCAAAGCGTAGAGCCTACGTAACGAGTCCGGCAAGAAATGCGGTCAGCAACACCAGTCTCTTCAGTCCAATCTCGCGTCCCACCGGCTCGTACCATTCCGCCAGGCTATGGCAGTTGCCCGACATGCCCCCCACTCCTAACGTTATCGCCGGAACGCCGAGCGAAATGGGAATGTTCGAGTCTGTTGAAGAGCAATCTAGCCGCGGCTCGACGCCCAGCACTCGCGAGCTTTCGATTGCAGCTCTGACGATGGTCGAATCGACAGGAGTCTCGCCCGAAGGCCGGTCCCCTACCTGCTCGAGGTCGAATGTGAGAGTGGTTCCGCTCATCGCGCGCTGGGAGTTCTCTTCGCGAACGGCGATTTCAACTACGCGCCTAAGATAAGTCTCGAGCTTGTCGATCTCAAGGCTTGAAATCGATCGCACGTCTACGACCATGGACGCGCGTTCGGGAATGGCGTTGACCGAACTGCCCCCTTCGATTATCCCCACATTGTAAGAAGTGCGAGGCGCAAGCGGCGCCGGATACGACGCGAAGCGCGCAATCGCTCGCCCAAGCGCGTGCACCGGATTCACTATTCCAAAGTCGCCCCACGAGTGGCCTCCGGGCCCTTTCACCGTCACCTGGTAACGACGTGACCCGAGCGCCTTATGAGTTATGCGTTCGAGCCCCGGGCCGTCCAGCGAAATAAACGCGTCTACTCCGGAGCTGAGCTCTCCTCCCGTGAACAGATGTCGCACGCCGCGAAGGTTCCCTCCGCCTTCTTCGCCGACCGTCGCCACGAAACAGACAGTTCCCTCGGTCGAGATATGGCCCGCATCGAGCGCTCGCGCCAGCGCGATGAGGCTCACAATCCCGCAGGCGTTGTCGCTGATTCCCGGCGCATTGAACCGCAGTCCTTCGCGCCTGACGCTCACGTCGGTGCCTTCGGGAAAGACTGTGTCGAGGTGGGCAGAGACAACGATTCGCGGTTTCGAAGAAACGCCCGGACGCTCGGCGATCACATTTCCTTCTTCGTCTGATCGCACGCGGCCAAGCCCGATCTGTTGAAACCGTCTCGCGACAAGCCGCGCGCGTGCCTGTTCCTTAAACGGAGGAGCAGGCGTCTGGCAAATGCGGACAAGCTCGTCGTCAAGTTCCTGGCGCGCATCGTTTATGAATTCGAATGCACGCTGAATCAGAGGAGAACCGAGTAGGTTTGAGATCGAGAGACGCTCATCTTTGCGGGGCGCGTAGTTTTGCATTCCCTATGGGTTGCGGCCTAAACCAATCTCATAAGTTCTTCGTCGGTAAGCACTTGCTCGCTCTGCTTTGCGCGACTGAATATTCGCTCGACACGCTCGGCTTCGGGCTCGATGCCGCGGCGCTCGAGCCAAAAGATGACGTTTGATTTTCCGCTCATCGGTCCGATCTCGATGACCTGTTCGCGGCCCAGCATCTTGGCCGGCACGCCGGAATAGACCGCGTCCGCGAG
>Ga0137380_10005018_pt1 | contig 11728 bp, 7 predicted proteins | sample SagtaG_17_FD_104809 | JGI IMG/M metagenome (GOLD analysis project Ga0137380, IMG submission 104809) | Vadose zone soil microbial communities from Sagehorn Ranch, Mendocino, California, USA - Sage2_L_100_16 metaG | ecosystem: Environmental > Terrestrial > Soil > Vadose zone | place: USA... | reverse complement strand
CGCATCGCATCCACAAAAGCCAGACTCGGTCAGCCCGAGATCAAGCTCGGAATTATCCCGGGAGGAGGCGGCACGCAGCGTTTGCCCCGGCTCATCGGGGAAGGCAAGGCCATGGAGCTTATCCTTACCGGGGACATGATCGCCGCGGAAGAGGCCGAAAGACTCGGTCTGGTCAACCACGCCGTTTCGCCCGAGGATCTCGAGACGAAGACCATGGACATCGCAAACAGGATAGCTGAAATGAGTCCCGTGGCGCTTCGCATGGCCAAACAGGCGGTGAAAAACGCCTCCCGGACGGATCTGCGCGCAGGTCTGGAAGCCGAGCTGGACCTCTTTGCCTTGTGTTTCGCCAGCGAGGACAAGGAAGAAGGAGTCCGCGCCTTCATGGAAAAGCGGAAACCCGAATTCAAAGGGAAGTAAACCTATTGCGGATTTCGGATTGCGGATTGGAAATCGCTGGGAAGCCTGGACTCGTGATCTTTTCAATGCGCAATTGTCAAGCCACTGAAGCCCTTTGCGTTTCTTGGCGTCCTTCGCGCCTTCGCGGTTATTTGCATTTCAATCCGCAATCCGAAATCCGCAATCCGCAATCCGCAATTGGCAGTCCGCAATCGTCAGACTTCGGAAGCCTGGATCGTGCGGACCGAATGCCCGCCCTTCTTATCAGCCACTACAATGAGCGTGCGACCCAGAAGGACGGTAGCGGACGTCATAATGCGCCGTATTTCCCGGTTGGCTTCGCGCTGCTGAGGATCCGATTCCTTGCGCATCGTCCGAATGCTGTAAAGCCGGATGAGCGGTCTCAAAAAATAGAGCGCCGACGCGCTCCGCCGAATGAGGTCGGTGGTAACTTCCGTGATGCGGAATCCCTGCGTGTGCAGCATGTAGCGGAGCTGGTAATACGTCACGGGGTTGATGTGGTCGAACACCGGAACCAGGCTGGACTCGTTGATCGGGCGCGGTACCAGGGAATAAAACCCGGACAGGAGATACTTTAGCCGCGATGCCAGGTTCAGGATATTCGGGGTTGACAGCACCAGCCGTCCTCCCGCGCGCAACACACGGTGACACTCTCGCACGAATCGAAACTGGTCCTGCAGGTGCTCGATTCCTTCGATGCAACTGACGAAGTCGTACTCGTCATCTTCGATTGGGAACTTCTGGTTCAGATCGAGATAGATGCAGGGTATCGAACCAACCTTGAAGAAGCTCGGATCGATGTCGCCCGCCGTGACGGTGTATCCGAGCTTTCCGAGTTGCCATGCGAGCGCCCCTTCTCCCGCGGGAATTTCCAGAAGTCTTCCACGCTCGGGGAAACGGGAGAAAATCTCCAGGACCTTCCGATGCGTCCTTCCGTGTGCGAGGATCTGAAGCTTCTCGTATGCCTGTGTGTCGTGCAAACCCGGCATTGGTTTGGCCATTGACAATTGATCAGTCATCGTGCGTGAAGTTTGGTGTGTTCGATGGCCGATTGTCAATTATCAATGATCAATTGAGGGGACTTGTACGCAGTTTCACCACGGAGGACACGGAGATCTCTCGTTTTCTCAGTGAACCTGCGTGACCTCCGTGTCTCCGTGGTGAAAAAGATGCCGTGTCCTCTTTCAAATGATTACCAATTGAATGGTCCCAATCTGACTCCCTGGTTGCTATAATCACGATCATGTCACGGAATTCAGTCGTCTTTCGATCGTGCGCGGCGCTCGTGCTCGGCCTGTGCTTTGCGAGCCTCTATCCGCGGGCGCAGGCGCCAGCAGACGTTCCCGCCGCGGCGATCGAGCAGAATAACGTCGGCGTCGGCTTCATGAACCAGTATCTGTACGCGGAAGCCGCCGCCGCTTTCCGCAAGGCCCTAGCCGCTTCGCCCCGATTCAACCTCGCCCGCGTCAACCTCGGAATCGCGCTCTTATACAAGCAGGACTACGACGAGGCTCTGCTCACCTTGCAGGACGCTCTCACTCAAGCGAGCAATAGTCCTTACGCGCACTACACCCTGGGTCTCCTGTACAAGAACAAGGGCGAAAGCGAAAAGGCGGTCGAGCATTTTTCTCGCGTCACGCAAATCGATCCCAGGGATGCCGCAAGCTTCTACCATCTGGGCGTGCTGAAAGCCAGGCTGCGCCAGAATGACGAAGCCGAGACGGCGCTGAAGCGCTGCCTGGAGCTGGAACCTCTGAACACCTCCGCCCTGTATAACCTCGGGACCTTGCTCCTGAAGCTGGGCAGGGCGGACGAGGGGAGCCGGCTGCTGGAGCGCTTCCGCTCGATCCAGCAACAAGGCGAAGCGGGCGGCGGGATGTCGATCGGAAACCAGTACGGCGAAATGGGCGCCTACGCGCTTGCCGCGGATTTCATGCCTGTCGGCCGCCCATCTGCGATTGCCGCGCGACCGGGCGACGCTTTGGCGCCATTCAAAGACATATCCGCCGAGGCGGGCCTCGCGGCGCTCGCTGCGTCTGCCGGGGATTCCCTTGCCTTTCCGGCGGGAGGCGGCCTTGCGCTCTCGGACCTCGACGGCGACGGCGATATCGATGTTATTGTGACGCGATCCGAGCCCGGTTCGAACCGTTTCCGAACGGTTGTCCTCGCCAACGACGGCAAAGGGAGATTCACCGACGTTACCGCTGCGAGCGGAATTCCAGCCACCGGGCATACGGCCGTCGCCGTCGGGGACTACGACAATGACGGCATGCCGGATCTCTATCTGGCTGGAGCGGGAGCGCTGCTTCGCAATCAGGGGCAGGCCAGATTTCAGGATGTCACGAAATCCTCCGGTATCGGCGACGGCGCCTCGCCGGGGAGCTCCGCGACATTTGTGGACTACGATCATGACGGCGATTTGGATCTCTATGTATGCCACAACGCCGCGGCCGCCAACCGCATGTTTCGCAACAACGGCAATGGCACCTTTACCGACGTTACCGATGCTCTCGGAGTAGGAGGCAACAAGCGGCCCAGTATCGGAATGGTGCCCACGGACATCGATAACGATCGCGACATCGATCTCGTGGTCACCCACCTGGATTCTCCGCCGCAGGTCTTTTCCAACGAGCGAAACGATCGCTTCACCGATGTGTCGCAGCGAATCGGCGCCACAGGCGCCGGCGCAGCCGCTGTGTTGCGCATAGCAGACTTCGATCGCAACGGCGCGATGGATTTCTTTGCCTCGGCTCTGAAGGGATCCGGCACACTCCTGTTGAACAAAGGAGACGGGTTGCTTCAGCCGGATGCGCGCTCCCCAGAGCTGCTGCGGGCGGATTCTCGTTTCGGCTCTGGCGTCGTTGACTACGACAACGACGGGGACCTGGACTTGTATACTTTCGGGCAGAACGGCGGAGCCCTCTGGGAGAATGCAGGCGACGGCCGGTTTGTGTTTGCAGGTCGCCTCCCGGTGGACAAGGGCGCACGTTCCGCCGCTGCCGCGGATTTTGACGGCGACGGCCGGGTGGACATTCTGTATATCGACTCGAGCGGCAACCCCCGTCTGCTCCACAACGAGCTCAAGGCTGCCAGGCACTGGATCGGGGTTCAGTTGGAAGGGCTGAGAAGCAACAAGCAGGGCTTTGGCGCCAAAGTCGAAGTCCGGGCGGGCGCGCTCTACCAGAAGTTCGAGATCCAGGGACACAGCGGCTTTTTATCTCAGGAAAGCCCTGTCGTGTGGATCGGGTTGGATACGGCAACCAAGGCCGATACGATAACGGTGCGGTGGCCGAGCGGCATCCTGCAGAGCGAAATCAATGCCGCCGCGGATCGCATCGTCCGGGTCAAGGAATTGGACCGGAAGGGAACCTCCTGTCCGCTGCTCTATACGTGGAATGGCAAGGAATTTGAATTTGTCACGGATTTCCTGGGCGGCTCCGCCTACGGCTACCTGGTCGCCCCTGGCCGGTACAACACACCCGACACCGACGAGTACGTGCTCATCCAGGGAAAACAGCTCATGGCGCGCGACGGCCAATACGTTTTGAATCTCAACAACCAGCTCGAAGAGGTCATCATGTTCGACCAGGCCCAACTCCTGGTCGTGGATCATCCGGCCGGCACCGAGATCTATCCCAACGAACGGCTGCTCCCCGCGCCGCCGTTTCCGGAATTCAGGATCTACACGGTCCGGGACGCGCGGCCCCCGCGTTCTGCGGTAGACGATAAGGGGAATGACATTCTCCCGCTGATTGCGCGGAAAGATCGCACGTATCCCACGAGTTTCCGCTCCTTACCCTTCAAGGGCTACGCAGAACAGCATTCGATCACGCTGGATCTCGGCGACCTGAGCGGCGCGAAAAAGGCGCTCCTCTTGATGGATGCCTGGATCGATTACGACGACTCGTCTTCGAATCTGGCAGCCAGCCAGGCGGGAGTGGTCCTCACACCGCCGGTGCTCCAGGTCAAAGACGCGAAGGGCGAATGGAAAACGGCGATCCCCTCGATGGGGTTCCCCGCCGGGCTGCCGAAGACCATGACGGTCGATCTCACAGGCAAGTTCCTTTCGCGGGATTATCGCGTCCGCATCACGACCAACATGAAGATCTACTGGGACCGGATTCGCGTGGACACTTCAGAGGAGGCGCCCGTAAAAGTGACCCGGCTCTCTCCGGTCTCCGCGGACCTGCACTTCCGCGGCTACCCGGCGTATTACACTCCCGATGGCAAGCAACCCTGGATTTATGACTACAGCCGCATCCAGACCGCCGAGTTTTGGGGAGCGCACGCGGGCGCGTACACGCGCTTTGGAGACGTGCGCGAGCTCTTGTTGGAAAAGGATGACAAGTTTGTGATTTCGCGCCACGGCGACGAGATCTCGCTTGCATTTCAAGGGGCTCCCCCGCCCGAGAATGGGTGGGTGCGCGACTACCTGCTTTACGCGGACGGCTTCGGGAAAGACATGGACATGAGCTCGCTCTACCCTGAAAGCATGGGGCCGCTGCCGTTTCATGGAATGTCGTGTTATCCCTATCCTCCCACCGAGAAGTATCCGGACGACGCGGACCACCGCGCGTATCGGCAGAAGTACAACACTCGGGTGTTCCCCGTCCCGCAGGGGCACGCTCCCGTAAGTGCGCAGTGATTGTTGTTTCGGTGATCCATCGGCCCCCCCGTGAATGAAAATCTCGTGTAGGGCGCCCCTGTGTGGGCGCCCTGCCGCGCGCGTACGCGGGTCGCCACACAGGGGGCCGCCCCCTACGGGCGGGCATAGAGGTTAAAAAAAGGAGGAGAGATGGCTTTTGAATTGGAAAGCACGGCGTTTCAGCCCGGTGGCGACATCCCCAAGAAGTTCACCTGTGACGGCCCCGATGTTTCACCCGCGCTCAGCTGGAACGATCCTCCCGGAGCCGCGCAGAGCTTTGCGTTGATCGCGGATGATCCCGACGCGCCTGTTGGCACATGGGTCCACTGGGTGCTGTACGATCTGCCCGGAAGCGCGCGCGAGCTTCCGGAAGGAGTGCCTAAAGAGGGCGAGTTAAAGGGCGGCGGCCGGCAGGGAACGAACGACTTCCGCAAGATTGGTTACGGCGGCCCGTGCCCGCCGAAAGGCAAGCCTCACCGGTATTTCTTCAAGCTCTACGCGCTGGACTCGAAATTAAACCTAAAGCCCGGCGCCACCACGAACGCGGTAGAACAGGCGATGAAAGGCCATGTGCTCGCCCGGGCAGAGCTCATGGGCCGCTACGGCCGTTAACCCCATATGAGACTGCCGTGAGGTTCGGAGTTCAGGCTTTAGCCTGCTCGGGCTCAGTGCAGCCTGAAGGCCGAACTCCAAACTCGGCACAAATGAGTTCGTGGGCTCTTCGTTCGGAGTTCAGGCTTTAGCCTGCTCGGGCTCAGTGCAGCCTGAAGGCTGAACTCCAAACTCGGAGATCAGTGGACGACGGATTCTTTGGAATCGATCCTGTAACGGAAGGAATTGGAATTGCCAAGCAACAGTGAGTCATTTTGCCGATAAAGAGAATGTTAATTGTTCGGCAGGTTGGCACAAGTTAGGGCACAAAAGGATCTCGTCGAGAAGGAAAAGGAGCGGCTTCGGCAGGAGAGTGACCGGCTGAAGCACGAGCTCGGCCTTGCACGACGGTCTGCAAAACGTCAGGCCGCGCCTTTCTCCCGGGGTGAGCCGAAGGCGAGTCTCGAAACTTGCCGGTCGGAAGCGCGAAGTCGAATACGGCCGTAAGGGCCACTTTCCCCTGAGGCGTGAATGAAGAGATACAGTTACCGGGAGAAGAATATGACGAATCGGTCGGAAGTGCGACTTCTGTCTGCGTTGGCATTTGCGTTGTTTTGGTTGTGCCCGGTCGTCCTCGCGAAGGGGACCGACGTCAGGTTCCACGGCACTGTGACCAAGGTGGACGAGACCACCACGACGACTGGAACGGTTACGGTGCGTGTGATCGGGTTTGACGTTCCCGTGAAGGTTACTTCGGATTCCGACGTTGTCCTTCATGGCGATAAAGTCGGACTGGCTGGAATCGAGGTGAATGACTTCGTCAATGTCGATGGGTTCTTCTCGTCTTCGGGAATCGTAGCCGATGAGATCCAGATCCTCGACGACGCGAAAGGGGAATTTCGCCTGCGCGGTCCGGTAACTGCGGTGGCGACCTCCGCGGCCGGGACAACCATTACGGTGCTTGGCGTCACGGTTCTGGTGGATGCCGACACCACGCTCGAACGCCGCGGGCCGGACGGTGGAATCACCCTGGCGGATCTGAAGACCGGCCTGCAGGTCGACGCAACGGGCACGCAGACGAACGAGGTTCTTGTCGCCGCGCGCGTGAAGGTCGGAAGTCGTGACGACGATGCTGCCCGCGTGCAGTTTGACGGGAGGATCACGAGCAACAATGACGGACGTCTCCAGGCGGATACTGAAGGCGGCGGCATTGCGGTCGTTCTCGTGACCGATTCGACCGTGGTGAAAGGGACGCTGGCGGTCGGCAAGATGATCAGGGTGAAAGGAACACTGAACTCGCAGCTCGAAGTTGTTGCCGATCGCATCATTGTCGAAGGCCAGGAAGAGCGCGACGACCATGAAGGGGAAGAGCACTTCAGGAACGAGGTCGACCTCCTGCCGGTGACAGCCGGAGTCACTCTGAAAGGCGAGGCGAATGTCGAGTACAAGAAAAACGAAGACGGGAGCGTCCAGAAGCTGAAGGTGGAGATACGGAAAGCCGAGCCGAACAAGGAGTACCGCATCCTCGTGACATTCGGTAGCGCCGGCGCCGTCGATTTTGGCGCGATCGTTGCCGATGCCCGGGGAAACGCCGGTGTGCGGTTCTCGTCGAACCCCAAAGGTAAAGAGCGCGATCTGAAGCCGCTCTTGCAGGCCGAGACTGTCCGGGATATCACCAAGCTCCAGATCACCGATTCGAGCAAGACTGTGCTGATCGAGGGTTCTTTCTAAGAATTCGTGCAATTCGTGGAATCGGTGGCAAGTCTTTCCGGGGCAGTTCTTTCACGATTCAGGAGCCGACAACCTTATTTCGCAGGGTGCCGATGCCGTCGATCTCGACCTCGACGACGTCACCAGCCTTCATCGCGCTCGTAGTGCCGGGCGTGCCTGTGTAAATCACGTCGCCCGGCAGCAGGGTCACATACTGGCTTACAAAGCTCACAACGGTTGCGGGATCGAATATCAGGTCGCTGAGAAACTGAGACTGCTTGACCTCGCCGTTGAGGCGCGTTTGCAGTCGGGACTTTCTGTAATCGAGGCCCACAGCGATCGCGGGGCCCAGTGGGGCAAAGGTATCGGAGCCTTTGGCGCGCCACCACTGCAGGTCATTTTTCTGCCAGTCCCGCTCGCTCACGTCGTTCCCGCAGGTGTACCCGAAGATGCAGGACTCGGCTTCGGACACGGACACCCTCCGGGCCTTTTTGCCCATGACCAGCACCAGCTCCCCCTCGAAGTGGACGTTTTGAGCGCCGGCCGGAATGACAATCGCGCCCTCGGGCTCGGTCAGTGACGAGGTTGCCTTGAAGAAGATCTCCGGGTTCTTGGGTGCAGGCCGATTCCCCAGATGGCTCTTGTAATTCAGTCCCACTGCGAGGACTTTGCCCGGATCGCAAGGCCACAGCAGTTTCACAGATCTGAGGTCGAGCCGGTTGCCGGTCTCAGCCTTGCCCTCGAAAAGACCGCCTTGTATTTCCCTCACTGTTTCCCCGTCGAGGATTCCGTTGGATACTCTGCGCTGATGTTCATACCGAACGTACTTCATGATCCCTCCTGCAGGCAGCCGTGCCCAGGACAGGCCGGCCGCGGCTATGCCGCGAACAAAAGCTCTCCGCGTCATCTGTGCTGCGTGCATCCGCGTTCCCGGATCTCGGTGAAGCGCCGTGCTGCTAATGCTAAGTAAATTTCATGAATACGGTAACGTATTCCGCCCCAGCTGGTGAAGGGAACTCAGCCGGGGGGTGAGCGAAGCGAACCCGCGGGCAGAAAAGGAAGAACGATACGCACCCGGCAGGGGTCGCAGGAACTCCCGCTCGCACCCAAAGGCGGCTTAAATCATTCTGACGGATCGCCCGGCCCATAGCGGCGATTTCTTTTGACAGGATAAGAGGATTGTCCGACCAAAGCCGCTGTAGAGCGGCAAAGGATAAGCTCGGAAATCCTCGACAGGGTAAAACGACGACAGGTCCAAATCCGGTTAATCCCGTTATCCTGTCCTTTTTTTGAATCCCACTATTCTGCCGGTGCTCTTCATCGCGGAGGCGGATGAGCACAAAAACACCAAGGGTGAGACCTCTCCGCGCACTCCGCGTCTTTACGGTGGAGAACTTACGTGCAACAGGAAATGTTTGCCCGTTTGCGCACCCGAAATCATTTCCAGCTGGAGAAGCCGACGGCGTCGGGGGCGTTCCTTATATCCAGTACGGATGCGATAGCTGAGTGACGGCGCTGCCGGCAGGCCGATTATCCGCATGGGGAGGTCGCCCTGCAACACTAAACTCGTCATGGCCGCAATACGTCAGAAGCTGTGAAAAAATCCGCCCGTAGGGGCGACCCTAGCTGCCGCCTTGGTTTGGAGCGGAGCGTCGCGAGGAAAGCCTTGCTTGTCAAGGCGCGAGCAAGCTCTGGACCTTACACGCATCCCGTCATTCAGACATGTGCCCTCCAAGGGCTTCGCCCGAACGCGCGATGGCATTTTGCGTGGTTGACTCCCACTTCTCATTGCACGCATGGACGACAGCCTGCTTGCGCCGAGACCACGGCCGCGACTAGGATGAGAAGAACAGCAATCGGAGTTGGCGATGACAGAAAGCCGGACGCACGGTCCGCTGGTCAGCATTGTAGTGGTCAACTGGAACGGCTTGAAGTTTCTCGACGACTGTCTCGCCTCGCTTGCAAGGCAGACCTGGCTGGAGCGGGAATTCATACTCGTGGACAACGGGTCTAGTGACGGCAGCAGGGAGGTCATCGGTTCCTGGACGAAATGGCTGCCCAACGCGCAGGCTGTCTTTCTGCCAAACAACACCGGTTTCTGCCGCGCCAACAACCTGGCGTTCGCTCGTGCGCGCGGAGAATGGATCGCTCTTTTCAACAACGATGCGGTCGCCGATCCCACATGGCTGGAAGAGCTGCTGAGGTACGGTGACGTGGAGCGCAGGATCGGGATGCTGGCCAGCAAGATCCTGTTTCACGACCCGCCGGGCGTAATCGACAAGGCGGGCCACCTCATCTACTGGGATGGCCAGAATCGCGGCCGCGGCACCATGGAAGCGGACACAGGCCAGTATGACCGGGCGGAGGAAATCCTCTGGCCTGACGCCTGCGCGGCTCTGTATCACCGGCAACTGTTCGAGGAGACAGGCGGCTTCGACGAGACGTTCTTCGCCTACGGCGACGACGCGGACCTGGGGATTCGAGCCCGGCTGCTGGGCTGGAAGGCCTGGTACGTGCCGACTGCCGTGGTATACCACCGTCATTCGGCCACGGCCGGCGCCTATTCGCCGCTGAAGGTGATGCTGGTGGAGCGCAACCGGCTTCTGCTGGCCGTCAAGAATTTCTCCCTGTGGTTGCTGCTGCAAAATCCTTACTGGACCCTCCGCAGGTTTGGTTGGAACGCCTACGCTCTACTCAGGCGCCGGGGTTCGGCGGCCCGTTTCGTCGAAACAAATGGATGGGGCCGGCTGGTTTTCAACCTGGCCTGGTCCTACCTGAGCGCGGCCAGGTTGCTGCCCGAGGCGCTGCGGCGGCGCCGGAAGATCCAGCGGACCAAGCGTCTCTCTAACCGCGAGGTCTTGGAATTGCTGCGCCGGTTTCAGATCGATGTCCGGGATTTGACATTCAGGGATTGACAGTACGGTGGTTTGGAGTTCAGGCTTTACCCTGCACCGAGAGCGCGCCCTGCTTAACTGTCCTCCATAGATCCTCAATTGCGGATTTCGGATTCAAAAAAATCCGGACACGAGCTTCGGGACCGCTTTCTGCAATGCGCAATCCGCAATTCAACCCCGGACTCTGGCCCTGCAGATGTAACCCAGGGTGAAGTTGCGGTCGCGGTCGAGGAAATCGAACAGCGGCAGCACGAGCGCCGGTGGAACGAGAAAGAGCGCGGCCGGGAGCAACAGGACAGGCGGGAAGAACTGCAGGCCGTTCAGCAGCCTCCGCGCGAGCAAGCGGAAGAATCCGCCGGCCGGCTGAATTTCAATGTCGGTGAACCCGGCGTTTCCGAGCAGGTAACGGACGCCATATCTTGTAAAGCGAAAGTAATCATGCGGCGATTGGTGCACCTCCCAGTCCTGCGGCACGACCAACAACAGCCGGCCGCCGCGTCTCAGGGTCCTCGCGATCTCCTTCAACACACAAGCCGGTTCGCGCACGTGTTCCAGCGTCACGATGTTAAAGCAGGCATCGAAGCACCCATCGCGGAAAGGAAGAGCATGGAGGTCGGCGACCGCATCCAGGCTGCTGTAGTCCCAATTTGCATCGCCTAAGGCAAAATCGACTCCGATGTAGCGATGATCGCGGAAGAACCCGTTGTACTGGCCTTCGCCGGCACCCGCATCGAGGACTCGCGCTCCCTTGGGGAGCGCGGCCGCAAACGCGGATACGGCGCGCTCGATGGAGGCTTCGAAGTCGAGCACGTAATTGCGGAAAAACAGCGGCAGGAAGCGTTGGAGGGTCGCGTATCTCAAGATTTTCTGCGCGCCTCCACCATGATCGTGGAACCCGCGTGGCAGGCGGCCTCGAGGAACGCGAACGGGAGACAGGCGGCTACGAGACAGAAATAGATCAGGTTCTTGCACAACTGACTGCGCGGAGACTCGCCGAGGCGGCGGACCCTGCGCGCCATGGGATCGAGCGCGGGGGCGAGGCTGGTAGCGAGGCCCGCAGGATTGTCGCGCAGCGAAAAGTATTTTCGGCGCACGACCTCGAATCCCGTGCGGTCGAGAAGCAGGTCCAGATCGCTGGGACGGAAGTTCCATAAGTGGCGCGGGACATCGAGGCCGCTCCACCTCTTTCCGAGCAACTTCAGCTGCCAGCAGGCGGCGTTCGGCACTTGAACTATGAGACAGCCTTCAGGTTTGAGCAGCGCCCGGGCCTCTGCGAGATAGGAGTGCGGATCGTAGACGTGTTCGAGGACGTGGAACATGGTGACGGCGGCGCAACTGCCCGGGGCGAAAGGTGCTTTGGACAGGGTTGCGCAGACGGCGGGCACGCCGTTGCCTCTCCACGCGAGTCTCGCGGCATCGTGGCTGAAGTCGAGCCCGGCCACGCGGTACCCGCGTTCGGCGAGCATCT
>Ga0137380_10005015_pt1 | contig 11731 bp, 8 predicted proteins | sample SagtaG_17_FD_104809 | JGI IMG/M metagenome (GOLD analysis project Ga0137380, IMG submission 104809) | Vadose zone soil microbial communities from Sagehorn Ranch, Mendocino, California, USA - Sage2_L_100_16 metaG | ecosystem: Environmental > Terrestrial > Soil > Vadose zone | place: USA... | reverse complement strand
CGAACGCGGCGCGGTGCTGGTCACTTCCTGGGGCGATCATTTTCTGGAACTGTATCGGCCCGCGCCGTTTGGCGCCTCGCTGCGCGCCGAGCGCGAAATCGTTGCGCGCGGCGGCGAATGGTTCCGGCCGGTGGCAATCGCCGCCGGACCGAAGGGCGACATCTACTTCACCGACTGGGTGGATCGGGACTATTCAGTCCACGGCAAGGGCCGCATCTGGCGGCTGACCGCCACGCCGGAAAGCGGCGCGAAGGTCTGGGCGGGCGAGCGCGGGCAGGCTCGCCCAATTGCGGCGGTGGAACGGATGCAGCGCCTCGCAAAGCTGGATGCCTCCGGAGATCATCCGGAACTGGTTCGCGCCCTCTCCGATGACGATTCGTTCATCCGTTCGGCGGCAATCAGCGCCCTCGCGCGCCCGGCTTTTCGCGAGCAGGTGCTCGGCGATCTCAAACACCGAGATCCATTCGTCCGGCTCGGCGCGTTGCTGGCTTTGCGCCGGGCGCGGTACGATCAACCAGCGGCGATCCTCGGCAAACTACTGGCCGATCCGGATGAACGAATTCGTTTGATGGCTTTGGTGTGGATCGGCGAGGAAAAGCTGGTCCGCCTGGCGGATCGGCTGCCGGCCGCGTTGTCGGCCGGACCGGTTTCGCCGGCGCTGTTCCACTGCTACTCGGCAGCGGCGGAGATATTGGCCAAGGCCGGCGCCCCGGCGGTGGCGCCGCCAGCGGGCAGCGCCGCGCGCGTGATGCTGCTGGCGCTGGAAGTCAGACGCGACAACGCCGCCGCCCTGGCCTTGCTTTCCAAGCCGCCGCGCGAAGCGCCGCCGCAACTGCGCCTCGAAGCGGTGCGGACCCTCGCCGAATTCCCCGACCCTAAAGCCGACGAACTGCTCACCGCGATTGCCCGGGACGGGAAAAGTCCGGTGGATTTGCGCACGGAAGCCATTCTCGTGCTGGCGGCGCGGCCCGTTGACGTCTTAGCAAAGCTGGCCGACCTGCTGGACGATTCGGAGCGCGCGGTGCAAATCGAAACGGCGCGCGCATTCCGACAGGCCGCGCTAGAGCCGCGGATTCGCCTGGCGCTGCAGCGAAAGTACGATTCGGCGCGTGATGATGACCACCAAACTTTGCTGGCCGAACAGTTGGAGCTGGCGTTATTTCCTCCCGGCGCCGGCCGCGGCGATTCACGGAACCCGCGCGCCGCGCGCCCAGCTTCGGACGAGCAATGGCGCGCGGCGCTGGGGACGGGCGGCGACGCGGATTCGGGTCGGCGGGTTTTTTTCCATCCGGCCGTCGGCTGCGCGCGTTGTCACCGGATTGAGGACCATGGCGGTGAGATCGGACCCAACCTGTCCACGATCGCAATCTCCTCCGATCGCGAGAAACTGATGCAATCCATCCTGCATCCCTCCCGCGAGATCGCCCCGCAGTTCGCGCTACACCTCATCGAAACGACCGACCACGAGAGCTATGCAGGGCTGCTCGCCGGCCAAGGAGCCGATGGTTCGATCACGCTGACGACTGCCGATGGCAAGGGGGTGTTGATTCCCGCCAGCCGGATCGTTTCCAACCAGCCCTCGACCGTTTCGCTCATGCCGGAAGGTTTGGAGAACGCGCTGACGGTGCAGGATTTCCGGGATTTGCTCGCGTTCCTGCGTTCCCTGAAATGAGGCCCGCCGATGAAGCCCCACGATTTGACCCGCCAGCCCAAGACCGATCCGATTGACCTCTACCGTTATCGGGATGGCCTCTACGCAGTGGACCTGCTCACCGCGGCAATCACCGGCTTGGATCTGTTCACGTGGCTTTCCAGGAATCCGGCGGACCAAAAGGCCCTTTGCGCGCATTTCGGAATCACCGAGCGCCCGACTGATGTGATGCTGACGCTCTTCACCGCCATGGGCTACTTGGAACGGCGCGGCGAACAGTTCCACCTTACTGAAAAGGCGCGCGAGCATCTGGTGAGCGATTCGCCCTGGTTTCTAGGGCCATACTACGCCTCGCTCAACCAGCGGCCGGTCTGCCAGGACATGCTCAACGTGCTGCGCACCGGCCGGCCCGCCAACTGGGGCAGTTACAAGGACGAGAAAGAATGGGCCAAGGCGATGGAGACCGAACCGTTCGCCAACCAGTTCACCGCCGCGATGGATTGCCGCGGCGTGTACTTGGGCCAGGCCGCGGCCCGGCGGCTCGACTTGAAAGATCACCGGCATCTGTTGGACATCGCCGGCGGTTCCGGGATTTACTCGTGCGCGTTCGTCGCGCGCCATCCGCGCCTGCGCGCGACCGTCCTGGAGAAACCGCCCGTCGATGCCGTCGCTACGCGTTGCATCGCCCAACGCGGTTTCGCAGACCGCGTTTCGGTGGTCGTGCGGGACATGTTCGCCGACCCGTTCCCCGCGGATTGCGACGTGCATCTGTTCTCCAACGTGCTGCACGATTGGGACGAGCCGATCGTCCGGCAGCTCTTAAATAAATCGTTCGCGGCGCTGCCTTCCAACGGTTTGATCGTCGTCCACGATGCGCACATCAACTCGGACAAGACCGGCCCGCTGCCCGTGGCCGCTTACTCGGCGCTGCTCATGAACATCACCGAAGGCAAATGTTATTCGGTGGTGGAGATGCAGGGCTATTTGCAGGACGCCGGGTTCGGCCCGGCGGATTATTTCCCAACGGCCGCGGACCGCAGCGTGATGACCGCGGCCAAACCGTAGTAGCGGAGGCTATGAATATGGAGCCGTTCGCTACGCCAACAGCGCGTTTACTACGTTGCCCGAGACATCGGTGAGGCGGAAATCCCGTCCGGCGTGGCGGAAGGTGAGCTGCTCGTGGTCGAACCCAAGCAAATGAAGAATCGTCGCGTGGAAGTCGTGCACGTGGACGCCGTTTTCGGCTACTTGCGCGGTATGATCGTCCGTCATGCCGCAGGCGATTCCACCCTTCACACCGCCGCCGGCTAGCCAGGAATCTTCCGGCCAAAGATAACGATTGCCGGATGTCGTCGCCAGGTCATCCCGCCGGGGCCAAGGGGGAAAAGCTGGCGAAGCGGTGGAACGCATTCCTACCCGCTTCTTGCGGGGCTGCCTCGCAAGTCAAAGCTGAATTGGACGAAACGAACCTCCGGGTGGAGTTTGCGCACTGCGTGGCGGGCTGAATCTTAGTCCGCTCAACGCATCGTCAGCGTGCCGAGGTCCAGCGGGTCGGCGGATTGGTCGTCGCCTGCTTCCGGCACGACGACCTCTTGAATGACGGAGCCGAGCGAGCGTGGCTTGCCCGAGCTGGAAGCTTCGAGCGTGGCCGTGAATTGATAGGTGCCCGGCGGCACATCCTCGATGGAGAATGAGCCGTCCGCCTTGACCTTCGGTGAATGACCGCGCAAGGCACGGATGCGCGCGCGACCCTCCTTCGATTGCCAGAATTCCACGTTCCATTTCTCGACCTCTCGTGCGGTCAATCCTTTTGGCCATAGTAGCGGCTCCGGCTTTGTCCCGAGATTGGCGAACAGGATTTGCTTTGGCCAATCAATGGTCTGTTCCGCATCGGGAGCCACGAAGCGGCCCACGAGCTTGCGGCCCGTGCTGATCATTTGCACGCGCGTGGTTCCCCCCGGCTTGATTTCGACGGGTGTCTCTTGGCTGAAGGGAATGCCGAGCCCGGCGACGTAGAAGAGATCGAAATCACCCGGCGGAACCTTTTCAAAAACGAAGTTCCCTTTATCGTCCGTCTTGGCGTAGTAGCTCAAGGCGATTGGTCCGCGGTAAAAGCTAACAGACCCGTCATAGAGGGTTACTTCCCTTCCGGCATTGGAGTCGCCGCGCAGTTGCAGCCTGCCCTCGACGCGCCCCCAGGGCTGCAGATGAATTTCCAGCAACTGGTTGGCGCCGGCTAACTGGGCGCGGCCAAATCCTAGTTCATGTGCCGCCACGACCGTGTGGGCGTCCGGGTCGGGCACAAAGGAAAAGCCGCCGGCTTCATCCGCATCGACCACGATGGCCTCCCTCCGATTTTGAAACGTGCCTCCGCTCAGCGTGATTCCTCTTTCCAATGTGCAGAGCGCTACTTCGGCCCCGCTCGCCGGGCGACCGTCCGCCAGCAAGACAATGCCGCGCACCGAACCCTCCGGACCTAACTTGCTTAGCTCGGCATCGAAGGTCTGGTCGGTGGCATTGGTCCTGAGCGGGCTGGAGATTACCGTGTCGTAGCCATCGGCTTCGATCCGCACGAGCAGAGGGAACGCGTACTCATCAAAGGTGAGCTGGTACTGGCCATTGGCTCCATTCACGAAGCTGAGCCGCTCCCATTGGCGCGAATCCGGGTCGGAGCCAGGAATGACTTTGAAGGTGGCGATGGGTTCTTTCGTGTCCGCGTCGGTGACCTGGCCGGAAACGCTGATTTCCTTGTGGAGAGTGATGGTGTGTTCCTCGCCATCGGCCATAGCTGCATTGTTACGCGAATAGAAATAACCTTCCTTGTGGGCAAAGAAGGTCATTGGGTCGAGCGGCGCCCCGTTCCATTCGATGCGTCCGCTCTCGTCGGTGAATCCGTCCCAGGACAAAACATTGCGCTGCCCCCGCCATTGCTCCAGCGAAACACGGGCGTGGGCCATGGCCGCGCCGGTGTCGTCCACCACCCGCAGGCGCAGCAACGCACCCGGCTTGAGTTCGATCTTTTGCCCCGGCGTATTGGTGGAGATGAACACTTCCTCTCGTTCCGCGGAAAAGCCGTTGGCAGAGACGGTCAGGAAAGTTTGTCCAGCCGAAAGACGACCAAGCGTGAAGGAACCATCGGCGGCCGTGGTGGTGGACGGGCTGTCGGAGAAAATGATGTGGCCTGCGGTCACTTTGGCCCCGGAAATCGGATTTTGTTGGTCACCCGTCACTATGCCGGCGACCTTTAGGCCGCTTTTGAGCACCAGCACGGCGGTGCCGGCGAAAAGCTCGTTCGCGGTAACGGATTCCGGGCTGAGAGAATTCTGTCCGTCTGCATCGGGACGGAAACTGGCGTTGGGAAATGCCGGGTGCTTCACCTTCACCCAGAAGTCCCTGGCCTTTTTCGAGGCGCTGCCGAAGCTCCAGCGCCCGGCCGCGTCGGTTTTCGCCGAGGGCAAATCGTCGCTAGGGAAGCCGTGACGCTCGGATTGAAATTCGTGCCCGCTATTATCTCCGGTGTCCATGAACTGCACCTGGATTTCGGCGCCCGAAACCGGGTTGCCCGATTGATCCTGGACCAGGCCGCCAATGCTCGCGCCCCGTTCGAGTTTGAGCACGTATTCCTTCGGCAGCGGTTCCTTGCCTGGGCCACGCCAAACAAAGCACTTTTGGACATAACCATCCGCCAGGGCGCCGACAAAGAGACGGTCGGGATCGGAATAGGGGAGCGGCACGTCGCAACGGCCATCGTTATCCGTCGCCAGGTCAGTCCGCTGTTTGATGTTACCCCAATCCCTTCCGGTGACGAGGAGCACTTTGGCATGAGCCACGCCCGCGCTCGTCTCCGCATCCACGGCGCGGAACGCCAGATGGGGCGGGTTGGTTTGCGGGAGCTGCAACGGCGGTTCAGCGGCGGCTGGACCGGTTGTCGATGCCGACGTGGGGTCGGTTGGTTGTGTCGCGTTCGCCGCAGTACCGACGAGCTTGGGATTCGCGGGCGTTGCGGAGAACGTATTATGCAGCAGCAAGGCAGCGGCAAAACCGCCGGCGGCCAATCCGGCGGCGAGTTTGAATTTGGACCAGCGCCAGGCAGCGATGGTTTGTTGGACGAGCGCGGGCAGGGCGGCCGGCGCTGCTGCGCCATGGGCCAGCGCCCCGCAAGCAATCAAGCCGCTCATTCCCGCCGGGACAGCCTGGACGCTGTGAGCGGCCAATGCGGCACTCAACACGGTCCCCGAAACGATGAAGCCACGCCGGGCGAAGAAGCCGCGCAGTTTGTCGAGGGCGCGGGCGACGCGCTTCTTGGCGGCTTCCTCGCTGACGCCGAGCTTGTTTGCCACCTGAATAAGCGATTGGTCCTGGAAGAAACGAAGTATGACGGCGTTGCGGTCCTTTTCGCCCAGGCGCTCCATGGCTTCGTCAAGCCACGGGCTGATGCGCCGCCAGGCCTCGTTGGGAGAGGAGAGTTGATGCATTGCGAAGGCCTCCTGTTCGCGCCGTTGGCGGCGCAGTTCGGCGCGCTGAGCCCGGCTGGCGACGAAATGGGTGGTGCGATAAAGCCAGCCGGGCAGGACCACACCGCGACCAAAATTGCCGGCTTTGCGGGCCAGGAGAATGAAAACGGCCTGCGTGACCTCATCGGCAAGCTGCGGGTCGCGCACCTGCCGCACGGCGGCGGAACGGACCAGGCCGAGGTGACGTTCCACCAAGGCGCGGAAGGCCGTTTCGGATTTCCGCGCGGCGTACTCGTGAAGGAGTTGCCAGTCTTCCATGTTCATCGTGCTGCCTATATTCTATTATCCCCGCTGCCACACCGAAAGGGGACAAAGACTTTTTGGCGCGGCTGGAAGCTGGGCTTATTGGCTGTCCCCCTGACTCGCAGGATCGCTACCGGCCGCCAAACTGCGGCAGGACGAAACAGTAAGCGGTGTATTTGATTTCGCTCCAGGCCAATTCCGGCACCGGATAGCCGGGGAACAATGGCTGGCGCACCGGCGTAAATTCCACCCGCACCCGAATCGACCGCTTGCCTTCTGTCAGCCGGCGCGGGATGAGGAATTCGTCGTCGCGAAAACGCCGATTCGAGGTCTGGACATGATGCTCGGTCGCGCCCAGTTCCGCCTTGGGATTCGAATAGACGCACGTGTTGGCTCCCGCCAGATACCAGATACCGGCTGGGCGCCATTTCGACGTGGCGCGCCCCGCGTCGGCCACGAAGACTTCGGCGCGCTGGTTCGGGAACTGGTAATCGAGTTTGCGCCGCAGCAGAACGCCGAAGTTCTTCGGCTCGATCTGAAGTGTGAACTCCGAGGCGCCGGTCGTTTTTCGCCCGCGATCGGTCTGCGCCGGATAGACCTCCTTCCCGTCGAGCGTATCCACTCCCCATTCGTAGCGCGACGTGATCTCGTACGGCGCCGAGGCCTCGGGCGAATGGTATTGATGGGCCGCCTCGCTCTGCGGATCGCCGAGTTGCAACTCGTCGCTCTTCACCAGTGACGCCCCTGGAAGGCCATACCAATACGTCACCGCCCGGTAATGTTCGATCGACTGGTTTTCTCCGCCGTGTTCGAGGCGGATGACCGCGTTTCTCCCGAACGGCATGAGGTCGGCCAGCAGAAATCGGTACGCCGATTCGATCTTGTCCTCGTCATTTCGCGCTTCCGACTCGCTGCGCGCGCCCACCGGATGGCCCGCAAACGGCAGCGTCATGTTTTGTCCCCCCCAATAATCGCCGCCCCCGCCCCACTCCTCGGTGCCGGTGCCGTAAGCCTGCGGCGTGAGGCTGTCGTCGAAGAAGAACCGCGGATCACCCTCAAGCGTGTTCAGCGCGGCCCGATCGGAAAACATCCAGGAATTGCCGACGAAATGGCCGGACCAATCACCGCCGCCTTCCGCCTCGCGCGTATCGAGCAGAACCAGGTCCTTGCCCGGCTCGGGTGTGGGAAAATCGCGATAAGTGGCGTGGAAATAACCAGCGTGGTTGGCCGGCCCGCGGTAGGGCGCGGTGCGCACCGACCAACGCGCCGGCGACACCGGCTTCCCGGCGCCGATGAGTTCGAATCGCGCCGAGTGAAAAAACGGCATCGGGAAATAGCACGCCAGGCGCGCCTCTTTATCGTCGAACCGAACGTGAATGGGGAAGCCTTTGACGAGGTACTCGCGGGCATCGCGGTTGTAAAGCGTGCCCGCGCCGTAGAACAATGCGATGGGCGCATCGATGGATGGCCCAGGCCGATCGTCCCAGGTCACTCGCAGCCGCGCGCGGCCAAACTCGATCGCTTCCTCTTTGGGCACGGAGAATTCGAGGGCGCGAACCGCCGCCGGCCCTCGGTCCAATTTGAGAAACATGACGGTTTCGCCGGCGGGAAGAGTGAGCGTGCCGCTCCGCTCTTCAGTCTTGAGCCTCCGGCCTTCGCGAGAATCGGCGCGCGGCGCCAGGTCGTCCCCGGCGCGACCGATCAGCTTGAGAACGTCGGCCGGCGGCGCGACGTTCGTGCTCCAGGAGCGAATGCGTTGCGAGAGCGGAATGCCTTCCACGAACTGGTGATAGATGTAATAACCGGTCCCGTAATGCGTCCGCGAGTAGGCCATTTCAAACGAGTGCTCGAACGGGATCGGCGCCCAGGTCAGGTCGGCGCCCCGGGTTGCCGACCAGGTCCAGGTGAGCGGATTGGGTAGCGCGTTTTCGGGGAGGAAGACTGAGTTGGCCGCCGGATGATCGGGATCGGCCGTGCTGGTTTCCCGAACGAGATAATCCTGTCCATCCACCACGAAATGCCACGGGCTGCCGTGCCAATGATTGTAGCGAGCGAAGTAGAGAATGCCCGGACCTTCGACATCGAGAGCGACGTTGAAATCGTCGGCGACCTGGTAAAGGAAATGGCTGGCGTCCGCCCCTTCGTTGCCGCCGCGCCGATCGTAGGTGCTGCGCATATAAGCCCGCACCCCGATCCGTTGCTGCGGCCAGCGCTCCCACATCCGGTAAGCATCCAGTCCCACCGGCGTAACCGGCAGCTCCTCGCCCAGGCAACTGACGCCCACCGCGAAGCCAACCGACCAGAGCCTGGCAAAGCGCATGCTGCGATGAAAGCAGGCATATCCTTTCAGTCAACCCGCGGCTTGAAGGATTTCTCGACGGGCAGTCCCACATTGCAGTAGGTAAGGATTTTAGATGAATGTGAGAATGAGCGAGACGTTTCCAATCCGACCGACTGAGCATCCGCGCGCGCGAATTAGAATTGCGGCAAGCTGCCTTACGGAAACACGACGATTGATTGCGTGATCTTCGATCCCCCTTACATGCACACCCCCGGCGGCACGGCCCATCAGAACCACCAGAATTTCGAGGCGTACTACTCCAACAACGGGATCGAAAACAGCTCCAAGAAATATCACGAAGCCGTGCTCGACCTTTACTTCAAAGGGGCGCGCGACGCCTACCGCGTCCTGAGGCCGGAGGGCATTTTCATCATGAAATGCCAGGACGAAGTGTGCGCGAATCAGCAGCGCCTCACGCACGTGGAGATCATCAACGAACTGGGGAGATAGGCTTCGTGGTGGAAGACCTGTTTGTGGTGGTGCGCAAAAACAAGCCCGGCGTCAGCCGCATTCTCCGGCAGGTCCACGCCCGGAAGAACCACTCCTACTTCCTCGTTTTCCGCAAGGCTCTCAGGTGTTTGGCGCGTCGCTTGCCTTTCCCCCGATGAAGGTTGCGTCAACCTCAACCGCGCCGGACAGCTTCTTCATGGCCGCAACGTCCGGCCCCATTGCAAAGCGAATGCGGTGCGCCATGAACCACGCGCTCTTGTAGGTGATCTTCAACATGCGGTGCAACTGATGGGCGCTGAGCGCCTTCTTGCTCGAACAAACGATGAACATGGCCATGAGCCATTTGCCAATGGGAATATGCGAATCCTCGAAGATCGTGCCGACCGTAACGGTGAACTGCTTTCGACACGCCGCGCATTTGTAAACGCCCTTGCGGGCCGGAGCTTTGCTCGTGGCCCTGGGCATGAGCTTGTAAACCTCGTTGAACTGGCAATGCGGGCAGACCGGACCGTTCGGCCACCGCAACGATTCAAGCAATGCACGCGCTTTGTCGTTGTCTGAATACTGCTGCGCGAGCGTCATCAGGTTCAATTCATCGGCATCGAATGTCGCTTTCATGCCGCGACGGTCGCAAATCGGCCTGGGTTTGTCAAGTAAATAATCCCGAGGCTCCGTCTCGACTTTGAGACGTAAGTATCTGATTCCAGGCTTGATATGACGTGAAGAGCTAGGCTGAGGACTAACGCCGCAGGAACTTGGCCACGGCTTCGGTACGGGTCCGAACCTGGAGCTTTTCGTAAATGCGGCGGATGTAGGTGTGCACCGTTTCGTAGCTGATGCTTAATTTGTCCGCGATCTCCTTGTAGAGAAAACCCTGGCTCAGACAGTCCAGCACTTCCTTTTCACGGGGCGACAAGTTCTCGGTGGGCTGGGCGGAGCCGCCGGCCCTTTGAAAGGACTGCACCACTTTGCGGGCGATATGGGTCGTCATGGGCGAACCGCCCTGGCGCACGTCCCGGATGGCGGCGAGCAATTCGGCGCTCGTGGTGCGCTTGAGCAGGTACCCGGCAGCGCCCGCCGCCAGCGCGTTGAAAATATTCTCCGTGTCTTCGTACACGGTGAGCATCACCACTTGGGTATCCGGCAGGAGCTCCTTCAAGCGCCGGACGCATTCCACGCCGTTGATCCCCGGCAGGTTGATATCCATCAAGACCACGTCCGGGCGGTCGCGCGGCAGGCCTTCCAGGGCGGCTTCCGCGTCGGCGTATTGGCTCGGGCAGCGGAATCCGTCGGCGCGGTTGATCAGGCGAGCCAGGGTGCCGCGCACTTGCTCGCTGTCCTCGACTATGGAGACGGTAATGGGCATGTTTGAACCAGGAATGTGGCGGGCTATCGCCGCGAGTCCGATTGGGCTTGGGCGCGCGCGTCCGTTTTGTCGGTGCCAAACGGCGCAGTCAGACGAACCACCGTACCGCCATCCGGCCCAGGCACGATCGCGAACTCCCCGCGGATGTCTTCCATCCTGCGGCGCATGTTCCGCAAACCATTCCTGGTTTGGGCCATCGACGCGTCCAGGCCGGCCATGCCGCGGCCGTTGTCTTCGATTTCCAAGGTGAAGGTCCCGCGCTCCAAGCGGAGCCGGAGCCAGACTGCCGAGGCGTGGGCGTGCCGAACGACGTTGGTCACCGCTTCCTTGGCGGCGAGGAAAACGTTGTGGCGGACATCGGGGAGGAGCGGCGTGCCGGGGAGCTGGGGCGGCGCCTCCAGCCGGAAACGCAGCCCGGCCACCTCGAGATATTCCTGGGCATGCTTGCAGACGTAACTGATCAGTCCGTCCAACGTATCGTTCGCCGGGTTGACCGCCCAGACGATTTCATCGAGGACTCGCGTCGTGTCGCGGGCGGTCTGGGAGATTTGGCGGGCATGAGCCTCCACTTCGCGTGGCGAATCTTTGTCGCCCTCCACCAGTTCGCCCAACAGGGAGACTTGGGTGAGGCTGGCGCCGAGTTGATCGTGGATGTCCCGCGCAATGCGCGCGCGTTCTTTCTCCAGCGCCTCCTGTTGTCTCAGGCTTTCCAGTTGGCGCTGCAATCTTTGAGTGGAGAGGTAATGGACGGCGCCGATAATCGTTCCGAGGAGGCAGACCGCGGTGGCGCCGAGGAACCACCAAGTCCGCCAAAATGGCGGCTCGACGGTGAGGGCCAGAACGCTGCCCGTTTCATTCCACACTCCGTCTTCGTTGCAGGCGGTCACCTGAAAGCGATAATGGCCCGGCGGCAGTTGACTGTAGCGGGCGATCCGGATGTCGCCGGCCTCGATCCAGGCTTTCTCGTGGCCTTCCAAGCGGTATTTGAAGCGCGCCCGTTCCGGCGCGGCGAGGTTGAGACTGGTGTAATAGATCTCCACTCGTTCCTTGCCCGCTGGGACGGTTACTGTTTTGTCGATTCCTGCCCGGACGCCGATGGCGTTCTGCGGCTCGCCTTCGATCAGGACCGACTCGATCACCACCGGGGGCGGGTGCGGGTTGAGGTT
>Ga0137380_10005013_pt1 | contig 11734 bp, 11 predicted proteins | sample SagtaG_17_FD_104809 | JGI IMG/M metagenome (GOLD analysis project Ga0137380, IMG submission 104809) | Vadose zone soil microbial communities from Sagehorn Ranch, Mendocino, California, USA - Sage2_L_100_16 metaG | ecosystem: Environmental > Terrestrial > Soil > Vadose zone | place: USA... | reverse complement strand
TTCCCTCCTCTGTATGGATGGCTTATGCGAAGTCTACGGTTGTGGCGCCCTGCGTAAGGGCGATCACCTCGCCGCGCGGGGTGAAGACGTACACCTCTGATGCGGCAAGGTCGAAGCGGAGCGATTCGAGGAACTCGGCCGGGTCGGCCGTCTCCTTCTGCCAGTCCAGGAGCTGCCGCAGCCAGGTCATGTCACCGGTCGCGTCCTTGCTGTCCTTGCCCCGGCTGCCGAGTACCGTGTCCTCCTTGTACTTCCAGTGTGAAGCCACACCGTACTCGGCCCTGCGGTGCATCCCCCAGGTGCGGATCTGCAGCTCGACCGGCTTGCCCTCGGGTCCGATCACAGAGGTGTGCAGCGACTGGTACATGTTGAATTTCGGCATCGCGATGTAGTCCTTGAAGCGGCCAGGGACCGGATTCCACCGCGCGTGGATCGTGCCGAGCGCTGCGTAACAGTCGCGCACCGAGTCAACGAGTACCCGGATGCCCACAAGGTCGTAGATATCGTCGAACTCGACATTGCGGGCGATCATCTTCTGATAGACGGAGTAGTAGTGCTTGGGACGGCCGGTCACGGTGGCCTTGATCTTGGCTTCACGCAGGTCGCGTGCGACGTCGGCAATCACGTCCTGCAAGAAGACATCACGGCGTGGTGCGCGTTCTGAGACCATGCGGGCGATCTCGTCGTACCGCTTGGGGAACAGGGTCGCGAATGCGAGATCCTCGAGTTCCCACTTGATCGTGTTCATGCCCAGCCGGTGTGCGAGTGGCGCGAAGATCTCCAGGGTCTCCCTGGACTTGCGCTCCTGCTTTGGTCGCGCCAGGTACCGCAGCGTGCGCATGTTGTGCAACCGGTCGGCAAGCTTGATCACCAGGACCCGGATGTCACGCGACATCGCGACGACCATCTTGCGTACGGTCTCCGCCTCGGCGTCCTCACCGTACTTGACCTTGTCGAGCTTGGTGACGCCGTCCACCAGGGCCGTAATGTCCTCGCCAAACTCCGACCGGAGCTCGGCCAGCGTATACGGGGTGTCCTCGATCGTGTCGTGCAGCAGCGCCGCACACAACGTCTCGTGATTCATGCCTAGCTCGGCGAGAATTGTCGCAACGGCCAGCGGATGAGTGATATAGGGGTCACCGCTCTTGCGCAGCTGATCGCGATGCCAGTACGCGGCGACGCTGTAGGCACGCTCGAGGAGCCGGACATCGGCCTTCGGGTGGGTCGCGCGGACCGTCTTGATCAGTGGCTCGAGAACTGGGTTCATCGTGCTCGCGCGCTGCGCGCCGAGCCGGGCGAGCCTACGGCGCACTCCAGCATGGCCAGCCGATCCGGTCGCGCTGCCCTGGCGGGTTGGCGAACCCGCCGCGGGTGGCGGACTCGTCCCGGTCACCTGGCCGCGGTCGTCTGCGGGCGCGCTGCTGTGCGGGCGGCGCTGCGTCGCGCCGGAGCGCGGCCCGGCCTGCCCAGGTGACCCGCCCGCAGCCGCAGCCTTCGCTGGCAGCGCGTGGGCCGGTGACCCGGTACCTGGTTCGGTCCCCGGCAGGGCCGCGGCTCCGGTCGCGTTTTCGCCGCCGGCCACGCCGGTCGCGACAACGTCACCGGACACCCATGCTCCTCACATCCGCCGAAGCATTCATTTTATCGGCGGACGTTTCCGCAGGTGCCAGGTCAGGGTGCAGCGCCATGGCCGAGTTGCGCAGTGCCAAGGCGCCAGCGCTCGCCGCAGCGGCCACAGCCAGGGCCAAAGCCAGCAGCGCCGCCGCGACAATCCCGTCAAGCCAGAAATGATTCGCAGTGGCGACGACGACGACCCACGTGAGCACGGCGTGCGCCACGGCCAGCCAGCGGCCGCGGCTTGCGGTGACCCGCCAGACCGCAAACGCGATCAGCATGGCCCAGCCGACGTGCACAGATGGCATTGCGGAAAACTGATCCGCCATGCCGCCGCCGATCGCGTATACCGACTGGCCGTAGACCTGCGCCGTGTCGATGAGCCCGATGCCGGTCAGCATGCGCGGTGGCGCCACCGGCACGAGCTGTATGAGCAGGCTCGCGGCCGTGAAGATCACAAGTATGGCGCGGATCCGCTGGTACCGCGCACGGTGGGCGGCGAAGAGCCAGACCAGGAAGATGACAAGCGCGGTGAAGTGCATGGTCGCGTAATAGATGTTGAACGCCTCGACGATCAGCGGGTACGGGAGCACGAGATTCTGGACGAGCGCCTCGCTTGGCAGGTGCCAGGCACGCTCGAGGTGCCAGAGCCATTGCGCCCGCCCGATAGCGCCGCCAGGTCCCATCACCGAGAAGCTGCCCGCGTACTGCCAAAGCGCATACAGGGCAACGACCAGCCCAGCCTCGCTCAGGAACGGCGCCGCAGCGGTCAGCTTGCGCCCCCATGGCAGCCGAGCCAGCCCGGCCACGCAGAAAAGACACGCGGCCAGGATCGCCGCAAGCTGCCACGACAGCTCCCAGTGAGGCATCCACCTCTTCTTCCTGCCGCTACCACGGCATCCGGCCGACGGTTGTGATCACTCGTTCCCGGCCGCAACACGTGTGCTTGACGAAACACAGGATGACAAGACTCGATTCCCGTGCGGCCCAGATCTGACCGAACCACTCCCGCGCTGGCGGAAGTCCGGCCGACGGCGATGGTCGGAGGTTCAATCCCGGCTGCAGAAAGCTGGCTCGCTCGCTGAGCGGGACGCGGTGGCGGGGCGAAGGTGAGGGCGGCGGCGAGGCATGCGAGCGGTACCGCGGGCAGCGCATACCTGTAGTCGTATTCAGATAGGGCGACTGGGAGCACAATGATGACCGCCGCGGCAACCCAGGCGACCAGGGCCGGCCCGCCGCGGCGCCGCTCGCGCCGACGCCGGATGATCCTGGCGAGGCCGCCGAGCAGCACGAGGGCGAAGACGACCCCGGAGAAATAGACCGGCTGCTGGTATCCGAGCATCAGGAAGGCCCAGGGCTGTACGCCGTGGCTGTTGGTGGACGTTCCGCCGTACTGCGCCACGGTGGCACGCCAGGAACGAGAGAGCCCAGCAACGTGGGGGCGGACGCTGAACTTCAGCGCCCGGTCCGTGTTCAAAAAGGTGAGCAAGACGTCCCTGGCGACCACGCGGACGTAGCCGAGTGGCTGCGCACTGATCGCCCTGATCGCGAATTGCAAGGCCAGCTTGTTACCGCGGCTGTTCATACCTGAATGGGGGCCCGCCCATAGCCACGACCGCTTGTCCCAGAGGTATGCGGCCGGCTTGCGTTCGCTGGCCAGGAATTGCCAGGACCAGGCTGGCACCGGCGAGCGTGGCACGTCCGGCTGGTTCTGCGGGCAGAGCCGAGTCAGGCTCGGCGGCGGCTTGATGATCGTGCAATTGGCGAACGACATGGTTCGAGCCCACAGAAACAGCCCGTCGCCCTGGCTCAGCGCGAACTGGCCATTGGCAACGTAAAACGCGGTCATGTATCCGAGCACGGGAACTGCGCACGCGAGCGCGGCCACGCCGGTTCTGCGCCAGCCCACTCGGCGGATCAGCAGGCAGCCAAGCACGATCACGATGAGCGGGAACCCGTTTCCGCGTGTGATGGTGGCCCAGCCTGCACAAAACCCCGCGATAGTGGCTTGCCACCACGCCGGTGAGCGGCGGCCGAGCAGCGCCACGATGGCAGCGACCGCGAGTACCTCGAACCACAGGTCGGGGAGGATTGACTGCTCCAGCCACATCTGCCGTGGGTCAACCAGCGTGGGAAGAGCCGCCAGCGTCGCGCCCCAGGCGGGCACGCCACGCCACCGCAGCAGCCCGTAGATCGCTCCCGCGACGGCCAGACCCGCCAGGTGCTGCACACCGCTCACCGCGTAGAAACTGCGGAACGGCCGAAGGAGCAGCAGCAGGAAGGAGTACCCGGTCGGGCGCATCCAGTTCGGCCCGGGATGAAGGCTATAACGCAGGTAGACAAACGAGTCCTGGGTAAAAAGCGCCGGCCTGAATCCGAGCATCGAGATGATCCGAGGGACTGCCGCGATCATTAGCGCGAACGTCATCAGCCGGTGTTCGCGCCACAGTCCCGCCGACAGGCGACTGACCGGACGGCAGAGCCTGGCCGCGACGTGCGAGCAGCGAACGGCCAGCCGCGCACGCCAGTATCTACCTTGCGGCGCTAGGTGATCAGCCTGGTTTTCTCCGTTGTCGACCGCGGCCAAATATGTGCTCCCCTGACGCGGCGCCTGAACAGGTGAATAAGCAACAGTAACTGTTAGCTGGTCATATTCCGGCCGACGCTTGGCCAAGAGGAAACCTGGTTGCCCAATGCAAGGTTAAAGAGCGCCCATTCAAGGCAAAAATTACGCAATGACCAACGGGGGTAGTGGCGAATCACGGTAAAGAATCATGTGAAGAATGAGGTGAAGAATGAGGGCAAATTGCATCTCGTTGCCCTGTGGGTTTGATGGGGCAGGGCGATAAGGACGCAAAGATCGCTTGGTTACGCGTCACACGGTGAGCAGCGTGCGGACGCTAAGCCCGGCCAGGCTCGCCCGGCCGCTGAGGAATCCAAGCTCAAGAAGCACCGCGATCGCGCAGACCTCGGCACCAGTGCGGCGGACGAGATCGGCCGTCGCCCGTGCCGTGCCGCCGGTGGCGAGCACGTCGTCAACGATGAGGACGCGCTCGCCCGGCGCGAACGCGTCTTTGTGCACCTCGACCGTCGCCTTCCCGTATTCGAGCTCGTAGGTCTGGGCGTGGGTCGCCGCGGGCAACTTGCCCTCCTTGCGCACGGGCACAAAGCCCGCCCGGAGCCTGCACGCGACGGGCGCGGCGAGGATGAAGCCACGGGCCTCGATGCCGACCACCTTGTCCACTCGCCCATGCCCGTCGGCGAGTGCGCTGATGACCGCGCCGAACGCGGCATGATCAGCAAGAAGCGGTGTGATGTCCTTGAAGACGATTCCGGGGCTCGGGAAATCCGGCACATCCCGGATGTGAGCCTTGATCAGTTCGGCGAGCGCGGCGCCGACCGGCGCACCCACCTGCTATCTCTTCTTCTTGCCGCTCGGCCGCCGTTTGGCCGCGCTCGAGCGCCTGGGCTGCTGACGCTGGCCGCTCTTGCGCTGCTGGCCCTGCTGACCTGGCCTGCCGCTGCGTGCCGCGCCGCTCCGGCCACTTCGTCCGGCTGCCGCACCTGCGCTGGCTGGCTGCGCCGCGTCGGTGTCTTCCTGTTCTGCGACGCTTTGACCGTCGCTTGGCTCATTCACGCCGGTACCCGCAGCGGGCGCGCCGCTCGCTGCGATCCCCGCCTTCGCCTTCTTAGCCTGCCGGCGCTCGGCGCGCGTTCCCGATTCGCGCAGCGCAACCCTGCGGGCCAGCGCCTGGTACTGCGGCTCGCGCTCCTTGAGCGTGGCGAGGATCGGGGTCGCGATGCAGATCGAGGAGTAGGTGCCAACGAGCATTCCGACGAAGAGTACGAGCGCCAAGTCCTTCAGCGTGCCCGCGCCGAGGATGCCCGCCCCGACGAACAGGATCGCCGCGACGGGCAGCAGACCGATGATCGCCGTGTTGATGGACCGGACCAGGGTCTGGTTCACGGCGAGGTTCGCGGACTGGCTATAGGTCATCCGGGCGCCGCCGGGCAGGCCCGCGGTGTTCTCCCTGTCCTTGTCGAAGACCACCACGGTGTCGTACAGCGAGTAGCCGAGGATGGTGAGCAGGCCGATTACCGACGCAGGCGAGACTTCAAAGCCGATCAGCGCATAGATCCCAACCGCGATCAAGATGTCGTGGATCAGCTTGATGATCGCGGATACGGCCATCTTCCATTCAAACGCGAGTGACAGGTACGCGATGATCGCGATCAGGAAGACGATCAGGCCTTTCAGCGCCTTCTGAGTGATGTCCTTTCCCCAGCTTGCCCCGACCGAGTTGACGCTGACCTGCGCGGGTGGCACATGAAAGCGTGACGCAAGCGCGTCCTGGACACTCGTCACCTGCTTGGTGGACAGCGGCTGCGTCTGCACCTGCCATTTGGGCGCGCCACCGCCGCTGAGCTTCTGCACGATCGGGTCATCAGGCGCGCCGCCCGCCTTCGCTGCGGCACGTACCTCAGTCACCGTGGCATGGGCCGTACGGAACTCGAAGACCGAGCCGCCCTTGAACTCGACGCTGTAGTTCAGGCCGCGGGTGAGCAACGCGACCATGCTGATCAGCAGGACAAACCCGGAGATCAGGTAGAAGACCCGCTTCCTGCCGACGAAGTCGACCGACACCTCGCCGCGGTAGAGCCGGCCACCAATGTCTCCGAGGCGCGACATCATGCCTCCTTCGGGCTGGTGCGTGGCCGGCCCGTGCGGCCTGGCTGAGCTGCGGCACCTGGGCGAGCGCCGCCACCCGGCGGCGCCGTGGCGCGCGCGGTGCCGGAGGCCGCTGGCCGCGGTGACGCCCGCCAGGACGCGCGGGCGCCCAGCCTGGCAGGGTCCAGCCCGGACAGCGGGTGGCCGCCGCCGTAGAAGCGGGTGTTCGCGGCCAGCGTGATCATCGGTTTGGTGAACAGGAACACCACGACCACGTCGATGATGGTGGTGAGCCCGAGGGTGAAGGCAAAGCCCCGCACGTCGCCGATCGCGAAGTAGTAGAGGAACACCGCGGCAAGGAACGAAACCGTGTCGGACACCAGGATCGTGCGCCTGGCCCGCCGCCAGCCGCGTTCCACCGCGGTACGCAGCGTGTTGCCCTCACGCACCTCGTCACGGAGCCGTTCAAAGAACACCACGAAGGAGTCGGCGGTGATACCGATGGCCACGATGAGGCCCGCGATCCCGGCGAGAGACAGGGCGAAGCCCAGGTACTTGCCGAGCGTGAGTACGGACAGGTAGGTGAGGATCGCGGAAACCACCAGGCTGGAGATCGCGACCAGGCCGAGGCCGCGGTAGTAGAGCAGCGAGTACAGCACGACGAGCACCATGCCTATCGCGGCTGCGACGAGGCCCCCGTTCAGCTGGTCCCTGCCGAGGGTCGGCGACACCGTGTTCGTCGCCTGGTTGGTGAACTTCAGTGGCAGCGCGCCGAACTTGAGCACGTTGGCCAGGTCGGTCGCGCTTTTCTGGGTGAAGTTCCCGGTGATCTGGACGTTGCCTCCGGTGATCGGCCCCTGGTTGACCTGTGGCGCCGAGATCACCACGCCGTCGAGCACGATCGCCACCTGGTCGCGCACCGAGGTGGGGTTGCCGTTGTTGCCGTACTGGCCGTACATCTGAGTGGTCAGGTTGGCGAACCCCTTCGTGCCAGTGCTGTCGAATGTCAGGTTGACCTGCCACTCCGAGCTGACCGATGTGCCGGTGTTCGGCAGCCCGGCCGCGGCGCTATGGACGTCGACGCCCTCCACTTTCGCCACGTCCAGCACGTACTTGGTGCTCTTGTCCTGCGAGCAGGAGACGATCTGGGCGTTCGGGTTGTCCTCTGCGTTGGGGTTGTAGCCAACCTGGGCCTGCCAGTCGGACCTGGTGCAGTCCAGCTTGCTGAACTTGGCCAGTACCGCGGGGCTGATCCCGGACGTGTCCTGCCCGGGCTGGCTGCTTGAGGAGGGCGACGGGCTCGGGGTCGCGGCGGCGCTGGCGGGTGCCGAAGGGCTTGGCGACGGCGTGGCCCGGGCAAGCGCCTGGGCGCGCTGGCCAAGCGGCTGGCCGGCCGCCGCGCCTGCCGCCTTGCCCAGTGCGTGGCTAGACGCGCTCGGCGAGGGCGAGGCCGTGGCGGACGGGCTCGGTGATGAGCTCGGGTTCGCCGATGAACTCGGTGTTGGCGTGGGCGACACGACTGGTGTGTTGGCGCCGACGAGCAGCACCTGGCGGAACCGAAGCTGCGCGGTCTTTCCGACCAGGCTTACCAGCTTCTGCTGGCCTACCCCGGGCACCGCTACGGTGATGATGTCGTTGCCCTGCTGTGTCACCTGCGCCTCGGTGACGCCGGTGCCGTTCACGCGCTCTCTGATGATCTCTAGCGCCTTCTGCATGTTGGCGGTCGGCGGCGTACCGCCATTCGGGGTCACCGCCTTCAAGGTCACGGTCGTGCCACTGCTCAGGTCCAGGCCGAGCTTGACCGCGAAGTTCTTGTGCCACTTGCTGGGGGTGAACGCGTTCTTGCCCACGATCGCAAGCAACAGGACGACAATGAGCGCCGCCAGCACGGCGACGGTACGTCCCGGTCTTGGGACGTTAGTCTTCTGGGGAGCCACTTCTCGCTTGTCCTCGTACGGTCGGTCTGCGTCTGCGCTACTCCGCTGCGTGACCGCCGCGGGTCGCGTCGGCCTCGTCTACTGGCTCTCCGGCTGGTGCCTCCTCTGTTGGCTCGTCCATTCTCATCCGGGTGCCGGTAGCCGTCTGCGTGCCGCCGCCGTTCATGCCGTCAGGCTGCGGGGCGTCGGAGAGCACGTCCATGATGGCGCGCTTCAGGTAGCGGATCTCGACGCCGGGCGCGACCTCGATCACCACGTCACCGTCTTCCACCGCCGTGACGGTGCCGTACATCCCTGCCGTGGTGCGGACTCGCTGGCCAGGCATGACCGTGTTTTGTACCTGCATGACCTGGCGCTGGCGGTTGCGCTGCGGCCTGATCATCAGGAAATAGAAGATGCCGAAAATCAGCACGAGGATGATAATCAGCGTGAACGGCGAGCCGCCCTTCGATGACGTGGCCGCCAGCAGTGTGTTCCCCATCAGCGGGGCATCCTTCCGGTTGGTTCAAATGCGCACAGATCACGCGGAGGGCCGCCAAGGACGCCAGCGCCCAGGGCCGACCGGTGACCAACTGTCGGAGTTTAGCGACGGTTGAAGGCCGCTCCAACAGGCTACGGCCTCCCGCCGCCAATTGTGTCGCGCCCGTGATCCCAGTGTCGCTGGCGGGCATGGTGCACAGCGGTACGGAAGATGCCGCAGGCAGCCGGGCCCGCCGTACGGGACGAGGGCGCCTCGTACCAGCAACGTATACCAGCACAACAGTGGTGCGCCGCCAGGTGGGTAGTGGTGCTCGCCGGAGTGGGGTCGTGGAGCTGGCGGGCCGTGTGGGTTGTGCTGGCGGGCGTGTGGGCTGCAGGGCTGGTCGGCGTGTGGCTCGTGATCCTCGCCTGCGTCAGTCAGGCCTGGGTCGGTCGCGCCTGCGCTGCTTCGCTCTCGGCGGCGGTCCCACTCAAGCCGTCGACCGAGGCGAAATCGAACAGCACAGGATCCGCGGCCATCTGGTGACCCGCTCCAGCCCCTGGTAGCCCAGCCATACCTGGCGCGTTCGGCGGCGGGGCGAGGCCGAGATGCGCCCACGCGGCGGGCGTCGCCACCCTTCCGCGGGGCGTTCGGGCCAGCAGCCCGGCGCGGACCAGGAACGGTTCGGCCACGACCTCGACGGTCTCGGGTTCCTCGCCCACCGCGACGGCCAGCGTGGACAAACCGACGGGACCACCGCCAAACCGGGCAAGCAACGCGTCGAGCACCGCACGGTCGAGCCGGTCTAGTCCCTCCTCGTCCACCTCATACAGTTCGAGCGCGACCCGGGCAACCGGCTTGCTTACCACGCCGTCGGCCCGCACTTCGGCGTAGTCACGGACCCGGCGGAGAAGCCGGTTGGCGATCCTGGGCGTACCGCGCGACCTCCGTGCGATCTCCACGCCGCCGTCGTCTTGCAGAGGGAGACCGAGCAGCCCGGCAGAACGCCGCAGGATGATCTCCAGCTCGGTGGGGTCGTAGAAGTCGAGATGGGCAGTGAAGCCGAACCTGTCGCGAAGCGGCGCTGGCAAAAGACCGGCCCTGGTGGTGGCCCCGACCAGCGTAAACGGCGCGATGTCCAGCGGGATAGCGGTCGCGCCCGGACCCTTGCCCACTACCACGTCGACCCGGAAATCCTCCATGGCCAGGTAGAGCATCTCTTCAGCAGGCCGCGCAAGCCGATGGATCTCATCGATGAACAAGACCTCGCCCTCGCTGAGCGTGGAAAGCACAGCGGCCAGGTCTCCGGCCCGCTCGATAGCCGGGCCACTGGTGATCCGCAGCGGGGCGCCAAGCTCGGCCGCGATGATCATCGCCATCGTCGTCTTGCCGATGCCGGGCGGGCCGGAAAGCAGCACGTGATCTGGCACTCGGCCACGCCCCTGCGCACCGCGAAGAACCAGCGTCAGCTGTTCGCGTACTCGCGCCTGCCCGATGAACTCGTCGAGCCGCTTGGGGCGCAGCGCACCCTCGATCACCCGCTCGTCCGCGGCGGCCAGCGGAGACACTACCCTGTCCTGCCCGGATGCCGCGGCGTTCATCGGCGACTCAGGGTACGAAGGGCCGCCCGCATCGCCACCGCTACATCCACGGTCCTGCCGTCTGGTGACTCAGCCGCGAGGGCCGTCATCTCAGGCTCTACTGCCTCGACCGCCTGCTGCGCGTCCCGTGCGGACCAGCCGAGCCCGGTGAGCCCCGCCTGTACCTGGTCCCGCCAGCCGATGGCGGTCCGCAGGGCACCGTAACCGCCGGCCGAGGCATCGTCGGCCGTTAGCTGGCCATCGGCGTGCCAGGTACCTGCCGGGCCGAGCCGGTCCTTCAGCTCCAGAACGATCCGCTGCGCGCCCTTCTTGCCTATGCCGGGCACCATGGTCAGCGCACCCAGGTCCTCGCTGGCAACTGCCACGCGCAACGCATCCGGGCTGTGCACGGCGAGCATGGCGAGCGCCAGCCGTGGGCCAACGCCGCTCGCGGTCTGCAGCAGCTCGAAGACGGTCCGCTCATCCTCGTCGGCGAATCCGTACAAGGTCAGCGCGTCCTCCCGCACCACAAGCGAGGTTGGCACCCGGGCCCGGTCGCCGCGCCGGAGCCGGGCGAGCGTCGCAGGCGTGCACTGCACCGCCAGTCCTACTCCGCCGATGTCAATCACCGCGCCGTCCGGTGCGAGCGAGCACACCGTACCGTCCAAGTGCGAGATCACCGGTGATCTCCCTTCAAGCCAGGCGAGGGTTCACAGGGGTCGCTCCGCCGGGCAAGCGCGCTGCACGGCGTCGGCGAGCCTGCGCTCGGCGGCCCCACGCCACAGGTGGCAGATGGCGAGCGCAAGCGCGTCCGCCGTGTCCGCTGGCCGCGGCGGGGCTGTGAGCTGCAGCAGGCGTGTCACCATCCCGGTGACCTGCGCCTTGTCCGCACGCCCGCTCCCTGTGACAGCGGCCTTGGCCTCGCTCGGCGTGTGCAGCGCCACCGGAATGCCGCGCCGCGCCGCGCACACGATGGCGACCGCGCCCGCCTGTGCGGTGCCCATGACGGTCCGCACGTTGTGCTGGCTGAACACGCGTTCCACGGCCACCGCGTCTGGCCGATAGGTGTCAAGCCACTCCCCGATATGCCGGTCAAGGGCCAGCAGGCGGGACGCCACGTCGTCGCCCGCCGGGGTTCGCACGACACCCGCGCCCGCCAGCGAAAGCGCCCTTCCGGCGACGCCATCCACTACGCCGAGGCCACAGCGGGTCAATCCCGGGTCCACCCCGAACACACGCATGGCGCAACCACCTAGCCGCCGACGAACATCTGTTCGGGGGAACGCTACCGGGCCGGCCATGTCGCGCCAGCCAGGTTGCCCGGCGTGTCGCGGGATAGACCAACCACTAGTGGTCCGTAAGGGGGGTCCTTTGAGCGAACGGCGTCCAGGCGGGTGCGTCGCAAGGCGGAGGAGGAGGGCGTAGTGGCGCTACGCGCGACGACGACAACGCCGCGAGGTGCCCGCCTGGGCGT
>Ga0137380_10004994_pt1 | contig 11757 bp, 8 predicted proteins | sample SagtaG_17_FD_104809 | JGI IMG/M metagenome (GOLD analysis project Ga0137380, IMG submission 104809) | Vadose zone soil microbial communities from Sagehorn Ranch, Mendocino, California, USA - Sage2_L_100_16 metaG | ecosystem: Environmental > Terrestrial > Soil > Vadose zone | place: USA... | reverse complement strand
GCCCGTGAGCGGGGGATCTACAACGTGGAAGCGATGCTGAGCGTCTTGCAGAATGATCATCGCATCGAGCCTGAGGCCGCACTGAAGCTCTTCCACGTGGCCGAATTCGAACTGTGGCACGAAATCCACCGTAGCTGAAAGGCCGCGTACCCAGAGCGCTGCTGCCCGGCGACAGGTGTTGCCGTCGGGACCACAGGCCATCGCGCACAGGGGTGTGCTCGCACAATTGAGGAAGCGGGGGCGTCGCAGGTGCGGAACTTGCTAGCCGCTCCCCAGTCATGGCCTCTGTCGGCGTCCGCATGTTGCCTCGCATCGAGCCGGGCTGGGTGCGCTTCGCACTCACGCCGTTGCTGCTGTGCGCCGCCTGCGCACCGCCGGATGCGGTTGGGCCCGATGGCGGCCGCGCGACACCTGAATTCGCCAACCTGCCCTTCGACTCAGCGCCGGCGTTTTACGTCTCACCGACTGGCTCTCCTTCCGGCGACGGATCGTTCGCCAACCCCTGGGACTTAGCGACGGCCCTCGACGGCCCGGCCGCAGTGACGCCGGGCAGCACGATCTGGTTGCGCGGAGGCACGTACGCCGACGGGCCGTACTCCGGCGGCTACTTGAGCAATCTGACTGGGACCGCGGCCGCGCCCATCCTGGTACGCCAGTTTCCGGGCGAGCGCGCGACCGTGACGAAGTTCCTCGTCGTCCTAGGTGCGTACACGTGGTACTGGGGATTTGAGGTCGTGCACACTATCCCGCAAGTCGGTTCCGGCCTCTTTGGAATCTACGACCGAGCGCCCGGGGCGAAGCTCATCAATGTGGTAGTCCACGATGCAACCGGGAGCGGGATTTTCATCGGGCCCGAGGCAACCGACGCCGAGGTGTACGGATCCATCTCCTACAACAACGGACGGACCGACAATCTAGACCATGGCATTTACTGTCAGAGCCAGAGCAGCTTGCTGGTGCAGGACAACATCGTGTTCGACAATTGGGCGTTTGGGATTCACTGTTTCGCCAAGACTGGACCGTATCTCCAGAACATCACCATCCAAGGCAATGCCGCATTCAACGACTACGTCTGGGGCGTGCCGTCGGATGCCGACATGTTCGTGGGCGGCCACTTTCCCGCGACCGGGATCATCATCGATCAGAACTACACGTACCGCAGTGCTGACTCCAATACTAAGGCCGCCGCCATTGGCTACAACTTGGTCGTGAACAACGACCTCGTCCTCAGAGATAACTACTTCGTGGGAGGGTGGTTGCGCTTGGGCGCCTGGGCGACGGCGACGGTGTCGGGAAACACGTTCTTCGACTTTACTCACGGCGGCATGGTGTGGAACCTCGGGGATGTAAGCGGCCAGACCTGGAGCGGCAACACGTTTTTTGGCGACTCCACGACCTTGGCGTGGCGCCACGACAGTAGCGCCGTGACCACGTTTGACGGCTGGCGCACGCTCACGGGGCTCGCCGATCCGGGCACCTACGCGGACAGTGCCCCAACCGGGGTCAAAATCGTGGTCCGCCCGAATCGGTACGAGCCGGGTCGTGCGAACATCATCGTCTACAACTGGGCGCAGCAGAACACGAACTGGGCGCAGCAGCGCACGGTGAGCGTGGATGTCCCGGGGATCCTCGAAGTGGGCGACCGCTACGTGGTCCAGAACGCCCAGGACTTCTATGGCGCCCCCGCGGCCGGCGGCGTCTACACCGGCGACCCCCTCCTATTGCCGATGGCCGGCGTCACGCCCCCGATCCCGCTCGGAACCACCACGGCTCAGCCGGCGCCCGTCACCGGGCCGACCTTCAACGTGTTCGTCCTCATGACGACGAGCCGCGGGCGGTGCGTTCCCGGTGAGCGAGGAGATTTCGAGGAGCCGGGAGGTCCAGAGGGTTGTGGCCCTCCCCGTTGACTGCGACGACCTGGCACCCGGGCTGGGTGCGCTGCGCGCTCGCGTGGTCCTTGCTGCTTGCCTCCTGCGCACAGCAAGACGTCGTCAAGGCCCGTCCCGGTACGCCCGGGATAGGCACCCCGCTCCCGGCCGGCCCGGAGTTCTACGCATCGCCGCGCGGCTCACCGCTGGGCGACGGATCGCGCACCAAGCCGTGGGACCTGCAGACGGCCTTGAGCCAGCCGGCGCCGGTCACGCCCGGCAGTACGATTTGGTTGCGCGGGGGCAGGTACACGGGCGGCACGCATCGCGGCGGGTTTCTCAGCAAGCTGACCGGGACGGCTGACGCACCCATCGTGGTGCGCCAGTTTCCCGGCGAGCGCACCATCGTGACGAATAGCCTCGACGCCACGGGCTCGTATACGTGGTTTTGGGGCTTCGACGTCACGAGCGCACGGCAAGCCGCCACGGGCACGGATTACGAGTATCTCGTCAGTGTCCGCGCCGGCGTGGGGAATCGCTTCATCAATCTCGTCATCCGCGACGGGCCGAACACCGGCGTGGCGAGCTTTACCCCGCTGTACACCACCGCGACCCAGACCACCATCTACGGCTGCCTCATCTACAACAACGGGACGCATTTCAACCTCGACCACGGCCTCTATCTGCAAAACGATGTGGCCACCGGCACCGTAACCGTCACCGATAATATCGTGTTCAATAACGAGGCGTTCGGCCTGCACGTTTATTCCGCGCCGGCGGACGGCCGCCTCAGCGGGTTCAACATCGAAGGGAATGTCTTGTTCGGCAACGGCTCGATCAGTACGCCCGTCAATAGGAACAACGAAATCTTGATCGGCGGCACCGCCGCGGCCAACGACATCGTCGTCCGCAACAATTATACCTATCGGGAGGGGGCCTCGGGCTTCAGTCCCTACAAAGTGGCCGCGGAGATTGGGTATACCGATGGCTCCAACGCGAACGGCGACGTCGTGCTGGAGAACAACTACTTCGTCGGAGGCTTCTACATCAACCGGTGGTCGTCCGCGACCGTGCGCGGCAACCTAGTCTATGATTATGGGGGGCCGATGGTGCTGACTGACTCCAGCGTAAGTGGTCAGACCTGGTCCGACAACCGGTTCTACGGCGTCTCCACCCGGTCGAACTGGCAACATGCACCCAACAGCCCTGCGGACTTCGCGACGTGGCGGGCGCAAACGGGCGTGCCCGGTCCGGGCAGGTATGCGGGGAGCGGTCCCCCACCCAACCTCGTGGTCGTGCGCCCTAACCAGTATGAGGCCGGGCGGGCCAACATGGTCGTCTACAATTGGGAGCAGCACGCCACGGTCAGCGTGGACCTCTCCACGGTGCTCAACGTGGGGGATCGCTACGTCGTGCGGAACGTCCAGGACTTCGATGGGACCCCGGTGGCCAGCGGGACTTACGAGGGGGGCAGTATTCAACTCCCCATGGCCGCCGTCACGCCGCCGGCTGTCATCGGGAGAGCGTCCACGCCGCCCCCGATCACGGGGCCGACCTTCAATGTCTTCGTCGTCATGAAGGCGCCGTGAAATCACTGCCTCCTGATCACGCCTAGGTAGTAGGTTCGCAGCGGCGGCACGAGATTCAAGAGCGCGCACAGCGTCCACGAGAGCGGCGCGACGAGGCGTGTCACCGGCGCGGCCATCGTGACCCGGTCCAGCTCCACCGAACACTTGGGGAAGAGGCGTCTGATCTCAGCGGCCTTGACTGGGCTGACATCGGGGTTGCGAGGGTTGGGCACACAGAAGTCATACCAGAGAATGACCCCCTCGGGTGTGAGAACGCGAACCATCTCCTCCGCGACACAACGCCGCACATCGGCGTCGAGGATGGACGTGAAAACCATGAACTGCGTGACCAGATCGAAACTGGCGCTGCGGAACGGCAAGGCCACCGCACTGCTGCAGAACAGTCCGATGTCCCGCGGACAGCGCCGCGCCGCGCGGCGGACTCGGTCGCGCAGCAGGTCGATGCCGGCGGCATGGTCCGGCCGTGCTCCCCACCCGATCAGACGGTGCAGCCAGTAGCCTGTGCCGCAGCCGACGTCCAGGATGCGTCTCGTGTCCAGCGGCCAGAGCCTCGACCGGCGCAGCACGGCGAGCACGCGACGCTCGAGATCGTGCATCATAAAGACGTACGCCGGATTGCCCCAGTCGTAACGCCATGCGCCTCCCCGCCTGGCGTACGCGGCGCGGATTCGTTCTTCCTCGGCGCGTGACCGATCTCCCGTCACGCGGCCGCTCTCCTCTGGGGAGTCGACCTTCAAGGTCTTCGGCCTCATCAAGGCACGGTGACCGCCTGGCGCGCGGACGCCAGCGGCAAGCTCGCCCCCAGGACCTGGTCGACGAGGGGAGCTATCGCGTCGTACGTAATCGGGACGGGGCACGGCGATCGCTCTCGCGCGCCGTCCCGCCAGAGCTGCTCGAGCACGCACGCAATGCCATCGACATCGGCTGAATCGCGAACCGCGGCGCCGAGGCGGTTTCCCTCGACCGCCGCGGCACTGCCCGCCGGCGCCACGACCAGCGTGGGGACGCCCATCGCCACCGATTCATAGAGCTTGGCGGGGATCTGCAGCTCTTGGTCCTGGGCCAGGACCACGGCCAGGCGCGACCGGGACACCACGTCGAGCGCGTCGGCGCGAGACAGCAGGCCCAGCACCTCCACATACTGCTCGACGCCTGCGACCGCGACGGCGTCGTTGAATACCTGAGCGTGGCGTGAATCGGCGTCACCGGCGATGCGTAGTTTCGAGCCGGCTCGGGCAGCCTCTGGATGATGCTGCAAGAAGATCCCAAGTGCCCGCATCAACGGCCCGAGATCCCGGCCTGCGTACAATCGGCCGGTGTACGCGATGCCTAACCCCGGATACCGATGACGCGCCGGTGGCGGCACGCCATCCGGGTCGACGCCGTTGGGAACGCACACCACCGGCACGTGGGGATACTTCGCCGCAAGCACCTCGGCCAGCTGCGGCGTGTTCGTAATGACCCCATGAGCCGCCCGGAAGGCGAGGCGCTCCAGTCGCGGGGTGAGTGTGCGAAACACCCGAGTCCCGAGTCTCCGATGCGACTGCCAGACCTTCGGGATCGGTCCCGCCCATGGATCGCGCAGGTCGATCAACCAATGCGTCGCGCTCCCGATAGTGGCCAGGCCCGCCACCAGATGGGCGGAGTGCGGCGGGCCGCTGCTCACGACGATCTCTGGCTGGAACCGCCGGATCACCGACCGCGCGCGCAGCGCCGCTCGGAGGATCCAGCCGTGGCCCTCGTCCGGAAAGGCCAAGAGCGTGGCGACCTCATTACGCAGCTGGTGCAGCAGACCGCGTGGCCACCCGGGAGTCGTAACGCGCGATACGTTCCGGGACAACCCGAGCGATTCCCCGAAGATCAGCCGGCGTAGCAGCCGGTAGCCGTCGCCCAGCGTCCAGAGACGCGGACACCGCTCCAGCTGCGCGCCGATCGCCGCGGTACGCCCGCACGGAGGAGCGGCCGTGACGACTGAAATCGTCCAGCCCAGCCGGGCGAGGTACTTTGCGATGCCCGCCCAGCGAAGGCCACCGACGGGACCGCTGGGACCGAAGTCGTAGGTGATTACCAGCAGCCGGCGAGTGTCCCCCGGCGCTTCGCTGGTGGGCGTGCTCACAGAGATCCCTCGGAGCTTCCGCGGGCCGCCACGACGAGCTCATAGAATGCCTTGAGCCGCTCGCGGTGCAGCAGCAGACAGGCGAGCCCATAGCTGACCACTCCCGCCCCGATCTGCGCAGCCAGCCGTAGGCCCCCGGTCCACGCGCTGCCGCTGAGCCACCCGACCGCGAGCACCACTGCCGCCATCAAGAGCGTCCCGCTCAAAGCCGGCCACAGCGCCATGAGGTACGCCCTCGGGGACAGCGCGATCTTGGAGAACACTCGCCAGTACAGCAAGCTGGCGATCAGCGGATCCATCACCACCCATGCCATCGCGAGACCGACCGTCCCCCAGCGCTGCCCGCTGATGTAGAAGCTCGTGGGCATGACGACGGCAGCAGCACCCATGGTCCACATCTCGAACTTCGTATCCCTGATGGTGTGGAGCACCTGAGCCAGGAGTGGGGTGATCGAGCGAACAGCCGCATAGGCGGCGAGGATCTGCAGCGGTGCGATCGTCGCCTCCCACTTGGAGCCGAGCACCGTGAGCACGAAGTCCCGCGCGACCAGAGCGAGCCCGACACTGACCGGGAACGTTATCAGTGCGATGCCTTCGGTAATCCTCAGAAGGTAGCGCCGCATGGCTGCAGCGTCCCGCTGTACCGCGGAAAAGAAGGCCGGCGTCACCTGCCCCACCAGCGCCGTGATCTTGTCCACCGAGACGTTGGCCAACGTCCAGCCGACGTTGTAGAAGCCGAGGGCGGCCTTCCCCAGGATGCGCCCGGCTACCAGGAAGTCCGCGTTCACGGAAGCGTACCAGCAAAGGCGGGAGATCAGGACGTTGGAACTCAGCGTTGTCGCGTGCTTCAGGGAGTGCAGCCGTGGCCACGCCAACGGTGGGTGCCGCAACCGAAGCACGGCTCCCGTCGAAATAAGGGCGCCCAGCACCCCGCCGCACACCAGTGTCCAGTACCGCAGACCCGCTGCCGCAAGCCCGATCATGCTGATAGCCAGCACGAGCGCCTGGCCCAGGTCAATGAGTGCGAGCGCCCTGAAGCGCAGGTCGCGCTGCAGTAACGCGAGCGGCACGGTCTTGAACGACGTGATGACGAAGGTTGTGCTCATTGCCGCGACGACGAGCGGCAATTGCGGAGCGTGGAAGAAGCGCCCCAGCGGGATCGCGACGGCGCAGGACGCGACTAGGCTGGCCAGCCCCAACAGCACCGCCAGGCCATTGAGCTGGTTGATCTGCTCCACACTCAGCTCGCGCACGGCCAGCACCGCAGTGCCGAGGCCAAACTCGGAGACCAGTGTGATCAGCCCGAGGTAGATTGCCGCCATGCCCACGAGGCCGTAGTCCTCAGGGCTGAGCAAGCGGGCGACGATGAGCCACGATCCCCAGCTGAGCGCCTGGCTGGCCCACTTGGCCGCGGCAGTCCAGGCGACGCCCCGCAGCAGCGAGCGATCGAGCGCCCCGGTTTCGACCTCGGGACCCGACCCCCTCGCTTCGGAGACCACCGTTACGTCACGCACACCCGACGCTCGGCAGCAAGAGCGAGACCAGCCTGGGCCAGCCGCTCTCGGTGCGCGGTTGTCGCGATCGCGCAACGGTCAAGGCAGGGGCACGTCCCTTGCACCGTGGGCCTGCCACGAGCGCCGATGCGAAGACCGCCGTAGGACTCGGGCGGCCATCGGAGCACGGCGTGAAATCGCGCCGCTCAAGTTGTGTCTCGTGAGGTTGGGGACGAGGGCATGTGCGGGATCGTGGGGATCGTCAAACTGAACCAGCGGGAAACCGTGGACGAGGCGCGTCTCACGCGGATGCGGGACGTGCTGCGCCACCGCGGGCCGGACGGCGAGGGGCTCTGGATCCAGGGACCGGTGGGGCTGGGGATGCGCCGGCTCGCGATCGTGGACGTGCTCGGCGGCCGTCAGCCGATGGCCAACGAGGACGGGACCGTGTGGATCGTCTACAATGGCGAAATCTACAACCACGCCGACCTGCGGCCCGGGCTGGAGCAGCGCGGTCACTGCTATCGCACCCGCAGCGATACCGAGACGATCCTGCATCTGTACGAGGAGGAAGGGGAGCGCTGCGTCGAGCGGCTCCAGGGGATGTTTGCGTTTGCTCTGTGGGACCGAAAGCGCGGGCGGCTGCTGCTGGCGCGCGACCGGCTCGGCATCAAGCCGCTCTACTACGCTTGGACTGATCACGAGCTCGTGTTCGCATCGGAGATCAAGGCGATTCTCGCCGGGGGCTCCGTTCGCCCGGCGCTGAACGAAGCGATCGTCCCCGAGTTCCTGGCGAGAGGATTCGTGGCCGGCGAAGAGACGTTCTTCTGCGGGGTCCACAAGCTCTTGCCGGGGCGGACCCTCTCGTGGTCATGCGCCGACGGACCCCGGCAACGCCGCTACTGGCGGATGCCGATCACGACCGACAACGGTGCACCGGAGACGCTCGAGGATTGCGGACGCGACGTGCGTGCCCGGCTGGCGGAGGCGGTCCGGAGCCACCTCATGAGCGACGTGCCGCTCGGGCTGTTCCTGTCGGGCGGGATCGATTCGAGCGGGCTGGCGGCCCTGATGGCGCCGATGGTCAAGGAGCCCATCCGCACCTTCGCCGTCGGCTTTTCCGACCGTGAGGCGAACGAGCTTGCCTACGCCCGTCTGGCGGCCCGCGCGGTCGGGGCGGAGCACCGCGAGTTGGTGGTGGCCCCCGCGGAGTTCTTGGGCGCGCTGCCCCAACTCGTCTGGCATGAAGACGAGCCGATCAGGTTTCCGTCGAGCATCCCGCTCTACTTCGTCTCGCGCCTGGCGCGGGACCACGTCAAGGTGGTGCTCACCGGCGAGGGGGCCGATGAACTCTTCCTTGGCTACGACCGCTATTGGGTAACGGCCTGGAACGAACGGCTCGGGCGAGCCTATTGGGCCCTGACCCCTCGAGCCCTTCAGGGAACGGTGAAGGGGCTGGTGAGCCGACTCCCGCAGCCGGTGCGTCGCTACGCCGCGCGGACGTTCCTGGCGGTCGGACCCGGTCCGCGGGAGCTGTTCTTCGAGAACTGGGCCATTTTCCCGCTGGCCGTCCAGCCCCACCTGCTGTCCGACCCGGACCTCCTCAGCGCGCGCGACCCCTACGCCGAGGGACTGCGCGCCTACGAGGAGACGACCGGTGGCACGCTGGAGCGGATGAGCCACGCGGATGTCCAAACGTACTTGGTCGAGCTCCTGATGAAGCAGGATCAAATGAGCATGGCAGCATCGATCGAGAGCCGGGTGCCCTATCTGGATCATGCGTTCGTCGAGCGCGCCGCGGCGATCCCTGGCCGCAGCAAGCTGCGTGGCTGGCAGACGAAGGCCGTGCTGCGGGCCGCGCTGCGGGATCTCGTGCCCCGTGAGATTCTGACACGACGGAAGGTGGGATTTCCGGTTCCCGTGAATCGGTGGTTTCGCGATCGGTTCTGGCCGGTCGTGCGCGAATTCGTTCTGGGACCGCGAGCACTCGAGCGAGGGCTGTTCCAGGAGGCGTTCCTCAGGCGGCTCGCCCAGGAGCACCGAGTGGGGACTGCGGAGCACGGCCTTCGCCTCTGGCTCCTGGTGAATCTCGAGATCTGGCGGCGGATTTTCGTGGATGGCGAGGATGTCGCGGACGTGATGCGGCCCGTGGAAGGCAGATGCGGATCCTCTGGGTGAAGGTCGATGGGCTCTGGCCCCTCAACAGCGGCGGGCGACTGCGGAGCTTTCACATCATCGCCGAGCTCACCCGTCGGCATCGCGTGACGGTGGTGACGGCGCACGGCCCGCAGGACGATCCGGAAGGGCTGGCGGCCCGGCTGGCGGCGTGCGAGCGGGTGATATCGTTGCCGTACGCGGCCCCGAGACATGGGAGTGCCCGCTTCGCCCGGGCATTGGTGAGATCCTGGCTCTCGCCGTTGCCGGTCCATATCCGCAAGTGGCGCAGCCCGGCGGTGCGCGAGGAGGTAACGCGACTCCTCAGGGCGGAGCCGTTCGATCTCTGCGTGGCCGACTTCCTCATCACCACACCGAACATTCCGCTCGATGGCCCGGTCGCGACCGTTCTGTTCGCTCACAACGTGGAATACCTGATCTGGAAGCGGCTGAGCCAGGTCGAGTCGCGCCCGTGGCGGCGCGCCCTCCTGGAGCTCGAGTGGCGGAAGATGCGGAGGTACGAGGTCCACACCTGCACACGGCTCCCACTCACGGTCGCCGTTTCCGACGCGGATCGTTCGGTGTTAGCCGCCCAAGCTCCCCGGGCGAGGATCCACGCCGTCCCGACCGGTGTGGACACCGCGTACTTCACACCCAACGGATCGGGAGAGCAGTCCGGGGCTCTCGTTTTCACGGGCGCGATGGATTGGTTTCCCAACGACGACGGCATCGCGCACTTCGTCGAGGTCGTCTTCCCCCGCATCCGCGCCGCAGCGCCTGACGCATCGTTGACCGTGGTGGGGAGGAACCCCGGTCCCCGCGTGCAGCGGCTGGCGGCGGTCCCGGGCGTCCGGATCACGGGGACGGTGAATGATGTCCGGCCGTACGTCGCTCGAGCGGCCGTGTACGTGGTGCCGCTCCGGGTCGGCGGCGGGACGCGACTCAAGATCTTCGAGGCGCTCGCGATGGGAAAGGCCGTGGTGTCTTCGACCGTGGGCGCGGAGGGCCTGCCGCTCACGCCCGGGACGCATTTCGTTCAGGCGGACGACCCGGCACAGTTCGCCAACGCGGTCGTCGCACTGCTGCGAGATCCCGCCCGCCGCCGCGCGCTGGGCAGCGCCGGACGGAGCCTGGTGGAGCAGCGGTACTCGTGGTCGCACGTGGCACGAGAGTTCGAAGCCAGGTGCGCGGAGGTGACCTCACATGCGCGTTAACGTGTTCGGGCTCGGCTACGTAGGATCCGTGACGGCCGCCTGTCTGGCGAAAGCGGGCCACGAGGTGATCGGCGTCGACATCGACGAAGAGAAGGTCGCGATGATCAACCGTGGCGCGTCGCCGGTCGTGGAGCCTGGCCTCGGAGCGCTGATGAGCGAAGTCGTTGCAACCCGACGGTTGCGAGCGATGATCTCGACGCCGGAGGCCGTACGACAAGCCACGATAGGACTGATTTGTGTCGGGACCCCGGGGGCGCCGAGCGGGCAGCTCCGCGTGGATGCGCTGGAACGCGTCGGCCAAGAAATCGGCCGGGCGCTGACCGCGCGCGACGAACCCTACAGCGTCGTGCTGCGAAGCACCGTGCTCCCCGGAACCACCGAGCGGGTGCTCGTCCCGGCGATCCGGGCCGGCGCGGGACGGGAGCTGGGACCCTCCGTGCGAGTCGCCGTCAACCCGGAGTTCATGCGCGAGGGCTCCGCAATCCGTGACTTTGCGCGTCCCCCGTTCACCCTGGTTGGGTGCGTCGACGCCGGGACGGCCGCGGTGCTACGCTCGCTGTACGGTGAGGTCGAGGCCGCCTTCGTCCACACCACTGTGACGACAGCGGAGGTGGTCAAGTACATGTCCAACGCGTTCCACGCTCTCAAGGTGTGCTTTGCCAACGAAATCGGCGACGTATGCGCGGCGCTCGGGGCGGACGCGCAGGACGCCATGCGGATCTTTCTGATGGACCGAAAGCTGAACGTCTCCGAGGCATATCTCCGCCCTGGCTTCGCCTTCGGCGGCTCTTGTCTGCCGAAGGACCTCCGCGCCCTGGTGTACGCCGCCCGCACCGCGGACGTCCCCGTCCCGCTGCTCGCCGCCATCCTCCCGTCGAACGAAGGGCAGGTGCGCCGGGCCGTGGACGCGGTGCTCGCGACGCGGAAACGGAGGATTGGCGTCGTCGGCCTCGCCTTCAAGGCCGGGACCGACGACCTCCGCGAGAGCCCCATGGTCACGCTGGTCGAGACGCTCATCGGGAAGGGATGCGACGTGCGAATCCTCGATCCCAGCGTCGCCGTGGCCCGCTTGCGAGGAGCGAACCGCCGCTACATCGACGAGGAGATCCCGCACATCGCGTCCCTGCTGTGCGAGAGCGTCGAGACACTGCTGGCGCACGCCGAGGTGCTGGTGGTTGGCAACGCCTCCGTCGACGCGACGCGAGCCGTGGCGGCGGCCGGCCCCCACCGCGTGGTGATCGACCTCACGCGCGGCGCGGCCCGGCGCCGGGCGGACGTGAGAGAAGCGAGCGAGCAGCCGCAATGATTCGAGACCAGTACCTC
>Ga0137380_10004986_pt1 | contig 11768 bp, 10 predicted proteins | sample SagtaG_17_FD_104809 | JGI IMG/M metagenome (GOLD analysis project Ga0137380, IMG submission 104809) | Vadose zone soil microbial communities from Sagehorn Ranch, Mendocino, California, USA - Sage2_L_100_16 metaG | ecosystem: Environmental > Terrestrial > Soil > Vadose zone | place: USA... | reverse complement strand
GGGTGGCGGGGATCGTATCCACGGGAGGGGACGAAGACGGGCTATTATTCATGGAACTGCCGCAGCTTCAGGATGTCCTGGGACTCGATGGCTCCCTGACCATGGTCCGCCTGCTGGTGACCACCGCCGGGGAGAGCCCCGGACGACAAGCCGCCGCGCTCCAGGCGCTGCTTCCGGGGACCAGGGTTTCGGAGGTGCGCCAGATCGCCCGCACCAGCGAAGGGCTGCTGGCCAAGGTCAAGCTGCTAATGGCCCTGGTGACGGCAGTGGTGCTGATTTCGGCCGGGAGCAGCGTGACCGGCACCATGAGCACCACCGTCCTGGAGCGGAGCAAGGAGATCGGACTGATGAAGGCCATGGGTGGGACCCGGTGGGAAGTCCTGCTCATTTTCTCCGCCGAAGCGGCGCTGATGGGGATAATTGGCGGCATCGCGGGGTATCTGCTCGGGAGCGGCATAGCCCAGTTCATCACCAGGACGGTCTTCGCCGCATCAGCCGATTTCGTCCCCTGGTTCGTATTCGTCTCCGTGGGGGTAAGCCTCTTTCTTGCCCTGCTCGGGAGTATCGGACCGATGGTGTCGGTGTTCCGGCTCGATCCGGTAAGAAGCCTGCGCGGGGAATAAGATAATCATTGAACCGCAAAGACGCGAAGGACGCAAAGAAAATCCATGATTTCATGCATAAAACCTTCTTACTCTAAAGGTGGTCACAGGGTGATACTTAACCCTTCGACTTCTTTGCGAACTTTGCGCCTTTGCGGTAAGGATTGCTATCCCAGGTTGAACTGCAAAGGGCGCAAAGATGGATATTGAAGAGCTGGGCAATTCCATTATTGGTGCTGCAATTCGGATACACAGGGCGCTCGGGCCAGGTCTTCTGGAATCGGCATACCAAAAATGTCTGGAATACGAACTTCGTAAAATGGGGTCCCGTGTCGATTGCGAACTTGTGCTTCCGGTACAGTATGCAGCTGTCAGAATTGATGCAGGTTATCGAATTGACATGCTAATTGACGAAATGATCATCATTGAAAACAAAACTGTAGAGCATATCCTTCCAATACATGAGGCACAATTATTAACGTATTTGAAAATGAAGGGATGTGCTGTCGGGTATTTGTTCAATTGGAATGTTCCAGTGTTTAAAGACGGCATCAAACGAATGGTTAACAAATTGTGACAAGGTTTCTTTGCGTTCTTGGCGTCTTTGCGGTTCAAAAAGAAAGGTTTTTAAATGGGATCTAGCATAATCGAAACCAACAGCCTGACTCGCAGCTACGGCGACATCTGCGCGCTGAAGCCCCTGGACCTGCTGGTCCCGGAAGGTGAGTGGCTGTCGGTGATGGGGCATTCCGGCTCGGGCAAGAGCACGCTCCTGAACCTGGTGGGTGGTCTCGACCGGCCCAGCGACGGCTCCTTGCGGGTCGGCGGGGAAGACCTCCGACTGCTCACCGAGGACGGGCTGGCCCGCTTCCGGCGGGAATTCGTCGGCATCATCTTTCAACAGCACCACCTGGTCCCCTACCTGACCGCAGTGGAGAATGTCATGCTGTCCCAGTATTTCCACAGCGTTCCCGATGAAGCCGAAGCCAGATTCGCCCTTGAGAGGGTCGGGCTCGGCCATCGCCTGAAAAACCGGCCGGGCGAGCTGTCAGGCGGGGAGCAGCAGCGGGTCTGCATCGCCCGGGCAATCATCAACAGCCCCAAGCTTCTGCTGGGGGATGAGCCGACCGGGAACCTGGACCACCAGAGCACGACGATGGTGATGGAGCTCCTCAGGGAACTGCGGGCCGAGGAGCGCTTCACCATCGTCATGGTGACGCACAACCCGGAGGTGGCTGCCTGGGGGGACCGGACCATCCACCTGGACGACGGGATACTGGTAAGGGAAGAACGGATCGGGAGGCAGTAGGCAGAAATCAGGAGTCAGGAGTCAGAAGACAGAATAAGAAGCCTTTCTCCTGAATTCTGACTCCTGAATTCTGGATTCTGGATTCTGTAGTCAAAAATAGGGAGATTCGATGCTTGCGGTAAAACTCCTTCCATATCTCGCTGCATGGGTAGCAATGGTTCTGGTCCTGCTGAGAACCTTTTCCGGGAACCGGCCGGTTACGGCAGCTGCGGGGATCGTTGGATTTGCCGGCGGTGTGGCCGGGACGCAAGCACTCTTCCATGCTTCCTCGGCGGAACTTGCCATCGGGGTAGTCAAGAGCTCGGTGGGTGTGGGGTTTCTCCTTTTGTGGGGCGTTTCGGTCGCCGCCATCTACCGCAGCACGGGACGCAACATGCCGGCCTGGGGGAAGAGGTTCGCGCATACCAGGCTTTTTGCCGGCATCGTCGCTCTGGCAGCCGGCCTGCTCATGGGGGGAGTGACCGCATGCAGGGTGGCCGGCGCCGACGCCGGCGCCATGGCTTGCCTGCTCGCCGCCCTTGCTGCCGGCGTTCTGGCAGGCGCGGTGCTTGCTGTCGAAAAGAGGCTGCCCCAAGCCTTCACGGTGTCCCCCGCGGGGCTGACGGCAGCCGTCGTGGCGCTTCTGCTCTTCGGCTCGTCTTCCATCATCCGCCTGGACCTTTTTGCCCCCCTCACCATGAAGGTGATGAAGTTCGCCCACGACTTCGTCCACCAGTTTTTCGAATCGATGCTCATTCCGGACCACCTCTTCTTCAGTACCGGCACCTGGCATTACATCGGGCTCCTTTTCGGCAAGGGGGTCGGGTTCTGGGGGGCGCTGATCATCTGGTTCATTCCGGTGATCCTGATACTCCTGGCCATAAGCGTGGAGCGGCTGCCGGCGGTGGCGCATATCCGCCAGGGGGCCGCGCGCCGCAAGATGGTCGCCGCCGCCGTCAGGAGCAGGCGGCTTCGGCTCCTGGTTCCGGCCGCCTCCGCGCTGGTACTTGCGGCTGCGGTCTATCGGAGCACCTTTCCGACGGTGGAATACTGGGACCCGAAACCGCTGGCTGTCGTGGCAACTCCCAACGGGGAGATTTTCATTCCAAAAAAGGGGGAGATCGACCTGGAGGACGGCAAGCTCCATAAATTCCTGTACAAGCAGGGAGGAAAGCAGGCGCGGTTCATGGTGCTGATGACCACGGGAGGTAAACTGACCGTCGTACTGGATGCCTGCGCAATCTGTAAGCCCGACGGCTACGGCCAGACGGAAGGTTCTGTCGTGTGCTACTACTGCAAGACCCTGATCCCGCTGGAAACGGTTGGGAAACCGGGAGGATGCAACCCGGTCCCGCTACCGTTTGCGGAGAAAGCCGACGGCGTCCATCTGGACGCCATAACCCTCGTCAATACCTGGGACACAACCGTCCAGACGACCACGCGGATAAAGGAGGATGGCAAGTGAAGCGCCTGCTGCGTCCAATCTGGGCCGTGCTGTCGTCCCGGGCCGTGTCCCCTGTTGTCATCGGACTTTTCCTCCTCATCTACATCGGGATCGCCTTCTTTACCGACGAGGCCTTGACCACCCTGATCGGTTTCACCTCTCACAGCGTGTTTCTCGCGGGGCTGTTTGCCCTGCTGCCGCTGAACTGCGCCTGCCGGCTTGCGGCCGAAATAAGCCTGCATCTCGGCAGACGCCGGGCGTTGGCGGGAAACGCCGCGGCGGTCTCTCCCGAGCTTTTCGATGAAACGGTTTCATTGCCGGCATCCGGCTCAGACGCGGAGGTTCCGCATCCGGCACCTGATTTCGCTGGGCTTGAGGGCCGTCTCGGTGCAGCCGGATACCGGACCCACCGTACGGCAGGCGCTCTCAGCGCATGGCGGGGTTTCAGCGCTTTTCCGGCCCGGATAGTTTACCTTACCGCGACCTTTTGTCTGTTGGCCGGCATCCTCATCAGCCTTACCAGCCGGTTGTCGCTCCGGAGTCCGGTGGTAGAGGGAGAGCCGCTCCCTTCATTCGCCGGGGATAGGGTGGTAGAGAAGATCGCCCTGCGGGAGTCCGGCGGTATGTTTCTCTCCCGGACGCTGACGATGGAAGTCGCGCCATCCGGCGCGGGGGAAGGAAGAAGGGTGTTCGGGCTCTACCCTCCAGCCCTTCAGAGCGGCTTTTTCGTCTATCCCCGCTATCTCGGGATCGGGCTTGTCGTGCGGTTCTCTGCACCAGACATGCCGGCAGGCTTTGAAAAGCCCTGCGTCCTCAATATCTACCCGCCGGGAAAAGAGGAAGCCGTCGAGATCCCCGGTTCACCCTACCGGATCGTGTTGAGCCTTGCGGACCCGGGCGATGGTACCGATCCTTACATATCGGGGAGAATGGCCTTTTTGTTCAAGGTGATGAAGGATACCGAGGTAGTTTTCACCGGGAAAGCGGCCGCCGGAGGAGAGGTCGCCCATGACGGATACCGTATCGCTTTCCCGGATGCCCGGCGCCTGGCCATAACCGATTTCATCCGCGACTTCGGCGTGCCGCTGATCTGGGGCGCGCTCCTGATGCTTGTCGTTGCAGCGGCCATACGGCTCCCCACAAGGCTCTTCCTGCCGCGCCGGGAGATGCTGTTCATGGATGACGCCGGCTCTGTCCGTGCGTTTTCCCGCGCCGAAGGGAGGTTCAGGGACCATGGCGGCGTATTCCATGAAGCGCTCGACCTTCTGGAAGGGCAGGTATCTTATCCGGTGAAGGTGGACGCTGAAGGCAATCAGCGGCATGAGGCCCAATGAGAATCGAAACGGCAATAACGGGAAAAGTCCTCTTCGTAACCCCACCCTATCATTGCGGCGTAGTGGAAATCGCCGGCCGCTGGTTACCGCTCAACTTTGTCTATCTGGCCGGTAGCGTTCGCCAGACTGGCATGGTTGCGGAGATATACGATGCCATGGCCAAGGCCCATGGCTATCCGGAGATAGAGGAACGGCTCCGGGAGAGCAGGGCGGATTACGTCTCTACCACCGCCGTCACCGCCACCATCAACGATGCCGTCAAGGTCCTGGAGCTGGCAAAGCGGGTCAAGCCCGATACGGTAACCATTCTCGGGGGGGTCCATCCTACCTTCATGTTCGAGGAGGTAATGCACTCCTCGCCGGCAATCGACTATATCATCTGCGGCGAGGGGGAAATCACTCTCCGGGAGCTGCTCGATGTGCTGGAGCAGGGGGGTGACCCAAACACGGTCCCGGGCGTGGTCATGCGCAAAGGCGGCGCCGTTGTCAAAACCTCCCGGCGTCCCTTCATGGCAAGCATCGATGATCTCCCGGCGGCGTGGGACCTCCTTGACTGGCAGGATTACACCTATCACTTTATCCCCGGCTCCCGGCTCGGGGCAGTCAGCACCTCCCGCGGCTGCAGCCACGACTGCACCTTCTGCACCCAGTGCAAATTCTGGGACATGTCGTGGCGCGCCCGCGATCCCCGGAAAGTGGCCGATGAGCTGGAGTTTCTGTTCAATACCCACGGGGTGAATACCTTCCTCGTCACCGATGAGCACCCCACCAGCGACCAAAAGCGGTGGGAGGCCCTTCTCGACGCGCTGATCGCCAAGGATCTGCCGATTCACCTCCTCATGGAGACCAGGCCCCGGGATATCATCCGCGATCATGAAATTATCTGGAAATACCGGAAGGCGGGGGTCATCTGGATCTCCATCGGCGTCGGAGCGGACCAGCCTGCCGCCGCCGAGGCCAGGCAGGCACTGGACCTGATCCGGGAACAGGAGATCGTATCCGAGGCAACCTTCATGCTCGGTTTCCCCGACGAAACGAGCGCCAGCCTGAAGCGCCCGCTGGAGCTTGCCCAGTACTGCAACCCGGATGTCGCCAATTTCCTGGCGGTGACCCCCTGGCCCTATTCCGACATGTATGACGTGGCCAAGAGCCATATCCGGGAATCGGATTACTCCCGGTACAACATGGTCGATCCGGTCATCGAGCCGGAGAAGATGAGCATTCTCCATGTGGAGATGGCCATCGCCAATAGCTACCGGAAGTTCTACATGGGGAAGATGACCGAAGTCATGTCAATGGAAGCCGGCTTCAGGCGGGCCTTCATCATGCGGGCCACCAGGCTGTTCATGGGGAGTTCATTCATCCTGAAGAAGATGTGTGTCGGAATGTTTGGCAAGATTCCTGCAAAGATGCAGGAGACGAAGAAGAAGCTCCGGGGCGAAGGGTGAGGTGGCAGGACGTGGAGATAACCGTGTCCCGAATACCCGAAATGTGCTAACATGGTAGTTCTGTCGGAAGCAACAATGGTGAATGGGGGAACGATGAGGAAGATTCTGTTTGTAACAGCTCCGTACTACTGCTGGGGTGTGCAGGTTGTCGGAACGTGGCCCCCGCTGCACCTGGCCTACATGGCCGGCGCCGCCATCGAAGCGGGAACGGAGGCCAGGATATACGACGCCATGAACAAGCGTCATTCCTTCGAGCACATCAGGCAGGAGATAGAGCGGTATCAGCCCGATTACGTCATGACTCTCGATTACCTCCCGGTCACCGGGGCCATCAGTACCGCCACGGTCCCCGCTGCCCTGAAAATACTGGACATCGCCAAGGAGATAAAGCCCCGGATCGTAACGCTCCTGGGCGGCCCCCATCCGACCTTCATGTACAGCGAGATCATGGAGGACGACAATAACCATGTGGATTATGTCCTGATGGGAGAGCCGGAGCAGACCTTGAAGCAGCTCCTGGCCGCGCTTTCGGAAGATACGGAGAAAAACGTCAGGGGAATCGTCTACCGGGAAGGGGAGCAGGTTGTCGCCAACGAGACGCAGCCACATATCGTGGAGCTGGATGCCCTGTCTCCGGCATGGCATCTGCTGGACTGGAACGACTACCAGTACCATGTGGAGCCCTGCGGCAGAATGGCCTCAATACTCACGTCCCGCGGCTGCGACATGGGATGCGCTTTCTGCAGCCAGCGGATGTTCTGGCGCGAGGACTGGCGCTGCCGGAAGCCGGAAAAGGTCATCGAGGAGATGGTCCATCTGATCGATACCTACCAGATCGGCTTCTTCACGCTTATCGACGCCTATCCAACGAAGCACCGGGACCGGTGGGAGCTCTTCCTGGACCTCCTGATCGAACGGAAGCTCGGGGTCCATCTCCTGATCGAGACCCGGGTGGAGGATATCATCAGGGATGCCGACATCCTGCACAAGTACCGGGACGCGGGAATCATCCACGTCTACCTGGGCGCGGAGAGCGCCGACAAGGATGTGCTGAACAGCCTGAACAAGGGGACGGACTTCGAGATGAACAAGCAGGCACTGGATCTTCTGCGCGAGGCGGGGATTATCACGGAAGCTTCGTTCATGATCGGCTTTCCCAACGAAACCTGGGATTCCATCGAAAACACCATCGCCTCCGCCATCTATCTCAACCCGGATATCGCCGTATTCCCTGTGGTCACCCCCATGCCGTTTACCCCCATATTCAATGAGATGAAGGACCGCATCAGAGTGTTCGACTACGCCAAGTACAACCTGGTGACCCCCATCGTCGAGCCGTACGAGATGACGATGGAAGAAATAACCCAGGCGCTTGGCAAATGCTATATGCAGTTCTACAGCAACAAGGTGCAGGAGGTGGTGGAGCTGGAAGACGGCTTCAAGCGGCGGTACATGCTCAGCGCGTTCCGGCTCATGATGAAGGACCACGGCGAGCACTTCGACTTCGAAGGGTCCGACGTGCCGATGCATCACATGCACAGGGCCGTCAACGAATAAGGCTGAAGGTGGAAGGCTGAAGGTTTTGTCCTACCTTCAGCCTTTCTTCACATTTCTTCGCAGAATACCTTTATTTTTTCCAGAACGTTCAGCGCTTCCCTCTGGTTCAGCTTTTCCACAACACGGCTGTTGGCGATCTTCTCCAAGACCTTGCCCGGCAGTTCATAGGTGACCTTGATGGACAGTTCGGTCCCGTTGCCGGCCGGGGCAAAGGTGTAATATTCACTGATCGGCACCGTCCCGGTCATCTTCATGCCAAAGGCGCTGTTCTTTGCATTATCGGTGACAGCCCCGGTTCCATTCAGTTTTACCCCCAGCATCCTGTACTCCCAGGTGAAGGTGGTTCCCGGTTCCAGACCCGTGGACGAAAGGTCGCTCACGTTGGTCAGGCTCGTGACGTACTCGGTCCAGTTGCCGGGCGATGTCACAAAACCGAACACTTTCTCGACCGGCGCATTGATGGTGATCTTTTCTGTTATGGTAGCCATGAGCCCCTCCTTGAGTTTCTTATCAGTATGATAGAAAAATTCCGAATGGCAAGCATGGCGAAGACGGAAACAGACCGGCAGGGAGTGCATTCATCAATGCTTCATCCGCATGATCCCTGAAATCGAACCACTGAAAAAGGCGATCAGCCAACAGGTATAGATGCTCAGGCTGACGCGATGAAACATGCGATTGACCGCCTCGGCCCGGTGGGCAAGCGAGGCAACCAGCGCCAGCATGAAGTGGAAAGCCATCCCTCCCAGCGAGGCAATGCCGGTGATGTTGTGCCATTCGGGCGCTTTGCCGTACGCAATGGCAAACAGATTCATCTGGCGGGTCCCCAGAAAGTCGCACAAGAGGCCGATGCCGAAAATGGCCAGATGCTTCCGGTGCAATCCCTCCTTGCGCCCGCTAAAAACCGCCCAGGTATAGAAAATCAGGGCCAGATTCATCCAGATAACCGCCCGCAACAGCATCCGACCATTCTCCGCTTTGTTTATAATCAACTTTGGGTCAATCCATGAGCCAACATGAAAACAGTATCACTCTTGATCGAAGAGGGTCAAACACTATTTGGACGCGCGCAAGTGGTCGCACGCACAAGGGTAGTGGCAGACAAGCCAGAGACCAGTTTGGCACTGATGTTGCTGTCCTGAAGATCAGGGACCTTGCCCCGGAGTCGCAACTTATATTGCCGTAGTTACACCTGCCGCCTGGCGGCCAACTTTCGAGACCCCATGCGCATCAAGCCGTCCGCACTTTTTACCAGCCTGCTCCTGCTGGTCCTGTTATTTCACGGCCATAGCTGCTTTTCCGCGGCAAAGCCGGTCGTCTATTTCGGCATCGGCATGCGCTATCACCCCATCGTCATGTACGAGCGCTTTCAGCCGATGATGGATTATCTGACGCAGAATACGCCGTACAGATTCGAATTGAAGCTCAGCCGCGATTATGCGGAAACCATGAGATTCCTTGAAGAGGGAAAAACCCTGGTCAGCTCCATCGGTGACGGCGGCCTCATGGAGGCGATGCTGAAGTACGGCGCCGTCCCGATCGTCAAGCCTCTCAACGAAGTGGGGAGGCCGTTCTACCGGGGCTATTTCGTCGTTCCCGCCACATCCACCATCCGTTCCCTGTCCGACCTGAAGGGGAAAAGGGTCGCGTTCGGCAGCCGCCATTCCACCACCGGCAATCTCATTCCCCGCAACATGCTCCGGAAAAGCGGGATAAAGATCGAGGAGCTCGGTTCCTTCGCCAATCTCGATAACCACGATGCCGTGGCGAGGGGGGTGCTCAAGGGGGAGTATGACGCCGGCGCCATCAAGAGCACCGTGGCTGAACGTTACAGCAGTCGCGGCATGCGGGTACTCGCCGCTTCCGACGAGCTCCCCTCGGTCCCCGTGATCGTCAGGAAGGATGCCCCCAGGGAACTGGTGGAGGCGATTGCCGGCGCACTGGCGAAGCTTGATCGACGCAACCCCGCGCACGCGCGGATCATGGAAAACTGGGACCTGGAATACAGGTACGGCTTTGTCCCGGCAAAGGTCGCCGATTACCGGGACTTGACCCGGATGTTCAAGGCCATTCCCAACGGCTGCGGAACCGGGTGCCATAAATGAAGGCGCCGATCCTCTTCAGCCTCAGGTCGAAATTCGCGCTCATTGCCGCCCTGATAGTAGCGTTTTTTTCCATCGCCTGGGGAAGCCATGTCGTGCGTGAAGAAAAAGCGCACCTGAGGCACAACCTGGAAAGTTCCGGCAGGATACTCCTCTCTTCCCTCAAGGCGCCGATCATCAACACCATGATCCTCCAGGATATGACAATGGTCCCGGACGCGCTCGACAATTTCGTTGAAGAGATCGTCGCCAACCGTGACCTGCCGACCGTCTACGCCTATATCACCGATACGGACGGAAGGGTCCTTGCCCACAACAACTATGAGGAGTTCGGCAAACTCCACGATGACCCGATGACCCGCGCCGCCCTTGCAGGGGAAGGGTTTATGAGCAGGGTGGTCAGGGACAACCGCGGGGAGGAGGCGATCCTCGACCTGGCGATGCCGCTGCGCATTTCCGGAAAGTGCTGGGGGGCGCTCCGGGTCGGACTCTCCATGGTGCCGATGCAAAGGGAGTTTCTCGCCTTCAAGAGGAACGCCCTGATTTTTTCCGTACTGTTGTTCATGGCCGGCACGGTCATTTTCTACATCGTCGGGCTCACCATGTCGCGTCCGTTGGAGCGCCTTTCCCGGACCATGTCGGACATCGATCTCGGCGCATTCGAGGCCAAGCCCGTTGCTCCCCGGCGCGATGAAATCGGCCTCTTGCAGAAAAGCTTCCATGCAATGCTGGTCCGGCTCAGGCGGAGCGAGCAGGAGCGGCAGAACGCTTTGAACTGCGTGATACAGAACGAAAAGATGGCCACCATCGGCAAAATAGTCGCCGGCGTTGCCCATGAGGTCAACAACCCCCTGGCTGCCATCTCGGCCTGCATCTATAGCCTGGAGGGGAACAGCGCCCAGGACCCGCGTACCTGCATGGAGATTCTCAAGGCCGGTATTGCCCGGATCGAGACGATTGTCCGGCAGTTGTCCGACTTCAGCCGGGTGGGAAGCGTGGAACTCCAGTATGTGCCGAGCGACGTCTTTTTCAGGGAGACGGAGGCCTTCGCGGTCATGGCGCTGAATAAACACAACGTCTGCTTCGTCGCAACGGACGAATGCCTGCCGCCGGAGTTACTGCACATCGACAAGGGAAAATTGCACCAGGTGGTGCTCAACCTCCTCCTCAACGCCGCGGATGCTTCGCCCGAAGCCGGTCCAGTGGCGCTGCAAGCACGGAAAAACGGCACGTCGTACGTCCTGACGGTAAGTGACGGCGGGGCGGGAATCCCACCGGAAGAGCAGGAGCGGATCTTCGACATTTTCTTTACGACAAAGCCAGCGGGGAAGGGGAGCGGCATAGGGCTTGCAGTCTGCAAGAGCATCGTCGATCTTCACCGGGGCACGATCGGGGTCGAGAGCAGGCCGGGCGAGACGACCTTCCACGTCACGATCCCCCTGGAGAAAGGAGTTGACGATGACTAAGGCGAAACTGTTGATAGTCGAGGATGATCCCCTGTTCGGACAGGCGCTCAAGGAGGTCGTCGAAGGCGCCGGCTACCAGCTGAGGCTCGCGGCAAGCGGCGCGGAGGCGCTGGAGGCCGTTGCTGAAGAGAGCTTCGACCTGGTGGTTCAAGACGTCAAGCTTCCCGATGCCAACGGACTCGACGTTCTCCAAGAGATCATCTCCCGCCAGCCACACTGCGGTGCGATCGTCATGACCGGTTACGGCACGATCGACAGTGCGGTACGGGCAATGAAGCTCGGCGCCTTCGACTTTCTGACCAAGCCTTTTCCCATGGAGCTGCTGTTTCTTAAAATCGACAGTTATCTCGAATTGAAGAGAATGGGGCAGGAGCTCGGCACGTTTCCCGAAGGGAAATCCCCCTTTTCCGCGATAATCACCCGCAGCCCGGCCATGCTGGCGGCCCTGGAGATTGCAGCCAAGGTTGCGGGGAGCGCCGCCTCCGTTTTGATCCAGGGGGAAAGTGGTACCGGCAAGGAGCTGGTGG
>Ga0137380_10004980_pt1 | contig 11771 bp, 13 predicted proteins | sample SagtaG_17_FD_104809 | JGI IMG/M metagenome (GOLD analysis project Ga0137380, IMG submission 104809) | Vadose zone soil microbial communities from Sagehorn Ranch, Mendocino, California, USA - Sage2_L_100_16 metaG | ecosystem: Environmental > Terrestrial > Soil > Vadose zone | place: USA... | reverse complement strand
GGAGCGTCAGAAACAATCAATCATTCGCCAAATTCTCACGCCAGAGGCAAGGCAGCGGCTTGCCAATATTCGAATGGTGAAACCAGAGTTCGCTGAGGAATTGGAAATGCAACTAATTCAACTCGCCCAGTCAGGGAGGCTTCAAACACAGATAACCGATGAACAACTGAAGAAGACACTGGTCCAATTACAATCGCAGAAAAAAGAGATCAAGATCAGGAGAGCATAGATGGCCCGCCACAAACCCTCGGGAAAGAAAAAGCATCTATCGCATGCCCTGAAACAGGCCCAAGCCGTTCCATCTTGGGTCGTAGCTAAGACTGAGGGCAAAGTCAAGAGAAACCCGAAGCAGCGACACTGGCGAGAGACAAAGATCAAGGTGTGATGTAGATGACAAAAAAAGAAGTCGCGCTTGAAGATGACACTGACGTAAAACCATCAAAGGACACCGAACTCGCTAAGCCCGAGAACGACAAAGCAAAACTCACAGAAGAAGAAACGGTAGGGCTCGAATCAAAGGCGAAAGTACCGGAAGCGCCAGAGGCTCCTGTAGTTGAAGAAGCTGCTGAAGAGGAGGAGATCGAGATCGTTGAGGAGAAATTCTACGACCTCAATCTAAGGCGTATTTGGACGGCTCCGAGAGAGAAACGAACGCCCAGAGCGGTGAGATACGTTAGACAATACGCTGCCCAGAGAATGAAAACCGATAACGTCTCGTTAAGCGAAGAGACAAACAGTCTTCTCTGGAATAGAGGAATCAGCAAACCACCTCGGAAGATCAGGATCCGCGTTGTCAAAGACAAGGAAGGCAAAGTTATCGTGTTTCCCGGTGAGGGAAAATGAATAGTGCCTATCATTCTCTCTGATATCTTCGGGGACCCGAACGTAGGGATTTTCTCTTTCGCAAATGATAAGATAGCAATATTGCCGGCCGGCATCTCTCACAAGAAGATAAACAGCTTCCACGACATATTGGGCGTAGACCCCTGCTCGGTTGGAATTGCAGAATCCAGGCTTGTTGGAATCTATGTCGCTGGTAACTCCAACGCTGTCCTAGTCCCCTACATTACCACGAAAGATGAACTAAAGCAACTCCGCTCGACAGGAGCACATATCGAGATCGTAAGGGAGAACCGAACAGCACTGGGCAACATAATACTCTGCAACGATCACGGTGCCATAATCGATCCGCGACTCAAGCACAAAACGGTGACAGTACTCGAAGAAACACTAGAAGTCCCTGTCCGACCTTCTACTATAGGGGGACTTCCACACGTTGGCGCATTGGCAACTGCTTCAAACAAGGGGGTCTTAGCGAATCCAATAATCACCGACAACGAGAGTAGGACAATCTCAAATGTTCTCGGCGTTCCAGTGTCCAAGGGGACCGTAAATTCTGGGGTCCCATATCCAAAGGCTGGGCTCGTAGTAAATTCCAGAGGAGCGATCGTGGGCTCCCATACTTTGGGCTCTGAGCTTATCACTCTGAGTAACGCTTTCCAAACGGATTAGGTTAAGTACCGCCCATTGCCGAACTCGGATATTCTAGGGCAAGGCCACCACACTGAGTCAGGTAAGACGATTCAAGATAACAGGCGAATTGCGAAAGGGCGGAGACAACCTCCCATTCAGAAAGGAGATCAGAGCAATCAAGAAAGAAGACGCCTTACAACACCTCTACGCTGACATGGGAAGCCGACACAAGGCAAGGAAGTTCGAAATAACTATCAAACAGATTGAGGAATTACCTGAACCAGGGGTGGCTTGATGGTGAGTTCGAAGAAGCAGATGGCCGCCCCTCGAAACCTAGACGAGGAAATGCGCCAGCTACTTGTCGAGATCAGAATGCTAGAAGGGTCAGCTAGAGTTCTCTCGTCGAGACTTGACATCGTGACAGGCGCCCTCTCCGAAACACAGACCGCCAAGCAAACTCTCGAGGGCACAAAGGAGTCGGGACGGAATGTTGAAATGTTAATTCCTATAGGCTCCGGCTCATTTGTCAAAGCGAAGCTCGAAGATTCTCAGCACGTCATTATTGGAGTTGGGGCGGGAGTCTGCATAGAAAAAACCGTCGATGACTCAATTAGGGATCTTAACATGAGAGCGTCCGATATGGACAAGGCTCGGATCAACGTTACACAACAGTTGAATCAGATCATTAATCAGACCGAGGACTATAGAGCCCGCCTTGAAGACCTCGCACGGAAGAAGGGCGGTGGGCCGGTAGAGATTGTTTGACAAGCTCAGGGCCCAGTTTTCCAACTTCTACGACCGCGTGACCAAGACAGATCTTCAAGGAAAGGATCTCGACAAAGTTCTAGACGAGTTCCAACTCTCCTTAGTGGAGAATGATGTCGCGGTGTCTGTCGCAGACTATGTAGCGACAGAATTGAAGGAGAAATTGAAGGATGTGCAGTTTGCAAGGTTTTCGGACCCCCGGGGAAGAGTCAAGACAATTCTGAGCGAAGTACTACTATCGGTACTAGATAAGGCCGGAAGACTTGACATCTTCGAACTAGTTGAAGTGAAAAAGAAGGCCGGAGAGCCGGCGATAATAGTATTTGTAGGCATCAACGGAACGGGGAAGACAACGAGCATTGCGAAGCTGGCCCACATCCTCCAGAGAAAAGGCAGGACATGCATCCTAGCTGCCAGCGACACATACCGCTCGGGTTCAATAGAACAACTTGAGGAACACGCGAGAAGAATTGGGGTGAGATTGATCAAACATCAATACGGGGCCGATCCAGCAGCCGTGGCATTTGATGCGGTCAATTATGCGCGAGCACATCGAATCAACGCGGTTCTAATTGACACGGCCGGACGAATGCAGACAAATCAGAACTTGTTGGAGGAGATGAGAAAGATCGTCCGAGTCACGAAACCCGATTTGACAATTCTAGTTGTAGACGCGCTCACCGGAAACGATGCCGTAGAGCAGGGCAAGGTCTTTTCACAAGCAGTCAAGATCGATGGGATAATTCTGGCGAAACTCGACGCCGATGTCAAAGGCGGTAACGCGATATCGTTGTCTTACATAATGGGTAGGCCTGTGACTCTTGTCGGAACCGGGCAGGGATACGACGATCTGGAACCGTTCAAGCCTCAGACTATTGTAAGAAACCTAGTCGGGGACTAACGAGATATCGTATCCCGGTGATTTTTCTTGATAAGATGGACTCAGAAGTTCTGTATGTCTATTGAGGGGTTTCTAGAGGAATCGTAAGCTTCTGGTCGAGTTGTTTCTTGAGGTCGTCAACAGTCGGGAAACGACCTTGCTGGTGTTTCGAAAAGATTAGTTGGCCATCAAGTACTATGTCAAAGACTCCTTTGTCTGCTGGCTTCAGGGAGATCGTCAGTTTCCGGTTCAGAGGCATGCCGTAGATCGCGAGAAGTTGACTGACCATGTCCACCGCCCTTGGCTGATGTCCGCAAGGCTGGCAGTACGTAATTTCAACGTCAACCATTTTCGGTCTACCCGTTGAGAGGTGGTCGGCCAGATTTAAACCCGTTTTCAAATCTCGAGATTGAATAGAGGCATCGCGTAGCGGGTTCTTATAAGAGAAGAATCCTCGACGGATAAACAGTCTCGGGGGATTTATCGAAAACCTTGGCCGGTTTGAAAGGACGAGACATTCTCTCGTTAGTCGAATTATCACCCAGGGAAATCGGTCTGATCCTAAAGCGCGCATCGATTTTGGCGAGGCGAAAGAGAGTTCCACAACGGCTCAAGGGAAAAACTATTGCCCTGATATTTCAGAAACCGTCAACAAGGACTCGGGTTTCCTTCGAGACAGCAGTTGCCCAACTCGGTGGCCACCCCATTTATCTGAGCTGGAACGAGATGCAACTGGGACGAGGAGAAACGATTTCGGATACTGCTAAAGTCTTGGACAGGTACGTCGACGCCATAATGGCACGGGTCTACTCCCACGACGACCTAGTCGTTCTCGCGGAGAATGCGGACGTGCCCGTTGTCAACGGTCTCTCCGACAAGCATCATCCATGCCAGATACTTGCAGACCTCCTAACGCTGATTCAGTACAAGAAACGACTGAAGGGTCTAAAACTAGCATACGTTGGCGATGGAAACAATGTTTGCAACAGCCTACTGATAGGATGCGCTAAGATTGGAGTCAACATTGCTGTCGCCAGGCCTCTGGGCTACGGCCCAGACCCAGAAGCGGTCAAACACGCCGAAGAAGCCGCTGCAACGTCTGGAGCATCAATTAGCATCGTAGAGGACCCTGAAGAAGCGGTAAAGGCTGCAGACGCGATCTATACGGATACTTTCGTTTCAATGGGCATGGAAAAAGAAAAGGACACTCGATTGTCGACTTTTATTCCAAAATACCAGGTCAACCCGGGGCTACTCTCGCAGGCCAAGCCTGCGGCGATATTCCTTCATTGCCTGCCTGCTCATAGGGGTGAAGAGGTAACCGACGACGTCATCGATGGCCCTCAATCAGCCGTTTGGGATGAAGCTGAAAACAGATTGCATACCGCCAGAGGACTCCTTTCACTCATCTTGTGAACAAACGTAGAATGGAATCTCCTTTGGGGTTCCGCAATCACCGCATTTCGAGGAGACGCCGCCTCAATCGATATCGCGGTTGAAAGATGCGAAACGCAAGTGGCTAGCATGGTTAAAATAGGGAAGGCCGGCTCCATCGAACTTCGATTCATAATCGAGGGCTTGTCATGGGCGTTGGAACCTTCCTTCAATCGGCAAGACGCCTGTTTCACGTAGCCCAAAAGCCGGACTGGCAAGAAACGAAACTCAACATCAAGATCATCCTGATAGGTGTAGCTATTGTCGGGGGCATAGGGTTCGTGCTCAGAATCCTCTTCTGGGTGGTCGGACTATACCAGTTGCCGGCCAGCCAAGCTGCCGCAGGTGGATAGAAGGGCAAGATCGTGGCAACCCAAACTCAGAAGACTTCGATATACGCAGTCCGCACGACCAGCGGACAGGAGAGAACCGTAGTGGACCTCATGGCCAGCAGGATTCAGCCCAAGAAATTGCCTATCGTCGCAATACTCGCGCCTGAAGTGATCAAAGGATACATCTTCGTCGAGGCAATGGGACCACACTTTGTTGACGAGGCGATAGCCGGGACAAGGCACGCGCGAACCAGAACAAAAGGTGTCGTCTCTCTAGCCGCGATCGAAAGATTCATCGTAACCAAACCTGTTATTGAAGAGCTAAGCGTCGGCAACCTTGTTGAGGTTGTTGGTGGACCCTTCAGAGGTCTGAAAGCGAAGATTACCCACGTCGACAAAGTCAAGCAAGAAGTTGTCATTGAGCTCTTGGAAGAGGGTTTTGCAACACTACCCATAACTGTGCACGCGGACTATGTGAAGCTCGTGAGTAGAGGAGAGGCTGAGGAAGCTGGCCGACAAGAAAACAGTTGACGCGATAATAGACGGCGGTAAAGCCACAGCAGGTGTTCCGCTAGGTCCGCAACTCGGGCCTTTAGGAGTAAACATTCTACAGATCGTGAACAGGATCAACGAGCTCACCAAGGCTTACGCGGGAATGAAAGTCCCGGTAAAGATCCTTGTGAACGTGGAAGACAAGAGTTTCGAAGTTGAGATCGGCACCCCGACTACATCTGCCTTAATCGTGAAAGAGTTAGGGGTCGAGAAGGGATCAGCAACACCCAAAGCCACCAAGGTCGGCAACCTATCTCCCGAGCAAATCGTGAAGATAGCCCAGATGAAACGGACCGACAGCTACGCGCGAACCCTAAAGTCGGCTGTCAAGGAGGTCGCTGGCGCGTGTGTGAGCATGGGCGTGACTGTGGACGCTAAGGAGCCAAAAGAGTTCATCAAGAACCTCGACGCGGGTCAGTACGACGCCGCGCTGAAGGAATTGGAATAGGAGAGCGCTAAGATGCCATTGTCTAAGGATTCAATCACAAAAGCACTGGGCGACGTGAGGAGCAAGACACCGAAGAGGAAGTTCACACAGTCCATTGAATTATCAGTCAAGCTTCGCGAAATAGACCTGAAAAAGCCTGAGGGGAGGATTAACGAGAACCTGGAGCTTCCGACAGCTGCAGACAAGGATTCGAAAGTAGCAGTGATAGCGGGCGGCGACTTGGCTGTTAGAGCAAGAAATGCCGGCGCGGACATCGTTATTGGCAGGGAAGATCTAGACAAGCTAGGACGGGAGAAAAAGCAGGCGAGGAAAATAGCTCAGAGCTACGACTTTTTCGTCGCAGAGGCACCACTGATGCCACAAGTAGGAAAGACCCTCGGACAGATTCTCGGACCTAGAGGCAAAATGCCAACACCTATTCCTCCAACAGCACCAATCGATGATATCATCAAGCGCCAGCGCCGTAACGTCCGGCTAAAAATGAAGGATCAACCGGTAATCCAGGCTAAGGTTGGAACCGAGGACATGACCGATGATGTCCTAGTGCAGAACATCCAAACGGTAATCTCGCGATTGGAGGCAAAGCTGGAGAAGGGTCCCAAGAACATCAAAGCCGTTTCGATCAAAGCCTCAATGGGACCACTAGTAAAGATACCCCTGACCACCCAGGCGTGAGACAATGCCGACAACCCGGAAAGTAGCAGCCTGGAAGAAAGAGGCGATAGGCCAGTTGCAGGTTCTGCTGGAGAAGTATCCGGTCATAGCAGCAGCTGACCTGACCAAAGTCCGCTCGTCGCAGATCCACGAACTGCGTAAGCGTCTACGAGACAGAGTAGCGATGGTAGTGACCAAGAACAATTTGTTGAGAAAGTCAGTGGAGCTATCAGAGTCCAGCCACGGGAGAGTCGGGGAGTTCGTCAAGGACCTCCAAGGGTCGAACATCTTGTTGTTCACAGATGTCAATCCTTACTCTCTGATAATACTGCTCGAAAAGAGCAAAGTCAGAGTACCCGCGAAAGCTGGAGACATTGCGACCGGCGAGATCATGGTTCCGGCCGGAAACACTGGACTGCCCCCTGGCCCGGTGATCAGCGAATTCGGAGAGATTAAGGTCCAGACAAGAATCGAGGGGGGAAGCATCTGGGTTGCAAGAGACTCGGTGGTTGCTAGAAGAGGTGACCTCATCACGCCAAAAATGGCCTCAGTACTCTCCAAACTTGGACTCAAACCAATGGAGGCCGGGCTCACACTTTCTATGGCATACGATAACGGAACCATACTCCAGTCCGAGGATCTGGTCCTCGACATCAGTGCCTATCGAAAAGATGTCCTCCAAGCCGTTGGTAATGCGTTCAGTCTTTCAATTGATGCTGGCTACGTTACTCCTGAGAACGCCCCGAGGATTCTAGGGAAGGGAATGAGGGAAGCGCTAGCCATCGCTGTCGAAGCCGGCTTCCTTGAGAGCGGCACCATTGAGCCAGTCCTTAGACGCGCCTTGATGAATGCAAACGTGCTGAATCAAAAGATTTCTAGCGCGACACCCGGAAACCCTTAAGTGTAAGAATTAACGCTCGACTAAAATCCAATCAATCCTGAGAAAAGAGGAAAAAGTCCAGTGAAATATGTTTACGCCGCACTCCTATTGCACTCATCAGCGCAGCCTGTAACAGAAGAAAATGTGAAAAAAGTTGTGATCGCAGCGGGCGGTCAAGCCGAAGAAGCCCAAGTCAAAGCCCTAGTGGCTGCCCTCTCCGAAGTCAACATTGACGAGGCTCTAAAGTCGGCCAGTGCTATGGCAGCCCCAGTGGCGGCACCGGTAGCGCCAACTGAGGCGAAGAAAGAAGACAAGAAACCAGCTGAAGAAGAGAAGAAGAAGGAAGAGGAAGCCCTAGCAGGACTTGGGGCACTGTTCGGGTAGAGAGGGCAAGGAGGTTCGCGGTATAGCTCCGCACAGTCTTCTTCTCGAGACGATACTCCTCTAGAACGATTTTCCCAGCTAAGCCTCTATATTTCCAGAGCACTCCCGGAGGGATACGATAGATGCCAGAGATAAACCCGGAAGAATTCGCCCTCCAGTATTTCAGAGAAATAGGATTCAATCGAAGAAAATGTCGATCCTGCGGAAGTAACTACTGGGCGGCCCCCGAGCAGGCGACTTGCGGCGAAGTTCCATGCGCACCCTACTCGTTCATTGGAACACCCCCCACAAGACGACGCTACTCTCTAGCGGAGATGAGGATTCAGTTCATGGATTATTTCGCCAAGCGAGGACACAGTAGGATCAAGCCGTACCCGATTGTGGCTCGCTGGCGTAATGATGTCTATCTCGTAGGGGCGTCGATCTATGACTTCCAACCCTACGTGACAGAGGGGACCATGCCTCCTCCTGCAAACCCGTTGGTCATTAGTCAGCCCTGTATCCGTTTTACAGATATTGAGCAGGTTGGCGCCGCGGGGCGACACATGTCAATCTTTGAAATGGGTGGCGCACACGCGTTCAATTATCCGAACAAGGAAATCTATTGGAAAGACGATACCGTCCGTTATCACCACAAACTCCTTTCCGACGTGATGGGAGTCCCCTCTGAGTCTATCACCTATAAAGAACACTTCTGGTCAGGGGGAGGAAACGCAGGCCCGGATCTAGAAGGAATAGTCGCTGGGCTAGAGATCTCGACGCTTGTCTTCATGCAGTACAAGGTCCAAGGAGAAGAACTCATACCCCTGCCAATCAGGACAGTAGACACGGGCTATGGGATGGAAAGATGGGCTTGGTTGTCCCAAGGCTCACCAAGCGGATTCCATGCAGTATATGGCCCCCTGCTCGCGCAGGTTATGGAACTGGCGAAGGTTGACCTTGACGAAAGCACGTTGTCATCTCTTACAAGAGCGGCAGGTATCCACGGCGCTTCCAGTCGAGCTTCTCGAGATGCATATGTTGAAGCGACAGCACGCGAGACTGGCCGCGACAAGGAGGCTTTTCGCTCCATCGTCCAGACGCTAGAAGCGTCGTTTGCTATCACCGATCATACAAAGTCAATTTCCTTCCTGCTGGCCGAAGGCGTCGTTCCGTCCAACGTGGGTGAAGGCTACCTGACCCGGCTTATCGTTCGTCGGGCCGCAAGATTGGCACGACAGCTAGGAATCCTTCAGGAACTTCCTGGTATAATCGAGGGCCAGATCAAACTGTGGGGTGGAGAGTTTCGCCTGCTACGAGAGATGAGAGGAGACATACTGGAGGGGTTGCGGATTGAAGTCGAGAAATATGAGGAGACGATTAGTAAGGGCTCCGAAGCCGTACTAAGGCTTTCAAAGGAACTCTCGAGTCAAGGTATTCGAAAGATTCCTACGGACCAACTCGTTTTGCTCTACGATTCTCAGGGTCTGGCTCCAGAGATCGTAAAGGAGAGCGCGGACAAAGTTGGGGTAGAGGTCGACGTTCCCGAGAACTTCTTCACGCTAGTCGCGGAACGGCATTCGAAGCCAGCTACTAGCCTTGACGCTTCCGCATCCAATCCTGAATGGGAGGCGAAGCTAAAGGATCTTCCTCCAACCCGAGCGTTATACTACGACGATGCCTATCAGACCGGCTTCCAAGCGAAGATACTAGCGAAAGTCGCAGAAAACGCTATCGTGCTGGACCAGACGTGCTTCTATCCAGAGGGAGGTGGTCAGCCCGCCGATCACGGTGAGGTACGGTCTCGCGACAAGAAACTGAGGGTCACAGACGTCCAGAAGTTCGGAAATACCATCGTTCATTTTCTTGACCAACCCATGGATCAAGAAGTCGAGCTGGTTGAGGGAGAGATTGACTGGCAGCGACGCGTGAATCTGATGCGTCACCATACCGGCACTCACGCTCTGATCGGGGCGGCGCGGAGAGTGCTAGGCGAGCATGTCTGGCAAGCAGGTGCGCAAAAGGAAGTGGAGTCGAGCAGGCTAGACATCACGCACTACCGGGAGATTACGTCAAAGGAAAGGGAGAGGATCGAAAAGCTCGTCAACCAAGTCATTCTGCGCGACCTACCTGTACAGGTGACGTGGATGGCTCGTGAGAAGGCGGAGGCAAAGTACGGCTACAGGCTCTACCAGGGCGGAGCGGTCCCAGGCTCGAAGATCCGGGTAGTAAGAATCCAGGGTTGGGATGCGGAGGCTTGTGGTGGGATACACTGCAAGAGAACCGGGGAGCTAGGAGTCTTCAAGATCGAGAAAGTTGGCAAGTTGCAAGACGGGGTCGAGCGAATTATCTTCTCCGCGGGGGAGCCGGCGCTGAAACGGATCAACCAGCAGAGCGAAGCCCTCGCAAAGGCTAGCGAACTTCTGAAAACGACGCCTGACAAGCTTCCAGAGTCCATCAAGGCAATAGTTGCCGAGAGAGATTCTCTAGAGAAAGAACTCGAAAAAGTTCACGCAAAGGCCATGGAAACACACGTCAAACAACTGGAGAAAAAAGCAATCAGTCTAGGAACAGTCAGACTCATACTAGCAAAGACGGCAAAGAAGCGAGGTATAAACGCGGTCGAGGTTGCCAATCGGCTCAAGGAATCCGATCCCAATATGATCGTAGTAGTATTCGAAGTATCAGAGCGCGTTCAGGTAGTAGCCGCGGCTGGCGACGACGCTGTCAAGGCAGGCGTTAACGCCGGCCAAATTGTCTCAGAAGCCTCGAAGGTCTTAGGTGGTGGCGGAGGAGGCAGACCCTTCTTCGCGACAGGCGGCGGATCCTCCAAGGACAAAGTGGACGAGGCGTTGAAGGTCGCGTCACAAACCGTCACAAAACAGCTCAGCATCGCCACCCCAGCGGAGGGAATCAAAAACGCCGGCCAAGCTTGACTGGCGCGCCCTAGAGAGAAAATGGCAGAAGAAGTGGAACTGGGGCAAGATCTACGAGACAGACCCTGACCCTCGTAAGCCCAAGTACTATGTAACAGCGGCTTATCCCTATCCGAACTCTCCCCAGCATATCGGTCACGCGAGAACATACACCATCGCCGACGTTAATGCCCGATATCACCGGATGAAAGGCTACAACACTCTCTTTCCAATGGGCTTCCATTATACCGGCTCTCCACTCTTCGCCATGGCCAAACGCCTCCGCGAAAACGAGCCTGAGATCGTGGAGACTTTCAGCAGGATCTATGGAATTCCACCGTCAACACAGGAGAAATTGAAGGATCCGAAGTCGATGGCTTCCTACTTCCGCGAAGATATCAAGAAGGGAATGGTGGAGATCGGGTTCTCGATCGACTGGCGGCGAGAGTTCACGACCATCGACCCATTGTACAGCCGATACATCGAATGGCACTTCCGGACCCTAAACCAGAAAGGATTGATCACTAGGGGAACGCATCCGGTCGCATGGTGTCCCAACGACAAGAGCCCAGTAGGGGTCGTGGATACCGAAGGGGATGTGGAGCCTGAGATAGGAGAGTCCTACTTGGTCAAGTTCGAGAAGGACGGGGTAATCTATCCTACTTCGAGTTTGAGGCCTGAGACTGTTTTCGGGGTTACCAATCTCTGGGTTAACCCGGAAGCTACCTATGTCCAAGCTAGAGTAGACGGAGATTTCTGGGTCATCAGTAGGGAGTCTGTGGAGAAGCTTCAGCACCAGAACCGTAAGGTCGCTGTAGAGCATGAGGTCCCGGCTAGCGAGTTACTGTGGAAGACCGTTCGGAACCCGGTCACAGGTAACGAGATCCCGGTCTTCCCGGGAAGCTTCGTGGAACCTGATAATGGAACGGGTGTTGTCATGTCTGTTCCAGGACACGCTCCGTACGACTATCAAGCTCTAGCCGATCTCAAGGAGAGGTATGCTGGTTCAGCAGAGGCAGCGCCGATTCTGCTGGCAACCAATCCGATATCGATCATAAGCCTAGAAGGCTTCTCT
>Ga0137380_10004964_pt1 | contig 11789 bp, 14 predicted proteins | sample SagtaG_17_FD_104809 | JGI IMG/M metagenome (GOLD analysis project Ga0137380, IMG submission 104809) | Vadose zone soil microbial communities from Sagehorn Ranch, Mendocino, California, USA - Sage2_L_100_16 metaG | ecosystem: Environmental > Terrestrial > Soil > Vadose zone | place: USA... | reverse complement strand
GGCGTTCACCATCTTCTTCTACGCCGTGATCTACACGATGTGGCTCAAGCGCTCGACGCCGCACAACATCGTTATCGGCGGCGCGGCCGGCGCGTTTCCGCCGATGATCGGCTGGGCCGCGGCGACCGGCGGCATCGGGATCGAGTCGGTGCTGCTGTTCCTGATCGTCTTTCTGTGGACGCCGCCGCATTTCTGGGCGCTGTCGCTCACCCGCGCCGACGAATATGCGCGCGCTGGCGTGCCGATGCTCCCCGTCGTCGCCGGGCGCCGGGAGACCAAGCGGCAGATTCTCCTCTACACCGCCGTCCTCGTGCCGGTCACCCTTGCGCCGTGGCTGTTTGGATATGCCGGCCCGATCTACGGCATCGTCGCTATTGTCGCCGGCGTGACGATCGCGGCGCTCGCCTGGCGGCTGCACGCCGCCGCGGAAGGCCGCGCGGCCGATCAGGCTGCCAAGCGCCTGTTCGCCTTCTCGATCCTCTACCTGTTCGTGCTGTTCGCCGTGCTGCTGGCCGACCGCGCGTTCGGCGGCGCGCCGCCGCCGGGATGACCGCATGAACGACCGCCCGCCCGAGACCGGCATCGTGCTCACCGAGGAGCAGAAGCGGCGCCGCCGCGCGCGCTCGGTGGCGATCGGGCTCGCCCTCGGCGCCCTCGTGCTGCTGTTCTACGTCGTGACCATCGTCAAGCTGGGGCCCGGCGTGCTCCACCGTCCGCTGTGAGAAACAATTCGCGCATGGGCCCGACCCCGCACCACGACAGGGCCACGGCGCGCCGGCGCAATCTCGCCGTCGCCGCCGCCTGCACGGGCTTCGTCGCCGCCATGGTCGGCATGGCCTATGCGGCGGTGCCGCTCTACACTTGGTTCTGCCGGACCACCGGATTCGGCGGCACCACCCAGGTGGCCGACGTCGGGCCGGGCCAGGTGCTCGACCGCAAGGTCACCGTGCGGTTCGACGCCAACGTGAGCGGCCTGCCGTGGAAGTTCGAGCCGGAGCGCGTCTCGATCGACGTGCGCGTCGGCGAGGTCGTCACCGTGCTCTACCGGGTGCAGAACGATTCCGTCCGCGACACCGTCGGGCAGGCGACCTACAACGTGACGCCGCCGACCGTCGGCGCCTATTTCGTGAAGATCAACTGCTTCTGTTTCACCGAGCAGCGGGTGAAGCCGCACGAGCGCCGCGACATGCCGGTCGTGTTCTATATCGACCCGGCCCTCGTCGGCGATGCCGAGCAGAACGATCTCAACACCATCACGCTCTCCTACACCATGTATCCGGTGCGCAATCCGGACAAGCCGGTGGCGGAGAGCGCAGGTCCGGTTGATCCGGGGCGAATCTAGGAATCGACAGACCGGACCTGGTCCGGGAGGGAAGCGGGCGCCGAGGGTCCGCGCCCCGGCGGGAAACGGAGACGACGAATGGCCGAGGCGCACGCGCGACATCACGACTACCACCTCGTCGATCCGAGCCCGTGGCCGGCGGTCGGAGCCGTGTCGGCGTTCCTGATGGCCGCCGGCGGTATTTCCTGGCTGCACCATCTGTTCTCGGCCGCGCCGCTGATGTTTGCCGCCGGCGTGATCGGGATCGCCTACACCATGATCGGCTGGTGGCGCGACGTCGTGCGCGAGGCCGAGTTCCAGGGTCATCACACCCGCGTCGTGCAGCTGTCCCACCGCTACGGGATGATCCTGTTCATCGCCTCCGAGGTGATGTTTTTCGCCGCCTGGTTCTGGGCCTATTTCAACATCGCCCTGTTCCCGGCCGACATGCATCAGCTCGCGCGCGAGGAGTTCATCGGCGGGGTATGGCCGCCCAAGGGGATCGAGACCTTCGATCCGTGGCACCTGCCGCTGCTCAACACGCTGATCCTGTTGACCTCGGGCACCACGGTGACCTGGGCGCACCACGCCCTGCTCGAGAACGACCGCGAAAGCCTCAAATGGGGCCTGATCTGCACCATCCTGCTCGGCCTGTCGTTCACCGGCGTGCAGGCCTACGAGTACATGCACGCGCAATTCGCCTTCAAGGGCCACATCTACGGCGCCACCTTCTTCATGGCGACCGGGTTCCACGGCGCGCACGTGATCATCGGCAGCATCTTCCTGATCGTGTGCCTCGGCCGCGCGCTGGCCGGCCATTTCAATGCGAAACAGCATCTCGGCTTCGAGTTCGCCGCTTGGTACTGGCACTTCGTCGACGTGGTGTGGCTGTTCCTGTTCACCTGCATCTACGTGTGGGGCGGCGGCGTGCATGCCGCGGCCGGCGGCCATTGACGAAACCCATCAAACGGCCAAGAAGGGGCGGCACCGACCGCTCCTTTTTGTTTTGAGCAAGAGCATCAGCGATGGCCGAAGCCCAACCCGAGACCTCGCCCTCTCCGTTCGCGACCGGCCTAGCCGGCCGCTGCCCGCGCTGCGGCAAGGGCAGGCTGTTCGACGGGTTCCTCGCGTTGCGTCCGCGATGCGAGGCCTGCGGGCTCGATTTCTCTTTCGCCGATTCCGGCGACGGTCCGGCGGTGTTCGTGATGTTCATTGCCGGGTTCATCGTGGTCGGCTGCGCGCTTCTCGTCGAGGTGAAGTACGCGCCGCCGCTGTGGGTGCATGCCGCGCTGTGGGGCCCGCTGATTCTCCTGGTCACGCTCGCGCCGCTGCGCCTCGTCAAGGGCCTGCTCATCGCGCTGCAGTATCACCACAAGGCCGCCGAGGGCCGCTTCGACCACGGAGAGCGCGGGTGAGCATCGAGGCTGCGCGGCGCCGCCGCGGTCTCCTCGTCCCCGCTGTATTCGCCTGCCTCGGGCTTGCCGTGCTGGTTGCGCTCGGAATCTGGCAGCTCGATCGCCGGGCATGGAAGGAAGCGCTGATTGCCTCGATCGAGAGCCGCGTCGACGCCGCGGCGGTCGCGCTGCCTCCGCCGGAGCGTTGGGCGAGGCTCGATCCGGCCAGGGACGAGTTCCGGCGCGTCACCTTCGCGGCCGAGTTCCTCAACGGCCAGGAAGCGCTCGTCTATACCAGCGGGTCGGCGCTGCGCAGCGACGTGGCGGGACCGGGCTATTGGGTGTTCACGCCGGCGCGCATCGGCGGCGGCGATCTCGTCATGGTCAACCGCGGCTTCGTGCCCGAGAAGGAGCGGGACACGATTGGCCGCACCGCCGGTCAGATCTTCGGCGTGACCGATATCGAGGGCGTGATGCGCTGGGCGGAGAGGTCGAGCTGGTTCACGCCCGCGGCCGACTCGGCGCGTCGCCTGTGGTTCGTGCGCGACCATCTCGCCATGGCGGCGGCGAAAGGCTTGAGGGTGGCGCCGTTCTACGTCGACCAGGAGGCGCCGCCCGCCCCCGGCGGCCTGCCCCGCGCCGGCAAGCTCGTGGTCAACCTGCCCAACAATCACCTGCAGTACGCGCTCGCCTGGTTCGGGCTGGCGCTGGTGCTCGTCGGCGTGTTCGCCGCGTTCGTCCTAAGCCAACGGCGGGAGCGCCGCGCCGGCGAAGGCGGGGAGCGCGCCTGATCCGACCGGCCGGGGCGGTATGCTGGCGCGCGAGGTCGTCGAGCGCGGCGTGATATTCGCGCTCGAGCCGCGCCACCAGATCGGCCGCGCCGACCACCTGCTTGACGGCGCCGATCCCCTGGCTGGCGCCCCAGATGTCGCGCCATGCCCGGCGGTGGGCGCCGCCGTCGGCGAAATTCATCTTCGAGGGGTCCGCCGCCTGCAGCTGATCCGGGTCGAGCCCGGCGCGCACGATCGAGCCCTTCAGATAATTGCCGTGCACCCCGGAGAAATGATTGGTGTAGACGATGTCCGCCGCGTGCGACTCGACGATCATCTGTTTGTACGCGTCGGGCGCATTCGCCTCGCGGGTGGCGATGAACGCCGAGCCCACGTAGGCGAGGTCGGTCCCCATCGCCTGCGCCGCCAGCACCGCCCGTCCGGTGGCGATGGCGCCCGACAGGATGAGCGGCCCATCGAACCACGCGCGAATGTCCTGGATGAGCGCGATCGGCGAGGTGGTTCCCGCGTGCCCGCCGGCGCCCGCCGCGACCGCGATCAACCCGTCCGCGCCCTTGTCGATCGCCTTGCGGGCGAACGTGTTGTTGATCACGTCGTGCAGCACCGTGCCGCCATAGGAATGCACCGCCCGGTTCACCTCCTCGCGCGCGCCGAGCGAGGTGATGACGATGGGCACGCGGTGCTTGACGCAGACGTCGAGGTCGCGGGTCAGCCGGTCGTTCGATTTGTGCACGATCTGGTTGACCGCGAAGGGGCGGCCGGCCGGGCGGGATGCGCCGCGTCATGGGCGGCAAGCTCGCCACGGATGCGGGTCAGCCACGCGTCGAGCACTTCGGGCGGCCGCGCATTGAGGGCCGGGAAACTGCCGACGATGCCGGCCTTGCATCGGGCGATGACCAGATCAGGCACCGAGACGATGAACATCGGCGCGCCGATCACCGGCACCGACAGGCGGCCCTGCAGGATGGCGGGCAGGCTCATGGCGCCCCTTCCTCGAGGGGCCTTAAGGAAGCCCCGTTTCCGCGTCTGGCTAACACTAGCCAAACCGGATGTCTTCCCTTATCCCAGCGTGCTTCGGCCCTGGCGATAGGCGCGGTACCGGCCGGCCGGAAGGATCGAATCTTGCGTTACATCTCGACCCGCGGCGAGGCCCCGCCGCTCGGCTTCATCGACGTGACGCTCGCCGGTCTCGCCCGCGATGGCGGCCTCTATGTACCTGAAACTTGGCCGGTTTTCGCCCCCGACCGAATCGCCGGCCTGGCCGGCAAGCCCTACGCCGAGGCCGCCTGCGAGGTCCTCGGCCCGTTCGTCGGCGACGCCCTGGCGCCGGCCGATCTCGCCCGCATGGCACGCGAGGCCTATGCCGCGTTCCGCCACCCCTGCGTGGCACCCCTTGTGCAACTCGGGCCTGGAATTTTCGTGCTGGAGTTGTTCCACGGGCCGACCCTCGCCTTCAAGGACCTCGCTATGCAGCTGCTCGCCCGGCTCATGGATCACGCGCTGGGCGAACGCGGCGAACGCGCGACGATCGTCTGCGCCACTTCGGGGGATACCGGCGGCGCGGCGGTCGAGGCATTCCGCGGCTGCCGCCACGTCGACGTGGTCGTGCTGTTCCCGCGCGGGCGTATTTCCGAAGTGCAGCGCCGGATGATGACCACGGCGCCGGACGACAACGTCCATGCCGTGGCGGTCAACGGCACGTTCGACGACTGCCAGGCCCTGGTCAAAGCCCTGTTCAACCATCACGCTTTTCGCGACCGGGTGCGGCTTTCCGCCGTCAATTCCATCAACTGGGCCCGCATCGCGGCCCAGGCGGTCTACTACTTCACCGCGGCGGTCGCGCTCGGCGCACCCCATCGCAAGGTCGCCTTCACGGTGCCGACCGGGAATTTCGGCGACGTGTTCGCCGGCCATGTGGCCAGGCGCATGGGTCTCCCGATCGACCGGCTCGTGGTCGCCACCAACGTCAACGACATTCTCGCCCGCACCATGGCGACCGGCGACTACGAGCCGCGCGAGGTGGTGGCGACGACCTCGCCGTCCATGGACATCCAGGTGTCCTCGAATTTCGAGCGGCTGCTGTTCGACGCCTATGGTCGCGACCCGGCCGCGGTGCGCGGGCTGATGAATTCGCTCGCCCAGTCGCGCCGCTTCTCGATCGCGCCCGCGGCGCTCGCGGCGATCCGCGCCGGTTTCGCCGCCGGGCGTGCCGACGAGCAGGAGACCGCAGCGACCATCCGCACCGTCCGCAAGGAGGCGGACTATCTGGTTGACCCGCATACCGCGGTGGCGCTTGCCGTGACCGAGAAGGAGCCGCGCGATCCGGCGGTGCCGATGATCGTGCTGGCGACCGCGCACCCCGCAAAGTTTCCCGAGGCGGTCGCGGCCGCCTGCGGCCGCACGGCCCCGTTGCCCGACTGGCTCGCCGACCTGCCGGTGCGGCACGAGCGCATGACCGTGCTGCCGCCGGAACAAAGCACAATCGAGCGATTCATCCTTGGCGCCAGCCGCGCCGCGCAGGAAGGAGCCGCCGCATGACCGTCCAGGTGACGCGCCTGCCCTCCGGCCTCGTCGTCGTCACCGACGCCATGCCGCACCTGGAGACCGCTTCGCTCGGGGTGTGGATCGGCTCCGGCAGCCGCGACGAGCAGACCGACGAGCACGGCATTTCCCATCTCCTCGAGCACATGGCGTTCAAGGGCACCTCGCGCCGCACCGCCCGCGAGATCGCCGAAGCGATCGAGGCGGTGGGGGGCGATCTCAACGCGTCGACCAGCGTCGAGACTACCGCCTATTACGCCCGCGTGCTCAAGGCGGACGTGCCGCTCGCGCTCGACGTCCTGTCCGACATCCTCACGGATCCGGCCTTCGATCCGGAGGAGCTGACGCGCGAGCAGAACGTCATCATCCAGGAAATCGGCGCCGCGGAGGACGCGCCCGACGACCTGGTGTTCGACCATTTGCAGGCGACCGCGTTCCCCGGCCAGGCGGTCGGCCGCTCGATCCTCGGCACGCCGGCGACCGTGCGCTCGTTCAACGGCCGGCGGCTGCGCACCTATCTCGCCCGCACCTACCGGGCGCCCGACATGGTGGTGGCGGCGGCGGGGGCGATCGACCATCGCGCGGTGGTCGCCGATGTCTCGCGCTTCTTTGCGGATTTCGACGGCGGCGCCGCGCCGAGCCCGGAGCAGGCGCGCTTCGACGGCGGCGTGCGGATCGAGGCGCGCGAGCTCGAGCAGGTGCATGTGGCGATGGCGCTCGAGGGCCTGCCGCAGCTCGATTCGGATCTCTACAGCCTGCACGTCTTCACCAACGCGCTGGGCGGCGGCATGTCCTCGCGCCTGTTCCAGGAAGTGCGCGAGGAGCGCGGGCTGTGCTATGCGATCTACGCCTTCCACTGGCCTTATGCCGACACCGGCCTGTTCGGACTCTATGCGGGCACCGACACGGTCGATGCGCCGGAGCTGATGCGCGTCGTCGTCGGCGAGATCGAGAGCACGGCCCAGACGCTCAACGAGGCGGAAGTCGCCCGGGCCAAGGCGCAGATGAAAGCCGGGACCTTGATGGCGCTGGAAAGCTCGAGCGCGCGTGCCGAGCAGCTCGCCCGCCAGGTGATCGCCTATGGGCGGCCGGTCCCGGTCGAGGAGATCGTCGCCCGGGTGGAGGCGGTTACGGTGGAGAGCGCGCGCCGCGCCGGGGCTGCGCTGCTGGCGCGCAGCCGGCCGGCCCTCGCGGTGATCGGGCCGGGCCGCGGACTTGAAAGCGTGGCCACGATCGCTGAAAGTCTCGGTCGGCGCGCCGCATAGAATCAAGCGCAAGAACCGTCCATGGCGCTATTCAGAACCGTCAATTTCGCCGACCAGCCGCCGTTGATCGAAGGCGACGGCGTCTATCTGCGCGCGCCGCAGACGGGTGACTACGCCGAGTGGGCGGGCCTGCGCGAGGCGAGCCACGCATTCCTCACGCCGTGGGAGCCGACTTGGCCGGCCGACGACCTCACCCGCAGCGCGTTCCGCCGCCGGCTGCGCCGCTATGCGGAGGATCAGCGCACCGACCAGGCCTACGCGTTCTTCCTGTTCCGCGGCGGCGACGATGTGCTGGTCGGCGGCCTCACGCTGGCGAACCTGCGCCGCGGCGTCGCCCAGGCGGGCAGCCTCGGCTACTGGATCGGCGTGCCGCACGCGCGCCAGGGCTACATGACCGCCGCGGTGCGCGCGCTCATCCCGCACGCGTTCGCTACGCTGCGGCTGCATCGCCTCGAAGCCGCGTGCATCCCGACCAATGCGGCATCGATCTCGCTTTTGGAGAAGACCGGGTTCGCGCGCGAGGGCTACGCGCGCGAATACCTGTGCATCAACGGCCTGTGGCAGGACCACCTGCTCTACGCCCGCCTCACGGACGCCGCGCGTTGACGCCCTCCCGCTTGCGGGGAGAGGGTTAGGGTGAGGGGGCGTTAGAGGGTGCACGCATTTGTCGAGGCCCCCTCACCCGGCTCGCTTCGCTCGCCGACCTCTCCCCGCACGCGGGGAGAGGTGCTGGCGCCTTGGGTCCGCCATGGTTCGGCTGCTATAAGGCGCGCTCGCGAGGGGAACATGTTTGATGCTCGGTAACGGGCGACACGGCAACCATGGAGGCAGCGGCGGCGCGGCTTTGGCCGCCGCGCTGGCGCTCGCGCTCGGGGCGTGCTCCTTCAGCGACGGGCTGTTCGGATCGTCGCGGCCGACCGCGCCGAGCACGAGCAGCCCGGGCGGCTCGTCGTTCAGCCAGCGCATGAACGCGTTCTTCTTCGGACCGCCGGGGCAGGGGCCCGAGTCCGGAACTATGGCGGCCGCCGTCAACGCCGATGTGGATTGCCCGGCCGTCGACATCCGCTCCGGCGCATCGACCCTGTCGGTCGCGGCGAGCGGCGCCGAGCCGACCGCCACCAACCTGCGCTTCCAGGCCTCGATCGCGCAGACCGCGCGCGAATGCGCCGTGCTCGGCGCGACCATGACCATCAAGGTCGGCGTGCAGGGCCGCATCATCCTCGGCCCCGCCGGCGCGCCCGGCCCGGTCGAGGTGCCCATGCGCATCGCGCTGGTCCGCGAGGGCATCGAGCCGCGCACCATCTGGACCAGGCTCTATCGCGTCCCGGTCACGGTTCCGCCCGGGCAGAGCAACGTCCCCTTCGTGCAGGTCGAGGAGGACATCACCTTCCCGACCCCGAAGCCCGCCGAGCTCGAGGCCTACATCGTCTATGTCGGGTTCGATCCGACCGGCCTGAAGGCGCAGCCCGAGCGGCGGCCGGCCAAGAAGGCCCGTTGAGGCGGGGTCCCACGTAGAAAGCGCGTTGACTTGGGGTGACGCCGCACTAGGATCGCGGCGGCCGTTGCGCCGGTTCGCAGCGGCGGCAATCGTCAGACGAATCCTGCGGGAGAGACCGGCCTGGAGCATGATCCCGAAAAGCCTGCCCCGGACTTGATCCGGGGTGGATACCGGTTTTCGGATAAGATCATGCTCAATGCTAAGGCCGGCGCCGAAGGCGCAACCGCCCCGGAAACGCTCAGGCAGAAGGACCGCAGGGGGATGACGCTCTGGAAAGCAGCCGCGCGCCGTTGTCGGCGCGGCTCACCGACGGAGTAAGTCGACGCGGGCCCTGAACGTGTTCGAGGCGCGCGCGGCGAATCTCTCAGGTTCCGCGACAGAGGGGGCTCGGCCGGGCGGGTTTGCCCGGAGGGCCCAATGCGGAACCGATCATGACCGACACCCTGGCCCCGGCCCCGCTCGCGCACACCCCGCTGCACGCGCTGCATGTCGCGCGCGGCGCCCGCATGGTGCCGTTCGCCGGCTACGACATGCCGGTCCAATATGCCGACGGCATCATCGCCGAGCACACCCATACACGGGGCGCTGCCGGCCTGTTCGACGTCTCGCATATGGGCCAGGCGTTCCTGGTCGGGCCGGACCACGCCACGACCGCGCGTGCGCTCGAAGCCCTGGTGCCGGCCGACATCCTCGAGCTGCCGCCCGGACACCAGCGCTATACGCAATTGCTCGACGACAGCGGCGGCATTTTGGACGACCTGATGGCGACGCGCTCGGCCGATGCGGCCGAGGACGGCGTGCTCATGCTCGTCGTCAACGCGTCGCGCAAGGAGGACGACTATGCGCACATCGCGGCGCGGCTGCCGGCGAATGTCAGGCTCATCCGCGCGGATCACCGCGCGCTGATCGCGCTGCAGGGGCCGAAGGCCGCCGAGGTCCTGGTCCGCCATTGCGCCGCAGCGGCGACGCTCGGCTTCATGAGCGCGGTCAGCACCAGCTTCGACGGCATCGATTGCCACGTCAGCCGCTCCGGCTACACCGGCGAGGACGGGTTTGAGATTTCCGTCAAGGCGAACCGGGTGCGGGCGATCGTCGAGCGGCTGCTGGGGCATGCCGAGGTGAAGCCGGTCGGGCTCGGCGCCAGGGATTCGCTGCGCCTCGAAGCCGGGCTTTGTTTGTATGGCCACGACATCGACACGACCACGTCCCCGGTCGAGGCGCGGCTGGCCTGGTCGATCCAGAAGCGCCGGCGCGAGGAGGGCGGCTTTCCCGGCGCCGCGCGCGTGCTCGCCGAGTTGCGCGACGGCGCGCCCCGCTTGCGCGTCGGCCTCAAGCCGGACGGCCGCATTCCCGCGCGCGAAGGAACCGAGATCAGGGCGAGCGACGGCACCCCGATCGGCCGTGTGACCTCGGGCGGTTTCGGCCCGACGGTCGGCGGCCCCGTCGCCATGGGTTATGTCGAGCGAGCCTTCGCCGAGCCCGGCACGCCGGTCGTGCTCGTCGTGCGCGGCAAGGACATCGCGGGGAGCGTGGTGACGCTGCCCTTCGTGCCGCATCGCTATTACCGCGGGCCCGAGGGTTGAACGTCTCGCGCCCGCCGGCGCGCAAGGAATCTCATGAGGACCGGACGATGAGCGACACGCGCTACACCAAGGAGCACGAATGGATCCGCCGCGACGGCGAGGTCGCGACCGTCGGCATCACCACCTACGCCCAATCGCAACTCGGCGACGTGGTCTACGTGGAATTGCCGGACGTCGGCAAAACCGTCGCCAAGGGGGCCGAGGCGGCGGTGGTCGAATCGGTCAAGGCGGCGAGCGAGGTGTATGCGCCGGCAAGCGGCGAGGTGGTCTCGGTCAACGACGCGCTCGAGGCGGCGCCGGCGACCGTCAATGAGGACGCCGAAGGCAAGGGCTGGTTCCTCAAGCTCAAGCTCGCCGATCCGGCCGAGCTCGACCAGCTGATGACCGAGCAGCAATACAAGGACTATCTCGCCACTCTCTAGCTTATTGTTGGAGCATGATCTTTTCCGAAAACCGGTACCCACTTTTCGGGATCATGCTCTGACCCGGAGCACGCCGATGGCGCACGAATATCGAGCCCAGGTGCTGTGGACGCGCGCGGACGCGGCATTCCTCGACAACCGCTACAGCCGCGGCCACGTCTGGCGTTTCGACGGCGGGGTCGAGGTGCCGGCGTCATCCTCGCCGCACTCGGTCCCGCTGCCGCTGTCGCGCGCCGACGCGGTCGATCCCGAGGAAGCGTTCGTGGCGGCGCTGTCGAGCTGCCACATGCTGTTCTTCCTCTATTTCGCCGCCAAGGCCGGCTTCGTCGTCGACCGTTACGAGGACGCGGCGGTCGGCGTGATGAGCAAGAACGAGCGCGGCAAGTTCTTCGTCTCGAAGGTCACGCTCAACCCGTCCGTCGCCTTCACCGGCGCCAAGCAGCCGACTGACGCCGACCTCGGCGAGATGCACCATCGCGCACACGAGGAGTGCTACGTCGCCAATTCGGTGCGCAGCGAGGTCGTCATCGGCGCAACGCGCGTTTCGTTCTCCTGAAGCTGCCGGGCCTCGATTATGCGCTACCTCCCTTTGACCGACGAAGACCGCCGCGAGATGCTGGCGAGGATCGGCGTTGGCGCGATCGACGATCTGTTCGCCGACGTGCCGGCCGACAAGCTGCTCGCCGCGCCGCCCGCCTTGCCGTATCGCCAGAGCGAGCTCGAGGTTGAGCGCGTGCTCGGCCGCATGGCCGCCCGCAACGTCGCGGCCGGTGCCGTGCCATTCTTCGTCGGCTGCGGCGCCTACAAGCATCACGTGCCGGCGAGCGTCGATCATCTGATCCAGCGTTCCGAGTTCCTCACCTCGTACACGCCGTACCAGCCCGAGATCGCCCAGGGCACGCTGCATTATCTGTTCGAGTTTCAGACCCAGGTGGCGATGCTCACCGGCATGGAGGTGGCGAACGCCTCCATGT
>Ga0137380_10004960_pt1 | contig 11792 bp, 8 predicted proteins | sample SagtaG_17_FD_104809 | JGI IMG/M metagenome (GOLD analysis project Ga0137380, IMG submission 104809) | Vadose zone soil microbial communities from Sagehorn Ranch, Mendocino, California, USA - Sage2_L_100_16 metaG | ecosystem: Environmental > Terrestrial > Soil > Vadose zone | place: USA... | reverse complement strand
TGGGGGCTCCGGCTCTGGAACGGCCACGGCGAACAGATGATCAGCGTCTTCTTTCCGAACCCGTGGCTCGACGACGCGCAGCAGCGCACGCGCGAGCCGCGCTGGGAGAGGACCGCGCTCTGGGAGGACCTGCGCCGGCGCTACGCGGGCGACCGCGTCGGCGACTGACCGAGGGAATCGCGCGTGACGCGGCGCCGGCGACTCGTCCGCGGCGCCGTCGTCGCGCTCGCGATCGTCTCGACGGGCGGACTCGCGGGCGCGGTGCTCGCGACTCTCGTCATGACCCGGCAGGGATCGCCGGAGCGCCTGCGCTCGCGCGCGGGCAGCCTCGTTCGCGTGCAGACGCGCCCGCTGCCGCGCGCGGGCCCCTCGCGGTTCGACACGCTCGAGCTGCGCAGCTCGACGGGGCTCGACGTCCACGGCCTGGTGCGGGTGCCCGACGCCGGCCGGCCGCCGTACGCCGGCGCGGTCGTCGTCGGCGGCATGAAGCGGGGCAGCCGCATCGTCACCGTCAGCGGGCTCGACGCCATCGCGCGCAGCGCCGTCATCGTCTCGCCCGACTATCCGATCCAGCTGCGCCGCGATTCCTGGCGTGGCGTGGCCGCGCTGCGCACGCTCGCGCGGGTGCGTCCGGCCGCGTTCGACGCCGTGTGTGACGTCCTGCTGCTGACCGACTATCTCAGCCGCCGTCAGGACGTCGATCCCCGCCGGATCTTCCTGATCGGCGGGAGCCTCGGCGCGGTGGTGGCTGTCGTCGCCGGCGGCATCGACGCGCGCCCGGCCGCCGTCGTGCTGCTCTACGGCGGCGGCAACCTGGGCCCGCTCATCGCCCACACGCTCGAGCATCCCGCCCAGAGAGTCCACGTCCCGCACTGGGCGACGCCCGTGGTCGGACGCGCGCTCGCCTGGTGGCTCACGCCGCTGACGCCGGAGCGTTTCGCGCCGGCGATCGCGCCGCGCACGCTCATCATGGTCAACGGCGCCGGCGACTCGCTCGTCCCGCGGCGCTACGTGATGGCGCTGTACGACGCCGCTCGCGAGCCCAAGGAGCTGGTGTGGGTAGAGGGCGAGCATCTGCAGCCCTCGGAGACGGCGCTGCTCGAGCGGCTCTCCGGCGTCGTGACCGCGCGCCTCGTGGCCCACGGGCTGCTGCGCTGATTCGGTGGCGCCGGCGCTACGCTTCCGCCAGCAGCCTCCGGTAGAGCGCCTCCGTCCGCTCGACCTTGACCGCCGTCGAGAACTTCGCCTCCACGCGGCGCCGGCCTTCCATCGCCCTCGCGCAGGCCTGGGGGCGATCCACGATGTTCTCCAGCAGCGCGCGCGCCAGGGCGTCGGGCCGGCGTGGGGGCACGAGCAGGCCGGTCACCCCGTGCGTCACGAGCTCGGGATTGCCCTGGAGATCGGTCGCGACGACCGGTACCGCGACGGCCAGCGCCTCGCGCAGCGTGCCGGTGAGGCCGAGGCCGGCGTACGAGGCGTCGACGCAGCAATCCGACGCCGCGAGGATCTCGGGGATGTCCTCGCGGTAGCCGATGACGCGCACGCGGCCGTTCAGGCGGCGGTGCCGGACGCGCTCGCAGAGCGAGTCGGGATTGCGGGCACCGACGATCAGCAACCGCGCCTGCGGCGCCGCGGCCGCGAGCCAGACCATCGCGTCGATGACGTCGTCGTTACCCTTCCAGCTGCGCACACCGATTTGCGTGATCACGAAGTCGTCAGGCGTGAATCCGAGCTCGCGCCGTACCGGCCCGCCGTCGATACCCGGATGAAAGCGGGCGGTGTCCGTCCCCGAGTAGATGACCTCGACCTTCTTGCCGTCGACGCCGGAACGTACGAGCGCCCGCTTGATGGACTCGCAGACCGCGATGATGGCCGTGACGCGCCGGGTCGTGTAGCCGAGGCGCTGAAAGCGATCGAGCGGAAAACTGACGCCGCGGTTGAGGATCAGCACCGGAATCCGCACGAACAACCCGGCCATCAGCGCGAGCGTCCGGCCCTTGCCCTTGTGGGCGTGGACGACGTCGATCCGGTGCGCTCTGAGGATCCGGGCGAGGCGCCACGCCGACGCCACGTCCACCTCGGACGTCATCGGCACGTCGTGATGCGCGAGGCCCTCCTGGCGGCAGCACCGCGCCCAGTGCTCGCTCGGGCGCGTGGCGACGACGACCTCGTGCCCGCGGCGCGCGAGCTGTTGCGCGAGCTCGCGCAGCTGGATCGCCGCCCCCGTGAAGTAATCGTCCTTCGGGTACACGTGCAGGATCCGCATGGCCCTCACGGCGCCGCCTCCGGCGCCGGGTCCGGCCCCGACCATCCCGCGATCAACGCGTAAACCACCGGCAGCACCAGCAGCGTGAGCGCGGTGGATGACACGAGCCCGCCGATGACGACGCGCGCGAGCGGCCGCTGGATCTCCGAGCCGATGCCGTGCGAGATCGCGGCCGGGATGAAGCCGATCACGGCCACGATCCCCGACACGACGATGGGCCGGAACCGGAGGGCGCACCCGCGCAGCACGGCGTCGCGCGCCCCGAGGCCCTCCGCGCGTGCCTGGCGGATCGAGGACACGAGCACCACGCCGTTGAGCACGCTCACGCCGAAGACGGCGACGAAGCCGACGGCGGCCGAGATGTTGAACGTGGTGCGCCAGAGGAAGAGCGCGAGCGTGCCGCCGATGAGCGCGAACGGCAGGTTGAGCATGATGAGCAGCGCATCCCCGATCGACTGGAAGGCGCCGAAGAGCAGGATGAAGATGATGAAGATCACGAGCGGCACGATGACGTAGAGCCGCGCCAGCGCGCGCTGCTGGTCCTCGAAGCGCCCCGACCACACCATCCGGTAGCCCTCGGGCAGGTGCACGGCGGCCTCGACCTTGCGCATCGCCTCGGCGACCAGGCCGCCCATGTCGCGCTCGCGCACGCCCCACTTGATGCCGATGCGGCGCTGGTTGCCCTCTCTCAGGATCTGCCCCAGCCCCTCCGTCTTGAGGAACTCCGCGAGCTGCGTGAGCGGGATCCGTTCGCCGCTCGGCGCGCTGACGGTCAGCGCCTTGAGCGTCGCGAGCGAGTCCGTCGTCGACGCGAGCCTCACGGCCAGGTCGAACCGGCGCTCGCCCTCGAAGACCTGGGTCACCACCCGGCCGCGCGTGGCCACCTCGATCGCGTCCTCGATGTCCTGGACGTTGATGCCGTAGCGCGCGGCCGCCTTGCGATCCACCACGATCTGCAGCTGCGGCTGGCCCACCAGGTGGTCGTAGTCGAGGTCGGCCACGCCGCGGATGCCCGCGAGCACCCCGGTGATCTCGCGCGCCTTGTCCTCCAGCACGAAGAGGTCGGGGCCGTAGAGCTTGATGCCGAGCTCGCCCTTCACGCCGGCGAGGGCCTCGTCCACGTTGTCCTTGATCGGCTGCGAGAAGTTCGTGGTGATACCGCGGATGTTCTCGAGCCGCGCGGTCATCGCCTCGACGAGCGCGCTCTTGTCCCGCACGCGCCACGCGTCGCGCGGCTTGAGCCCGATGTAGAACTCGGCGGTGTCGGGCCCGTTCGGATCGGTGCCGTCGTCCGGCGCCCCGAGCTGGGAAACGACCACGCGGACCTCGGGGAACGTCAGCAGCCGCTCCCGAATGTCATGGACGTACGGATTGGCGTCCTCGAGCGAGATGCCGACCGGGAACTTCACGCGCAGCCAGATGTCGCCCTCGTCCAGCTCGGGCAGGAACTCCTTGCCGAGGAGCGTGAACGCGACGAGCGCGAGCGCGAACATCGCCGCGGTGGCGCCCACCGGCACGGCCGGGCGGCGCAGGCAGAAGCGCAGCGCGGGCAGGTAGGGCGTGCGCAGCGCTCTCAAGATGGGGCTCTCGCGCTCGGACGGCGGGTGGCGGAACAGAAAGCTCGTGAGCACGGGCAGCAGCGTGAGGGTCAGTACGAGCGAGCCGATCACGGCGAAGGCGATGGTCACCGCCATCGGCCGGAACAGCTTGCCCTCGATCCGCTGGAAGGTGAGGATCGGCACGTAGACGGTCATGATGATCAGGACGGCGAACGTCAGCGGGCGGGCGACCTCGAGGGTGGCGTGCTGCACCTCGCGAAGGACGCGAGGGCCGGTCACCTTGCGCTCGCTCAGGTGGCGCAGGATGTTCTCGGTCATGATGACCGCGCCGTCCACGATGATGCCGAAGTCGATGGCGCCCAGCGAGAGCAGGTTGGCCGGGATCCCACGCAGGTCCATGAAGACGAAGGCGAAGAGCAGCGAGAGCGGGATGGTCAGCGCCACGATGAGCGCCGCGCGGAGGTTTCCGAGGAACAGCGAGAGCAGCACGATGACGAGCCCGGCGCCCTCGAGGAGGTTGCGCATGACCGTCGTCACCGTCGTGCGCACGAGGCGGTCGCGGCTGTAGTAGGGGTGCATCGAGACGCCCGCCGGCAGCGTCTTCTGCACCTCGTGGACCTTCGCGCGCACGCCGGCGATGACGGCGTCGGGATTCTCGCCCTTGCGCATCAGCACGATGCCCTGCACGAGGTCGTCGTCGTGGTCGCGACCGAGGATGCCGAAGCGGATGGCGTGCCCGATGCCGGCGCGGCCGATGTCCCGTACGCGCACCGGCGTGCCCTTGAGCGACGTAACCACGACGTTCTCGAGGTCCTCTGTCGACTGCACGAGGCCGATGCCACGCACCATGAGCGCGTACTGGCCCTCGCGGATGTAGGAGCCGCCCGCGTTGGCGTTGTTGGCGGCGACCGCGTCGAACACCTGCTTGAGCGTCACGTTGTAGGCGCGCAGCCGCTCGGGATCGACGGTGACCTGGTACTGCTTGATGCCGCCGCCCCACGAGACGACGTCGGCCACGCCGGGCACCTCGCGGAACTCGCGCTCGAGGACCCAGTCCTGGTAGGCCTTGAGGTCGACGAGCGGCATCGTCCTGGACTCGAGCGTGTAGCGGTAGACCTCGCCGATCGGCGAGGCGAGCGGGCCGAGCTGCGGCTTGGCGTCCGCGGGGATGTCAGCCTGCGTGATGCGCTCCAGCACCTGCTGCCGTGACCAGTAGTTGTCGGTGCCGTCGGCGAAGAGGACGCGGATGTTCGAGAGGCCGAAGTTCGAGAACGAGCGCAGAAAGGTCACGTTGGCGATGCCGTTCAGCTCCTTCTCGAGCTGGATCGTGATGTAGCGCTCGACCTCTTCGGCGGCATGGCCCGGCCAGAGGGTGATCACGTCGACCTCGACGTCGGCGACGTCGGGATAGGCCTCGATGGGCAGGCGGTGGAACGACACGATGCCGCCGGCCGTGAGGAGCAGGGCCAGCGCGAGCGTGATGAACCGCTGGTGCAGCGCGAACGCGACGACGCGCGCGATCATGACAGTCGCCTTCCTCGGGCCGTCGCGCGCGGCGCACGGGCGGCCCGGGCTCGAGTCCGGGGAGCCGCCGGCGGCGCCGGCGGCGGATCAGGACGGCGGTGTCAGACACGCGGTGGCGCGCGGGTGGCGACGGGCGCGCCCGCGCGGAGCGGCGGCGCGCCGGCCTCGGCCATCGGCGGCGTGCCGGCGACCACGCGGCGCGAGTCGGGAACGGTGGTCGGCGCGTGCAGCGCGGCGGCGGTCGCGCAGACGAGGAGGACGACGTCGTCGTGATCGCCATCGTCCCAGAAGTCCGCGACCCACGTCGGGTCCACCGGGCTCGCGAGCGCGAGCGGCGACAGCGCCGCGACGGCGAGCAGCACCAGCAGCGCGACGAGGGCCCGGGGCTTCACGCCTCGGCCTCCGCCGGGGCCGGCGCCGGACCGTGGGCGCCGGCGAGCCACGCGTAGATCGCGGGCAGCACCAGCAGCGTGAGCAGCGTCGAGGAGATCAGGCCGCCGACGACCACGCGCGCGAGCGGGCGCTGGATCTCGGCGCCGATGCCGTGGGAGAGCGCGGCGGGCAGGAAACCGATGACGGCGACGATGCCGGACACCACGATCGGCCGGAACCGGAGCGCGCAGCCGCGCAGGATCGCCTCGCGCTGCGACAGCCCCTCCTCGCGCGCCTGGCGGATCGAGGAGACGAGGACCACGCCGTTGAGCACGCTGACGCCGAAGACGGCGATGTAGCCGACGGCGCCCGAGATGTTGAAGTTGGTGTTCCAGAGCAGGAGCGCGAGGGTGCCGCCGATGAGCGCGAACGGCAGGTTGAGCATGATGAGCAGCGCGTCGGGGACCGACTGGAAGGCGCCGAAGAGCAGGATGAAGATGATGAAGATCACGAGCGGCACGATCACGTACAGGCGCGCGAGCGCCCGCTGCTGATCCTCGAAGCGCCCGGACCACACCATGCGGTAGCCCTCGGGCAGCGTCACCGCCTGCATCTTCTGCATCGCCTCCGCGACGAGGCTGCCCATGTCACGCTCGCGGACGCTCCACTTGATGGCGAGCCGCCGCGAGTTCGCCTCGCGGTCGATCTCGGCCAGGCCGTCCGTCTGGATGAACTCCGCGAGCTGGGTGACCGGGATGCGCTCGCCGCTCGGCGCGCTCACCGTCAGCGCCTTCAGGGTGGCCAGCGGATCGTCGCCGCCGGGCAGCCGCACGGCGAGGTCGAAGCGCCGCTCACCCTCGAACACCTGGGTGACCACGCGCCCCTTGGTCGCCGCCTCGATCCCGTCCTGGACGTCCTGGATGTTGATGCCGTAGCGCGCGGTGGCCGCGCGGTCGATGATGATCTGCAGCTGCGGCAGCCCGACGAAGTGGTCGTAGTCGAGATCGGTCACGCCGTGGATCGGTCGCATGACGCTCACGATCTCCCTCGCCTTGGCGTCCATCACGAAGAGGTCGGGGCCGTAGAGCTTGATGGCCAGCTCGCCCTTCACGCCGGCCATGGCCTCGTCCACGTTGTCCTTGATCGGCTGCGAGAAGTTCGTGGTGATCCCCGGCACGGCCGCGAGCAGCGCCGCGCGCATCTTCTCGATCAGCGCCTCGCGATCCTTCGTCGTCGTCCATTCCTCGCGCGGCTTGAGGCCGACGTAGAACTCCGCGTTGTCCGGCGCCTCGGGATCGGTGCCGTCGTCCGGGGCGCCGAGCTGGGAGACGACCGCGTGGACCTCGGGAAACCTCAAGAATTGCTCGCGCATCTCGCGGACGTAGGGCCGGCCCCCCTCGACCGAGATTCCCAGCGGCAGCGCCACGCGCACCCACATGTCGCCCTCGTCCAGCTCGGGCAGGAACTCCTTGCCGAGAAACGTGAAGGCGACGAGGCTCAGCGCGAGCAGCGCGGCCGCGGCGCTGATCGGCACCACCGGCCGGCGCAGGCAGAAGGTCAGGGACGGCACGTACGGGCGGCGGAGCCAGCGCAGCAGCGGGCTCTCGCGCTCGGAGGGCGGCCGCCGGAAGAGCAGGCTCGCCAGCACGGGGATCAGCGTCAGCGTGAGCACGAGCGAGCCGATCACGGCCAGCGAGATCGTCACCGCCATCGGGCGGAACAGCTTGCCCTCGATCCGCTGGAACGTGAGGATCGGCACGTAGACGGTCATGATGATGAGGACGGCGAAGGTGAGTGGCCGCGCGACCTCGAGGGCGCTGTGCTGGACCTCGCGCACGACGCGGCGGCCGGTGACGCGGCGCTGGGACAGGTGGCGCACGATGTTCTCGGTCATGATCACGGCGCCGTCCACGATGATCCCGAAGTCGATGGCGCCGAGCGACAGGAGGTTGGCGGGGATCGCGTTGAGGTCCATGAAGATGAAGGCGAAGAGCAGGGAGAGCGGGATGGTGAGCGCCACGAGGATCGCGGCGCGGACGTTGTAGAGGAACAGCGAGAGCAGCAGGACCACCAGCGCGGCGCCCTCGATCAGGTTCTTCATGACGGTGCCGACGGTCGCGTTCACCAGCCGCTCGCGGTTGTAGTACGGGCGCAGCTCTACCCCGGCCGGGAGAATCTGCTGGATGTCCTCCAGCTTCCTCTTGACGCCGTCGATGACGGCGCCCGGGTTCTCGCCCTTGCGCATGCGCACGATGCCGCCCACCACGTCGTCGTCGTGGTCGCGGCCGAGCACGCCGAGGCGGATGGCGTGGCCGATGCCCACCGTGCCGAGGTCGCGCACGCGCACGGGCGTCCCGCGCGGCGCCGCCACCACGATGCTCTCGACGTCGCGCGTGGACTGGATCATGCCGATGCCGCGCACGGTGAGCGCGTACTGACCCCACGGGATATAGGAGCCGCCGGCGTTGGCGTTGTTGGCGGCGACGGCGTCGAAGACCTGCTTGAGGGTCAGGTTGTACGCGCGCAGCCGCACGGGATCGATGGTGATCTGGTACTGCTTGACGCCGCCGCCCCACGAGATGACGTCGGCCACGCCGGCCACCTTGAGGAACTCGCGCTCCAGCACCCAGTCCTGCAGCGCCTTCAGCTCGACCAGGGGCATGGTGGGCGACCAGAGGGTGTAGCGATACACCTCGCCGATGACGCTCGAGAGGGCGCCGAGGGTCGGGCGCGCGTCGGTCGGGACCTCGGCGCCGGCGATCCGCTCCTGCACCTGCTGGCGCGCCCAGTACTTGTCGGTGCCGTCGGCGAAGAGCACGCGGATGTTCGAGAGGCCGAACAGCGACGCCGACCTCAGAAATGTGACGTTGGCGATGCCGTTCAGCTCCTTCTCGAGCTGGATCGTGATGAGCCGCTCGACCTCCTCGGCGGCGTGGCCCTGCCAGAGCGTGATGACCTCCACGGTGACGTCGCCGACGTCGGGATAGGCCTCGATGGGCAGGCGCGTCCAGGACAGGATCCCGCCCGCCGTCAGCAGCAGCGCCAGCGCCAGCGTGACGAAGCGCTGGTGCAGCGCGAAGGCGACGAGCCGCGCGATCACTTGGTGGCTTTCTTGAGCAGGATGCTCCCGGTGGTGACCACGCGGTCCTCGGGCGTCACGCCCTCGCGGATCTCGACGGAGCCGTTGAGCTCGCCGCCGAGCTGCACCGGCTTCCGCGCGTAGTCGTCCTTGCCCCGCTCGACGAGGACGTAGGTCTGGCCGCCCTCGCGATGGATGGCGCTCTGGGGCAGGGTGAGCACGCGCGCGACGCCGGTGGCGATGGCGACCTTGACGAACATCTCGGCCTTCAGCGCGCGGCCGTGATTGGGCACGACGGCGCGCACCTTCACCGTGCGCGTCTCCTTGTCGACCACGTCGCTGATGTAGTCCACGGCGCCCTCGAAGCGGTCGTGGGGGCAGCACGGCAGCGTGACGGCCACCCGCTGGCCGCGCCGCACGCGCGGCACGTCCGGCTCGTAGACGTCGGCCACCACCCACATCGTCGACACGTCGGCGATCACGAAGAGGTTCAGCGGCGTGTCGGACTGGCCGTACGCGACGACCTGTCCGGGAGTGACGTTGCGCTCGACGATGACGCCGGCGCGCGGCGCGGCCACCACGATCCGGGTGCCGGTGTCCGCCCGCGACGCGATGGCCGGCAGCTGCTCGGCGCCGATGCCGAGCGTGCGCAGGCGGGCGGCCGCGCGCTCGCGCTCGGCCACCGACTTCCGGTAGTCGTTGTCCGCCTCGCGCACGTCCTTCTGGGGCACCGCCCTCACCTCGAACAGCTCGCGCGCCAGCCGCTGCGCCGCCTCCGCCCGCTCGACGTCGGCCACCGCCTTGGCGTAATCGGACTTGGCGGCGCCGAGGTCCGGGCTGTCGATCACGATCAGGCGGTGGCCGGGCTCGACGATCTCGCCGGGGCGCGCGAGCACCTCGAGCACGCGGCCCGTCACCAGCGCCTGGACCCGCGCGAGCGCCTCCTCGTTGAACTGCGCCTTGCCGCTCGTCTCGAGCGAGGTCGCGCGCTCCTGCAGCTTCGGCGCCGCCACCACGACGGAGACATTCGCGCGGGTGGGCGCCGCCGGCTCGGCCTTGGCCGTCGCGGCGGCGGTGTCGGGGCCCCGATTGCACGCCGCGAGCAGGGCGAGCAGCGGCAGGAGGCTCAGGAGGCCGCCGCGGCTCACGGATTTTCCCACGGCCCGCCCACGGCGGCTTCGAGCTGGTAGAGCGCGCCCCAGTAGGCGCCGAGCGTGCGGAGGTGCTCGAGCGAGGTCTCGCGATACGTGCGCTGCGCGTCGAGGAAGTCGAGCAGGCTCAGGCCCCCGCGCCGGTACGCGAACTCCACGGTGTCCCGCGCGCGCTGGGCCTTGGGCAGGTACGTGTCGCGCAGCAGGAGCACCTTGTCGCGCTGGTTGACGACCTGGCTCAGCGCCGCGTCCACGTCGGCGAGCACCTGCACCGCCGCCGCCTCCCGCAGCGCGTCGGCGCGGTCGACCTCCGCGCGCGTGCGCGCGATCTCGCCCTGGTTGCGGTCGAACACGCGCAGCGGGACGCTGACGCCCACGCCGAAGGTGTTGTCGGGGCCGATGCGCTGGTACTCGACCAGGGGTGTGACGTCCCACCACGCGTTGGCGCGCGCCAGCTCGCGGTCGGCGCGGGCGCGCTGCCGCGCGGCTTCCGCGGCTCTGAGATCCGGGCGGGCATCCAGCGCGCGGCGGCGCAGCACGGAGACGTCGAGCGGCACATCGCGGAAGCCGAGCTCGCCGCTCACCGCGAAGTCCGGCGCCACCGCCTCCGGCCCCACCGCGGCGCGCAGCGCGATGCGGGCGGCGGCGATGGCCTGGCGGGCGTCGGCGGCGTCGCGCTCGAAGGCGAAGCGCTGGACCTGGATGCGCGTCAGCTCGAGCTCGGAGATGTCGCCCTTCTCGGCGCGGATGCGCTGCAGCCGCTCCACCTCGTCGAGCGCCTTGAGATTTTCGCCGGTCAGCGCCAGCGTCGCCTCCGCCACCAGCGTGTCCGTGAACGCCTTCTTGACCTGCGCGACGACCTGCCGCCGCGTGTCCTCCAGCTCGGCCGCCGTTACGCGGCTCGCCGCCCGCGCGCTGTCGAGCCGGCGCGCGCGCTTGCCCCCGAGCTCGATCGGCTGGCCGAGGCTGAAGGTGTATTGCGGGTCGTTCCGGCTGCCGATCTGCTCGGCGAGGGAGGAGGCCGTGGGGTTCGGCCGCAGGCCCGCCGTGATCTCCTGCGCCTGCGTGGCGCGGTACTCGTGCTGCTTGGCGCGCAGCGTCGGGTTCTCGCGCAGCGCCAGCGCGACGGCATCGTCGAGCGACAGGCGGGTGGCGGGGGCCTGCGCCTCCGCGAGCGCCGCAGACACGAGCACCATCACCACCACGTGAACGACGAGCCTGACCATGACCTCTCCTTGCGTTGAGCCGGGACTGCCAATCAGCGACGGCGCCGGATCCGGCGGCGTCGCGAGAGAGTCGTGGTCAGGCGGAGGGCGCGTCGGCGAGCGTCGCGCGCGCGAGCAGCATGCGCGTGGCGGGCGTCGGCGCGAAACGGCGGACGCGTGGCGCGGCGGCGCGCTCGACGCGGGCGGACCGGGCCAGGGCCTCGGCGGCCAGCGCGGCGCCGAGGGTCAGGCTGATGGCGAGGGCGGCGAGGGCGACGCGCTTGAGGTCGTCCTCGTGGTGCGACTCCGTCGGCTTGGCGTCGACGCTCGTGGTGATGGGTAGGAAATCGGAGCCGTCGACGTCGAGCACCTCGAAGAGGATGAACGAGCATACGAGCCCCAGGCAGGCCAGATAGATGGCCAGCACGAGTCGGGGCCACCGGGCGGTTCTGAGGACCGCTTGCACGGAGCAAGAAATACCACAATTCGCCTTACGGCGTCGATAATTGCGGTCTCATGCCGCCCCTGGCCGTGATCGTCGCCGCCGCGCTGGACCTGGCGCTCGGCGACCCGCCGAATCGCCTGCACCCCGTGGCCTGGATCGGCCGCGCGATCGCCGGCGGCCGACGCGCCCTC
>Ga0137380_10004958_pt1 | contig 11792 bp, 11 predicted proteins | sample SagtaG_17_FD_104809 | JGI IMG/M metagenome (GOLD analysis project Ga0137380, IMG submission 104809) | Vadose zone soil microbial communities from Sagehorn Ranch, Mendocino, California, USA - Sage2_L_100_16 metaG | ecosystem: Environmental > Terrestrial > Soil > Vadose zone | place: USA... | reverse complement strand
CCGAGCGGAATATCCGAACTGGAACGTTGGGTCAAAATCTCCGACGCCCTAGTTCTCGGCCCAGGAATCGGTCTTCACGAGGACACAACAGAATTCGTCTGGAAAGCCATATCCCTTGCCGAGTCTCTAAACAAGACACTTGTCTTGGACGCGGACGCTCTCAAAATCTTTGGCCGCAGGAAGAGAAGGTTGAAAACGTCGACTGTTATGACACCTCACGCCGGCGAGTTCGCCGCTGTCGCGCAGAGAAAACCAGGCGACGGCTTAGAGTTGAAGGTGGAAGCCGCAGTCCAGCTGGCCAAAGAGGTCGAGGCGACCGTTCTTCTAAAGGGGCCCACGGACATCATCACCGACGGTAAACGCACCAAGTTGAACAAGACAGGTAACCCATACATGACGGTGGGAGGCACGGGTGATGTCCTAACGGGAATCATCGGCGCCCTCCTGGCGCAACATGTAGACCCTTTCAGGGGGGCTGTAGCGGGGGCTTTTCTTAACGGGTTGGCCGGCGATATGCTGATTGAGGAAAATGGCCCAGCAATATCCTCGTCTAGCCTGGTCGAGTATATTTCCAAGGCGATGGAATACTGCCTAAGGGGACCACCATACCCGTCTCTTCGGAAGTAGAGCGGAGACTCTCTGTAAGACTGATGGTGTACGAGTACCACCAGGACGACCCTCGGAAATGTACCTCCGCAAAACTCAGGAGGTTCGGACTAGCACGGCAATTGAGAAGCATCAGACAAATCCCAGGCTCATCAATCGTCTTGAACCCGGTAGCAGAACTTAGAATCTCTAAAGGTGACCGTGCCCAGGTCGAAAACTATGGCGTTGTGGGTTTGGACTGTTCCTGGAATCGGTCGGAGCAAATCTTCACGGAAAGGTTCCCGGGTGATGCTAGAAGGCTGCCGGTTTTGCTGGCCGGAAACCCTACCAACTACGGGGTTCTAGGAAAACTTAGTACTGCAGAGGCTCTAGCAGCCGCACTAGTAATTACAGGGTTTGAACCGGAAGCAGGGCGGGTTCTCTCCCTCTTCAAATGGGGCTCCACTTTCCTAACATTGAACAAAGAACCCCTAGAGGCCTACGCAAAGGCAGGGCGTAATGAGCTGGCAGAGGTTGAAAGCGAGTTCTTCAACGTACCCTGACCGAAAAAGAATTCGCCCAGAATCAGCCCTTTTCAGAAATTAGGGAGCCCATTACGCATTCCTAGGAGGCCTCATGGGGATCCTTGTAGCTGGCCGTTTTCTTCCTAATAGGGACCCGCTGAGCGAGTGGAGGGTATTTGAGTCCAGGATCTTCCGAGCTCAGGTTGATTCTTGGCGACCCAGACTCAATTTCCGAGATGCCCTTTCTCCCCGTTTCGAGTCCCTCTTTACCCTCCGCATCAGCATGCATCAGTGAAAGGTTCAACGTCTCAATTATCGTCTCGGGGGAACCAAGGTCCAGTCTGAGTTCGTCGCTCCTGAGCTTGACCCCAATGACCGGTTTTTCCGCCAATACAAGTTTCTCAATCGCATCTGTTCAGCTGCAACTCCCCATCCCTCCCCGGCTCGGTTTGGTTTTGAGACCCATTCGTTTCGACTGTATAGGTGTAGACGCGGAGCCAGACTACTGGAAGGAGTAACGTTACGAAGCTTCTAGCAGAAACACTCGGAGACAGAGATCAGTATGGGACTTGAGGTGGCGAAGAAGGGCGAAGACTTCCGCACCTACGGTCAGAACAGATTCCGCAAGATAGCCTAGCTTCACTCCATTGGTAGCAGCTCCTCTTGGAGAGACCCTGGAGGAGCTATCTTTTTCAGCCTCCATCCACAGATAGTTAAAGGTCCGATAGAAGCATGTCAGACTCCCCCCGGCCCAATGAGCCAGCGGCCTTCATTCCCGAAGCGGTGAAGGTTATGATGGACGAAATGTTGCCGGCCGGCCCCGTTTCACGATTCTCAGCCCTGGTTGCCCAGGAAGGATTCCGGAAGGAGCTGAACAGACTGTTCCTCTCAGAATGGCACTGGGGGATTCCTGAGGAAGTGCGCTTTCGCCCATTCAAGGCTCACAAGACTCGTTGTACCTTCGAGGTTTCAGGTAGAACTGGAAACGACTGGCATAGTGTGATCGCGAAGGTTCACGCCGAGGATCGTTCAGATGTCTTTTCCGCCATGAAGATTGTTGCGGAATCAGGGTTCGGACCGGACTCGGAGTTCGCAATACCCCAACCCCTCGCATACTCGTCCTCGTTGCACGTCCTGTTCGAAGAGAAAATCGAGGGAACCTGGGCTTTGGAGGTTTTCATGAACGGTAGCCTAGACGAGCAGTTAGAGACTGCTCGTCGTTGTGGAGCTTGGCTGGCGCGCTTCCACAGTGTTGCACCAGGCTTAGGAGGTTTGGATAAATCGCGTGAGTTGTTCTCCGCAACTCGATACTATGCGGGACATGTTGGAGAGTTAGGGGGGCCGCTTGCGGCCAAGTCAGATCTGCTCATGCGGAAGGTGGAAGCTGCCATGCCTGCTTCAGACAGTATCGAACTCTTCACGGGACACGGCAGCTACATTCCCGAGCACGTGTTCCTCAGCGGTCCCCGGACGATAATAATCGACATTGACGAGCACGACCTGGCCGACCCGGGCCGCGACCTGGCCTGGTTCTGTCTCTCTCTCCAGAGACTGGGGCTCAAGAAGGAAGGCTCAATCAGGGCCCGGGATGCTCCAGTCGAGGCATTCCTTCAGGCTTACGAAGCTGTTAGAGGCGCGGATGTTATGAAGCATGTTCGATTCTTCAAGGCGGCGGAGTGTTTACACCGTGCAAACCGCGATTTGTACAAACGGAAAATCCCGATTCCACAGTGGGCAGACATTTTGCTGGACGAAGGTCTCCGCACATTGGCGTGAAAAACGACGTTCCGCCGCTACATTTTCGCAGGCTTTTAGTCGTTTTCAGATTGCCGTAGGTCACTGGATTAGACCTAGACTATGTCCCGCTGAATGAAGCTCAAGCATGGCTTGCATTGCTAGAATGACGTTTTGTGAAACCGTGCGACGGCCCCGCCGACCAGCGAATTCAGACATTAGACCCGGGTCTCCCAACCAGCGGAGACTCATGTAAGCCCGAGCAAGATCGAGCGTTTCCTGGAAATGTTCAGGTATTCCACTGGGCCATCGGGACCGAGCGTATTCTCTCTCACACTTCCTCACGACCGAGCTGATCCACGAATGCGTCAGAGAAGCAAGATCCACTTCTCCAGGTGCGATAGCAGCCGATTGCCAATCAGTGGGACGGCTTACTCCTCGTTGGTAGAGTATGTTCGACCCGAAGTATTCGCCGTGGATGATAGTCTGTGGGGCTTCTAAGAGCTTTGGGATCTTACGCTCGAATTCGTTGCAGAGGGGTGCAAGCCATGGAAATCCGTGCCGGAATAATCGTCTGGCTCGTCGGGCCCAGCCTCGATAATAGTCAGCGTCATACCTTCTCAGGAATTTTGCTTGGCCACCTCGTATCCTCTTCTCGTTGGTGGCGTGAAACTTTCCAATCCATCCGGCAGAACGGATTATCGGCTCGGTGTCTGTGGACCAGCTGGCGGGGCGACCTTTACCCATGTATTCGAGTATAAGCCACGGAGCCCCATTCTTCTCGTCCTTGTGTACTCCATAGAACCTAGCGGTAGAGAACCCCAAGCCTTGGAGTACGTCTTGGTAGACTCTCGCTTCGTATGAAACGTTCCCCCTGTGACCGTAGACACCGTCGAACTTTTTCGTTCCGTACTTGATGAAGAAGCTGATCGTTTTTCCTCCGTTCCGGTCATCGAGGCGGCATTTGACAATCTCCGTTGGAAATGTGCTTCCGAAGGGGTTGGGCTTCCGACTGATCACAGTCATCTTCCCGTTCCCGGCTAGAGAAGGCAGTTCAGAGAGGCCAGTTGTGAGTCGGTGAACATCGGGAAGCTTAGAACTCACCGAGACTCTTCGTCGGCTCCCCGTCATACGCCACCGACTGCCATGCTCTCCAGGACCGAGGCAACCTCCGTCGTCATTCTGCTCACCTTCCCGCTCTCTAAAATGACAATCATATCGCAGTTCCGCAACGTGCTGGCCCGGTGAGCAATCATCAGCGTCGTCCTTCCCTCCATCAGTGCCTGAATCGCGTTCAGAATCTGAGTCTCAGTGTTGACATCGAGCGCGCTCGTCGGCTCATCCAATATGAGTATGGGAGCATTCTTCAGAAAAGCCCTGGCGATCGATATGCGCTGTCTTTCCCCACCGGACAGTTTCATCCCACGCTCCCCCACCAGCGTGTCATATCCATCAGGCAAGCTGGTCACAAACCCATGTGCGCTTGCCGCTCTTGAAGCCGCAACGACCTCATCCATACTCGCCTCGGGCTTTGCAAAACGAATGTTCTCAGCAATGGACGTGGAGAAGAGCACTGTGTCCTGAAGGACTATCGCGAACTGGTTACGCAGGTCTGCAATCTTGTACTCCCGAAGGTCAACCCCGTCCAGGGTAATCCTCCCCTCGCTCGGGTCGAAGAATCGGAGAATGAGGCTGGACAGCGTTGTCTTGCCTGAGCCCGTGGGCCCGACCACTCCCAGCGACGAGCCTGATTTCACGACAAATGACACGTTGTGAAGGACGCCGTGCTCTTTATCATACCCAAATGAAACGTTTTCGAAGATAGTTTGGCCGGTTGCCCTGGCCAAGGGGCGAGCGTTCGGCATCTCGGGCACGTCAGGCTCTTCGTCGAGAATCTCGAGAAACCGGTCCATCCCGGCAAAAGACTGTTGCAGATCGAGAACTCTCTTCCCAATATCCCTAAGAGGAACGTAGATTTGCGTGAGATAGTAGTTTACAATTAGTAATCCGCCAAGGGTCAGAACGCCAGCCTGAACGTGGCCTATTCCAACGTAGAGCACGGCAGCAAGTCCGATCGCAGTAACAACGCCGACAAGCAGGTTGTACACCCCGCCCTCGACGAAGACTTTGAGCGCCGCTGACGCGCTCTCGGTATAGCGAGAGAGAAACTGTTCATTTTCCCGCTCTTCCTGGCCGAAGGCCTTCACCACCCTCGAGGCGCTGAGCGATTCTTGGGCCGCGGACAAAGCCGCACTCTCTGACGACTTCACCTTCCTCCATCCCCGGCGGAGACGCTGACGGTAGATCATGGTGAAGAGAAACATGAAGGGCGCAACGATCAACGCTATCAGCGCCAATTCCCAATCAAACAGCATCATGACAAGAATCATACCACTCAGCGTGAGGATGTCAGTAATCAGAGGGGGCAGGGTGTCGATAGCTAGCTGCCTGAGCCACGGCGCATCATTCTGGACCCTGTACGTTGAGTCTGTAACGCCCTTCGTGTCGTGGTAGAGAATGGAGAGTCGTTGCATTTGCCGAAACACTCGCGCGCGCATGTCGAGTGTAATCCGGTTCCCGACCTTGTTACTAGACCAGATGCTCAACAGATTTTGCGCGTTTCCCAACACCGCACTTGCTAACAGAATTCCTATTGCAAGGAGAATCGCAGGTTCCTTCGAACCTGTCGATGAGCTCGGCGCGAGGATTCTGAGATACCCAGGTAGCGGTTGCGTTCCGAGAACATTGTCCACAATGATCTTGATGGGTAGGGGAGTGATCAAAGTGAGGGGTATGACGATGAGGGATACTACGAACACGGAGATGATTGATAATCCGTAGGGACGTATCTCCCTTAGGAGTCTTCCCCTCATCGCGGTTTTCCTCCTACGCCGATCCCCAAGCACACCAAGCACGGCGTGATGGCCGGTTCAAAATAGTTGCCGAACACGGGGGACTGATTGCTTTCGCTCATTCGGATGCACCAGACCGATTCAGCACTTCGTGTAATATGCCACTGGCAAACGAGCCGTCGCTAATTGTTCGAGCGGCGATCAGGCCCGCTACTACGCCAGATAGAGCGCTTGCAATCCACGCGCTTGACAATGCGGCGCCAACTGACATTCCAACAAACACGAGGGATAGTGCAAGCGCGAGCCTGGAATACGATGGCGAGATTTTGAACCTTAGCAGTTGTTTTCCTGGAGCATGTTCCTCCACGGCAGATCGCAACCGGCTCCCGCCGAACAATCCCCCCCAAACCTCCAAGTCCCAACTGTCAAAATTACCTCCCGTCCTGACGAGCCCTCCGGCATCCTGAATTCTCGTCTGTAGCCGATTCAGAGTTACCTCGGGGTCCTCCCTCTCGTCGCGCCACATCGTCATCTTGACAGGTCGAACCCTGGCCGGAGTCTTCGGCCCATGCCTACGCCATGGAGTCAGCCCGCCACACAATCTCCCGCGGAGCCGAGCCATCGGTTGCAACACATGAAGGAGCAGAAGTAGAGCGTGCGACCTGATTAGCTGCCAGCCACCTTTCCCGGTTCCAGAAGAAAGTTTTGTTCGACGGACGTTGATCGAGGCTTGGATGATCGGAAGAGTGATTGCCAAGAGAAACAGGGACCCGAAGATAAACCAGGGAGTCCAGCCAATACTGAGGAGGAACAGCAAGCCAGAGGATGCAGTAATCAGATACCATTCAGGCATCAGCATAAGAGACCAGAAAGAGCCCTTGGACTGGTAGAGGGACTGAAAGGGGGCAGTTCCCCAAACTCCCTGGTAGACGCGTCCGACAAAAAGCGACGAGAGATCCAGTGAGACCCCTCTCCCATAGATGCGCCCGTGCCATTTCAACTGTCCGAACATGTTGTACTTCTCAGGCGATTTCCTTTCCAACAAAGCCTCAGCTCTGCCATAGCCCACCTGTTGCTTCCAGTATCTTCGTATGGAGCTTCGCCTGTGATGCCAGACGAGAGCGGTGGGCGAGAATCCGATGACTCCCCCTCGTTCGCGCAGTCTCCAGCACAAGTCAACGTCATCCCCAGCCGTGCGAAATACAGGGTCAAAACCGTCGATCGCAAGAAGAGCGTCCTTTCTGAACATCATGTTGCAGCCTGGAATGTGCTCTGCAACTCTATCCGAGACTAGAACAGGGTTCGGTCCTCCCGGGGCGTGTCCCATCGCGACCTCCCTCCAATTATCCTTGGGGGGCGGGAGGTTTGGTCCCCCGACCCCGACACAATCCTCCTCTAAGAGGAAGAGTGCGAGGTACTTCAACCATAGACTGTCTGGGTAAGCGTCGTCATCGATGAACGCGACTAATTCTCCGGTAGCAAGCTGTATGCCAGTGTTGCGTGCGTTGCTGAGCCCGCGGTTCTCGGTGCTTACCAGTCTGACAGATGGGTATTCCGAGACGATGTTCGGAGTTGAATCGGTGGAGCCGTCGTTAACCACTATGACCTCGTAGTCGGCGTAGTCGAGATTTCGCAGCCCGTCTAGAGTATCACGGATGGTGGCTGAACCATTGTGGCTACAGATCACGACCGAGACCCTCGGCCAGCGAAGGTAAGGTGGTAAGGGAGTTGACTCTGCAAAAGCATTCTGGACGGCTCGGAGAGCAGGTTTGGCAGCTCGGCTGCTCCTTGTTAGCCCGAACTTCCAATCTTCCACCAAGTGCTGACCATGGTACCACTCGTCGGTCCAGGCGAAAACTATTAGGCCGCAGCAGCCCAGTTTGAAAGTGGAGCGGACCATCCAGTCTAGGGTTTCGGCCTGTTTCTCCTCGCCGTTTCGGAGACTGTCAAGTCCGACCTCGCTCAACAAGACGGGGGAGTCGTTACTCAGGCTTTGCAATCGCGCAAGATAATCCTCGAACGCCTTTTTCGATTCAAGGTAGACGTTGAAGCATAGGAAGTCTAGAAATGGCAATCGCAAGTACTCTGTGGACGGATAATTCACGTAGGTAACGAGAGCGTCGGGATCTTCTTCCTTAGCGATATGGTAGAGACGTTGGACGAATTTTTCGACCCGTTTTCTCCCGTGCCAGCGGACTATTGAGGATGTGATCTCATTCCCCACGCTGTAACAGAACACGGCGGGGTGTCCCGAGCAGCGCCGGACCCACCTCCTGACCTTGTCTGTGATCTCGTCAACCCTTCCCTTCTCATCGAGGAAGGCCATTTGTTCGCCCCAGTTGAGCCCCACCATGACCCGGAGCCCGTTCTTCTGGGCCACGTCGAGAAGCCACCGAGGAGGGCCGGTGTGAACTCGTACAACGTTGAACCCGTGCTCTGCCATCAGGGCGAAGTCTCTCTCGACCACTTCACGGGCCAATCGTTCCTCTCCCTTCTCGTCTATCGAGAAGGTCCCATAGCTAACTCCTTTCACCCAGAACTTTTCCTCTCCTACGTAGAAGAATTTGCCCCGGACCCTTGGACGCTCCGTGATAGCAGGGACCTGCTTCGTCCGAACTTCCATTATTGTCTCGGTCATGCCCACCACGTGCTCCTCTTCAGCGACGGTGCAGATACATCTGCAAGTCCGTGGAACAAATTACTTAGCGGCAATTGCCGGGAGCATTCTCTCCCTCAGAATTTTGAGTCCGTCCTGGAGTCTGATTCTTGGTTCATAGCCTAGCATCCGATGAGCTTTCTCGGGGTCGCCTATGAATCTGCGAACCTCGAAACTGTTTGCCGGTACTGGTATGATTTTCGAGGAGGAACCGACTTGGTCCACGATCATTCTGGCGAGCTCAGAGACAGAACAGCCAGTACCCGTGACAAAGTGAAAATCCTCACCGGACGCGTCTCCACGTAGACCCGCAGAGTAAGCCTTGGCGATTCCCGAGACTGTATCATCTATGAAGGTAAAATCTAGAACCTGCTCGCCTCCGTAGAGGGTTATGTCCTCTCCTCGGATCGCCTTTGCCATAAACTTCGGGATGACCCTCTCAGGGAGATCTCTTTCACTTCCGTACACGTTGGAAAAGCGGAAAATAATCTGATTCACTCCCTCTCCTCCGTTGCCTGGGGCGAAGTATGAACGGCACGCGTTCTCCGCGCAGAGCTTTGTTACACCGTACACGGATTTCGGGTTCTTCGGATGATCCTCTCGTACAGGAAGCGCGACTGGTTCTCCGTATACCTCTCTGCTGGACGCGTAGAAGAGCATCGGGTGGCTTGAAGCTCTCCTACACGCTTCCAACACGTTCAGCGTGCCAAGCTGATTTGTCAGCCAACAATTGAATGGATCTTCTTGGCCCGATGCGACCCGGGAGACAGCTGCAAAGTGAAAAACAGCATCCTTCCCATCAACGGCCTCCTTCACAGCGCCGTGGTCTCTGACATCTCCTCGTATCCTCTGGCAAGGTAGACCTTCACTGTTAGAGTTGAAACGCAGGTCGAAGAGAGAGACCAAATCACCATGCTCCGCTAGCCTTTCACCTAAGTGACTCCCGATGAAACCATTCCCGCCAGTTATCAGAACTCTAGAGATCGTCTTCCACCCTTTCACAGCAACGCAGTGTTCAGGCTGCTCGCATCGGGGCCAATGCTGATCGAGCTTGCCCTCACCATGCGCGGGGAGCGTCGATTTGCCCTATACAATTTGCAGCCTTTCTCTATCATTGAATACACTGCGTGTACATCGGCACACGCATGGTTCAACATTAACGTATCTGAACCGGCACACTTTAAAGCCCCTCTAGTGCTATATGAGACAGGCGGGATGCATACCAATCTATCCGAGTATAGCCTTGTCTATATCGCTCGAAATTGATGGAGGGTCTAGGGTTCAAAGCTAGAAGAAGAAATGACCGCGTCAATGGCTTCGCGGAGTACAAGGCCATTATTACAGCGGGCGGAATGGGGACGAGGATGCTTCCTTTCTCCAAGGAAATACCCAAGGAAATGTTTCCCATCGTCATGTACAACGGTAACCACACCCTCGAGTTGAAACCAGTCGTCCAAGCCATCTTCGAGCAATTGCACAAGATCGGCATCAGAGACTTTTACGTGGTGGTAGGACGCGGCAAACGAGCGATCGAAGACCACTTCTCCCCCGACCCGGGATACTCCGCCTACCTCAAAGAGAGAGGACGGGACCCGAAGTGCCTCTCCGAGTTCTATTCCAAGATAAAATCCTCAAATATCGTATTCCTCAACCAACCGGAGCCTCTAGGCTTTGGCGACGCAGTCCGGCTAGGCGAGCCCTTCGTAACTGGAACCTTCCTCGTCCTGGCAGGTGACACGTTCATACTCTCTGACAACAACGACTATCTAGGACGACTCGCCGAAATGCACCACAAGTACAACGCAATCGCGACAATTCTGCTGCAGGACGTGCCCGACCCGCGACATTACGGAGTCGTCGAGGGCAAAGAGCTAGAGGATGGAGTAATCCGAATAACCTCGGCCCAGGAAAAACCCGGCTCACCAAAGACAAACCAGGCAATCATGCCAGTCTACATTTTCACAGACAAGATCTTCACCGCACTGTCAAAGATCAGTCCCGGAGTCGGCAACGAACTCCAACTCACCGATGCCATTCAACAGCTCATAGCCACACGTAAACCAGTCATCGGAGTAAAACTCAGAGACCACGAGCTCCGACTCGACCTAGGCAGCCCCGAGACCATGCTGGAGGCTCTGAAGTTGTCGCTGCACTACGTTGACGCCAAGCAAAGTAGAGACCACCAGCCTGAAAATGAGACCTCCGAGACCTCAACTTCGCGGGCGATCTGATGAACTTCGAGTGGCGATTGTAGGTCTAGGCCACGTTGGTCTTTCCACAGCCGCTTGTCTCGCAGCCAAGTTCCATGTAACGGGCGTAGACCTAGACAAGGACAAGGTTAGACTGATCGAGCAGGGAATAGCACCCTTCCGAGAGGAGAAACTCTCGCCCCTCCTTAGAAAACACGTCAGCAGTGGAATGTTGGGCTGCACTACGAGTTTTGACGTAGTTTCTGATGCCGACTTCATTTTCATCGCCGTCGGGACGCCTAGTGCCAAGTCTGGGGAAATCGACCTCTCCAAAGTAAGGTCAGCGGCTCAGTCCATCGGCCAAGCTATCGCGAAATCTCCGAAATTTCCAGTCGTCATCGTCAAGAGCACGGTAATTCCGGGCACGTCGAAGAGCCTCATCCCAATCATCGAGCAATACGCGGGCAAGACCTGCGGTGAAGGATTCGGTGTATGACTGACAAATTCTGCCCTGAATATGAAATCCTAGCTCGCTCTGTTTCTTCGAGCGGAAGTCAGTTATTCTCCCAGTTTAGGGATAGTATTCGGGCCGCACCGAGCGGTTCGAGGTTTCTATTTTCTGCAGAATCTTTTTGAGGTTGGGATTCTAACTTGTCGCGTATCATGGCCGAGGCCAATCGCACGGAAGTTCAATCCTTCAAGGTCTTCGGGGGTGTAGAGCCGTCTCGCATCTACGATGTTTGGGGTTTTCATACTTTGGAGGTAATCCTTCCCTTTCAGTTTGCGGAACTGATCCCATTCTGTCATTATTATACAACAATCCGCTCCTTTGATTGCGGATCTCTGGTTCGTCGCGAACTCTACAGTACGCCCTAGGACTTGTCGAGCGTTGGGCATTGCCATTGGGTCGTATGCGACGACTTGAGCACCCTTCTTTTTCAGATTCTCAATAACTCGCAGGGAGGCGGCTTCCCGGGTATCGTCCGTATCCTTCTTGAAAGCCAACCCGAGCACAGCTACTCGTTTGTCTATTAGAGAGCCTAGGAGTGTCTCTGCTAGACTCACCACTTTGGTTGCTTGTTGCTCGTTCACTTCTTCCACAGTTTCCAGCAGCGTCGGTTTGTAGCCTAGTTTTTGGCTGAAGGCGATCATGGCTTGGATATCCTTGTGGAAGCAGCTCCCCCCATAGCCGGGTCCTGCTTTAAGGAATAGGCGACCTATCCTAGGATCCAGGCCTACTGCTTCTGCCACT
>Ga0137380_10004955_pt1 | contig 11796 bp, 7 predicted proteins | sample SagtaG_17_FD_104809 | JGI IMG/M metagenome (GOLD analysis project Ga0137380, IMG submission 104809) | Vadose zone soil microbial communities from Sagehorn Ranch, Mendocino, California, USA - Sage2_L_100_16 metaG | ecosystem: Environmental > Terrestrial > Soil > Vadose zone | place: USA... | reverse complement strand
GGATCTGCAGGCCGGCCATTCCCGCCAGCTTGTGCACCGTCCACGAGTGCAGTTACCCGTACGCGTGGCTGGGCATCCTCGCCGATGTCCCGCCGTCGACCGATGAGCTGATCTACTGCCATCACCCGGACGGTTTCGCGCTGCACAGCATGCGGACCCTGCAGATCAGCCGGCTATATCTGCAGGTCACGCAGGACGAGGACATCGCGGCCTGGTCCGATGAGCGGATCTGGGACGAGCTGCAGCGCCGCTTCGCGCTACCCGGCTGGGAGCTGAAGGAGGGCCCGGTCCTGGACAAGAGCATCACCGGGATGCGGAGCTTCGTCAGCGCCCCGATGCGCTACGGCCGACTCTTTTTGGCCGGCGACGCGGCGCATATCGTGCCACCAACGGGAGCCAAGGGCCTCAATCTTGCCCTCGCCGACGTTGCCGTCCTCGCCAGGGCGCTGGCCGCCCTCATACGGGACGGGCGCGAGGATCTCGCCGACGGCTACTCAGGTACGTGCCTGAACCGTGTCTGGCGTGCCACCCACTTCTCCTGGTGGATGACCACGATGCTGCACGCGACACCAGGTGCTGGCCCGATGGAGGCGCAGCTGCAGCTATCCCAGCTGCGCTACACCACCAGTTCACGGGCCGCGGCCACCGCGCTCGCGGAGAACTACGTTGGATACCCGCCGCTGCACCCTTAGCGCTCGTTGACGCAGACGCGCAGTGCGTCTTTGCCCCCTGGAATGTCGTAGAAACCGGCATTCCGCGAGCCATTACAACACCCTGGAGGGCAAAGACGAAAAATGAGTCCGGTGCAGCAGCCGACAGGGGAGCAAAGAACGCGGCCGGTCAGGGCGAAGTCACCGGATGTCAAGGCCTGTCACGGCGCGGCTTATGATCATGCGCTGGATCTCGGAGGTCCCCTCGAAGATCGTGAAGATCTTCGCATCCCTGTGCCAGCGCTCCACCGGATAGTCGCGCGTGTAGCCGCTGCCGCCGAGGATCTGGATGGCCTGCTCGGTAACCCGCACCGCGGTCTCCCCCGCGACCAGCTTCGACATCGACCCCTCCGCCCCGTCAAACGGCTTTCGTGCCCGCGCCATCCACGCCGCCCGCCAGACAAGCAGCCGCGCCGCGTCGATCTGGGTACTCATGTCCGCGAGCATGTACGCCACCACCTGGTTCCTGCCGATCGGCCTGCCGAACTGTACCCGGTGCAGCGCATAGTCCCTGGCGTATTCGAACGCGGCGCGGGCGATCCCGACAGCCATCGCCCCCACAGCGGGCCGAGACGCCTCGAACGTCTTTATCGTCGCCTGCTCACCGGTTCGCCTACCCTCGTGGGCGCGGGCGAGCCGTTCGTCGAACTGCTCCTTGCTGCCGATCAGGCAATGGCCGGGCACGCGGACATTGTCAAGCACGACCTCGGCCGTATGGGAAGCGCGGATGCCGTGCTTGCGGAACTTCTGTCCCTGGCTGAGGCCTGCCGCCCCTGGTGGCACTATGAAGCTTGCCTGACCACGGACACCGAGGTCGGGTTCCACAGAGGCGACGACCACATGAACATTGGCGATGCCGCCATTGGTGACCCAGGTCTTGGTGCCGTTCAGCACCCACTCGTCGCTCGCCTGGTCGTAACGTGCCCGGGTCCTGATGGCCCCGATGTCGCTGCCCGCGTCCGGCTCGGACGCGCAGAACGCGCCGAGCTTCACATCCCCCGGCTCACCAAACATCGGCGGCAGCCACTCGGCGATCTGCTCGCGCGTGCCATTGGCCACGACAGCGACAGCCGCGAGCGTGGAACCGACCAGCGAAAGCGCGATCCCCGCATCGCCCCAAAACAGCTCCTCGAACGCCACAGGAATGCCCAGCCCTGACGGCTCGAGCGACTGCTGTGCGAAGAAGTCGAGCGAGTAGAGCCCTACCTTGGCCGCCTCCTCCAAGATGGGCCACGGTGTGTCCTCGCGCTCGTCCCATTCAGCGGCGGCAGGCCTGATGACCTTCACCGCGAACTCATGCACCCAGTCGCGCGTGTCGCGCAGGTCCTCGCTGAGCTCTAGTGAGAACGTCGCGGGAGTACTCGTCTGCGTGCTCATGGCGCTCCTCGGGCAGTCACAGGTACGGTCAAGGCTATGTTACTAGCAAGTAATAGCAGGTGCCGCCAACACAGCAAACGGGCCGGTAACTGAGAACTTATCGAAGGGGCAGCCGCGCAGGACCACGCTGACCACCCACGTCAACGTAAGGCAGCCGCCACCGGACGCGTATGGCACGCGCCGCGGCAGCCGTTAAGGACGATTGTGGGTTTTTCAGGCCCTCGCGGCGAGCATCTGGCCCGCCAGGTCTTCACGGACCTGAGCCATCGGTGGCCGTTCTGCCACGGAGACATCGCACACATCGGGGTGGTGGCCGTCGCGGTCCCTTCTGAACTGCGTGAGCACCCCGGCCGGCTGCTCGCTCGCCACGATCCTGCCGTGGCGCTGCAGCCGCGACCATGCCGTGAGCAGGATCTGGCCAGCCATCCGGCCAAGCGCGGCGTTGGACTGATGCGAGTGCTCCCGTGTGCCAATGTCGACCTGAGCCATGGCGCCAAGCCCGTGCGCCTCCAGGATGTCCACGAGCAGCCCGAACTCGACGCCGTAGCCGGTGACGAAGGGAATCCGCTCCAGCACGTCGCGCCGCGCCGCGTACTCACCGGCAAGCGGCTGGACAAACCCGCCGAGCAGCGGCCAGTGCAGGTTGAGCAGCGGCCGCGCGACCAGTTCTGTGACTCGCCCGCCGGCCTCACCCGATCCGTTCATTGGCCGGTCATAGCTGGCCTTGACAAAGCTCACGGCCGGCTCGGCAAGCAGCGGCCCGAGCAGGCCCGTGACGAACGACGACGTGAAGTTCCGCACATCGGCGTCGAGGAACACCACGAGGTCGCCGGTCGTGACCGCGAGCGACTTCCACAGCGCCTCGCCCTTACCCGACTCGGGCGGGAGCCCTGGCAGCACCGCGTCCTGGTGAAACACCCGGGCCCCCGCATGGGCGGCGACCTGCGCCGTGTCGTCGGTGGACAGTGAGTCGATCACCACGATCTCGTCCACCAGCGGCCGCGACCGCATGAGTTCGGTGCGTATGGCGGTCACGATGCGGCCAACCGTCTGGCGCTCGTTGCACGCTGGCAGCACCACGCTGACTCGGGTTCCCTGCTTGGCATCGGCGAGGGCCTCGAGGGCGTCCAGCCGCCACTTCGAGGCATTGGTTGTGCCGTCGTCCAGCCAGGCGCGGACTTCAGGCAGCACTCGCGACCCCTCCTCGTGCTCACTCGCTCGCATGCCGGTCAAGGAACTCATAGACATCAGCTTGGTCCACGCCGGGGAAGGACCCGGTGGGCAGGGCGGACAGGATGTGCGAGTGCGCTCGCGCGGACGGCCAGGCCATGCCCTGCCAGCGTTCGGCCAGGTCGGCAGGCGGCTGCTGGCAGCATCCTGGTGACGGGCAGGTTGACACCATCCGCTGGGTCGTTTCTCGGCCACGGAACCAGCGTGAGTGCTCGTACGGCAGGCCAAGGGTAATGGCGAACCCTTCTTCCCTGCCCGGATCGATGTGCGCAACACACCAGAACGTTCCTGCGGGTGTGTCGGAGTACTGAAAATGCGACGAGAACCGGTCAGCCGAGGAGAAAACCCGGCGGCCCGACCAGGACCGGCACATCCGCTGCCCCTCGATCGCGCCTGAGGGGTCGGACGGGAAGACCAGGCCGTCGTTCTCGTAGGCCTTGTAGATGATCCCGCCCTCGTCGTTCTTGACGAAATGGCAGGTCAAGCCGAGATGGTGGGTCGCGAGGTTGGTGAAACGGTGCGCGGCCATCTCATAAGAGACCGAGAAGACATCCCGCAGATCCTCCACCGACACCGCCCGCCCCTGCTTGGCCTCGGCGAGGAAGCGAACGGCGGGCCGCTCGGGGACAAGCACCGCGGCGGCGAAGTAGTTGGCCTCCACCCGCTGGCGCAGGAAGTCGGCGAAATCGGCGGGCGGTGCGTGACCGAGCACGAGGTGGCCGATGGTTTGCAGCAAGATCGTCCGCGGTGTGTGCATGCCGATCGATTCCTGCCTGACATAGATCCGCCGGTGCCTCAGGTCGGTGACCGACCGCACCGAGCGGGGCAGGTCCTGGACGTAGCGCACGGTGAAGCCGTGTTTGGTGACGATGGCGAGGATCGTGCCCTGGGAGAGCGCGGCGTCGCGGTAGCCGACGGCATCGAGGGTCTGCGCCGCGGCGCGCTCGATCGCAGGGAAGTAGTTGCCGCGCTCACGCATCCGCCGCCGCAGTACCGCGTTGGCCTGCCGCGCCTCTTCCGGCGTGGCGGTCGGCTTGTTCCACTGCCTGCGCAGTTCGGTGTACAGGGCGACCATGTGCTCAAGAACGTCATTGGGCACACGGGCCCCCACCTTCAGGTGTGGCAAGCCAAGCGCGGCGTAGGCAGGGTCGTGTTGCGCCTCCTCGATCGCGATCTCAAGCTGGGCACGACGACTCGGCGGCTGGCGGCTCAGCAGCTCGCCGGCCGGCACAGACAGTGCGCCAGCGAGCGCGTTGAGCAGGGAAAGCTTCGGTTCCCTGCGCCCATTCTCGAGCAGGGAGAGCGCGGAGGGCGCACGTCCTACCCGCTCGCCAAGATCGGCTAGCGTAAGCCCGCGAGCGCGGCGCAAGTGGCGCATCCGCTGGCCAAATCGCATAAGGTCTAGACCAGCGAGATCTGTCAAACTTGAAGATTCTTCTTCTGTGAAGTCCCTCATATATTCGTTATAGCTGAATTTTCTCCAATTTTCTACCTAAGCGATCATTTGTCTGGTACCGAACGGGCAGCACACTCGGAGATACCAGGAGACGACACAGAAGGCAGTGTTGATCAAAATGATCGTGGACAATCGTCGCCTCAATGGCACACCTGGCCCGAGCCGGATCGAGGACGAGGCCGCCAAGCTGAAGCAGGAATGGGACACCGACCTGCGCTGGCGAAACACCAGGCGCGAGTTCACCGCGCAGGACGTCGTGCGGCTGCGAGGAACGGTTCAGGAGGAGTACACGCTTGCGCGGCTCGGCGCTGAGCGCCTCTGGCGGCTGCTGCACGAGGAGGATTACGTCGCTGCCCTCGGTGCGCTGACCGGCAACCAGGCGGTGCAGCAGGTGCGTGCCGGGCTTAAGTCGATCTATCTGTCCGGATGGCAGGTCGCCGCGGACGCCAACCTCGCCGCGCAGACCTACCCCGACCAGAGCCTGTATCCGGTTAACTCGGTGCCGCAGGTGGTGCGGCGCATCAACAATGCGCTGCTGCGCGCCGACCAGATCACCTGGTCAGAAGGCCGCCTGGACGCTCCCTATTGGCTCGCGCCCATCGTGGCGGATGCGGAAGCCGGCTTCGGCGGGGTCCTCAACGCGTTTGAGCTGATGAAGTCGATGATCGCGGCCGGCGCATCGGGCGTGCACTGGGAAGACCAGCTCGCATCCGAGAAGAAGTGTGGCCACCTCGGCGGGAAGGTCCTCATCCCGACCGGGCAGCACATCCGTACGCTCAGCGCGGCCCGGCTGGCCGCCGACGTGTGCGGCGTGCCCTCGATCATCATCGCCCGCACGGACGCCCAGGCCGCCAAGCTGATCACCAGTGATGTGGACTCGCGGGACCGTCCGTTCGTGACCGGCGAACGCACCGGGGAGGGCTTCTTCCGCGTGCGCGGCGGGATCGAATCCTGCATCGCGCGCGGCCTGGCCTACGCGCCTTACGCGGACCTGCTCTGGATGGAGACATCTCTGCCAGATCTGCAGGTGGCCCGCGAGTTCGCCGAGGCCATCAAGGCCAGGTACCCGGACCAGATGCTCGCCTTCAACTGCTCACCGTCGTTCAACTGGCGCAAGCACCTCGACGACGGCACCATCGACAAGTTCCAGCGCGAGCTTGCCGAGATGGGGTACAACTACCAGTTCATCACGCTCGCCGGCTTCCACGCGCTCAACTACTCGATGTTCGAGCTCGCCCGCGGCTTTGCTGACGAGGGCATGCCGGCCTACGTGCGCCTGCAGGAAGCGGAGTTCGCGGCAGAGAGCGTCGGCTACACCGCGACCAAGCACCAGCATGAGGTCGGCACCGGGTATTTCGACCTGGTCAGCACCGCGGTCACGCCGAACTCGTCCACCGTGGCGCTGACCGGCTCCACCGAGAAAGAGCAGTTCTGCGAGGCTCGCTGAAAAGGCCGTCAGGTCAGGACAGGTAGCCCCGAGCCGACAGGACAGGTAGCTCGAGCCGGTCAGGACAGGTAGCTTGAGGCGGCGGCCATCCCCATCGGCTCTTCCTCGTCGTCGGTTGGGTGCTTGCGCCAGCGCGACGGGACGAACAGCGGGATGATCATGGCGAGGCCGAGCAGCGCGTAGACGCCGCTGCCAAGCAACGTGTGCGCGCCGAGGCCGTATGTGGTTGTCTTCATCGGAATCAGGCTGATGGCGCGGCTTGGGCTCGCCACATAAAGCGCCGTGGCGGCGAGCGCCGCGACGCCCGGCACGGCGGTCGCGAGCGGAGAAACCCGTGGCGCTGCCATCAGCAGGCCGAGCAGGAGTCCTGTCCCGAGCAGGGCAGCGAGCGACGTCAGCCCGTGTGTGCTCGTCAGTTGCGAACTCGTGACGTTAGTCAGGCTGACCAGCCGATGGAATCCCCATCCGCCGCCAAAGAACAGGGCGGCGGCCAAGACGACTCCGAGAACGATCCCGAACAGGTGCCGCATCGAATCATCACCTCCGGATAACCCAAGTATCGGCCACATCGCCGTCCTGTGTAGCGGGTTGGGTCACTAAGGGCCACGCCACGGCAGAAAGTCTGAGAAATGGCTGAGCCCGGGACAGCTCGGCAAGCCGAACTCACGTATCGTCGGCGCGTGCGTATCGACTCGGTTTTCTGCGCCATCGGGCGCTCGGCTGTCAGGTTCCGCTGGCTGGTGCTGTTCGCCTGGGTGGTGGGGGCGTTCGCCGCCGTGACCATGCTGCCGTCACTTTCCAGCGTGACCCAGAGCAACAACACCAAGTTCCTGCCTGCGAGCGCACCGAGCATGCACGCCGCGGCGCTCGCTGCCCCGTTCGGCACCGCCAACCTGGTTGGGCTTCCCGTGGTGGCCGCACGGCCAGGTGCGTCCCTCACCACGGCCGATGTCTCCGCCCTCGCTGGCTTGCAAGCCAAACTGAGCACGGTCGCCCTTGTCAGCGGCGTGCGCGACCTCGGCCGGTCCGCAGACGGGCAGGCCGAGCAGCTTGTGGTGCTCGCCAGGCTCGGCGGCGGCAGCCAGAACCAGGCGACAGACCTGGTGAACGCGCTGCGCGCAAAGATCAGCCAGACTGACCTCCCCGCAGGGCTGCGGGCGCACCTTGCTGGGAATATCGCCGTCCAAGTGGATCAGCAGAAGGCCTCGGGCAACACAGGCAACCGGATCGAGATCCTGTCGGCGCTGTTCATCATTGTGCTGCTTGTGCTGATCTTCCGGTCACTTACACTCGCGCTGACCACGCTTGCCCCTGCCTTTTTCTCGGTGCTCATCTCCGGTCCGCTGGTCGGCGAGGCCGGGCACCACGGGCTGCAGGTTTCGCCAATCGCGCAGTTCCTGATGATCGTGCTCGTGCTCGGTGCTGGCACCGACTACGGGCTGTTCCTGGTCTTCCGTGTCCGCGAGGAACTGCGCGGCGGCCAGCACGACGAGAAAGGCGACGAAACTACGGGGCTGCGCCGCCTGCTCGGCGCGGTGCGTGGTGACCTGATGCGCGCTCGGCCGCCGGCCATGCAGGCCATTACCACGTCGGTCACCAGGGTTGGCGAGGCGATCACCTTCTCCGCTGCGACGGTGATCGCGGCGCTGCTCACGCTGCTGGCAGCCACATTCCCCTTCTATTCAAGTCTTGGCGCGCCGCTGGCGATCGGCATCGGCGTCATGCTCCTCGCCGGGCTCACGCTGCTGCCCGCACTGCTGTCCATCCGCCTGTCGATGCTCGCCATCAAGCGCACGATCTTCCGCGCTGTCTTCGGCCGCCCGAAGCTCTTGCCATGGAACATCCAGCGAACAGCCAAGTCGGGGGCGTGGGGCCGGATCGCAGGGCGCATCGTCCGCCACCCAGCACTGACGCTCGCCGCAGGCCTTGTCTTCTTCGGCGCGCTCTCTTTCGGGGTGCTCGCATACCAGGCAGCCGGTTTCGGCGGTAACACGACCCCGCCTGCGGGCAGCGACTCGGCCGCGGGCAATACACTGCTCGCCCGCCACTTCCCCCAGTCGTCTGCGAACCCAACCGACATCATCTTCCTGCTGCGCGCACCCGCGTGGCAGGACCCGGCCACGCTGGCGACCGCGGCACAGCGGATTTCTGCCAGCGGGCTGTTCACAACGGTGAGTGGCCCGCTCAACCCGGCGGGCGCGTCGCTGAGCCCGGCGCAGTTCGCTGCGCTGCACGCGCAACTCGGCCCCGCGAAGGCGCTGCCGGCCGTGCCTCCCCCGGGCCTGGCGAGCCGAGTCCCCGTGGCTGCCTACGAGGCTTACCGCGCCACCGCGAACTATGTCAGCCCGGACGGGCGCACTGTGCTGTTCGCGGTGGGCCTGAAGGCGGGCGACGCGGCCAGCACCCCGGCGCTGCAGGCGGTGCCCTCAATCAGGGCGAATACCACCGCGGTGGCGACCACGATCGGCGCGGCGGACTCGGCGGTCGGCGGCGAGGCACCAGCGCTGTACGACATCAGCAGCATCTCCAACAGCGACCTCGTGCGGGTGGTCCCGATCGCGATCGTGGTGATCGGCCTGCTGCTCGCCCTGGTCATGCGGAGTGTGGTGGCGCCGCTATACCTGATCGCCTCGGTCGCGCTGTCCTACTTCGCCGCGCTCGGCCTCGCGGTGCTGCTGTTCATCAAGATCGTCGGAGACAGCGGGCTTACCTTCTTCCTGCCGTTCCTGATGTTTATCTTCCTGCTCGCGCTCGGTGAGGACTACAACATCCTCGTCATGACGCGGATCCGGGAGGAGGCGCACAAGCTGCGGCTACGCGACGCGGTCACGCGTGCGCTCAGCGCCACCGGGACGACCGTCACCTCCGCCGGCCTGGTGCTCGCTGGCACGTTCATCGTGCTGACCATCGTCGCGGGCGACGCCCAGGTCCGCGATATCGGCCTGGGCCTCGCGCTCGGCATCCTGATGGACACGTTTCTGGTGCGGACCCTCCTGGTGCCCTCGACGGTTGTAATGCTCGGCCGGTGGAACTGGTGGCCGTCCCGGCTGAGCAGGCCGGGCCAGGAGCAGGCGGTCGCTGGCCCGCCCACCGCGGACGAGACCGCTGTTACGGAAAGGATCTAACCCCAAGTTCCTTAACGGCTAACGCGGGGTGCGCCTCGCAAGGCGAACAGATCGCCGCGGCCTGGCCGTTGCCCAGCGGTCAGGATCGGTAGCGCGGGCACAGATTGCCGCGCAGCCTAGGCGCGGGAGCCGGGTCACCCGTCGCGGCCCAGGTGCGCCAGTCGGCCGGTCGGCGCAGCACTACATAACCGTCGCGCGCGAACACCTGCGTGTATCCGCGCGTCTTCAGGTAGGACACGAGGCGGGCCTGGTCGGCAGGCGAGCAGAACGGGAAGTCGAGGCCCTTTGTATCCGCGACGACCCACGGCGCCCACCTGGGTGTGCCATCGAGAAGCAGCACCTGGGCACGGCCGGAAAGGCTGGGCCCGATGTAGTCCGCCGCTTCCACGAGCGCACGGTCAGGGACCACGGCCGCCGCCGACGCGGCGGCGCGGATCCGGGCATTGACCGTGTAGAACTTGGGATGCACCAACTGCCCTAGCGGCGTCCAGGGCAGTGTCGCGACCGCGGCGACGCAGACCGCCATCGCCCACGACGCCCCGAGCGAGACCGATCGCGCAGCGGGCCACCCAAGCCGCAAGTCCGGCCACTTGCGGTGGATACGGCGCTGAATCCTGGCCGCGCCGTCCACCGCCGCCAGCATCATCACCATGACGATGAACGCGTCATAGTGATAGTTCGATGTCCACCAGGCCGGGTACCCGGTGGCAAGCATCCGCTCGAGCAACAACGGCACTGCCGCGACCACGATCGGCGACGCCAGCGGCAGGAAACCGAGCGGCGCGAGCAGCCAGAGCAGCGTGGTGACCTTTACCCCCGGGGTCACTAGCATGCGCAGCGTATGCAGCGGATGGATCGCCGCGTGCCACGCCGCGCTGGCCACGGTGTCGCCAAGCTGGCCGTAAGCCCAGTAGAAGGTGGCGGAACCGCCGAATGCCGGGATGAGCACCCGGGTGGACACCCATGTCGCGGCCACCCCGCCAACGATTAATGCGGCGCCGATCCGGCGCTCGCGGATCAGGAACATGTAAGCGCCAAAGCCGGCCAGCAGCAGGCCCATGTCTTCCTTGACCATCAGCAGGGTGATCGCGGCGAGCACGGCGTGCAGGCGGTGGCCGGCCTGGAAGCGTTCGGCCATCACGGCGGTAAGCACCGGTACGAACGCGACCTCGTGGAAGTCGAAGCTGAGCGCGGCGGCGATCGGGAGGCTGAGCGCGTAGCCCGCGCAGACAAAGTAGGCGGCGCGCGCTCCGAGCAGGCGGCTGGTGTAGACCCACAGCGGCGGGATGGCGAGCGCGAACGCCACCGCCTGCGCGACGATCAGCGTCGCAGGTCCGTCATGGATCCAGTAGAGCGGCGCGAGCGCCGCGAGAATGGGCGACCAGTGATCGCCGAGCACGTCGAAGTGCGCGCCTATGCCGTTGGCGACTCCCCTCGCTATCGACGCAGGAGCGTGGAAATGCGCGTAGTTCCGCACCACCTGGTCGAAGATCACAAGATCGAATGTGCCGTCGCGGAAGCGGCGCAAGCGGATCAGGCCGAAGATCATGTAGCAGGCAGCGGTAACAACCGTCAGAAGGGTCACGCCGATGCGGGCCCGCGAACGCACCGGCGGTGCTTGCACCGCCGGCCCGGCTGGTCGCCCAACTGCTCCCGCGGTTCCCGCGCTCACCGAGGGCAGCATACAGCCGCGGAGGCCACCGACCTGGCCTGTCAGCCACTCCCTGGGCCTGTCAGCGACCGGGCCTGTCAGCCACCGGCCAGGCCTGTCAGGCACCAACCCGGCCCGCGAGCACCAGGCGGCCCTCGCCGTCCAGCCGCCCAAGGTCACCGGTGCGGACGAAGTGGTCCATCGTGAAGGCCGCGGCGCTTGCCTGCGGGTCGTTCCAGTAGCCGCTCATGCAGGCGGCCGAACGCAACAGCACCTCGCCAGTCTCGCCGTGCGGGACCTCATGCCCGCCGCTATCCCGCAGGCCCAGCGTGACCCCAGGGACCGGGCAGCCGACGCATCCGTCGACGTCAGCCGGGTGATCCGGGCACGTGCTCAGGCCCAGGCCGGCCTCGGCGCAGCCATATCTCACCTGCACATCGGTGCCGAACCGCTGGCGCAGCGCGGTAACGATCCCGGGTGGCGGGGCAGCGGCACCGGTGACGATGAGTTCTATGTTGGGGAACCTGCCTGGCGACGGGCTCTGCTGCGCCGCAAGCTCCGCGAGTTGTGCGGGCAGACCGCTCAGCCGGTTCGCGTGCACGGCTGCTGCGATGTCCGCCACCCTGTCAGCCCGCCATGACCCCATCAGGACGCATGTCTGCCCCGACTGAAGAACGGCAGGCAACCGGGTCATCACGTTGTAGTGCGCAAACGGGATAGCGGTGAGCACGACGCTGCCCACCGTGCTGCCCCATCGGTCGCCAGCCTCGGCTGCCCTTATCGCGTCGAGCTGGCGAACT
>Ga0137380_10004952_pt1 | contig 11798 bp, 10 predicted proteins | sample SagtaG_17_FD_104809 | JGI IMG/M metagenome (GOLD analysis project Ga0137380, IMG submission 104809) | Vadose zone soil microbial communities from Sagehorn Ranch, Mendocino, California, USA - Sage2_L_100_16 metaG | ecosystem: Environmental > Terrestrial > Soil > Vadose zone | place: USA... | reverse complement strand
GCCGGTGGGCCGGTCACCCGGTGATGCCTGGATCAGACCCAGGCGCAGGAGGCACGCATGCTGAATGGCCGTGTCAACGCGCGAGTCGCCCTCGTGGCGGGTCCTTTTCGCCCGCCTCGGTCGCGCTCACGGGCACGGCAACCTCTGCGACTTCCACGCTCACCGTTGCCACGACCGCGGCTACCCTCGGAGGGACCTACACCCTGACGCTCATGGTCAGCGGAAGCGGCATCACCCACACGACCAACGTCACCCTCGCGGTGCAGGACTTCACGATCTCCGTGACCCCGGCCTCGCGAACCGTGTCGCGGGTGGGTAGCACGAGCTACACGGTGACCGTGAATCCGATCAACGGGTTCAGCGCCTCGGTAGGCTCCTGGTCCTTGACTGGGCTTCCTGGGGGGGTCACCTATAATCCCCTACTGACGAGCACCGCCCCGGGGGGGAGCTTTAGGCTGACGCTCACGACGAGTCGTACCACCCGCAGAGGAACGTACACCCTGACTCTTACGGGGACCGGAGCGGGGGTCACGCGTCAGAGTCGCTTCCAGCTCAGAGTCACGAACTAAGGGCGCGTGCGCCGAGGGGCTTCCCGCGATCTTGCGGGAAGCCCCTCGGCTGCGTCAGAAACGCGTACGTCAGAAGCGAAGCGTGAGTCCAGCAGACACTACCCAATCGGCCGTCAAGGAGAGGGTTCAGAGAGCCGAACGACGCTCGACGAGACGCTTGGCGAGGTCGACACCGAGGAGGATCAGCGCGACGCGGGTGAGGAACCCGTGACGCCCGCTGGAGTATCATGCGCAGCGACCCGCGGAGGGAGCGCTCATGACCAGACCGTCGTCGCCGTGGCCGAAGGGCGCGCGCTGCGCCGTCATGCTGACGTTCGACTTCGACGCCGAGACGCTCTGGCTCGCGCGCGATCCGAGGACCGCCGACCTCCCGGGGGTCATGTCGCAGGGCCGCTACGGCGCGAGGGTCGGCGTTCCGCGGCTCCTCTGCCTCCTCCGCGCCGAGGGCGTCCGCGCGACCTTCTATATACCCGGCTGGGTGGCCGAGCACCACACGGCCGAGGCGCGCGCCATCCGCGACGCCGGCCACGAGATCGGCCACCACGGCTACCGCCACGACTCGGCGGATCCGTCGAAGCCCGACGCGGAGCGCGCCGCCTTCGAGCAGGGGATGAAGGCGCTCGAGAGCACCCTCGGCGTGACGCCGCGTGGCTATCGCGCCCCCGCCTGGGAGCTGACGCCCATCACGCTCGATCTCGTCCGCAAGCACGGGATGTTCCACTCCTCGAACCTGATGGACGACGTCTCCCCGTACCTCCACCCCGGCGAGCCTCCGGTGGTGGAGCTGCCCGTCCAGTGGGTGCTCGACGACGCGCCCTACTTCCTGATGCACCCGCGCCTGGCGCCCCGGCCCATGCAGAGCCCGGAGGCGATCTTCGGCGTCTGGCGCGACGAGTTCCGCGGCTTCTACGAGTGGGGCGGGCTCTTCAACCTCACGTGCCATCCTCAAGTCATCGGCCACCCGTCGCGGCTCCTCATGCTGCGCCGGCTGATCCGCTTCGTGAAGCGTCACCGTGGCGTCTGGTGGGCGACCGCGAGCGAGGTCGCCGAGCACTGGCTCCGCCGCAAGGGTCGGCGCTAGTCACCTGTCGGAACGAGGACCGCCCTGGCTTTCTCCCGGAGCGCCTCGGGCAGGGGTGTCGGCCGTCGCGCGTCCATGTCGAGGTGCACGCCGAGCTGCTCGAGCGTGGCGACCCGCTCACCGCTCCGCTCGTTGGTCATCACGTGGAGGAGGCGCATCGAGGAGGTCCCGACGTGGAGCAGCGCCGAGCGGACGCGGACGGGGTCGCCCGGCCCGAGCGGGGCGCCGAGAGCCAGCTGGAACTCGAACGTCGAGAAACCGCGACGTTGATCGCGCAGGTAGGCGGGCGTCATCCCGAACGCCGCGATCGCGTGTCCGTTCGCCGCCGAGAACCGGTGGATGTAGAAGGGCAGCGCGCTGTGCCCGAGCACGTCCAGCTCCCAGGGCTTGACGGTGTCACGCGCGGAGTCGAGGAAGCCCTCGAGCCCGCGCGGTCGAGGGCGCCGCTCGCGCGCCGGCCCGTCCCACGGGACGCGCCGCGCCTCGGCGGCTCGCCGCTGCGCGGCCGTCAACGGCACGGCGGCGCGGCCGACCAGCTCGACGTGGCCGACCTGCTGCTCGACCGTCGTGCACACCTCGCCGGTCTCGGAGTTGAAGAGCTTGTGGCCGAGCACGAGCGCGGCCGGCTCGACGCCGACGACGCCACTCTCGATGTGCAAGATGTCGCCGACGCGCAGCTCGCGCGAGTACCGCGCGTAGCAGTCGACGGTCACGCAGGCGCGGCGCTCGTGCGCCGCGTAGTCCGCGCCGAGCCCGATCGCCTCGAGCGCGCCCAGCCCCGCGTCGGCGATGCGGGCGAAGTAGTAGGCGACGGTGAGGTGGTCGTTGTGGTCCACCTCCCAGCGGGAGACGGTGCCGCGGTAGGTCTCGAGCCAGCCGCTCATGGCGACAGGGACTCACCCTACACGCAGGGGGCCCGCGCGAGATCCTACAGGTACACCGCCTTCATCGCGCCCTCGGGATAGCGCGCGCCGGCCGCCACGCCGACGGGCACGGCCTCGGAGATACGCTTCACCTCTTCGGCGCTCAGCTCCACCCGCAGCGCTCCCAGGTTCTCCTCCAGGCGCTCCCGTCGCTTGGTGCCGGGGATCGGCACGACGTCCGGGCCCCTGGCGAGGAGCCACGCGAGCGCGAGTTGGGCGGAGGTGCAGCGCTTCTCCTTCGCGATCCGCTCGAACCGATGCACGAGGTCTAGGTTCTTCGTGAGGTTCTCGTCCTTGAAGCGGGGGTGCTCGCGGCGCCGGTCGCCCTCCGGGATGTCAGCCGGGCTCTGGACGTGTCCGGTGAGGAGGCTCCGCCCGAGGGGCGAGTACGCGACGAACGAGACGCCGAGCTCGCGCAGCGTCGGGAGCGTCTCCTCCGCCTCGGTGCGATAGAGCAGACTGAATTCGTTCTGGACGGCCGTGATCGGATGGACCCTGTGGGCGCGACGGATCGTTGCCGGCGCAGCCTCGGAGAGTCCGAGGAAGCGCACCTTGCCGCGGTCCACGAGCCCGGCCATCGCGCCGACGGTCTCCTCGATGGGCACCTTGGGGTCTACGCGGTGCTGATAGTAGAGGTCGATCGTCTCCACGCTGAGGCGGCCGAGGCTCGCGTCGCACGCCCGCGCCACATGCTCGGGGCGACCGTTCACGCCCATGCTGCCGTCGGCGTTCCTCACGTTGCCGAACTTGGTGGCGAGCACCACCTGTCGTCGCCGGCCCTGGATCGCTCGCCCGACGAGCTCCTCGTTGTGGCCCCAACCGTACATGTCGGAGGTGTCGAGGAAGTTGGCGCCGAGGTCGAGTGCCCGGTGGATGACCCCGATCGACACCGCGTCGTCGCCCTTGCCGTAGACGCCGGACATGGACATACAACCGAGGCCGATCGCGGAGACGGTCAGCGCGCCGCGCCCCAATCTCCGGTTGTGCATGAGCCCACCTCTCGCGGGGATTCTACTACACGGCCACGGTGCGGGGGCGCGCTACAATTCCGCTGTGCGCCGGATCGAGGCGGTCGTGTTCGACATCGGCGGCGTCGTGCAGGAGTCGCCGCTCCATGCGATCGCCCGGTACGAGCGCGACCACGGGCTCCCGCCCGACGCCGTCAACCGTGCCGTCGCCGCCGCCGGCGACGCCGGCGCGTGGGCGCGGCTCGAGCGGGGGGAGCTGACGGTCGAGTCGTTCCTGGCGCCCTTCGAAGCGGACTGCCGAGCCCACGGCGTCCCCGTGAACGGCGGACGCCTCATGGCGTACATCGCCGAGGCGAGCCGTCCACGGCCGCGGATGCTGGCGGCGGTCCGGACGATCCGGGAGCGCGGACTCCGCGTGGGCGCCCTCACGAACAACTGGGTGGCCGAGGGGCGGCGTCCGACGGACGGGCTCCGCGCGCACTTCGACGTCTTCGTGGAGTCCGCGGTCGTGGGCCTGCGGAAGCCCGACCCGCGCATTTACGAGCTCGTCTGCCGCGAGCTCAGGGTACCGCCGTCGCGCGCCGCGTTCCTCGACGACCTCGGCATGAACCTCAAACCGGCGCGCGCGCTGGGGATGGTCACGATCAAGGTGGACGACCCGGACCGGGCGCTCCGCGAGCTTTCGGCGCTCCTCGGGCTCGACCTCTAGCGACGCCTGCTACAATGATGGCCATGACGAAAGTGACAAAGAGTCTCGCCGTGGGGTTCGCCGGGGTCGACGCGACGGTCAGCGCCGAGATCAAGCCGATTCCGTTCCGGACCGAGCTGAGCCTGGCGCCGCTGGTTGCCTTTTGGGCACGGACCTTCGGTGACGACACGTCGCTCAAGGGCACGTTCGCCCGGACCATTCGCGAGGCGACCGAGGCGGCGCCAGAACTCCTGGCTCCGATCACGGACCCTTCGGTCATCGATCGCCACCGGAAGCTCGTGGACATGCTCATGGCCGCCGTCTTCCCGGCGGCGGTCCTCGACCGGGAGTACGGCGCCGCGATCACGCCGTTCCAGCTCAGAGGCTTCTACGCCACGCCGCCGTTCGAGCAGCTGTTCCTCGCCGACGACGGCACCTTCCACGGTCGCATGAACATCGAGCCGTCGACCCTGAATGCCATGCGGCTCCTTCGCGCCTACGCGCTCGTGCTGGCGCGCGTCTACTCCATCGAGCTGGACCTCGACTACTCGTTCATCTTCACGGTCGCCGATCCCGAGACGGGGCTCGATCGCCATTTCAAGGCGCAGTTCGACCTGCGATTCGTCGACGTCGTGCCCGTGGGCCCGACCCCGCCGCTCACCGAGGAGAACAGGCGGCGGCTCCACGGCAACCTGCTCGACCGCGACTTCTTGCTCAAGATCCTGCCACCCGAGAAGTTCGTCTTCCGCGGCTTCACGATCCTCAAAGCGGTCGAGGTGACCGATCAGGAGGTGCTCTCGTCACTCAAGCGGGACCTGATCGACAAGGAGTCGATCGTCTCGAACGCGCGCTTCCTCGCGCTCCAGCAAAAGCTCCGGACGCTCTTCCGCCGCCCGGAGCTGCGCTTCGGCCTCGCCGCGCTGAGCGGCGACCAGGTGCTCATCCTGAACTACGGCGCCAAGAGCGAGCACGCGTGCATCTTCGCCGACTCTCGGCACCACACGAAGGAGGAGTTCAAGGGGTCCGTCTACGAGCGCGCGGTGCACCAGGGGAGCGCGCTCGTCATCGAGGACCTCACCGCGCTCCGGGACAAGACCGACGTCGACGAGGAGATTATCCAGAGCGGGGTCCGCAACCTCGTCGTCGCCCCTCTCCTGTACCAGGGCCGGGTGATCGGCACCCTCGAGCTCGGCTCGCCCCATCCCGGCGATCTGAACGCGACGCACCTGCCGAAGCTCCACGAGGTCCTGCCACTCTTTTCCATGGCCGTGCAGCGGAGCATGGAGGAGCTGAACAACCGGATTCAGGCGCTCATCAAGGAGAAGTGCACCGCCATCCACCCCGTCGTGGAGTGGCGCTTCCGTCGAGCGGTGCTCAAGTCCATCGAGCACCACGCCGCGGGCGCCGAGGCCTCCGGGCAAGAGCTCGAGCCGATCGTCTTCGAGCGGGTGTACCCGCTCTACGCGCTCTCGGACATCCGCGGCTCCTCGATCGAGCGCAGCCTCGCGATCCAGGCCGACGTGCTGACGCAGCTCCGGCTCGCGCGGGACGTGGTCCAGGCCGCCCACGCTGCGAAGCGGCTGCCCGCGCTCGACGAGCTCCTCTACCGGGTGAATAAGCACGCGGCCAAGATCGAGAAGAGCCTGAATTCGGGCGACGAGGTCGGGGTGGTCACCTTCCTACGCGGGGACGTCGAGCGCCTCTTCGATCATCTCCAGGGGTTCGGCCCGGCGGTCCGAGAGCGAATCGAAGCCTATCGCGCCGCGCTCGACCCGCGCTTCGGCACGGTCTACGCGCGGCGAAGGCTGTTCGAGGAGAGCGTGACGCGCATCGCCGACACGATCTCCTCGTACCTCGACCTCGAGGAGCAAACCGCGCAGGGGATGTTCCCGCACTACTTCGAGAAGCAGAAGACCGACGGCGTGGACTACCAGATCTACGTCGGCGCCTCGCTCGTCGAGGACGGCCGCTTCGATCCGCTCTACCTCAAGAGCCTCCGGCTCTGGCAGCTCATGGTCACCTGCGGCATCGCGCTGCGGACCCACCAGCTGCGAGACCAGCTCCCGGTGCCGCTCGAGGCGACCCATCTCGTCCTCGTCCAGCACGCGCCGCTCTCGATCCGGTTCCGGTTCGACGAAAAGCGGTTCGACGTGGATGGCGCCTACGACATCCGCTACGAGATCGTGAAGAAGCGGATCGACAAGGCTCTGATCAAGGGCGCGAGCGAGCGCGTGACGCAGCCCGGGAAGATCGCCATCGTCTATGCCCAGCGCGCCGAGGCCAACGAGTACCGCGGCTACATCGAGTACCTCCAGAACCTCGGCTACCTGACCGGCGAGGTGGAGGACCTCGAGCTGGACGAGCTCCAGGGCGTGCACGGGCTCCACGCGCTCCGCGTCACCGTCGACCTCCGAAATTCCAAGATCGAGCGGCGCATCGCGCCGGGCGACCTCCGCGCGGCGGCCAACGTCACGTCCGCCTGAACACGAACAGCTCCACCGGCTCGTAGATCGGCCCGGCGCCCTGGGCGCGGCAGTAGCGCTCGAAGGCGGCGAGCCCGCGCGCGAACGCCCCGTCCGAGATCGCCTGGAGCGACGAGAGCCCGCGCAGGCTGATCTTCCGGTAGTACTCCGCATAGCTCCGCGCGAAGAGGTGACGAACGATCCGGTGACCCGCGCGCCCGAAGCCCTCGGCCAGGAACGCGCGGGTCAGCCCGTCGCGGGAGGGCATGCGCCGGAGATCGAGCGCGAGCGCGTCGGGGAAGAAGCGGACGTACTCGTACTCGTCCGCTGACTCGCGCGTCACCTGCCGCACGATCACATGGCCACCGGCTCTCGCCACTCGCCGGAGCTCGGCGAGCGCGGCGGTCTTCGCGCCGAGGTGGTGGTAGACCAGCGAGAGGAACACGAGGTCGATCGCGCCCGTCGCCAGCGGGAGCGCCTCGGCGGTGGCAGCGAGAAAGGTACCGCGCGCGGCAGCGAGGGGCTCACGACCCGTGAGCATCCTGGATGAGGGCTCGACGCCGACGACGGACGTGCCGTAGACGTCGGCGAGCAGGCCGGTGAAGCGCCCGGTGCCACAGCCGAGGTCCACCACGCGCCTGATTTCGGGGCCCGGGGGTAGCATGCCCGCGACGGCGTCGCGCCAGGTCGCGAGCGCCTCCGCCGGGAGCTCGCGCGCCCGGACATAGACCTCGGGAAGGGGCGTCCCGTCGTAGTCCAGGGCGGAGCCCCGTCAGGCGCGTGCGGCGCGCCGCGCCCGCACGGCCGCCGCGAAGTCGCGGAGGACCGGCGCCGTCATCTCCCAGCCCATGCAGGCGTCGGTGATGGACTGCCCGTACGCGAGGCGCTTCGGGTCCTTGAGGTCCTGGCGCCCGTCCACGATGAAGGATTCCATCATCACGCCGACGATTCCGGCCTCGCCCTGGGCGATCTGGGCGACGATCTCGCGCGCGACCACGGGCTGGCGCCGGTAGTCCTTGTCGCTGTTGCCGTGGCTCGTGTCGATCATGAGCCGCGGCGGGAGCCCGGCGTCGCGGAGGGCCGCGAGCGTCTTCTGTACGCTGATGGCGTCGTAGTTCGCGCCGTTGACGCCGCCGCGCAGGATGACGTGGCAGTCGGGATTGCCGCGGGTCGAGACGATGCCCGCCAGGCCCTGCTCGGTGACTCCCAGGAAGCGGTGCGGGTGGGCCGCCGCGCGCAAGGCGTCGATCGCGATCTGGACGCCGCCGTCCGTGCCGTTCTTGAAGCCCACGGGCATCGAGAGGCCGGAGGCGAGCTCGCGATGGACCTGGCTCTCCGTCGTGCGGGCACCGATCGCTCCCCAGGTGACGAGGTCCGAGGTGAACTGCGGCGTAATCGGATCGAGGAACTCGCAGCCCGAGGGAAGGCCGAGCTCGACCAGGTCGAGCAGGAGCCGGCGCGCGAGGCGGAGGCCCTCGTTGATGGCGAAGGAGCCGTCGAGGTGCGGATCGTTGATGAGTCCCTTCCAGCCGACCGTCGTGCGCGGCTTCTCGAAGTAGACGCGCATCACGAGACGGAGGTCGCGGCGGAGCTCGTCGGCCGCCTGCTTCAGACGGCGCGCGTAGTCGAGCCCGGCCGCTGGATCGTGGATGGAGCAGGGGCCGACGACGACGAGCAGGCGGTCGTCCTCGCCGGTCAGGACGCGAATGACCTCCTCGCGGGCGCGGCCGACGACGAGCGAGCCCAGCTCACTCAGCGGCAGCTCCTCGAGCAAGATCGCCGGCGGGAGCAGCGGCCGGATGCTCTCGACGTGCAGATCGCGGGTCTTCATCGGTCTCCGATTGTACTAAAACGCGAGGCGAAGGCCGCCGTGCACCAGGCGCGGCGCGCCGATCGAGACGACGCCCTCGCTCGTGCGGCCGGTCGAGTACGTCTGGCCGAAGAGGTTCTCGACCCCGACGAACACCTCGGCCCACCTCGCGAGCGCGCGCGAGACGAAGAGGTCCAGGACGACGTAGCTTCCGAGCGGCAGCGTATTCAGGTCGTCCTCGAACTGGCCGCCGACGTAGCGGGCCGTCGCCGAGACGGTGGCGATCGCCGGATGGGTGTAGCGGACGCCGAGGGTGGCGTTGTGCTCGGGGACCTGGGCGAGCCGGTTGCCCTCGAGGGTCGGCTGCTGCGGCGCCTCGACGACGCGCGCGTCGCTGAAGAGGTAGCTCGCGACGAACCGCCACTCGCGCGTCAGGCGGAGCTCGAGCTCGCTCTCGAACCCGCGGATGCGCGAGAGATCGAGGTTCTGGCGCTGGCGGCAGGTCGTGCCCGCCGGGCAGTCGGGCAGGGGGGTCGCCAGGGTGACGTTCGCCACGAGGTCGCGCACCTCGTTCCAGAACGCCGTGACGCGCGCCTCGAGGGGCCCCCAGCGCTGCTGCACGCCCAGCTCGCCCCCGGTGAGGCGCTCGGGACGCAGGTGCTCGTTCGCGACGGTGACGTCGTTGCGCACGCGGAAGACGCGGTAGAGCTCGTTGAGCGTCGGGACGCGGAAGCCCTGGTACGCGGAGGCGCGCACGTCCGTGGACGACGTCGCGTGGAAGAGCGCGGCGATCCGCGGGCTCGCGAGGATGCGGTCGATGTCGGAGAACGTCTGGCTCGCGGGTATGCCGCTCCCCGCCGGCGGCGGCGTGTCACGCCGGGTGCCGTGGTAGCTCTCCCAGTAGTCGCCGCGGATCCCCCCGACGAGCTCCCAGGCGGGATGCGGCGTGTACACGTCCTGGAGGAAGACGCCGCCGATAAGCTGCTCGCCCCCGGCGATGCGCGTGCGCGCGAAGGCGCCGCTCACGTAGACCTTCTCCTGCGTCTCGCCGTCGACCCAGCGGATGTCGCCGCCGCTCGCTACCAGGTGCGAGCCGAAGCGGCGGCTCCACTGGAGGTAGCCGCCGGCCGAGGTGGAGGGGACCGTCTGATCGAGCGCGAGGGTCTCGGAGTTGCGGTCCGCCGCCTGGGTGGAGAACGTGCTCCGGAACTCCTGGAAGTGGCCGTAGACGGCGGCGGCGAGCTCGCCAAAATCGCCCGCGCGCAGACGGCCACCGGTCGCGAACGCGCCGGCGCCGGTGCGGTTGAACTGGAGCGGCGTGCCGTTGCCGCGGTCCTCGTCGAAATAGTTGCCGCTGGCGAACAGGGAGAGATCGGGCGAGTCGACGAGCTCGACCCGGCCGTTGAACGTCGAGTGGCGCGAGGTCGCGTCGATGTCGATCGCGCCACGGCGGGACTCCTTGACGATCGGGTAACCGCCGGTGTCGAAGTAGTTGCCCTCGAGCGAGAGGCGGAGGGGGCCCTTCGCCTGCGTGAGTAGGAGGTCGAAATTGCGGGTGTCATGGCTCCCGTAGCTCGCCTCGAAAAACGCCGCGCGCTCGACGGGCCGCCGGGTGAGGACGTGCACGACGCCGCCGAGTGCCCCGTTGCCCCACACGCTCGACCCCCCGCCGTGGACGACCTCGATCTGCTCGATCGACTGGAGCGGGATCCGATTCCAGTACACCCAGCCCCCGAACGGGTCGTTGATCGGGACACCGTCGAGCAGCACGAGGGCGCGGCTCGTGCCGCTCGGGCCGATGCCGCGGAGTGAGAGGCCCTGAGTTGTGGGGTGACCGACGACGCTCGACGTGCGCCGGAACAGGCTGAAGCCCGGCACCTGGCGGAGGAGATCGTCCACGGTCTGGCTCGCCGACTGGCGCACGTCCTCCCGGCTGATGACGGTCACGCTGGCGGGCGCGTCACCTGCCTGCTGCTCGAGCCGTGTCGGGGTGACCACCACGGGCTCGAGTCGCGTCGGCGCCGGGCTCTCCTGCGCGGCCGCGGACGAGGCGGTCAGGAGGAGGGCGACCGCCACGATCGTCGCGCGCACGGTCACTCACGGCCCAGCGCGAACTTCAGGGGGACCTCCACCACGCTTTCCACCGCCCGCGCGCCCCGGTGGGCGGGGGCAAAGGTCCAGTTCTTCACGGCGCCGGCTGCGGCCTGGTCGAGGACCGCATGGCCCGAGGAGGATGCGACGCTCACGTCCACGACGCGGCCGTGCGCGCCGACGCGGACCGAGAGGACGACGAGGCCCTCGAGTCGCTGCGCGCGCGCGGCCGCGGGGTACGGCGGCAGGGGCGTCTTCCGATACGCGGCCGGCACGAGCGGCTGCGGTGAGGCCCGGATCTCCATCGGTGCGAGAAGAATGACGTCGGCGGCGGACGCCGCCAGCGGCGCGGTCACCAAACCGAGCGCGACACGCACGAGGCCCAGGGTCGTCAACGGCGGACACTATACCAGCACCCGGGGGCTTCGTGCCGCTTGTGTCGCTTGTGTCGCTTGTTGACAGCCCGCGGGTGGCGTATTAGCGTCTCGGCACCACTGAACCGTGAGCAGCACCACCTTCTTGAGCCTCGGAGGCTGCCATGCGCCGCATCATCGTGACCTCGGTCGCGGTGCTCATCGTCGGAGCCCTCGCCGTCTCGGCGAGGGCGCAAGATCCGCCGTGGAAACAGGGGATGCCGCCGGCGATGAAGGACTCGCCCCTGGCGCCCATCGCACAGCCGCCTGCGCCCAAGGCGCCCGGCGAGATCCCCTTTGAGAAGATCAAAGTCCCGCCCGGCTTCACGGTCTCCCTGTGGGCGCACGGGATCAACAACGCTCGAGCCATGACCTGGGGTGACAAGGGCACCCTGTTCGTCTCGAGCCGCGTGGCTGGCAACGTCTACGCCGTCGTGGACAAAGGCGCCTCGCGCGAGGTCAAGACGATTGCCAAGGGCCTCAACCTGCCCAACGGCGTGGCCTTCAAGAACGGCACGCTCTACATCGCCGAGGTCTCCAGGATCACCAAGATGGAGGGGATCGAGGACCGGCTCGACAACCCGCCGGCGATGACCGTGGTGTACGACATCCTGCCTCGCGACCTGCCGCACGGCTGGAAGTACCTGGCGTTCGGGCCCGACGGCAAGCTCTACTTCAACATCGGCGCGCCCTGCAACATTTGTATGCCGCCGGACACGCACGCCAACATCTCGCGTGTCAATCCCGACGGCACCGGGTTCGAGTACTACGCCCACGGCGTCCGCAACAGCGT
>Ga0137380_10004950_pt1 | contig 11799 bp, 10 predicted proteins | sample SagtaG_17_FD_104809 | JGI IMG/M metagenome (GOLD analysis project Ga0137380, IMG submission 104809) | Vadose zone soil microbial communities from Sagehorn Ranch, Mendocino, California, USA - Sage2_L_100_16 metaG | ecosystem: Environmental > Terrestrial > Soil > Vadose zone | place: USA... | reverse complement strand
CGGAGCATTCGAAGGCCACCCCGGGTCCGTGGGGATCGGCGTTCCTGGTCGCATCGGCTGGATCGTCCGTGGTGGGATCCAGGACGAGCTCGCACCCCATCTCGATCCCCATCGACCGGCGGTCCTCCCTTGGATCCGCCCCGATCACGCGGCACCCCGCGGCGACGAGGCCGGCCACCGACAGGAGCCCGATCGAGCCGAGTCCGCTGACGTAGGCGAGGGCGCCGGCAGCAGGTGCTGCCATTTCGACTGCGCGAACAGCCACCCCCAGCGGCTCCGTCAGGGCCGCGGTGCGATCGTCGATAGCCGCGGGCACGGGTAGGAGACCGGAAGCCGGATAGCATGCGAACTCGGCGAATCCCCCCCACTCCTGGTACGGCGGGTTCAGGCAGAACCGCGGGTGGCCTTCCTGGCACCACATGCATTGGCCGCAGCCGCGAGCGGGGAAGGGCGTGACGCGGCTGCCCGGTTCCCATCCACCGGCCGGGTCGAGCTCCACCGCGGCGGAGATCTCGTGCCCCAAGACAACGTCCGGCCCGGCGAGGGCGCCCGTCTTGTACAGGGAGAGGTCCGAACCGCAGATGCCGCAGTATCGGACGCGCAGCAAGACCTCACCCGCCTTCGGCTCGGGCGTGGGGGTCTCTCGGACCGTGATCGCCTGTTGGCTCTCGAAGAACGCCGCCCGCATCATGCCGCTCCGTGCAGGGGAAGCTCGAACGATACGAACCCGTCTTCGGCGTCGTGGAGATCGTCGCGGCGCCGGAACCCGAGGGTGGCGTACAGGCGCTGGGCGGGTTCCATGATGGTCCGGGTCACCAGACCGATGCTCCGAGCGCCGACGTACGCCCACTGGGCGGGAACGAGCTTGATCAGCCCCACCGTTGAGGGCGGCCGGCGGCCGGCAGAGGTGTATGTCACGGCGCCGACGAGAAGCCCATCCCGCTCCGCAACCAGCACGTCGGAATACCCCGCCCGTTGTGCCACGGTCCGAAGGTTCGCCTCCATGGCCGCCCATCCCGCAGGCCCCAGGGCTGCGCCGAACTCCGCGTAGGCCTCCACGTTCAGGTCGGCGATGCGGCCGTATTCCCGTTCGCGAGCGTCCCGCACCTCGACGGCGCGCCCAGCCATGGGCCCAAGTGTAGGGCCCGGCCCAAGTTCGGCCGCCCTATACTCCGGGCCCGTATGACCGAGCCTGCACACGGTGGGGTCCTCGCGGCCCGGGCCTTGCGCGACTGCGGCGTGGAGACGTTGTTCGCCCTGCCCGGCGGTCACGTCCTGCCGCTGTTCGAAGGGGCTCGGGTGCTCGGGCTGCGGTTGATCGATACCCGGCACGAGGAGAACGCCTTGTTCATGGCCGAGGGGTGGGCCCTGGCCACAGGCCGTCCCGCCGCGGCTGCGGTCACCGCCGGCCCGGGTCTCGCCAACGCGCTCCCCGGGATGGCGGAGGCGAACGCGGCCGGCGTCCCGGTGGTGGTCATCGCGGGTCGAACCGGCCTGGGCCAGCGCCATCGAGGGGCGGTCCAGGACCTCGACCAGCTGACCGCGGTGGCCCCGATGACGAAGTGGCGGGCCGAATGCCTCGACCCAGAGCGGGTCGGATGGTACGTGCAGGAGGCGGTCCACCAGGCAACGTCGGGAGCGCCGGGGGTGGCCTACCTCGAGGTCCCCCAGGACGTCTTCGCCAAGACGGCGGCGCCCGAAGAGCGGCCGTGGCCCACCGGGCACGACCTTGGCGCGGCGCGGTCGGTGCCGATCCGCGGCGATCAGAGCCGGGCTCTTGAAATCCTGTCCTCCGCCGAACGGCCCGTGGTCCTGGCCGGTTCGGGCGCCTTCTTCTCGGGCGCGGGCCCGGCCCTCCAGGCCTTCGCCGAACGAACCGGGATCCCCGTCACCACGACCAGCGCGGCACGGGGACTGCTCGACGACGATCACCCCACGTGTCTGGGCGGGCTGGTGCACGGGGGCCTGGCCCTGGCCTCCTCCGACGTTGCGCTCGTCCTCGGGTCGAGGTTCAACGCGAACCTCGTCTACGGGGGCCTTCCGCTGTTCCCTCCGGGGCAACGAGTGGTGCAGGTCGATGTCCGCCCGGAGCATCTCGGCGGGCTCCGGCGGCCGGACGTGGGGCTGGCCGGCGACGTGGCTGCCACGCTCGAGGCGTTGGCCGAAGGATGGACCAAGCCACCGGAAACCCATGCGGGATGGCTGGAGCAGGCACGCCAGGGCGTTGGCTTGTCCTGGCAGCAATGGAACGAACAGTGCGATCGTCCCGCGAAGGGACTTCATCCGGGGTGGTTGGCCCGGGAGGTGGCTCGGTTCGCCAATGAGCAGGGACCGGGCACGTTCGTCTCCGACGGTGGGGACAGCGTGCTCTGGGGCATCGCCCTGTCCAAGGCCCACCGGCCGGGAACGAACCTGTTCATCGGTTCGGCCATGGGCACGCTTGGCATCGGGCTTCCGTTCGCACTGGCCTCGAAGGCGGCCCGTCCTGGCGAGCCGGTGTTCGTCTTCACCGGAGACGGGGCCTTCGGCCTCTCGGCCATCGAGCTCGACACAGCCGCCCGCCATCGCTTGGGGGTGGTCGTGGTCGTGGTGAACAACGGAGGGTGGGGCGACGTCCGGCACGAGCAGCGGATGTTCTACGGACCCCAGGCCGACCAGGGAGCCGTGCTCTCGACCATGCGCTACGACCTCCTGGCGGAAGCGGTAGGAGGACACGGGGAACGGGCGACGGACCGGGATCAGGTGCGCCCGGCGCTCGAACGCGCCATGAAGGCGTGCTCCGGCGGGGTTCCGGCCGTGGTGGACGCGGTGACCGATCCCGACGTGATGAGCGACTTGATGAAGAACCTGGGCGGCCTGGCCGTCATGTAGAGGGGCCGCGATCGTAGCGAGGTGGCGTCCCGTCGTCCCCGTCCTCATCCGATTCGGCGTTCTCGTCGTCCCCGGCCTCCTCCCGCGCGGCGAGCTCCTCGATCCGAGCGCGCACCTCATCCAGGCGGACGCCCCAGGACCCCAGGAGCTCCGCCACCGCGGGGTCATCCGTGGTCATCAACGCAATGAGAAAATCGAGCGAACCGATCTCCTCGACTCTCAACCCGGCCGCCGACTGGGCGGCTCGCTGCACGATGGCCCATCCCTCCTCGGAGAACACGTACCGGCCGAGACGGTGCCTGACCTCGGGCACCCCCTCGTGGATCTCGGAGAGACCCTCGTGGATGGGGACTCCACCTTCACCGCCGAGGATCTGGATCACCTGCCGACGAACGCGGCTCATGCCCGCACCGAGCTTGATCAGGACCTGGGCCGCGACGCCTTCCCCTTCCCGGATCAGCCCGAGCAGGATGTGCTCGGTGCCGATGTAGTTGTGCCCGAGCTGCATCGCCTCTCGAAGGGACAGCTCGAGGACCTTCTTGGCACGTGGGGTGAAGGGAATGTGCCCGGTCGGGGCGACGCTGCCCTGGCCGATGATGTCCTCGACCTGGGACCGGACGGCCTCCAGGGAGACCCCCATCGACCGAAGCGCCATGGCCGCAACGCCCTCGCCTTCGCGGACCAGGCCGAGCAGGATGTGCTCGGTCCCGATGTAGTCGTGGTTCAGCATCCTCGCCTCCTCCTGGGCGAGGACCACCACACGCCGAGCCCGATCGGTGAAGCGTTCGAACATCGGTTGGAGCGTACTCCTCCGTCCGACAGCCTCCCGGGGGATTCACACGGGTCGGGTACGCTTTCGCCATGGATCCCATCGAGGCCCTCGACCTTCCGGAGAGCAGGTGGATCGACCTCGACGGCCCGGTGCACTACCGGGAATGGCCGGGTCCCAGGGACGGCCCGCTGTTCGTGTGCGTCCATGGGCTGGGCGGGTCGCTCCTGAACTGGGTGCCGGTGGCTCCGGGACTGGCCCGGTGGGGCCGGGTGGTGGCGCTCGACCTCGCCGGATTCGGGCTCACGCCGCTCGAAGACCGATCGGCCGGGGTCACCGCGAATCGCCGGCTCCTTCGCCAGTTCATCCGAACGCTCGATCTCTCGCCGGCGATCCTGGTGGGCAACTCCATGGGTGGCATGGTCTCGATGCTCCATGCGGCCCGAAACCCCGAAACGGTATCGGCGCTGATCCTGGTCGACGCGGCGTTCCCCAGGGGACGGGTGCGGGCCAGCCAGTTCTCCCCGCGGGTCGCTGCCCTGTTCGGGGCCTACTCGGTGGCGTGGGTGGGTGAGCGGGTGGCCAAGTGGCGGGCCGCCCGGCTCGGCCCGGAGGGATTGGTCACGGAAACCCTGCGGCTGTGCTCACCGCATCCGGAGCGGATCGATCCCAAGCTGACCGCAGCCCTGATCGAGCAGGCCCGGCGACGGATGGAGGTCGACTACGCCACCCCGGCGTTCCTGGAGGCGGCCCGGGCCATCTTCCGGGCCAACCTCATCCCGACCAAGTACCGCTCGCTGGTCCGGGCCCTTCGCCAGCCGGCCCTGGTGATCCACGGTCGAGACGACCGTCTGGTTCCGGTCGGTGGGGCTGTCGAGGCCGTGCACGAGCACGCCAACTGGACGCTGGAGGTCCTTCCCGACACGGGGCACATCCCCCAGATGGATTCCCCGAAACGGTGGCTCGAGGTGGTCGAAGGGTGGTTGCCGAACGTCGCACTTGACGCCCGCCCGCCTGGAGCCGCAGAGGATCGGACGGTCCACCGGGCATAGCCAGGCATGGTTTCAGAACGTCCAAGCGACTCCGGGCTGGCGAGACGAAGGGCCCATGTTCGCGGGACAGTCGCAGTTACTTGCCGGCGACCTTCAGGAGCTCGGCCAGGGCCTCGTCCATGGCCGCGGCCAGGAATTCGATGTCGGGGAGGGTGTCCCAGTCGGCGGTGATCCCGAACGCCATGGTTCCGGCGAGGCTGGTGCAGGCGATCGATAGGCCCATGTTCTCGGCCAGCGGCATGACCGGGTAGTCCGCCACCAACCGGGCCCCCGCGATGTACATGGGGACTTGCGGGCCCGGGACATTGGAGACCACCAGGTTGATGAACCGGCTTCGGGCGGCCAGTCGCGCGGCCATGCCGTGGATGGTGGGCGGAGCCCACACCCCGATGTTCATGAGGAACTCCGCGCCCACCGCCTGCTTCGACTCCTTCAGGTTCTTCGTGGTCTCTCGGATGAGCGAGAGGCGTTTCTTCGCCCCCATCGGCCCGATCGGCAGATCCACGAAGATGGACGAGACCCGGTTGCCGAGGGCCCCCTTCTGGTCCTCGGTCCGTACCGAGACCGGGACCATGGTTCGAAGCGTCCGCCCCCGGGTCGGTTCGCCGCGGTAACGAAGGAGCCGGTGCAGGGCGCCGGCCACAGTGGTCAGGACGACATCGTTGACCGTGCCCCCCAGGGCGTCCTTCACCTCCTTGAACGTGGAGACCGGCGCTTCCATCATGGCGAACCGCCGGTTCGGACCAACCTGGCGATTGAACGGGCTGGGTGGGGCGAGGACTCCTCCGCCAAGCACGTCGCGGAGGCCTTCGAGGGTGTTCGTGACTTGGCGGAGCGCCCGGCTGGGAGCGCTGACCGCCCGCTGCATCGTCTCCATCGCCCCTCGGACCGGATGCGTCACCTGCTCCATCACGGCTTCTCGGAACAGGTCGAGGGCGGCGGGCTCAGGCTCCGGGTTCCATGCCGGGGCGGTGAGAACCTGGGGCTCCGGGGTGAAGTCGAACACCACCGTGGCGATGTCGATGGCGGACATCCCGTCCACCATGCAGTGGTGCACCTTCGTGAGGACGGAGGTCATGCCTCCTTCCATCCCTTCGATCAGATAGGCCTCCCACAGGGGTTTCGTCCGGTCGAGGGGCCGGGAGATCACCCGCTGCACGTAGTCGATCAGCTCACGCCGGCCGCCGGGGCGAGGAAGGGCAGCCCGACGGACGTGGAAGGCCAAGTCGAAGTCGACGTCGTCCACCCACACCGGACGGGCCGCCGCCAGCGGCGGGAACATGATCTTCTGCCGGAACCGCGGGGCGAGATGCATACGGGAGCCCAGCACTTCCGCGAGTGTCTCGTATCGAAGCTGACCGTCGGGACGGGTGGACGGATCGAGGATGGCCAGGCCCCCCACGTGCTGATGCACGGCGGGCGTTTCGAGATACAGGAACGAGGCGTCTTGGGGGCCGAGGCGTTGCACGAGCGCTCCTTACGAGATGGCTCGAAAGAAGGCTACACCACCCCCTGGGAACGCTCGCTCGAGGGATGGTGCCGGCCGGGTCCTGCCCCTGCCCTCAGGCGTAGTGGCCGCACCGGGTGCACTCGTACCACGTGCCCTCGGGATCGAGGCGGAACACCGCGGCCCGACCGCACCGGACGCATTGCCGGATGGCGTGACCTGGGGAAGGCTCGGGTCGCTCCGGTTCGCCGTACCGATTCAGGGCATCGACGTACCGTCGGTACAGGATCTGGCGCTCCACGTCGTACGAACGAAGAGCCATGCCCCTCCCTTCTGAGGTGCTCTACCAACGATTCCCCGAAATGGAGCCGCCGACCCGTGGAGTTTTGTGACCGCCTGGCCTCCGGGGTCCTGATGTGTCGCTCCGGCGGACCCTTTAGGGCACGGGCGGCTCGGTGGGTGGTTCTCGTCGAGCCAGCGAGGCGGCCACCGCCCCGGCCAGGATCAGCGTGCCGCCGCCGACCGTCCCCGGCCGGAGCCGTTCGTTCAGGAACGCCACCGCCAGCAGCGAGGCCGCGAGGGGCTCGGTGGCGGCCACGATGGACGTTCGCACCGCGCCCAGCCGCCGGAGGCCGGCGAAGAGGCAGACGAACGCCCCGGCGGTGAAGACCGCCGTGCCGATGACCGCCGCCCATTGGTGGAGTCCGGCGGGCCACTGGGCCGATCCGGACGAGAAGGCGAACACGGCCAGGGCCACGCCCGCCGCCGCGCTGACCCACGCTGCCCCCGTCAGGGAGTTCGTCCTCTTCAGGACGGCGTCGGCCCCCGTGAGATACATGGCGAAGGTGAAGGCCGAGGCGAAGGCGAAAAGGATCCCGGCCGTAGTGATGTCGAGGCCGCCGCTCGACAGGATCACCAGGCCGGCGCCGCCCACCGCGGAGAACAGAGCGGCCCCGAGGAGCCAGTCGGGAAGGCCCCTGCCGAGGGCGAGCGCGGCGAGCGCGACCCAGACCGGGTAGGTGAAGAACAACAGCGTGACCGCCGCGGCCGACCCGTGCTGCACCGCGGCGAAGAACAGCCCGGCCTCCACGGCATACCCGGCCATGCCGAGCACCGTGAGTGGCACCCGCTCGCCTGGCGAAGCGATCAAAGGCTGGCCGATCCCAAGGAGCGCGACGAACAGCAGCAGCGCCGCCACGGTGAACCGGATGGCCAGGAACGAGGCAACCGGAAGCCCGTGCTCGGTGACGATCTTGCCGAGCACCACCACCCCGCCGAACTGCAGCGAGGCCACCACGATGAACGCTCCGCCCAGGACGCCGGCCGATCCCACCGCCCGCGCTCGGCGGATCTGGCTCTTCACGGGATCGATCCGCCCGACCCGGTCGATGGCCGGCGCGGGCGATAGCCCGACGTCCGCTCCCACAAAGCGGCCAGGACCAGGAGGGTCGCCTCCTCGTTTGGCTTGCCGATGAGGGAGACCCCGATGGGAAGCCCATCGGAGGACGTGGCCGCCGGGATGGTGATGGCCGGGAGCCCGGCCAGATTCACCGAGCAGGTGAGCCAGCCCGGGCCGATCTCGTCGACGTCGATGATCCGGCCGGAACCGAGCTCCACCCGCCGTTGGTCCGCGCGGGGCGCCGGGTACGGACACGTCGGAACCACCAACGCGCGGACTCGTTCGAGCCGATCCAGGAACCAGGCCCGGATCTCCCTGCGACGGCGGGCCGCTTCCTCGAGCTCGCCCGCGGTGAACGCCTCGCCGCGCTCCATCCACGACCGAGGTTGCGGTGAGACGAGGTCGCGATCGATGTCCTGATGGGCCGCGGCGAACTCTGGGAAACACGCGCGGTTCCACACGCTGCGCGTCCTCTCCAGGACGCGTCGCGACTCGGTGTCATCGCCGGCCGGTTCGGCGATGGCCATGCCCTGGTCGGCCAGGACCGCGAGCACGTCATCGACGGCGGCCAGGCATTCGCGATGAACGTCTTCGGCGAAGAACCCCCGGAGGGGGCCGACGGGCGTGAGGATGTCGGGCCGAAGCGAAACGGGTTCCCGCCTTCCTCCGCTCATCACGCCGTACGCAACCGTCAGATCTCGGACGGTGGCGCCCAGCGGACCGGGGCAATCCATCGAGGGCGCCAGCGGCATCACCCCGTCGGTTGGCAACCAACCGGTCGTCGGCTTGAGGCCGAACGTTCCGCACATCGACGATGGGATCCGGACCGAACCCCCGGTATCGGAGCCGAGCGCGATCGGAGCGACGCCGGTCACCACCGTGGCGGCTGCTCCCCCGCTCGAACCGCCGGTCATCCGCGCGGGGTCCCACGGGTTGCCCGTTCGCCCGCAGGCCGACACGAGATTCGTGCCTCCGGCGGCCAGCTCGTGCTGGTTGGTCTTCCCGATCGGGACCGCGCCGGCGTCCAGTACGCGCCGAACCACGGTCGCCGTGCCCGCCGCGACACGCATCTCATAGGCCCGGCAGCATCCGGTCGTCGTTTCTCCTTCGACGTCGAACAAGTCCTTGATCGTGACCGGCACGCCTGCCAGCGACCCCGGGTTCGCGCGAGCGGCGTCGATCAGGCGGGCCCGGGCCAGCGCCTGGTCGGGCCAGAGCTGCGAGAACGCGTTGGTCGAGACTTGCCACGCGGTGGCTCGCTCGAGGGCCCGCTCGGTCAAAGCCACGGCGGTGGTCTCGCCGGCCCGGAGCGCGATGGCCATCTCCGCGGCCGTCTCGTACGCGCCGTCCGGGAGGGCCCTCACGAGAGGACGAACTCGCGGACCCGCTCCACGATCTGGGGGATGCCCGTGTACATCTGGAAGGCGTCGTCGAACATCATGAGCTCGGCATTCGGCATGAAGTCCGCGAGGATCCGAGCCACCTCGGCAGGATGGATGTCGTCCCCTTCCCGCCCGATGATCAGGGTGGGGGCGGTGATCGCCCGAAGGTCCTCCCGGTCGTCGATCGGGTAGTCGTCGATGATCTCCCGGATGGCCCGCGGGACCCCGACGGGATTGAGCCCCGCCAACAGCCGGCGGTCGAACTCCTGGAGCCACGGCATCTCGAGGTAGTTCGCCACCCGCTCGGGATCCGAAAGGATGGCCTCGATGGCTTCCTCTCGAGGCTTGCCCTCGATGAGCGCGGCCATCCGAAGCAGCCGCTCCTTGTACTGGAACGTCCGGTCGAGCCCCGCCGGCAACAGGAGGATGAGCTTGTCGAACCGGTCCGGCTCCTTGACCACCAGGTGCCCAATGGCGCCGGCACCGAGCGAGGTTCCGAAGGCCGTCCGGGCCCCGTAGGCCTCCGCCACCGCCTCGACGTCGCGAGCGAAGTCGGCGAACCGGTATCCGGTCTCGGGGGACGAGCTGTGGCCGTGCCCACGAAAGCAGAATCGAACCTTCGTCCCCGGTACCAGCGAGGTGAGGTCGGCGAGCTCCAGACAGGAGTTGGTGAGGCCGTGCGCCAGGATCGTCACCGGCTCGCCCCCTCCATCCACTTCGACGTGGAGGGTGGCGTCCTCGAGGGCGAGCATCGGCATGGACTGCCTCCTCTACAGGGTTGCGGGCGGGGGCTCCATGGCGGGTTCCTGGGCTCGGTCTTGGCGTCGTTGGATCCCCAGGACCACGGCGATGGCGACGATCCCGGCGACGATCAGGGTAGCGTCGGAGGCGAGCCCGAGGTAGGCACGGGTCAGCAACTGCTGGGTGGTCGCGTTCCTCGCCGGCGCCACCGCCGCCACCGCCGCGCCGATGGGGATCCGGGCCACCCAGAAGACCCACCAGGCGATCAGCAGCGGCGGGGTGGGCTGCTCCTTCCAGACCGCTCCCTCGTTCCTGCGAGCGCCGCTCGCCTTCCACAGCTCGATGGTGACGAGCAACGGCATCACCAGATTCGCCAAGGGGATGAGCCACCACGCCACGGCGAACTGCGGAGAATACCGCCGCTGCTCGACCCGCAGCGAGATCAGGTTGGCGTGGGCGCGGTACTGCCACATCAGCCACGAAACGCCGCCGGCCACGAGGACGGTCAAGAACGTGGCCAGCGCCAGAGCGTTGACACCGCTGCCCGCCACATCGACACCGTGGACGGTCGCCGTCCCACGCTGGAACTCGTGCAGCCGCGCGATCAACCCGGCCCGGGCCGCCATGGTCAGGATCGCCAGGACGTCAACGACGACGATCACGGTGACCACGACCCGGGACAGGCTCGCCGCCGATCGGTAGACCACCGTTTGGGTTGAGGGGGCCTCGCCGATTACGGCCGCAGCGGATCCCCCTGTCGCCGATTGGGGCTGGACGCTCGTCGCAGGTCCCACCGCCGAGACCTCCACGAACCGGCCCTCCTGGCGGGTGAACTCGTTCCACGCCTGGACCCAGCCGGCATCGGTTCGGGGAAATCGCGCGACGGGACCTCCGCTTGCGGTTCGGTCCCAGATGCCGAAGAACTCACGTCCATATCCCAGGACGAAACGCTCGCCGCTGTGACTGAACCGCACGGCCCCTTCGCCTGAGGGTGGGTCGCTCACGGCCGGATCCTTTCTCGGTGGGGCGATGGCCCAGCGTAGCAGCGCATCCTGCCCACCTTCCCTACCATTCAGGGATGCCGGCGCCGACGAAGGGATCGAGTCGTTCCGAGCGATTGCTGGTGCGCGCCGACACCATCTTCGCCGGGGATCCTCCCGCGCCCGGTCCCTCGGCGTTCGTCGTCGAACGGGGCCTGATCGCATGGGTGGGGTCGGCGGATGCCGTGCCTGCACCCTGGCCGGAGCGCCGCGTCGACGCGGGAGACGCCGTGGTGATACCCGGCTTCGTCGACTGCCACATCCACTTGCTCGCGCTGGCGCCGACCTCAGGGTCGGCCGACCTTCGGGGGGTACGCTTGCCGCGGGAGGCCCGGGCCCGGGTGGCCGAGCATGCAGCCAGAGTGCCGGAAGGCCGATGGGTAGTCGGGTGGGGATACGACGCTTCCAAGACCGGCGGGCGGCGGCTGCTTCGGACCGATCTGGACGCCATCTCGCCGGAGCGCCCCGCAATGATCATCGAGTCCGCGCTGCATCAAGGGACGGTGAACTCACCGGCGCTGGCCGCGCTGGGATGGGGGCGGTGGACCCCTCGATGGCCAGGCGGGGAGCTGGTCCGGGACCGCCGTGGCGAGCCGACCGGGCTGGTCTGGGAGCGGGCCTTCGGCGTGCCGGCCCTCAAGGCGATCGAAGCCGATGTGCAAGCATCGCCCGAGCTCCTCAGGGACCGGTTTCGAATCCTCGCCTACGACCTGCTTGCCCAAGGGGTCACGCACATCGGGGAGGCGTTCACCCCTCCACTGATCGCCGAGACGTTCCAGGCCGCTGAGCTCTCGCTCGGCGTGACCATGCTCCCCACGAGCGGCCGAGGGCTCTTGTCGTCGCCGTGGGACGCGCTTGGGGGACCCCGGACCGGGGAGGGAGACGCCCGCCTGGGCGTGGGGCCGGTCAAGGTGGTCGCCGACGGCGCCGAGCGGGCCGCGATGTGCTTGACCCCATCCCAAGTGGCACGGATGAGCCTGGCAGCCCTGTCCCGAGCAGCCAGGGCGCGCGACGGAACGGCCTTCCGGCTCCTGGCGTCGCTCGGGACGCGGTGGGACGGAGCGCGCATCCGAACGGGGACGCTTCACTACTCTCGCG
>Ga0137380_10004944_pt1 | contig 11808 bp, 12 predicted proteins | sample SagtaG_17_FD_104809 | JGI IMG/M metagenome (GOLD analysis project Ga0137380, IMG submission 104809) | Vadose zone soil microbial communities from Sagehorn Ranch, Mendocino, California, USA - Sage2_L_100_16 metaG | ecosystem: Environmental > Terrestrial > Soil > Vadose zone | place: USA... | reverse complement strand
TCTAGTTCCGGGTCATGCTGCTTTGAGGCTTGAAGCGAACGTTTGGCTTGGGCAAAGTTCCACTTTTCCCCATCTCGCAAGCGCATCACCCACCAGTTGTAGAGGCCCCGACACTTGCCTTGCATGAACTCAAGGGCGCTAGCATCCTCTAGAGCGACCTCAAGTCTGATCTTTTTGCAGAGCAGCATCTTTAATCGCTTTCTTGTATGACCTGAGACCGTGGAGCCTTGAGGCGAATACGGTCACAATAGCAAGCAAATCTTGGACCAGTTCTTGCTCAGGCGACATCGTCTCACCGTTCATCACGATGATCTCTGTGTTGTGTCGCTGGCAGAAGGCTTCAAAGTAGCCATAGCCGAACCGCACTAAGCGGTCTCGATGGGCAATCACGATATGCCTTACTTGCCCTAGTTCCACCATCTCCATGAGCCGATTGAACTGGCGGCGACGGTAGTTGAGGCCACTACCGATATCAGACAGCCACTCATCGACCTTGATTGCCCGTTGCTGGCAGTAGAGCGCTAGCGCATTCGTCTGGTTTGCCAGATCGGGCTTTTGCCCTACCCCTGAAACCCTGGTGTAGGCAATCGTCAAGCCTTGCTCTGCTGCCTTGAGACCTCGGTATTCAAGATACTGGTCATGGGTATAGTAGCGCCGGTTCGTGGGAGAGCGATGAGCCTTCAAGACGCCTTCCCGATCCCACTTCTGCAAGGTCTTGACCTTTCTTCCAATCAGTTGGCCAAATTCTTTTGGCGAATAGGTGTTACTCATACACACATTATAACACATATTAGCACCTATTTGTCAACTGTTGAAACCTCCTACGTGTACAAGTTCCTTTCGTTGATCAACGCTACTCTATCTTGTCTGCTGGTTTCATAAGAGTATACGGAGGGGGTTACAGTGCGTAGAAGCCTCGTGGCTTTAGCCCTGGGGTGCTTCACGGATCTTTCGAGCTACGTTGCGGCAAGAAGGGGCATGCTGGCGGTCGCATATGAGCGGGAAACAACGGCACAAGCGGCATCGCAGGAAGATCTACAAATGCTGCAACCACTCCCCCCGATTCTACTCCTAAATTAGTTCCTACCCTCTAACGGGCTCCACAGGCCATTTCGCCTAGCCATTCCCCAGGGAAGAAGAGGGCTAAGTAGTAGTTTCAATCCCTAACGGGAGAGGGTCGCAACTAATTCATAACTGAAAGAGGAAGAGTACTTTCAGATGATCGATTGCGCTTTCACTTGAGAAGTAAGATACTCCTTTGCAGAGTATTTGTCAAGTCACTGCCTCTGAAAGGAGTTCTGCCTCATGATACCGTTGTCAAGGACCCTAACTGGGAAAAGGGCGCTGCTGGATCGGGATGGCCCCCTGTACCACGTCATCTACACGAGAGCGCACCTGTTGCGAACGCATCAACAGTCAAGCGCCGGCCCTGGGTATTGAACGCCCCAAAGTGCGCAACAGCGACTCCCTGCGTAATCTCAATACGCTGATCTACATCATTATTAATGTACGTGCTCTACAACGGGCACAATCCATCAATAGAGGACTGCTACAAATGAATTAGTTGCGACCCTCTAACGGGAGTTCCACCTGGAGAATGCCGCCGCTTGCTTAAAGGTGCTAGATGACAAAGCCGCCCGCAGGCTAGAAAAGGAAATGGGCAATCCAGCCAATTTCGGCATCGCCAAATCGTTCGTAATGATGGGCCAGGCACGTGGCTTCGACATGACCACTGAGGAGGACGTACAGAAGTGGATGAGCGTCTATAACGCCGAACTGGCATTAGGAGGACCGCGCATTCCCTTACCCGGGGAACGGAGCCAGAGCGCCAGGAATGTTCAGGAAAAGTTAAAGCGTAAGATGGAGAGGGATAGTCGGAAGAGGAACCGCAAAAAGAGATAGTAGAAATGTAGGGGCGCAATGAATTGCGTTCCTACATCAATGTACCCTACGCGCTCAGCTTCACCACAGTCACGCCATCGCCGCCCTCCTGGGGAGGAGCAGACGTGTACGACTTCACCAATGGATGATGGGCCAGTCGTTCGCGTACAGCAGCCCGCAGCGCACCTGTTCCCTTGCCGTGAACGATACGTATGGAGGACATGCCCGACATCGCTGCATCGTTCAAGTAGGTCTCCAGTTCTTCCAGAGCCGCTTCAACACGCCAGCCGCGCATATCAAGTTGCGTGGCAATTTCAGGACGATCTTCGTAGCGTGGCAAGACCACTCCTGACGCTGTTCGATCCTCAGTAGCGGCCTGGCGTTTGCTCAATCGTTCCAGGTTATCCACGCTCACACGAATTCGCAATGCTCCCATCTGTACATCCGCCTCGCTGCGATCAGCGGAGAGTCCAAGCAGTTCGGCGTTCTGACCAAAACTGAGCACGCGCACGGTATCACCAATCTGCAATGGTCCTTGGGCGACCGCAAGGGTCGCCCCTACATCTGGCTCTGCTCTTTTACCACGCGGCTCTGGAAGGGACACAACCTTCTCTTCGAGGCTACGTACCTGCTGGCGCGACTCTGCTAGTCGCCCGCGAGTTATATTTCCACGATTCACATCAAGCTTGACTTTTGCCAGCTCCCTTTGCACCTCTTCCAACTCACGTCGTGCCTGTGCTCGCGCCTCATTGAGGATATGGACACGCTGCTCTTCCAACTTGTGCCGCTCCTGCTCAAGCTGTTTACGCTGATACTCAGTCTCGGCACGCTCCATACTCAGGTGGAAACGCTCATCCTCTACAGCTTTGCGCTCAGATTGCAGGCCCTCTAGCAGATTCTCCATACGTACACCCGCACTACCCAGGAACTCCCGTGCGCGCTCGATGATACGCTCATCAAGGCCCAGGCGGTTCGCAATCGCGAGTGCGTTACTACGTCCTGGCAACCCAATGCTTAGCCGATACGTTGGCGAGAGCGTTTCAATGTCAAACTCGACCGAGGCATTGACTACACCAGGCTGCTCGTGGGCGAAGGCCTTCAGTTCAGAATAGTGTGTCGTAGCCACTGTCGTCACATGGCGCTCCAGCAGGAACGTAAGAATGGCGCGTGCCAACGCTGAACCCTCACTGGGGTCGGTACCTGCACCCAATTCATCAAGGAGCACCAGCACTTGCGGCTGCTGGCTCGCTTGCTTACCGGGCAGGGTCTCCGATAATTTGCCGCGTATATCGGGTTTCTTGCCGCGTTCCTCTGTCTCAATCCGACGGAGAATTTCAATAATGCGGCTCATATGTGATGAGAAGGTGCTCAGGCTCTGCTCGATGCTCTGCTCATCGCCAATATCGGCAAAGACGTCTTGAAAGACAGCCACCTCTGAATACTCCTCCGCCGGGATATGCATACCCGCCTGTGCCATCAGCGTCAACAGGCCCACAGTCTTCAACGCCACCGTCTTACCGCCTGTATTGGGGCCTGTAATCACCACCATAAAGAATTCGTGCCCCAGATGGAAGTTGATCGGTACCACCTTACCAGTTAACAACGGATGACGAGCATTGTGCAGATCAATACGTCCCTGGTCGTTCAGGCGTGGCTCAGTGGAGCGTGTCAAACGTCCATAGCGCGCCTTCGCCAGGTGGAGATCGAACTCGGCCAGCAGTTCGACCGCGATCTTCAGCGCATCCGCCTCAAGGCCGATCTCGCGCGAGAGGACACGCAGAATGCGCTCGATTTCCTGACGTTCCTCAATCTGCAACTGGCGCAGTCGATTATTCAGTTCCACAACCACCAGCGGCTCCACAAAGACGGTTGCGCCACTGGAAGATTGATCGTGTACAATACCGCGCACCTGCCCTCGGCTCTCCGCCTTGACGGGAAGCACGTAGCGATCATTGCGAATGGTGATAATATGCTCTTGTAGGGCAGGGCTAAATTCATTCACCAGCGTGCGTAAGCGCTCATGTAAGCGCTGGCTGGCTCCACGGATATCGAAGCGCAATTTCTGCAGTTTTGGGCTTGCCGTGTCCAGCACTTCGCCTTCTTCGCTAACAGTTTCCTCGATGCGCCGGGCAATCTGCGGCCGCTGGGGGATAGCCACGCCCAATTTATGTAATAGGGGGAACGTCTCGGGGTCAAGCTTCTCCAGCAATCGTGCCACGAATAGCGCGCTCTGTGTGGTCGCCAGCACCTCTAGCAGGTCGCTCGGAATCAGCACACCGTCGCGGGCAGCACGAGCCAGCAACGCACGTATATCGCGAGCACCACGCACACCTGCATCAGCCTGCAGGTCGATCAGGCGGGAGGCCTCCGTGGTATAGGCGAGGCATCGCCGCGCCTCCTCCAGGTCTGGTGTAGGCTCTAGCTCCATTACCAGTTCTTTACTAGCAGAAAAGGCAGCTTCCTTCGCTACCTTTGCCAGGATTTTGGGATACTCCAAGGTGAGTATACTTTTTTCATGCATGATCGTGTCTATAAGTCCTCTGAATGCGTGTGCTTCTCGACCAGGGCTATTTGAAAGTCCTCAAAGCAGGGTTCAAAGGGGCGGCTAGCCCCCTGCACCCCCGACTGAGAAAAGCCTGTTCTCGGCCCACCATGATAGGTGTATTCAATAAAAAAATGGCTATAGTAAGATACCACATTAGCAGGTAGATTGGAACAGGGCAAGCTACTCAGCTACTCCTACTTAGATTGGAACTCCCTCCATCTTGTCACGTATTGTATAGTGTCATATGAATGGAGAAGAAGGAGAATAGTAGCCCATGATCCTCCACCTTGGAGAGCGCGTCTACTGGGGCGCACCCGAAGTCATCTACCTGGAGGGCACGATTACCAGGCTGAACGAGGCGACACAGGCCGCAATGGTGCATATTGATCGTGCAACGCCACATTCGGCGCACTTGATCGGCACAGAGGTACTGTTTTCTGCGAATGGTCTGACACCGCTCAAAGGCGATAGCCCTCCAGGTATCACAAGTAAACGCAGTACGGAACGCCAGCCAGCGCCTACACTAAGCGATGATGAGAAAGTTCGCAGGGCTGCCGCTGTCGCCGTTCATCAGCAACATGGCTACACGCTCCCGCCAGAACAAGAGAGTACAATGATCGACCAGGTGGCACAAGTCCTCAACAGTGATTCCGCTGTGCGTGCGCATATCATCGCCTCGATGGACGAGATCTTGCGCCGCGAATTCTAATTCGCAGCCCACAGTCAGTGAAAAGCACCCTCAGTGAAGCAGTCCATAGACACCGACACAAAACCAGACTATACTATATAGACCGATAGAAGTGGAAAATGCGAGCAAATAGACATTGAGTGGTGAAAGGTGTCCGTCATGAACTGCGCACAATGCAATATGCCATTAGAAACGAATGCACGTTTCTGCCGAAGCTGTGGTTTACCTGTCGCTACGGCTGCTCCCAATAAAGCTGCCGCCAACCCGATACCCGTGGATAGTGACTCAACAGTACCGCCAACCTCCTGGCAGTCACCACCACCGCCACAACAGCCTTGGGCACCAGCGCCGCAATCAACTATACCACCACAGCGACAATCAATGCCTATGGATGGCGGGGCAACCATACCGCCCCCCTCGTGGGGGGAACCACAATCATCGCAGCAACCCTGGACACAACCACCACAGCCGCCACCAGCACAACCATGGGCACAACCACAGCCAGCGCAAGCACCGCAGCAACCATGGGCACAACCACAACCACTATCCGACCAGCCTGCTTCGCCCGCTATACCAGGCACTACCAGGAGTAAAGGGGCTAAAACACTTTCCAACTCAGAAAAGATGTCCCCGCGCCGCCGTGGGCGTGGATGCCTGGTAAGGAGCCTCATCGTCCTCGTTGTCCTGGTACTGCTGGCAATACCAGTCTGGGTCTTCGGAGTGCGCCCCGCAGCGCACACATTCGTTCAGGGCCATCTCGACCAGGTATTAGCGGATGCCGTTAACCGCATTCCTACGGAACTGTCGGTGTTACCTGCCGGTACTTTGCCGGTGAAACAAAATGTCTTAAACAATCTAATCGTTCTCAACTCTTCGCCCTCTGATCCGGTGCAGCAACTGCAGATAACCATCACGCCGACTCAAATGCGAGCGGATTTTCAAGTGTATGGGTTCGCATGCGATGCCATCGGCGTACCACAAATAGTTAATGGAAAGCTCGTCGCTACAGTCCTAGCCGTCGATGGCATCGTATCCCTGATTATGTCGCCCGACGAGCTGGCAACACTATTGGATGCACATATAGCCGATGCGGTGGCACGGTTAAATCATCCTATTACTGCCGTGTCGCTCAAAGACCAGGAACTGGATCTGACATTAGGTTCTCCGAATACTCCGAGTCCGGGTAACCCGGGAGGACAGCCGCCCCCGATTCCCTAATGTACCCCAGCTAGCTGGAGATTCAAAGATGCGAGCCAAACGTTGCCGCGAAAACAGTACGAACAGGCCAGGCATGACCAGGAGGAGGGCCTCGTTCTCGCCCGGTGCATTCCCAGCATTCTGGGAAGCTGGTACTATACCACCCGTCTGATGTCCGTTGTTGAGCGTCATACAGGGTGGCACAGAAGCTGTTTTCGTCGTCTGATGCACGTTGTCAAAGACGGAGGACACATTTGGCAAAAGCCCATCGTTGTCCTGTTGCAGTGGCCAGTAGACAAGCGCAGCCCGTCCAATAATGTTCGCTCGTGGCACGCAGCCCCAGGCACGCGAGTCCGAACTTCCACCACGATTGTCGCCTAGCACAAAATACTCGTTAGGTGGAACGACAATATTGGTTGGGGGGTAAGGGTTCCCCTGGCGGTTTGGATCAACATAGAACTCTTTCAAGGTCACACCATCCACCGTCACCGTAGTATCGTGAATGGTGATCACATCCCCTGGAATGCCAATGATGCGTTTGACGTAGTCTTCTGATGGACTGGGCGGGGCTATAAAGACAATGACATCACCGTGATTGGGCGCGTGGAAAAGATAGGACCACTTATCCACTAGAATAAGCTCTTTATCGTGCAGATTCGGCTCCATACTCATACCCTGGACGTTAAAATTCTGCACGGCCAGGCGAATAACTAAAAACATGAGGACCGTGAGAACCAGGGTCTCAATAACCTCACGCACCAATCGGTACCGCTTCTCAAAGTCAAGTTCTACCGAAGCCATCAGTGTGAGTGCTCCTTCTTTACGTCTTCTCCTCAGCTATTTGTAGTGTACTTGAACTGTACCAGATACAGCCAATAGAAGGCAAGGTCCCAAGGTAGAGTTAAAATGTTCATCCTATTTCATTATAGTCCTATGGAGGTACTTGTTTGCAGAGCTGCCAGCGGTCCGCCCTGCTTATGACTTGACATTTGTTCAAGGCACCCACTATAGTATGAGGGCAATCACAACAAACACATCGAGCAGTAAATGTAAGTTATGTCAAATCAAACTCAGACCGCGCTCAGTGAATACATTGAGCGAGCGCGAAAAGTTCTACAGCATGAACAACGCACCAACCACCAGGACAAGGCCATCAAACCGGGTGGCTTGGAACTTTTTGCTGTCCGCTGGGCAGACGAAGCCACCACCATCTGCCAAAATGCAGGATTCGACATTAGCCCTATCCATCGCTTCACTGAACATCTGGAAGGGTATCGCCAACAAGACCCAATGCAACGTGCCGCAAGTTTACGAGCAGCCCTTGCCACACTCAACGAATTAGGCAACAATGGGCAGAATAGTAACGTAGCACCTCCTGCACAGCCTGTTATTGGACGCGAAAGAACTGAAAAGGCACCTAATCCCATCCCTTTGGAAGCTGGTATGTCGCTAAGAACTGAAAAGGTACCTAATCCTATCCCTTTGGAAGCTGGTATGTCGCCAGGCTATACCGTCCTCACCCTGCTAAGCGCTGATATTACCGCAGTCCCTGGAGTGGGTCCATCCGTGGCCACACGGCTGCATAATTTGGGCATACGTAACGTGCGTGATCTGCTCTTCTATTTTCCACGCGAACATCGCGATTACAGCAAACTTGTAAAGATTGCCAACCTTCCCTTCGGGGAGGTCACTACTAGCAAAGGGCTTATCTGGGACGTGGAGACCACACGTTCTAGCGGCGGGCGGGCACGCACTGTTGCCACTATCTCGGATGAGACTGGCAAGCTGAAAGTAACCTGGTTCAATCAGCCATACCTGCAAAAGCAGTTGAGTGGAGCAAAAGGCTCTTTTCTTGTCGTGACTGGCGTCAAGCAGCGTTTCGGCAACAAGATTAATTTCACTGTACGCAGCCATGAGTTTCCTGAGCAGAACGATATGGTAAATACCGGGCGTTTGGTACCCATCTATGCTCTCACCGAGGGACTGCACGCAAAGACCCTGCGCCGCTTCACCAAATGGGTCGTTGACCGCTATGCTGCCATGGTCCCTGAGCATCTCCCGATGTCAATACGTTCCGCCGGACAATTCATGCCTTTACCCGAAGCGGTCTCACATATCCACTATCCCGAAAACGAGCAGGCCTTGCTAGCCGCGCGTCGTCGCCTGGCCTTCGACGAACTGTTCTTGATCCAACTCGGTATGCAAGAGCGGCGTAGTCGCTGGCAACGCGAAGCACCGCAGGGAAACGCATTCAAGATTGATCTCACCAAGATTTTTATTGATGCTCAACCTGATATAGGGGCGCAATGCATTGCGCCCGTCAATACACCCACTAATACGCCCACCAATACATCCACAAAAAATGAAGACGAGGATGATAAACTTCCTACAGCTCTCACATCCACCCTTTGGTCAACGATAGCCGCCAACAAGCCGTTTGAGGCAACACTGCCATTCCGTCTTACCGATGCCCAGCGGCGCGTCATAGGCGAAATCTTTGGTGACCTTGCACAAAGCAGGCCGATGTGCCGCCTTCTACAGGGCGATGTCGGCTCGGGTAAAACCGTCGTGGCAGCAGCTGCACTGCTCATAGCGGCCATCAACGGCTACCAGGGTGCCATCATGGCCCCCACCGAATTACTGGCAGAGCAGCACGCGCGTAGCATTGGCGATATGCTGGAGCCGTTCGGCATTCGGACCGTTCTTCTGACCGGCAGCCTGCGCCAACGCGAGCGAGCTATGGGACGCGCTGCGATTGAGAGTGGGCAAGCCATGGTCGCTATCGGAACTCACGCCCTCATTCAAGAAGAGGTGACTTTTCAGCGACTTGGACTGGTTATCGTTGATGAACAGCACCGTTTTGGCGTGGAGCAGCGCGATATCCTCCGACAAAAAGGCTACCATCCACATATGCTCGTGATGACAGCTACACCTATTCCGCGCACTCTGGCACTCACGCTGTATGGAGACCTGGATGTCTCGGTAATCGACCAACTCCCACCCGGTCGCCAGAAGGTTATCTCGCGCTGGCGCACAGGCGCTCGTCGCAACGAATCAATACGCTCGTCGCTCAGCAGGTGGCAGAAGGTCATCAGGCATTTATCATCTGCCCCTTGATTGAGGAATCCGAATCACTTGCGGTCAAAGCTGCTACCGTCGAATATGAGCGCTTGAGCCGCGAGGTCTTTCCCAATTTGCGCCTGGGTCTGCTGCACGGCGCTATGAAGCCTACCGAGAAAGATGCCACCATGCGTCGCTTCCGCGACCACGAACTGGATATCGTCGTAGCAACTTCAGTTATCGAAGTAGGCATCGATATACCTAATGCGACTGTGATCGTCATCGAGGATGCGGACCGCTTCGGCCTCTCACAACTCCACCAATTCCGCGGACGAGTTGGGCGTGGCAAGCATCAATCATACTGCTACGTACTCAGCGCCGATGCAAGCATGCAAGCACAGGAGCGCCTGGATGTGTTCCAGACGACCGATGACGGTTTCCGCCTGGCCGAGGAAGACCTGCGGCTACGCGGCCCAGGTGACTTCTTCGGCGGCCGCCAGAGCGGTATACCAGAGCTACGCGTAGCCGATCTGAACGATATCCCACTGATCGAACTTGCTCGCTCACTCGCAGCAAAACTCTGGGAGAGCGACCCCTACCTACGCAAGTCGGAGCACGCGGTGTTGCGCGAAAGAATGCATTTGTTCTGGCAGAGCTTCATGGCGCACTGAGTTGGCAGTAAGATACTATAAATGCTGTGAATGGCCGAAAGTATATTGCCGAATTCTCATTGATATGATTTAATGAACACAGGTCTCTGTTTTCTAGAGGTTCTGTTAACGTAGTTTATCGTATTGAAGGGACAACCAAAGCGTGAGCAACGAGGAACGACATAGACGCATTGCCGTGTATCCGGGCAGCTTTGATCCACTAACCAATGGTCATCTCGATATTGCACGGCGAGCGGCACGCCTCTTTGACACGCTGATTATCGCCATCTATGCCGCTCCCGCCAAGAACTTGCTTTTCTCGGCTGACGAGCGTGTAATGCTCTGGCTAGAGGTGCTTACCGCCGAAGAATTGATGAATGTACGAGTTGAGCAGTACACCGAACTCACTGTAGATTACGTGCGTTCAGTAGGGGGGCAGGCCATTATCAAGGGGTTGCGCTCACCCAACGACTTTGAGGCAGAGTTTCAGCAGGGGTTGATGAATCGCAAGTTAGCGCCAGAAATTGAAACGGTCTGTTTACTGACCAACCTACAGCATCTTTTTGTCAGTTCATCCCTACTCAAGGAAGTCGCCCGCTTGGGAGGTAATGTCACTGATATGCTTCCCCCCGCAGTGGTGCGAGCACTGCAGAGCAAGTTAGGTACATAGTGCATTGAGGCCGTCTAACCATCTTAGCGGCATAGCTGGGGAAGGAGGAAAGCTGTGGATATACTCTATCTCGTAGATCGGTTGGATAACCTGATTGCGAGCAGCCGTAGAATGCCATTGGTCAACCAGATCATGATCAAAGAAGGAGATATCCTCAATATTGTTGACCAGATGCGAACATCCATCCCCGATGAGATCAAACAGGCACGTCGCATTATTCAGGAGAAAGAGCGTATCCTGGCTCAGGCGCAGGCAGACGCCTCGAATCTCCTTGCACGAGCACGCGAAGAATCCGAACGGGTGATGAATCGTGAGGGACTGCTGCGTGCTGCAGAAGAACGTTCTCAAGACCTGGTACGACGGGCGGAAGAGCATACCGAGCAACTCAAAATCGATGCCGACGCCTATGTTGCGGAAACACTGCGTAACCTCAGAGAGCATCTCACGAGTATCGAGATGGAGGTCAGCCGCACTATTCTGAGTATCGAAAAAGGCCTTGAAAGCTTAGAGCCACCACAGCAAGAAGGGGAGAGCGGAGAAGAACCGTACGAAGAAATCGAGGAATTCGACGGTGTTTCCGTACAGGGACGCACGGTTCCTCGGCGTGCATCATTGGCCAATGATACGATGGGTGGCCCGATGTATCAGCAGGACTGACCTGGTACCAACAGAGCAGGGCTTGACACTATTAGAAGTGCTCGCCTATAATGAGCGAGCAAAAGAGAAGAAGATAGTTTCAGCCCGTTTTTCCTCTCAAAGATGGAGACCCAGAAAATAGAACATCATGCTTTATAACGTGGCGCAACTCATGAAGGCCCCTGTGGGGACCTCATTTGAGTCCAATATTGACGAAGAAAATATTCAGCTCGACGATGATCTCAAGGTAATTGGCCCGCTCACGGGACATGTGCGCATGCGCCGCACAAACCAGGGTTTGTTGGTTGATGGTTGGGTAGACCTGTCCCTTGAACTTTCATGCAACCGCTGTTTGAAGATATTCGAGCAGCCGATGCATATTACCTTTGAAGAACTGTTTTTTCCAACTGTGGATGTGATTAGCGGTTTACCACTGCCGCCCATCGACGAGGAAGAGGTCTTCCCTATTGATGCTCACCAC
>Ga0137380_10004943_pt1 | contig 11812 bp, 9 predicted proteins | sample SagtaG_17_FD_104809 | JGI IMG/M metagenome (GOLD analysis project Ga0137380, IMG submission 104809) | Vadose zone soil microbial communities from Sagehorn Ranch, Mendocino, California, USA - Sage2_L_100_16 metaG | ecosystem: Environmental > Terrestrial > Soil > Vadose zone | place: USA... | reverse complement strand
TGGGGCCGAGGGTTACCTTCACGGCGTCGGCGAGCTGGTTCATACCGCGCTCGAGGCCGCGCCTGGCGTCCTCGTCAAACGCGATCATCTTCGCTGCCATAGGCTCCAGTCCTCCGTGGCGTATGCGCGGATCGAGCCGACGCCCGCGACGGCCGGCATCCCGCGCGACAGTCCCTTCCTGCCGCGAGAGGGTGCCTCATCGCCCGATCCCGCCGTCATGCTGGCACTCGCATGAGGAGAGTGCCAGCACCATGTCTAGCACTCTCATAGTGAGAGTGCAAACGGCCGGGCCTCCGCCCCGCGACCATGACCCCGTGACCAGCGCGGCACTGTCCCGCACCCCGGGCCGCCATCGGCGGAAACGACGCCGTCAAACCGGGTTTTCATGGGGAGTCAGCGCAGAAAACAGCGCAAGGACGCGTGAAACGCGATAAAGACGCACGAAACCGCGGATGGCCGCGGCATCAGGCGCAAATCAGATCGGCCCGGCCCCCCAGAGGGCCGGGCCGGCCAGCGAAACCCGGCTGAGCTATGGCCCCGCGAAGCGGGGGCCGCCAGCGAACTTAAGAGACCACGACAACCTTGTCGGCCTGCGCGCCCCGGTCGCTCTGCGTGATCTCGAACTCGACTCGTTGTCCCTCTTCTAGCGTGCGGTAACCATCCGACTGGATCGCTGAGAAGTGGACGAACACGTCCTTGCCACCGTCGACGGCGATGAAGCCGTATCCCTTGTCCGGGTTGAACCATTTGACGGTGCCCTGAGCCATTCCAAACAACTCCCTAACTGCGCTCGGGCCTCGAGCCCCGCCCTTGTCACCGCGGAACCCGTCGATCGCACCGGGTGAGAACGGCTGAGTACGCGCAATGCGCAAACCCCGTCCCCGTCCGACGGCGACCGGAATTGACCTTACCTTGTACCGGGGATGCCTGCCGCCACTTACCCACCAATCACGCCATCTGGCCCACGTCGGCTGCATCCCCAAAGACCCTCGACACTCCCGGGCGCCCCGCCGGCCACCGCCGGAATGACCGAAACCCGGTCTCCGGCCGCCACGTTGGTATCGAGTCCCTGCGCGAAACGCACGTCTTCGTCGCCCACGTACACGTTGACGAACCGGCGCAGTTTCCCGCCGTCGTCGATGATCCGGCCGCCCAGGCCCGGGTAGGCGGCGTCCAGGCCCGCGATGACCTCGCGGAGGGTCCCCTCGGTGGCGCTCACCTCTGCCGCGCCGCCGGTGTAGGACCGCAGGATGGTGGGGATGCGCACCTGCACAGTCACGACATTGCCTCCATGCTCACTGAAACTGGCGTTATCAAGAGATTTGCCGGGTTCTCGCGCCGTCCGCCCGGACGGGCTCAGCCGCCCGTCGCTAGCCGGTCGCTACATAGCGCTCGGTGAATGCTTCGAGGGTCGGCTTTATCGGGACGGGCACGTCCACCGCCTCGATGACCGCGTCGAGGGTCTTCAGCCCGTCGCCCGAGTTGATGATCACCGTCTCGGCCTCCGGGTCGAGCTCGCCCTGCTTGAGGAGCTTGCGCAGCACGCCGACGGTGACGCCGCCGGCCGTCTCGCCGAAGATGCCCTCGCACCCGGCGAGCAGCCGGATCGAGTCGACGATCTCGTCGTCGCTCACGTCGGCGATCGCCCCGCCGGTGCGGCGCACCACATCGAGCACGTAGGGCCCGTCGGCTGGATTGCCGATGGCCAGCGACTTGGCGATGGTGGCCGGGCGGACCGGGCGGACCACGTCGTGCCCGGCGGCGAACGCGGCGGACACCGGTGAGCAGCCGGTCGCCTGGGCGCCGAACACCCGCCACGGGGTCTGCGGCACCAGGCCGAGCGAGGCCAGCTCGGCGAATCCCTTGTCCACCTTCACCAGCTGAGCGCCCGACGCGATCGGCACCACTACCTGCTCGGGCAGGCGCCAGCCGAGCTGCTCGGCGATCTCGAAGCCGAGCGTCTTGGACCCCTCGGCGTAATACGGCCGCACGTTGACGTTGACGAACGCCCAGTCCGGGTGCTCGCCGGCGAGCTCAGAAGCCAGCCGGTTCACGTCGTCGTAGGTGCCGTTCACGGTGATGAACGTGCCGCCGTAGACCGACGTGGTGATGATCTTGCCCAGCTCCAGGTCGGCGGGCACCAGGACCACCGACCGCACCCCGGCCCGCGCGGCCGCGGCGGCCACCGCGTTGGCCAGGTTGCCGGTGGACGGGCAGGCGAGCACCTTGAAGCCCATCTCGGTGGCGGCGGCCAGGGCCACCGCGACCACCCGGTCCTTGAACGAGTGCGTCGGGTTGCCCCGGTCGTCCTTGATCCACAGCCGGCGCATGCCGAGCGCGTGGGCGAGGTTGTCGGCGCGGATCAGCTTGGTGTAGCCGGGTTCGGTGGTGGGCCGCCCGGCGATGTCGGGGGGGACCGGCAGCAGCGGCGCGTACCGCCACATGTTCGGCGGCCCCGCCTCGATGTCGGATCGGGTCAGCCGCGGGTAGTCGTAACGGACTTCCAGCGGCCCGAAGCACTCCTCGCACGCGTAGTGCGGGCCGAGCCCGTAGCTCTTGCCGCACTCCCGGCAGGACAGCCCGGTGGCATAGCCGAACCCGGAGGCTGCAGGAGGTGTGTGTGTCGTTGCTGTGGTCACCGGCGAGGAGTTCCTTCCCCATCTTTCCCAGCGGTCACCCTGACCGCGGGCCGGACTTGGCACCATGTCACGCGCCTCGCCGTTCACGACGGGCATGCATGCGCGCTAGGTTGCCGGGGCTTCACTGGGCCGATCCCTCCACCCCTCTGGATGAGCGTTATTCAGTTGTATGCAAACGGCATAAGACTACCAGGCTGGTCCGGGGGAATGGTGCTGGCCCGGGGGACTGTGCTGGCCCCGGGGGGACGACCGCCCGGAACCCCGGTCACGGGGGGCTGCCCGCCCCCCGTACCCCCCTTGGCCGGGGGGTAGCCTGCCGGGCTATGAAGCAGCGAGTCCTCGTCGCGTCTAACCGCGGTCCGATCTCGTACCAGTTCGGCGCTGACGGCTCGCTGACCGGCCAGCGGGGCGGCGGCGGCATGATCGCCGGGGTGACGTCCGGACTGGCGGCACTCGGCCCGGAGGCCAGCGTGACCTGGATCTGCGCCGCGCTCAGCGACGCGGACCGCGCGGTCGCGCGGTCGCAGGACGCGGGCGTCAGGGACGAAGACGGCATCCCGGTGCGGATGCTCGACATCGCGCCCGAGACGTTCGACCGCGCCTACAACAACGTGGCCAACTCGGCCCTGTGGTTCCTGCTCCACCAGCTCTTCGACACCCCGAACCAGCCGCAGTTCGGCCGCGGGTTCCGGGGCGACTGGGCGGCTTACCTGGCCTACAACGAGGCCTTCGCCGACGCCCTGACCCGGGAAGCCCGCACCCGCCAGACCCCGGCGGCCGGCGGCCTGCGGGTGCTGATCCAGGACTATCACCTGTGCCTGGCTCCGCGGCTGCTGCGGGAGCGGCTGGGTGACGCCGCCCGCGACGCCGGCATCGCGCACTTCTGCCACACGCCCTGGGCGCCGCCGGACTACTACCGGATGCTCCCCGACGATGCGGGCGTGGCGCTGCTCGACGGCATCCTCGGCGCGGACCGGGCCGGCTTTCACGCCGAGCGGTGGGCCGTGGCGTTCATGGACTGCTGCGCCGTCCTGCTCGGCGCGGACGTGGCCCGCACAGGCGGGCTGGACGGCCCCGGCCCGGGCCTGGTCGGGCGGGTGACCTACCGGGGCCACGTCACCGAGGTGGCGGTGAACCCGCTCGGCGTGGACGCGTCCGCGCTGCGGGCGCGCGCCCGGGCCGGAGACGTCCAGGCCCACGTCGGCGCGCTCCGCCAGGCCGCGGGCGACCGCAAGCTGATCGTCCGGGTGGACCGGACGGAGCTGTCCAAGAACATCCTGCGCGGCCTCGCCGCGTACCGCGAGCTGCTCGCCACCCGCCCGCAGTGGCGTGGCCGCGTCGTGCACCTGGCCTTCGCCTACCCGTCCCGGTCGTCCCTGGCCGAGTACCGCGCCTACACCGACCAGGTACGCCGGCTCGCGCTCGAGATCACCGAGGAGTTCGGCACCGCCGACTGGGACCCGCTGATCCTCGAGGTGAAGGACGACTACCCGCGCTCGCTGGCCGCCTGCGCGCTCGCCGACGTGCTGCTGGTGAACCCGATCAGGGACGGCATGAACCTGGTCGCGCAGGAGGGGCCGGTGCTCTCCGAACGCGGCTGCGCGCTGGTGCTCTCCCGCGAGGCCGGCGCCGCCGCCACGCTGGCCGCCGACGCGCTCCTGGTCAATCCCTTCGACGTCACCGAGACAGCCGAGGCCCTGCACGAGGCGCTGGCCATGCCCGATGCCGAACGCCGCCGCCGCAGCGCCGCGCTGGCCGCCACCGCCGCGGCGGACCCGCCGGCCCGCTGGCTGGGCGGCCAGCTCGCCTCGCTCGGTCCTGACCGCCCGGCGCCTTAACGAGCCCAGCGCCTTTACGAGCCCAGTGCCTTAACGAGCTGTGCTCGAGCTGGCCGGCGATCGCGGCGAGCATGGCCACCACCCCGTCGGGACCCGGCACCACCAGGTCGGCGGCGGCAGCCACCTGCGGTGACTCGGCACTGGCGCTGGCCACGGCGCAGCCGGGGACGCCGCCGGCCCGCAGCGAGCGTACCGCCGCGAAGGCGGGCAGGTCCCCGAGGTCGTCGCCGCAGAAAAGGACCGAACGGGCGGCTCGCTCGCCGGCCAGGCCGGTCAGCGCGGTGCCCTTGTCCCTGCCCGGCGGGCGCAGCTCGATGACGAAGCGGCCAGGTTCGGCGGCCAGGCCCAGGCCGGCGGCGAGCTCGCCGAGCGGCTCACGCAGCAGGCCCAGCGCCGCTTCCGGGTCGGCGGTGCCGCGGGTGTGCACCGCCACCGCATGCGCCTTGTCCTCGACCCAGGTGCCATCAGGGGCGCCGGCCTCGCGGAGCACGCCGGGCAGCGCGCCGCGGGCAGCCGCCACGGCCGGCGGGGTCTCGGCCGCGGTCAGCTCGCCGTCCTGCCACCGCTGCCAGCCGTAGTGGCCGATCACGATGAGGCCGGGGATGGCCCCGAACCCGCCCAGGGCCACCGCGTCCGCTGCGGGCCGGCCGGTGATGACCGCGAGCGTGCCCACGGTTCTCGCCAGGGCGGTCAGGACGGGCACCGCGTCAGGGTGGGCGCGCGCGTCGTGCGGGCGGGCCACGATCGGCGCGAGCGTGCCGTCGAAGTCCGCGGCGACCAGCGCATGCCGCGGGTCGGCGAGCAGCGCGTCGAGGCCGGCCCTGCCCTCGGGGGTGGGGCCCTCGGGGGTGGGGCCCTCGGGGGTGGCGCCCTCCGCGGCGGCCTGGCCGGGCCGCGTCATCCGGGCCGTCCTCCCCGCGGCCGCGGCGAGCGCATCCGCTGCCGCCGGGCTCGCTGCGCCCGCAGCCGCTTGACTAGCACCGGGTCGAACGCCAGCGCCTCGGGCCGGTCGATCAGCTCGTTCAGCAGCTGGTAGTACCGGGTGGCGGGCATGTCGAGCACCTCGGCGATGGCCTGCTCCTTCACTCCCGGCGACCGCCAGCCGCGCCGCTCGAACGCGAGGATCCGCATGTCACGTTCCGACAGTTTTGACACGTCCGACATACGACCTCCTTCGCGCGCCGGCGCCAGGTTCATCCCCGACGGTACCCGAGCGGCGGGGTGCACCTCGGCGGCCTGTACCTCCAAGCACAGGCGACGTACGCTCACGGGTCGTGACGCATTTTCGCTACCTCAGCTTCCTCACCGACTACGGGCTCGAGGACGGGTTCGTGGCCGCCTGCCACGGGGTCAGCGCCCGGATCGCGCCGCACGCGACGATCATCGACGTGACCCACCTGGTCCCGCCGGGCGACGTCAGGCGCGGCGCGGCGGTGCTCGCGCAGACCGTGCCCTACCTGCCCCCGGCGGTGCACGTGGCGGTGGTCGACCCCGGCGTCGGCACGGCCAGGCGCGGGGTCGCGGTGGCGGCCGGGGACTCGGTGTTCATCGGGCCGGACAACGGCGTGCTGTCCTGGGCGGTGACCTCGGCGGGGGGCGCGGCGCGCGCGTTCAGCCTGACCAACCGGGACCTGTGGCTCAGCCAGGTGACACCCACCTTCCACGGCCGGGACATCTTCATGCCGGTGGCCGCGCACCTGGCGACGGACGCGGGCCTGGCCGCGGCCGGGGCGGAGATCGACGTGGCCGACCTGGTGACGCTGCCCGCCCCGGAACGGCTGGTGCGCGACTTCACCGCGGCGGGAGAAGTGCTCACCGTCGACCGGTTCGGCAACGTCCAGCTCACCATCACCGGGGCGGACGCCGCGGAAATCGGCGTGTTGCCGGGCGGGACCGTGCTCGTGCAGTTCGGCCACCGTCAGCTGGCCCTGCCCTACCGGGATACGTTCGGCGCGGTCGCCACCGGCGAGCTGGTCGCCTATGCGGACAGCGCGGGCCTGGTCTCCGTCGCGGTCAACGGCGGGAACGCCGCGCAGCGGCTCGGCCTGCCGCCCGGCGCGCGGATATCGATTGCGGCAATACCCCAAACTATTCATCGGTGACGCATTCCACGCGCGGCGACCGCGTGGCACGATAACGTCAGGCCGGGTCGGGACATCGCTGCCGCAGGCCAGCTCGGCCAGCCTCGGAGGGGACATCTGACCAAAGTGTCACACCGATCGCCGCGCCGCACCCTGGTCCCGGTTGCCTCAGGACTAGCTGCGGTTATTGCTGTCTCCTGGCCCCTCGGGATCGTCGGGCCCGCCGCTGCGCGTGCCGCCGCGGTCTACACCGCCCCGGGCAACACCGTCCAGGGCCAGGAATGGTGGCTGGGCGGCCTGCACGTGACGCAGACCTGGCCGACCACGGAGGGTGCCGGGATCACCGTGGCGGTGCTCGGCACCGGCGTCGACGCCCGGCATTCCGACCTGGCCGGGTCGGTCACGACGGGACCCGACTTCACCGGTCCGGGGCGGACGGCGAGCGGCCCGTTCTGGGGCATCGACGGGACCGAGGTCGCGGGCGTCATCGCCGGGCACGGGCACGGCACCGGCCGCGAGGAGGGCATCCTCGGCATCGCGCCCGCGGCGAAGATCCTCTCCATCCGGGTCAGCCTGGAATTCAACGACCCGCTGAACTCCGAGCAGGCCATCGCCCGGCGGCTGCCCGCGGCCATCGCCAGCGGCATCACCTACGCGGTCGACCACAGGGCCCGGATCATCGACCTGCCGCTGGACCCGGGGACGGCGGGCCTGACCGGGCAGGGCAACCCGGCCGCGGCCGGCGGCAGCCCGGCCGAGCGGGCGGCGGTGGCGTACGCGCTGAAAAAGAACGTGGTGCTGGTGGCCCCCGCGGGCGACGACGGCGAGGGCCCCGGCCTGGTGGACTACCCGGCCGCGTACCCCGGCGTCATCGCGGTGGGCGCGGTCGCCCGCGATGGGCAGGTCGCCCCGTTCAGCAGCAGGCGCTCGTACGTGTCGCTGGCCGCGCCGGGTGCCGGCCTGATGGCCGCGATCCCGCCCGACGGCTACGCGCGGATCAGCTCCACCAGCACGTCGGGCGGCATCGTGGCCGGCCTGGCCGCCCTCATCCTGTCCCGGTTCCCGCACCTCACCGTGGCCCAGGTGAGCCAGGCGCTGACCGGGAGCGCGACTGCCGGCCGGACGGGCACGCCGGGCACCGGGCACGGCATCGTCGACGCCGCCCGCGCGGTCGGCCTGGCGGCCAGCATCACCCTCGCCAGCCAGCCCAGAAAGCCCGCCGCCTCGGCCCAGCCCAGCCCGCCTGGGCGGCCCTCGACCACGGCGGCGCACCGGGCGAGCGCCAGCGCCCTGGCCGGCTCGCTGGTGCGCGATGTCGTGGCCGGCCTGGCCGGGCTGATCGTGCTGGTGGTGGTGCTGCTCCTGGTCGTGCGCTCCCGGCGGGAGTCGGCCCGGGCAGCCGCGGCGGAATCCGGGTCCGCCCGGGCCAGGACCCGCGGCCAGCACGAGCAGCGCAGGCCAGAGCCGGGGTCGGTGCCGGCCGCCGGGCTCAGCCGGTCTCCGCTGGCCCCGCCCGGGGCGTACCTGGCCCCGTCCGGATCCCAGCTGGCCCCGCCCGGGCCGGCCAGCACGGGCGGCTGGACCGCCGCCGGGGGCTGGCACGGGGGCAGCCTGGGCGAGATGCCGCAATCCTCGACCGGGCCGCTGCGGCCGGTGATGACCCCGGCGCCGAAGCCGGCCAAAGCCGTCGCGCCCTCCTCGGGGCCGCCCTGGGCGCCTGCGCCGGAGCCCGAGCCCGCGATCGGGCCGCTGCCGACGGTGGCGAACAGCGCGCTCCCGCCGGACCCAGGCCCCGGCATCAGGGTGCCCGGGGACATGGCGGCGCTTCCCGCGGTGTCAACCGACTCCATGCTGCCCGCGCCGTTCGACATCAGCACGTCGTCAGACCCGGACTTCCCGCCGCGCCCCGTGGTCAGTGATGACCCCGGCCCGGCGGCCGTCCCGGGCTTGCCCGGCCGCCTGGACGGGCCGGCCCGCGGGAGCCTCGGCTTCGCCGCCGCCCCGGTCCCGGTCGACTACGCGCCGCCCCAGGCCCCCGACTTCACCGTGCCGTCACGCGCCGCCGGCCTGGTCCTCAGCGCTGGCACCAGCGCGGCTGGTGCGGCCGGTCCGGCTGCTCCAGCCGAACCGGCAGGCCCGGGCCCCGGGGCCGCGGACCCCAGCTACATCTGGGACCTGGCCGCCACCGACGTGTTCCCGGCCGCCGCGGATCCCGGGCCGCCGACGGAGGCGCCGGGCGCCGTCCCGGCGGACGACGACCCCGGCGCCAGCGCCGGCTGAGGTGACGGCCGGCTAGGCGGCCACCCCGGCGGCCTGCGGCGCCTGCGCGGGCTCGAGCGCGAGCGCGAGGACATCGCGGACGTCGCCGAGCGTGTGCACGTCCAGCTTCTCGAGCACCTCGGCCGGGACGTCGTCCAGGTCCGGCTCGTTCCGCTGCGGGATCAGCACCGTGGTGATCCCGGCCCGGTGCGCGGCGAGCAGCTTCTGCTTCACGCCGCCGATGGGCAGCACCCGCCCGGTGAGCGAGACCTCGCCGGTCATCGCCACGTCGGAGCGCACCGGGCGCCCGGACAGCAGCGACGCCAGCGCCGTGGTCATCGTGACGCCCGCGCTCGGCCCGTCCTTGGGCACCGCGCCGGCCGGCACGTGCACGTGCACGCTGCGATCCTTGAGCTCGCTGACCGGAAGGTCGAGCTCGGCACCGTGCGAGCGCAGGTAGGACAGCGCGATCCGGGCCGACTCCTTCATCACGTCACCGAGCTGCCCGGTCAGCGTGACCCCGGTCTCACCGGTTTCCCTGTCGGCCAGGGACGCCTCGATGAACAGGACGTCCCCGCCCGCGCCGGTCACCGCGAGCCCGGTCGCCACGCCGGGCACCGCGGTCCGGCGGTCTGGCGCGGCCAGGCTGGTCTCCGGCGTGAACCGGGGACGGCCCAGGTAATCCCGCAGCTCGCCTTCGCCGACGGTGGCCGGCAGGGCCGTCTCGCCGAGGGCGACACGCGCCGCCACCTTGCGCAGGATGCGCGCGATGGAGCGCTCGAGCGACCGGACCCCGGCCTCATGGGTGTACTCCGCCGCCAGCTGCCGCAGCGCGTCCTCGCCCACCGACACCTCGTCGGCGTTCAAGCCCGCCTTGGACAGTTGCCTGGGCAGCAGGTGATCCCGGGCGATAAGGACCTTCTCGTCCTCGGTGTACCCGTCGAGCTGGACCAGCTCCATCCGGTCGAGCAGCGGTCCGGGGATGGCGTCGAGCACATTGGCCGTGGCCAGGAAGACCACGTCGGACAGGTCGAGCTCGACCTCGAGGTAATGGTCGCGGAACGTGTGGTTCTGCGCCGGGTCGAGCACCTCGAGCAGTGCCGAGGCGGGGTCGCCGCGGTAGTCCGAGCCGATCTTGTCCACCTCGTCGAGGAGCACGACCGGGTTCATCGAGCCAGCCTCGCGGATGGCCCGGACGATCCGGCCGGGGAGCGCCCCGACGTAGGTCCGCCGGTGCCCGCGGATCTCCGCCTCGTCCCGGACGCCGCCCAGGGCGACCCGGACGAACTTGCGGTCCATGGCCCGCGCGACCGATTCACCGAGCGACGTCTTGCCGACGCCGGGCGGGCCGACCAGGGCGAGCACGGCGCCGGAACGCCGGCCGCCGATGATCCCCAGGCCTCGGTCGGCGCGGCGTTTGCGCACCGCCAGGTACTCGATGATGCGCTCCTTGACATCATCCAGCCCGGTGTGGTCCTCGTCGAGGATCCGCCGCGCGTCGGCGATGTCGTAGGCGTCCTCGGTCCGCTCGCTCCAGGGGATGTCGAGGACGGTGTCCAGCCAGGTGCGGATCCAGCCGGTCTCGGGTGACGCGTCGGGGGTGCGCTCGAGCTTGTCGACTTCCTTCAGCGCGGCCTCGCGGACCGCCTCAGGCAGGTCCGCGGCTTCCACCCGGGCCCGGTAGTCGTCCTCCTCGGTAGCCGCGTCGCCGTTCAGGTCGGCGAGTTCCTTGCGGACGGCGGCGAGCTGCTGGCGGAGCAGGAATTCCTTCTGCTGCTTCTCCATGCCCTCGGAAACGTCCTTGCGGATGGACTCGGCCACCTCGAGCTCAGCGAGGTGCTCCTTGGTCCAGCCGATGATGAGCTCGAGACGCTGGACTAGATCCGCTGTCTCCAGCACCTGCAGCTTCTGTGCGGTGGTCAGGTAGCTGGCGTAACCGACCCGGTCCGCGATCGCCGAGGCGTCGTCGAGCTGCTGGATCGCGTCGATGACCTGCCACGCGCCGCGCTGCTGCAGGATCCCGGTGACCAGGGACTTGTACTGCTGGGCCAGTTCGTCGGCCCGCGTCCCGCGGCCGGTCTCCTCGACCACGGTGCCCTCCACCCACAGGGCCGCGCCGGGCCCCGTGGTCCCCGAGCCGATCCTGACCCGGACCGTGCCGCGCACCACCGCGCCGGGCTTGCCGTCGGGCAGCCGCCCGACCTGCTCCACCACGGCGAGCGTGCCGACCCCGGCCAGCCCACTGTCGGGCAGCCGCGGCACGAGCAGCACCCGCGCCTTAACTTCAGAACGCATGCCGGGAACCTGCCTGGACGGCATCCGGGCCGCGTCGATGGCGGCGCCAACTTCCGGCTGCGACGTCTCCAGCGGCACCACCATCCCTGGCAGCACAACCTCGTCGTCGAGCGGCAGCACCGGCAGCGTGAGCGTTTCACTCATGTGATGACCTCCGTATAACTTGAGTCATATCCACTCAAGAAAGAAGAGCCCCGGTAAATTTCCGGCTGGCGTTCGCCTGAAGCGATCACCGCGCGGCGCCTCCCGGAACCGGATCGCCCCGCCCGCCCGGAATGCCGGATACCTGCCCGCAGACCGCCGATATGTTTACGATTTCGGGTGCTATAACCCCCGAAATCGTAAACATATACGAACGACGGTCCCTCGGGGTGCAGCCGCAGGAGCACAGGGCTGCGACAGGGGAGGAATCGCCGCTACGAACGACGGTCCCTCGGGGCGCAGCCGCAGGAGCACGGGCGCCCGCGACAGGGGAGGAATCGCCGCAAACCGGGCGATCGTCGGCGTTGCCTGCTCCCGTAGGCGCGACACGCAAACTCGACCGTCGGGTATATCGCGCCGCCCTCCTGACCGGGACGGCTCACGTCTCGGCGATCAGGATGTGCAGGTTGCGCGGGCCGTGCACGCCCTCGACCCGGATGAGCTCGATGTCGCTGGTGGCCGAGGGGCCGGAGATGAGGGTGTGCGGGCGGGCCGGGTC